>Ga0315295_10005013_pt1 | contig 11317 bp, 19 predicted proteins | sample YL17G14_0_MG_FD_204453 | JGI IMG/M metagenome (GOLD analysis project Ga0315295, IMG submission 204453) | Sediment microbial communities from Yellowstone Lake, YNP, Wyoming, USA - YL17G14_0 | ecosystem: Environmental > Aquatic > Freshwater > Lake > Sediment | place: USA: Wyoming | collected...
TCCAGCAAGTCTATTCGCGCATTCAGTTTTATTTCCACGTTATCTAATTTCGCTTTGAAAATAGCCTCGGCATGGTCGAGCTTTGAATTCGTTGCACTTATGCAATCGTCAAAGTGGGTGCGTAGACTACTCATTCCCACATCCACTACTTGACGCATGGCGGGCTCAGTTCCAGGCCACGCCGGATCAAAGTGTAGCTCCTTAGTAAGTAGCAAGGTGGAGTTTGTACCGGGAGCTAAATCGGGTACCGGGCTAATATCAGAAGACCCCGTAGTTTTGTTCTCTGCCATACGGATTATAGGATTTTCATGTTTCCGCGGTGCGATGAATATCCCCTCCTGATCATGATGGGATACTACCCCCGGCCGGGCGGCGATGTCAAGAAATCCTCGGGCCGCCATCCCGGGGAGCCCGTTATATGTGATATAGCTAGGTAAAGATAAATAAAAAGACATTAATAAAAAAACTTGACAAATTATAAAATAATATTTATATATATTATAGGGAAATAAAATGAACCGTTTACCGGCTAAAATTAAAGGGGAGATTGTCCAGGGACCCAAACTTGAACAGTTGATAGATAGCTTTATTCGGGCCCAGGACGTTAGGGAGAGCTCCCGGGAGAGCTACCGGAAGGGCCTAAAGAAATTCCTGGAATGGCTAAGGGCCCGGGGGATTATCAGCCCGGACCGTCAAACAATTTTAGACTACAAGGACGCCCTCAGAGAGAGCGGGCTTTCCTCTTTCAGCATATCGGCTTATATCGTAGTAGTCCGTAAATTCTTTGACTGGCTGGAATCTACAAGGGGCCTTCCGAATATCGCTAAGGGCATTAAGGGGGCTAAGCGGACGAATGGCTTTAGAAAGGATCCGCTTACTCTCTCTCAAGTTAAAGAACTCCTGGAATCCATAGGCAGAACGGACCCTCGGGGGCTCCGGGACTATGCCTTGATAAACCTTTTGACCCGGACCGGGCTAAGGACCATTGAGGCTGTCCGGGGAAACGTAGAGGACATAAGACAGCAAGGGGGAGAGGCCCTTTTATGGATTCAAGGAAAAGGCCGGGACGAAAAAGACGAATTTGTTTTACTCACAGAAGAGACTCTAAAGCCGATTTACGAATACTTGAAGGAACGAGGGGGCGCAAAGCCGGACGCTCCTTTATTTACCTCTATGTCTGATAGGAACGGCGGGGCCCGACTCACTACCCGTACGCTTAGGAGAATCATTAAGGGAAGGCTCCGGGCGATAGGGATAGACAGCGATAGGCTAACCGCTCACAGCCTAAGACATACCGGCATAACCCTAGCACTTCAGGCCGGGGCTACTATTCAAGAGGCCCAAGCCCTAGCCCGCCATGCGAATATAAACACTACGCTAATATACGCTCATAACATAGACCGCATTAAACAAGCCCCGGAGCGGAAGATAGACGCCTTAATTTCCGGTAATATCGATAATATTGATAATACGGTAAATCCTCTGTGACCAAAAGATATGATCAAAAGAAAGAAAAGGAGCTAAAAAATGAGAAAAAGGGGAGTGTATGAGACAAGAATCAAGGAAAGGCTTGCCAAGTTGGGCAAGTCTCAAGCCTGGCTGTCGCGTGTGTCGGGGATTGATCAGCGACAAATCAGCCGCTTGTGTAGCGGCCGCGTTTCTCCGGGCATCTATTGTGCCGCAGAAATCGTCTCTCTCCTGAAGTGCGATATGGAAGATCTATGGAAAAAAAGGGATACCTCCTAAGGATCGAACCAAGAATCAAGGAAAGGCTTGCACAGCTTCGTATTTCTCAGGCGTGGCTTGCCAGGATAATGAACATTGACCGGGGAACCATAAACCGCTACTGCAATGGTAATCTTATACCTCACTTGGATCGTTGTCTTGAAATAGCCAACATGCTTGCCTGTCATGTTGATGATCTTTGGGTTCTAAGAAATTTGGAAAAACTTTAAATAAATTGCGTAGTTAAGGGGATTATGAATCTATTCCTTGAACTACGCTAGAGGAGAGTAAGAAAATGCAAAAAGAAATAGCGAAGATAGGCAAAAACGCTGAAGAGGAAATCATAGTCCAACTAACGAATTTCAAGGGCCATGATCTCGTAGATCTAAGGGTTTGGGTTAAGTCCCTTATAGGCGAAACGGGGAAGCCTACGAAGAAGGGATTGACCGTAAAGCCGGACCTTTTGCCTGAGCTCATAGAGGCCTTGAAGGAAGCGGACCGGACCTATAGGGAAGCCCAGGGAAAAGAGGCTAGGGCATGATCGAGACAAAGGACCTGCTGGAGGAAATTTATCAGAGCCTAGACCGGGCCGGTATTGAAGGCCCTGGAGAATATCACGAAGGCCCATAAGCTGGTAATTCCCTACCGAGACCCCGTAGGCCAGGCTGGAGAATGTTATAGCCTTAGGGGATACGAGCCTTTCCGAGACCAAATTAGACCAGGCCCTTAAGTGAGGATTAAAAGATGAAAAAGCTCATTTTGAATCTTTTGGGAATCAAGGAAAAAATCAAATCCCGTGAAAAGCTTATAGGCCGTGTCAAAAGGGCGGGCTCTGATACTTGGAAAACCGTTTTGGAAATAAAGAACCCGGAAGTTTTACCGGGGCCTATAGAAGCCCCGAAGGAAGCGGACCAGGCCGAAGCCCTGGCGGACCTGAACCCCCCAGGACAAAGGGGACCGTTGATAGAGCATGGGAAACCTTAACCTTTACGTAGAAACCGCCAAGAAACGCTCTAGGGAGCTCCGGGAACGCTTTTTAACCCAGGGGCAAGGGCAAGGGGTAGACCTTCAAGATCTCATGATGGGGCTTACACAGGCCATGCTTGACAGAAGCGAACTCCCTGGCGTGTATGATTGTTGCGGACAGCAATTCAGGCCCGGGGAACCGGGGACCGTCAGTTCTCCCCGCGCGTGTGGGGATGGTCCTGCGGAGCCGGGCGAGGATGGCTGAAATGGGCCAGGAGCGCGGCCAGGGCACGCCAGGCGAGGCGATTGCAGCAGTCCCCTATGCCAGGCAAGGGGGGCATGAGGGCGAAAGCGGCGTTTCTACCTTATATGGGGAAAAACGACGCTCTAGGATGCCCCGGGACGGACGATCTCAAGGGGGTCAATGCAAGGGGCCGGTGAATAAGGAGGAAGACGTGGATAGAAAATATTTTAAGGTAATAATAATTGGTCTAATTATTATTTCTATTTTCTTGATCGTATGGATGAATCAATGGAAATATGAAGTCCTTAACCGACCAACGGCGATGATGAGAACCGGTGAAGCGTTTGCGGTGATAGGAATCAATAGAATTACCGGAAGGGTTTATATGCTGACTCTGGTTAGTAATGGCTGGCGGCGTTTGGACCGGGTCGTTCGAGACAGAACCGCGCAAGAAATAGCGGATTCTTTGTTGAAAGGGTTGAGAAAATAGGGAGTTATTTGAGGAGCGGGCCGGGATCCTGGAGCATGATGGCGGGCTATCAAGGGAAGGGGCAGAGAGAAAAGCCCTCAGGCTCATTTTAGAGACTAGAGACCATGAGTAAACTTGATGACCTCAGCACGACAGCCCTTATAAGACTGTTTATTAAGCGAGAGAACGAAGACAAGCGGGCAGAATTTAGGACCCTGGGCCGGGGGAAGTGGAGATATACAGAAAAGCAAAAGGTCTACGCGATAGGCCAGGCCAAGGGAAACGGGGTAAGGGCTGCGGCTAGAATCCTGGGGCTCTCCAGAAAGACCCTCCAGCGATGGCTAAGGGCCCGGGGTGTCCAGGTTAAAAGATGCCCGGCCTGGGTTTATGACTGGGCCTATTGGAGAAGGAAGAAAGGGGAGAAATGGGAGAGGATAAAGGCAAGGAGGGGCTATTGACGCCACTTAAAAAGGACAGGGCATGAGTAAGACGATAGCCTTTTTAAATCAGAAAGGCGGGACCGGGAAAACCACGTCTACCGTGAATGTCGGGGCCGGGCTTAGTCGGTTAAAGCAGAAAACTCTAGTTATAGACCTGGATCCCCAGGCTAACCTTACCTATCACTTAGGCATAAAAGCCGGGGACATAAAGGACAGGCCGACTATATCCGAAGTCATAGAGGGCCGGGCCGGGATTGAAGAGGCCATAGTAGAAAAGGACGGCCCGGACGTTATCCCCTCTACCCTGGCCCTGGCAGATACAGAGAATGGAATCTTTAACGCGGCGGGCCGGGAGCACCTGCTAAAGGGGGCCCTGGCCGGGCTCAAGCGGCCCTACGCCTTCATCCTGATAGACTGCCCCCCTAGTTTAGGGACCCTCACCCTTAACGCCCTGGTAGCTGTTAGAGAGGTTTATATACCCCTAGAGGTTCAGGCCCTACCGCTCCAGGGGCTACGGGCCATTAGGGAAATCGTAGAGTTGGTAAGGAAGCGGCTTAACCCCGGCCTGGAATTAACCGGCATTATAGCTACGAAGTTTGACGGGAGAAAAAATCTTAACCGGGAAGTTTTAGAGACGATAAAAGAGCACTTCGGAGCCATTCTATTTAAAACCGTCATAAGGGATACGGTCCGGCTGGCTGAAGCCCCCAGCTACGGACAGAGCATTTTTGACTATGCCCCCAAAAGCCACGGGGCGGAGGACTACCTAGAACTCTGTAAGGAAATCCTGAAAAGGGGGAGACCTTGAATAAATCTCAAACAAACGTATTGAGCATTTTCTGTTTCATAATCGGCGGGCTTCTTTTATTCTTCCTTTTTTTAGGCCAGAGTTACTACGGCGATTATTCAGACTTGGTCGAAAATAATATGGGAGATATACGGCTCTATATAGCAATTGCCTTAATAGGGCTTGGAATCTTTCTTAGGAAGGGGACGAAAAAATGAAAAAACCTAGACTGGGCCACGACCCCTTTAAGGACGAAGGGGGCCTTTCATTTATCCGAGACACAAGGAAAGAGAGGCCGAGGAGAACTGGTAATATCGGTAATATCAAAAATACGAAAACTCAGGCCGGGCCCGGAAAGCAGAGGGGAAGGCCGAAGGGGGCCGGGGCTAAGGGGCCGGATAAATGGAAGCGGGCCACGTTCATAGTTAAGAGAGATCACCTAGAGAAAATCAAGGCCCTGGCATACTGGGAGAGATTAACCGCTACGGAAGTTTTAGACCGGGCCCTGGAGGCCTACTTAAAAGGGAAAAGTATTAAACCTATAAGGAGCAGATAAAATGCCGATAAAGCTAGGAGACTTAACCTTGTTTGACGTTCCGGAGTTCTGTAAGAAATTCAATCTTAATCCGGTAACGGCTAGAAATTACCTGAGGACTGGGAGGCTCAAGGGCCGGAAGGTAGGGAGAAGTTGGTATATCACAGAAGAGGCGCTGAAGGAATATTTCAAACTTCCGGGGAAGGAAAAACCCGAAGGGACCGGGAAGGCCGAAGAGAGCAAGGCCTAGACCCTTAACCCCTTTAAGAAAACCGCTCCTACGCAATCCTAGAGCGATGTTTTTCAGGGGGAAAGCGAAAACATGAGAAATAGGGCATTTAGAGGCCGGGCTGGGGAATCGGCCAATTTTCAATCCGGGCTTATAGATCAAATAAATGCGAAGGGAACCAAGGGCAAGCTATGGATCTAAAAGGCATGGCTCATGAAAGATTATGAGCTCGATTTTATTAAGAGAATTAGGCCGGATATTCTTGAAGAAGTAAAAAGAAATATTGCCGATGATGTAAGAAACGACGGGAGCCTAACGGAAGCGGCTAAATTAGCATATGGGACGTTACGTCTAATGACAAAAAAAGGGGGATATGACACATATAGCCTTATTGACTTATCTGAAATATTTGAATTGAGCCACGATGAAGTTAAAGACCTTATGCGAGGGCTATGCGAAAAAAGATATATCGGCCATCTCAAGCGAGGCCTAAGGGCAAAGAACATACTCTACATTTTTCTTGACTCAAGATTGAATTATGAAAAATAGATTGCATGTCCGTAAATGCTGCATACCGGACATAGAACCAAGATAATGAAAGGAAGGAAGGCCGATGTACGAAATAGAAAAAGCCGTTCTCTTCTATCTAACCCAGGGCTTTGACTCCTCCCGGTTGAATGAGGGTCTTTTCTCTTCCCTGGACAATAAGACCATCTTCCGCAAGATCCGCGAGCTCCAAAAAGCGGGCGGTCCCGTTGATATGGTCAGCTTGACTGATGCGCTTTCGGAAAGCATCCCCGCATCTTATATTTCCGTTCTGGGAGACGGGGCGATCCGGGGCGGTATCGGGGAAGTCTATTTCAAGGACCATATCAATCACTTGGTCCGGCTCGAAAAAGAACGACAGATCAAGGCCGTGATCGGTAACGTTATCAAGGAACGTGACTTCCTCCCGCTACTGAAGCAAATGTTGGCCGACTATGAGCCCGAAGAGAGCCGGGATGTTAAAGAGTTTTCCATGTCCAGCCGGGCCGCGGGCCTCCGGTCCTACATCGAAGCCCGGCGCGGCTCGAGGCTTTGGGGGCATGAGATCAAGAACCTTCCTACCCTGGCAGCCGTCCTCATGGGGATCCGGGAAATAATCGTCCTGGCGGCGAAGCCCAAAACAGGGAAATCGACTCTTGCCCTGCAGATCGGCTCCGATCTCCACGACCAGGGAGTACCGGTCCTCTATTTCGATTTCGAGAATGGCCCCTTCAATCTCATGGCTCGGGAACTCAGCCGGAAAATGCGGCTTTCATTCGAGGAGATCTTCGGCGGGGATAACGCGGCCTTTACGGAGTCCGGGATCCTCAAGCTCCAGGAGTATGAGAATTTTTCAATCGTCCTGGACCGCAAGTTGACAATCGAAAAGATCCGGACCTATGTCAGGCAGACAAAGAGGGCCTCCGGCCGGGAGGACGTTTTCATTGTGATTGACTCTCTGCAAAAGCTCCCGATGGAGAACCTCAGAGAACGGCGGGCGGCCGTTGACCTTTGGCTCCGCGGCCTCGAGGAACTTAAGGCTGAAGACCCGGGACTCTCTATCCTCCTGATCTCTGAGCTCTCGCGGGAGGGCGGCAAACCGAAGGAATCCGGGGACATTGAATATACGGGGCATTTCCTTCTTGAGCTGCAAATGAATCGGACTGAAGAGGAGCTCGCCGATCGAGGCGATGATGGGATCCGAAAGCTCTTCATAAAAGCGGCCCGAGACGTCCAGCTCCCGGCCGGTCCCTTGAAGTTTGAAGTTGATTTCCGATATTGGACATTTAGGGAAATGGAAGGTCCGGCATGAGCGAAGACAAAAAACTCCGGGAGATCATTATCTACGGGAAAGGAACGGCGGAGGAACTCGAAGCCCGCAAGAAGGCGATCGAATCCGGAGAGGAACTCCTTCCGGACGGAACCCGATTTCCGGATCATCCTGATAATGAGTTTGTTCTTGTCAAGATTATTTGGGAGGAGTTTGAAAGGCGGAGAGAGGCTTTTCTTGATTTCTACGCATCTCCAAAACAGCTATTAGATCTCAAGCTCCGGCCGGTCCGGGAAAAAGACTTGAGCCTCCCCTCCCCTCCAGGCGCGAACAGAAAGGAAATGCTCGCGGCGATCCGCGGCGGGCTCAATTCCATAGACCTTAATTTGCTTGAAAGCTCTCTCCTCCACATGATCGTTGAGGCTTTCTCAAGGGCCGATTATCCGGAAAAGATCACTTTGAACCGGGCCGGACTCTATGAGGCGATGGGCGTTGAAAAGGTCAGGACGCCAGCGGGCCAGCTTCGATGGCCGGAGGGCCGGAACTTTTGGACCCTGCGGAGTAAATATGATAATGCCCTAATGGGTCTGAGTAGAAAGTCCTGGCCCTTTATCTTTCGGCAAATAGACGGACAGGATAAGAAGGGGGAGCCGACCTATCGGGTGATTTTGGCCTATGAATCAATAATCAAGGTCAAGGATGTTTATGAGAAAGTCCGGCAGTCGGAACTCCCCGGCTTCGAGGGCGACGAAAAGATCAAAGAGGAGCGGTTTTCCCATTATGAAATCCGGTTGAACCCGGCCGCGATCGGAGAGGTCAATCACTATTTTCGCTATCTCCCCTCCGGCCTGGCCCGGGAGATATCCGATTCCAGGAAGAGCCGCGGTCAACGGGCCTCTGTCTATGAATTCAATTTTGTCGAGTATCTCTATACGGTCGGCCGGGAGGTTATCGAAATCAATTTCCTCAAGCTAGCGGAGAAGCTCAAAATCAAGATTAAGAGCTTTAGGGGACCGGCAGAGATTGAACGGCGGACCCGCCAAATTCTCCGGCGATGCTATGAAACAGCCCTGACTTTGCGCTTCGCTCTGGAGATTCTAGAGAATCAGCCAGCGGCCAGGGGCCGGACAAAAGAGGTCATTCGGTTGAATCCCGAGAGATTCAAATATCTCAGCCAGGGCCGACTCTTCAGGAGGGAAGATGTCGGGGACGATACTTAATAGTGCGACTATGCGATACTTAATAGTGCGACTATGCGATACTTAATAGTGCGATTCTCTTGGGGAAAGCTGCAGGTCAATATTCTTGTATATTCACATATACAAGAGAGAGAGCGAAATTCTGACGATTTCGCCTCTCTCAAAGAAGACAAAAACAGGGGGAGAAGAAACACGCGGACGTGGGGAAGCAATCCTTTAACAGCCTCCAAATCCCCGACTCTCAGCAGCCAAAGCTCCTGATTTCAAGCGTCCGCCAGGATAAGCCCTCCCGGATCCTGGAGTCCCTGCAGAGCCACCTTTGCCCGGTCCTGGTCATCGTCTCAGAGCCACCCATCATTCAGCAGAACTCTAAGCCCGGAACTCTATGGTTAAGGCGTCGCAATTCCGTTGTAAAATCGTTGCCTATCTCAATTCCTTAAGGGATAGAGAGAGGGGGATGGACTGAGTATGTTTTTTTATCCTTTAGCTTATTGTCGGGTGATTAAAAATGCTCCTACAGCACACCTGAAGCGAATTGTAGGAAGAGAGGGGGGAGGGATAGAGCGCCCGCCCCTGGCGGGGCGAGAGTAGAGATTACTTATCGCACACGAGCGCACCAAACGATCCCTTTGTAAATAATTTTTGGGTTCAGCCAGATCCATTCACTGATTGTTCACTGAATCCCAACACCTCCTACTTATTCCTGAGAAACAATCCCTTTCCGAAAATTTTTTTACTCGATTCTGATAAATGGAGAATCGGCCCGCTCTTGCGGGCCTTCTCCGTTTTCTCTTGGCATTCATAATAAGCATCCCTTCTTTCCGTCTGTTGTGACTACATATTAAGGCCCGGTAATTGGTCTTCCCACCCCCGCTTGATGATAAGTTCCCTGCTGATAAATAACAATCCCTTCTCAGAAAATAAAGGACCTACTGTTGTAATGTCATGCTAATGTTGCGATGTCGTGTCAACATGGACATGAAGAGCTTTAGGATACATCTCTCTAGGAGAAAGCGCGGGGCTCTCGTTATTTATTGCCCTTGCGGTCGGTTCGTTTTAAAGAAATATTCCATATTATCAATATTACCGATATTATTGATATTGTCCATATTCATGATATTATCCGGGCGGAAGGCCGGGGAGGGCCCGGATCCCCCCGGGGGGCCGAGTTCTTCCGGTAGACGGCGGGACGGGCTTAGCCCGAATTAAGGCCTCTACTAGACCAGGGCGCCGGAGCCCGGGGGATCTTCTCACGGGGCCCCGAAATAGGCCCAGGAAGGAGGTCCGGATGGTTCATGATCGTCAGGTTAGGAGACCGCAGATGCTGAAGATGTCAAGCGGCGTGCTATCTCAACAAGGCCGTGCTATCTAACCGTATGCCATCCCTGCTCTACGATATTCACGGCGGGTGACTGGTTAGGTTGAGCAGCGCGAATTATCTTACCTTTTATTAGAAATTTGTCTTCGGTATTCACTGTTTCGATTTTTGCTATTGCTAACTCCAAGGGCACTTCAGTTCTGTTCTCCAACAGGGTTATTGGATTAAGCATTTCGCCAATACCCAGATCCTTCTGATATTCTTTATAGAGTTTCATCATCAAGGCTTCTAACTCTTGATTCGGGAATCTAACTTTCAAACCGATTATATCTTTGGCTTCTTTTCTAGGTATCATGTGCTGATGTGAATATAACTTTTCAGTTAATGTATCCACTATTGCTTTGCACTTTTCCTCTTCCTTCGGGTCAGTGATGTTCATGTGCAATCCTAATAGTTTTTTTGCCAAGGACCTTATTAAGGTATGGGAACGTTCCACGTTTCCTAGTGCGAGAGGGTGAACCTCATGAACCAGTTGCTGGAACGCAGCAATCTTGCCTTCAGGGGTGTTTAGGCCAGCCCGATCGCTGGCAAGCCTTAGGTATGCTACAACATCCTCGACGCTGATTGGGACTCTCTGGGCCGCTTGAGGTGGTGCACCCGGGGGCATCGGTAAAGGAGGATTAAATGCATTTGCAACAGAAGGATCTATTGGGCTCAAGACTGCCATCTTGGTCATTACGATTTCATCAGAACCCAGACATAACATGGTGGCAGCACTAAAAGCTTTGTCGGGTACAAGGGTAATCAATTCTTTACAATATTCTCTGATCAGATTAATTAATCGCCAAGGAACCATTGTATCTCCACCAGTGCTATATAGAAATAGAACCATTCTAGAGGACTCACCCATTGCTTCAAGGTGACGGTAAAAAAGCCCTAAGGCATCAGTGGCGATGCTAGCACTGGGTCCCTGCAGTCTGTCAGCTAATACATAACTAATTAAATTAGCCTTTTCCATCTTTTGAATTTGGTTAATAATTTCAGTAGTAGACATGTTCATCTCCTCCGGTGGCCGTTTATTTTTGTTGACAATATTATACAATTAAATTAAAACACTAAATGATACATGGAGTTAATAATATGGGAATAACTGTTAAATATAGCACTGGAGTTACAATCTCCTATAAAAACCTTCCTGACCCTGTTAAGCTGCAATTCCATGGTACTCCTTCGACCTTAACATCAGTGCCAGCGGGCTATACGTTCATTAAAGATCCTAATCCTCCACTAGCAACTGTTGCCGTAGAAGAAGCAGAGGCAACCTCTTTGTCGATTTAATCATTTTTTAAGCCAGGGAATTATCCAGTTCTCAACCCACAATGTCACGGCTATTGTAACTATTATAGTAATGCATAGAATACGGATGTCCCAGCGTTTATCCTTCTTAATCTTGCTCTTATCCTTTATACTCTGAACATCTTTATCCAGCAAGTCTATTCGCGCATTCAGTTTTATTTCCACGTTATCTAATTTCGCTTTGAAAATAGCCTCGGCATGGTCGAGCTTTGAATTCGTTGCACTTATGCAATCGTCAAAGTGGGTGCGTAGAC
>Ga0315295_10005015_pt1 | contig 11315 bp, 9 predicted proteins | sample YL17G14_0_MG_FD_204453 | JGI IMG/M metagenome (GOLD analysis project Ga0315295, IMG submission 204453) | Sediment microbial communities from Yellowstone Lake, YNP, Wyoming, USA - YL17G14_0 | ecosystem: Environmental > Aquatic > Freshwater > Lake > Sediment | place: USA: Wyoming | collected...
GATTTGCCCACGAGAATGTCTCCTGTTTTGGGTAACATTCTCGATGAGGCAACGAATGCCGCCACGGCAACATTTACTCATGAGGAAACGATACGTTTTGGGTAACATTCTTAGTGAGGCAATTCGCATGCCTTGCCGCGACCTGTCCGCTGTGCTACACTGCCGTCTGCCCAACCGCCGCGCTCTCGCCCCGAGAGCGCGCTTTCGTGCCCCGGCGCACCCTGGGCAATGCGTGCGCCGCCGCGGACGACGTCGAGGACGAGGGACACTTCAGGACAGCCACCCCATGCGCGCCGTGGAATGGAATCCGGTCGGACCGTGCGTCCGCGTCGTCGATCAGCGGCAGCTACCGGCTGAACTGACTTGCCTTGACCTGTTCGACGTCCAGGACGTGGTGACGGCGATCACTGGCATGGCCGTGCGCGGCGCCCCGACGATCGGCGCCACCGCAGCTTTCGGCTTGGCGTTGGCGGCGCACGCGTCTTCGGCCGCCAGTCTCCCGGCGTTTTGGGACGGCATCGGGCAGGCCTCGCGCCGGCTGCGGTCCACCCGCCCGACAGCCATCAACCTGGGCTGGGCGCTTGATCGGCTGACCGGCCGCGTCCGGGATGCGAACCCACCGACCGTCGAGGCGGCACAGGCTGCCTTTCTGATGGCCGCGCAGCAGTTGGCCGACGAAGAAGTCGCGCGCAACCGGCGCATCGGGCAGCACGGCGCGGCCCTCCTGTCCGATGGAGACACCGTGATCCATCACTGCCACACCGGGGCGCTGGCGGCGGTCGACTACGGCACGGCGCTGGGGGTCATCCGCGCGGCGCACGAACAGGGGAAGCGGCTGCACGTCCTGGTGGACGAGACGCGTCCGCGGCTGCAGGGCGCTCGCTTGACCGCCTGGGAGCTGCAGCAGCTCGGGGTCGCGTTCGAGATCATCCCGGACTCGGCGGCGGGGCACTACCTCCAGCGTGGTGAAGTACAGGCTGTACTGGTCGGAGCCGACCGGGTAGCAGCCAATGGTGACCTCGCCAACAAGATCGGGACCTACATGCTGGCCCTTGCAGCGCAGGCGAGTCGGGTCCCATTCTACGCCGTCTTCCCAACGTCCACCGTCGATCTTCTGTGCGCGAGCGGTGAGGACATTCCGATCGAAGACCGGCCGCCGGAAGAGGTGCTGAGCTTGTCGATCGACGGCAGCCCGGTCGCGCCGCCTGGCGCATCGGCGCGCAACCCCGCGTTCGATGTGACCCCGTATTCCTTGATCACCGGCCTCGTGACCGAGGTCGGCATTATCCATCCACCGTATGGTCCCGCACTTCACCGCGCGCTCACGGAAGGACTGCCCGCATGACCCTAGCGCTCTCTGGATCCATCGCCTACGACTACCTGATGACCTTCCCCGGCCGGTTCCGGGACCACATCCTTCCAGAGCGGCTGGATCGCTTGAGCCTGTCTTTCCTGGTCGACTCGCTTGAACGTCGGCGGGGCGGAATCGCCCCCAACATCGCCTACACGCTGGCGCTCCTCGGGGAGCGGCCGCTGGTCGTCGGGACCGTCGGCGAGGACTTCGACGAGTACCGCGCCTGGCTGGACTCGAAGGGCGTCGATACTTCCGCCATCCGGACGGTGCCCGGGCTGTTCACCGCCTCCTTCTTCGTGACCACCGACAGGGCCAACTCCCAGATCGCCACCTTCTACACCGGCGCCATGGCCAGAGCCGGCGAGTTGAGGCTGGGTGATCTGCACCCCCGCCCGACGCTCGTGGTGATCTCGGCCAACGACCCCGCGGCGATGGAGCAGCATGCCGAGGAGTGCTTGAGCCTCGGGATCCCATACGCATACGATCCCAGCCAACAGGTCGTCCGCATGGAGCCCGCCACGCTGGCTCGCGGACTGCACGGCTGCATGGCGGCCTTCGGCAACGACTACGAGTTCGCCTTGATCCAGGAGAAGACCGGGCTCACACCAGAGGCGCTGGTGCAGCGGGCAGCCTTCGTCGCCGTCACCCTGGGGGAGGCGGGAGTCGATGTCTACACGCGCGACGGGCGCATTCATGTCCCCTGCGTGCCGCCGCGAGCGATCGCCGACCCAACGGGCGTCGGCGACGCCTTCCGCGGGGGCTTCCTCAAGGGATTGGTGCGCGGGTTGGCGCTCGAGCGCTGCGCCCAAATGGGCGCGCTGGCAGCCACGTACTGCCTCGAGACCCACGGCACCCAGGGACACAACTTCAACCTGGTTGCGTTCACGCGTCGCTTCCGCCAGCATTTCGACGACCAGGGCGACCTGGACCGTCTGGTATGACCCTTGATCTGCTGGACCGCGTCGAGCGCATGCTCGAACGCGAACGCCTGTGGTCGGCCTACGCGTTGGCCGACCTCGAGCCCCCACACGCGGCCCATGCCCAGTGGCTTGCCGCCGAAGATGCCGTCGTCCTGGTCTATCGGGCGTTCGAACCTCCGGTACTGTTTGCTGCCGGGTCGCCGGACGGGGCGCGCGCGCTGCTGGCGAAGATACCGTCCGGCCGATACTTGTTTACGTTGATGGGCACGCATCGGGCGCTGCTGGCTCCGCGCATCCAAGAGTCCACGGAGACGCAGATGTGGCGGATGGCGCTTCGGCTGGAGAAGTTCGATGCGGGCCTGGCGGCCGGCGCAGAGCCTCTCTCGAGGGAGGACCTTCCGGCGATCGAAGAGCTGTTTGGCGAGCACCCCGATCGTCCGGACGCGTTCGACCCCGGCCAGCTCGACGATCACGCGTTCTTCGGAGTCCGCCAGGGCGGCGCGCTCGTCGCCGTCGCCGGGACCCACGTCGTCTCCCAGCGCCGCCGGCTGGCGGGGGTCGGCAACGTGTTCACCCAGCCGCAGCATCGAGGCCACGGCCTTGCCACGCAGGTGACGGCGGGCGTGCTGCAAGCGCTGCTTGGGCGCGGGGTGGAGACGATCGTGCTGAATGTCTCGATGCGCAACGCTCCGGCCATCCGCTGCTACGAAAGGCTAGGATTCTGGCCGTTTTGCGGCTATTATGAAGGCGTCGGGCGAGTGGGCCCGGCGTCCGATTCTATCGAGGAGCAAACGGTTCGATGAGTCAAACGCACGACGTCAAGGACATGCGCCAGGCCGAGGGTGGCCGGCGGCGGATCGAATGGGCCGATCTGGAGATGCCGGTTCTGCGGCAGATCCGGCAGCGCTTCGAAAAGGAGCGCCCGCTGAAGGGCGTGCGCGTCTCGGCCTGCCTGCACGTGACCACCGAGACGGCGAACCTGATGCGCACGCTGCAGGCCGGAGGCGCCGATGCGGTGCTGACCGCCTCCAATCCCCTCTCGACGCAAGACGATGTCGCCGCCTCGCTCGTCTCGCACTTCGAGATCCCGGTCTTTGGGATCAAGGGCGAGGACAATGCCACCTACTACAAGCACATCCATGCGACGCTGGATCACAAGCCGCATGTCACCATGGATGACGGCGCCGATCTGCTAAGCACGCTGCACAAGGACCGGCGCGAGCTGCTCAAGGATGTGGTCGGTGGGACCGAGGAAACAACCACCGGCGTGATCCGCTTGCGCGCCATGGCCGCCGACAAGGCGTTGGCCTACCCGGTCATCGCCGTCAACGACGCCATGACCAAGCACTTCTTTGACAACCGCTACGGCACCGGCCAGTCGACGGTGGACGGGATCGTCCGCGCCACGAACATCCTGCTGGCCGGCAAGGTCTTCGTTGTCTCCGGCTACGGCTGGTGCGGCCGCGGCTTGGCCAATCGGGCACGCGGCATGGGCGCCAACGTGATCGTCACCGAGGTGGATCCGCTGGCGGCGCTGGAGGCGGTGATGGACGGCTTCCGCGTCCTGCCGATGCGCGACGCCGCCCTGATCGGGGACATCTTCTGCACGCTGACCGGCGATCTGAACGTGATCGACAAGCCTCACCTCGAGGTGATGAAGGACGGCGCCATCATCTGCAACTCGGGCCACTTCAACGTCGAGATCAACATCCCGGCGCTCGAGTCGATGGCAAAGGAGAAGCGGCGGGCGCGCGAGTTCATCGATCAATACGTCCTGCCCGATGGTCGCCGGATCAACCTGCTGGCCGAGGGGCGCCTGGTGAACCTGGCGGCAGCCGAAGGCCATCCAGCGAGCGTGATGGACATGTCGTTCGCCAACCAGGCGCTGTCGCTCGAGTACCTGCTCCAGCACGCCAAGGAGCTGGAGAACAAGGTCTACGGCGTGCCGGAGGCCATCGATCGGGAGATCGCCCGGCTCAAGCTCGAGGCGATGGGACTCCGCATCGATGTGCTGACCGACGTGCAACGCAAGTACCTGGCGTCATGGGAGGAAGGCACGTAGGCATCAGGCGGCCGGGAAACAACGCCCGGCCTCGGCACTGCCTCCCGTGAGATGGGGTTCCGACCCCCGACCTGACAGGTTCCCAGGAACCTGTCAGGTCGGGGGTCTTGCTTCCAGGCCACCCGCCAGATTGGTGCGGGGGATCTCACCCAGGGCCTCGGTTGTGCCTGCCGTGAGCCTCCGCTAGACTCACCGGCGTCGTCGGCGGGGGTCCCCTGGACACGCCCAGGGGGAAAGCGGGCCCAGGCAGGGGATGGCCCTCACACCCCTCAAGCGCGGCAATGTCGGGCTCACGTGCTCACGCGCGGCAAGACGTCTGCTTCGTCAAGGGCCGCACCCTCCCGAGGCGCCTTCCACCCCCGGCACCGACGGCGGGCCGATCACCCATGAAGACCACCCACCCTTCCTGCGGAGGTGTTCCATGAGTCGAACCGCACTCGTCACGCTGATCGTCCTTGGCCTCGCAGCCTCGCTCGCCTGCGCCTTGCCGGGCGTGATCGCGGCTGGCACGGAAGAGGACGAAGGATCGGAGGTGACCTCCGGTGAGGAGCAGGCCGAGCCGGCCGGGGACCAGGCGGAAGGTCCGTCCGCCGACGCGGACGCGGCGCCAGGCCTCTCGGCACAGGATGGCCTCAAGCTGATCTTTGTCCATCACTCGTCGGGCGAGAACTGGCTTGGCGACGAGAACGGGGGCCTCGGCCTGGCCCTGATGGAGCACGGATACTTCGTCAGCGACACCAACTACGACTGGGGCCCGGACGCCTCCGACCTGGGAGGGCCCATCGGATCGTTCACCGACACCGGGCACTGGTGGAACTGGTTCCGCGGGCCCGAGAGCGGCACCATCCTGGACGCGCTGCTGTCCGAGTCCGAGCAGCATGCCTCCTACACCCGGCTCGAGCGCGATCCAGGCGGTGAGAACGCGATCATCCTGTTTAAGTCGTGCTTCCCGAATTCCGCTCTAGACGGGGACGCAGGCGATCCGCCTGCCGGCGAGGACAACCCCCTGCGCGGCCTGGATGCCGGAAGCGGCTTCCAGACGGTGACGAACGCCAAGGGGATCTATGTCGACTTGCTCGAGGTGTTCGCCGCTCACCCCGACAAGCTGTTCGTTGCGATCACCGCCCCTCCGCTGCAGGAGGACGAGACGACGGCGGAGCAGGCGGCCAATGTGCGGGCGTTCAACCGCTGGCTGGTGGAGGACTGGCTGGCGGAGTATCCGCTACCCAACGTCGCCGTGTTCGACTTCTACAACGTGCTGACGTCGAATGGCGGTTCCCCGGACGAGAACGATGCTGGGGCTTCCGGCGGCAACCACCACCGCCTGGTGGATGGCGAGATCGAATACGTCAACGACCAGGGATCGGACACATCGGCCTATGCCTACCCAGGCGACTCGCACCCAACGGCTGCCGGGAACCAGAAGGCGACCGAGGAGTTCGTGCCGCTCCTGGACTCCATGGTCCGTCGTTGGCTCGGCGAGTAGGCGGGCAAGGCAGGCCATCGATCAGCCCTGGACTCAGGCCGCGGATTCCCGAGTGACGCAGGCGACCCCATGATCCCGACTCAGCAGGCACGCCTCACGAGGTCTTGAACCTGACTCTCCCTTGCAGACTGCTGCCACTCGCATCGCTGCTGCTCGCGCTGCAGGCTTGCGCCACAGGCAGCACCCCTTCGCAGGCGAACACGCCGGCTTCGCCCTTCGTGGGTACCCCGGCGGTCGCCGGCGCAGAGACGCCGCCTTCGATCTGGACCCCCAGTCCGGGGACGACCTGGCAGTGGCAGCTGGCTGGGCTGCCCGTCGATATCGGAGCCGAGGTGGATGCATATGACCTCGACCTCTTCGAGACCGACACTGAGACCGTGACCGCCCTCCACGCTCAGGGGAGGCATGCGATCTGCTACCTCAGCGCCGGATCCTGGGAGGATTGGAGGCCGGACGCGGCCGAGTTCCCCGAGGAGACAATCGGCGACCGGTACGAGGGCTGGCCCGGCGAGCGCTGGCTCGACATCCGCCGACTGGACCTGCTGGCGCCGATCATGACGGCCCGGCTGGGCCTTTGCCGAGAGAAGGGTTTCGACGCGGTCGAGCCTGACAATGTCGACGGCTATGCCAACGACACTGGCTTCCCGATCACCTATGAAGACCAAACACGCTTCAACCGCTGGCTTGCATCCGAGGCCCATGCCTTCGGCCTGTCCATCGGGTTGAAGAACGATCCCGAGCAGGTCGCCGACTTGGTTTCCGACTTCGACTGGGCGCTCACGGAGGACTGTTTCGATCAGGGCTGGTGCGAGGCTTTCCTTCCCTTCCTGCAATCCGGGAAAGCGGTCTTCGCCGCTGAGTACACCGATACCGGCGTCGATTTCGAGAACGCCTGCGCGGAGCTCCAACCGGCTGGTTTCAGCCTGCTCCTGAAGGATCGGGAGCTGACCGGCTGGAGCCGGGACTGTGATCCATGAGGGTCGCCAGCCTGGCCGGGCGGTCATCGCTCTCGACACGAGAGGACCTGGCCCGGACCGTCACAGCCCAGGCCTGTTCTCCGTTGAGGGTATAGGAAGCGGCGACTCCGCCGCCGGTACGATTTCGGGATCTACCGGACTCTCTGCGCCAACCCGGGGTGTCGATCAGGAGGAGAACAATGGCTCACCGCTTGCCCTTCCGACGAACGATCCTCCTTGGGGTTGCCCTTCTGATGCTCGCCGCGTGCAGCCCAGGAATCAAGCCGGGCGCTCCGCAGGTCTGGATCGATGTTCCGGTGGATGGGCTGGCCGTGGCCGAAGGGGAGATCGTCTCCCTCGAGGGCCATGCGGCGGACGCGGGCGATCCCGCCCGCGTCGAGGTGTGGACCGACGGAGCGTTTGTCGACACGCTCGAGGGTCTCAGCCTCGTCGGTGACCTATACCGATTCGAATACGCCTGGACACCCGGTGGCGCCGGCGAACACCTGGTCCAGGTCATGGCCTTCAACAACGAAGAGGTCTCCAGTGCACCCGACTCGGCGCGCGTCATGGTCGGCCTGCCCACCTTTGCCGGACCGGATCTGGCCATCGTGCGAGTGGATGCGGTGGTAGAAGGCTTCAAAGGCGACATACCGTTCTGCAACACCCACGTCGTGTACCGCAACGACGGCACGGAGACGATCCCCGGCACATTCGACATCACGTTCGCCTTCGACGGCGTCGGTCAACAGACGCAGACGGTGGGTGCCGGTGTCCCACCGGGCGGTGAGCTTGAGATCATCTTCGTTTACCAATTCGAGGGCCTTCACTACATCGGCATCAATCTTGATCCGGGTGAGGCGGTCGCCGAAACGAATGAGCTGAACAACGCCTTCGCCGAGGCCCGGCAGTGTCAGGGTGCGGCGCCGGACACGCCGACCGTTCCGCCGTCCGCGGGGCCGACCGTCCGCTTCGTCGCCGACCCTCCAGAGATCCTGGCCGGCGCGTGCACCACGCTGCGCTGGGAGGTGACAGGCGCAAGGCAGGTGATCTTCGGCGGCGTTGACCAGCCCGCTTCGGGCACCTTCGGCGCCTGCCTGTGCAAGGACGAGCGCTACTCCCTCCGCGTGATCGACATGAAGGGTGCGGAGGCCAAGCACACCGTCGACGTCAAGGTCAACGGTGTGTGCGCCACGCCGACCATTCCCGACTCGACTCCGCCGCCTGCCCCGTCTCCGGCTGTTCCTGCCAATGGCGGAGCTCCGCTCTCTTGCCGGGGCTCGCAGACGCTGGCCTGGCTGCCTGTCGAGGACGAGAGCGGCATCGATGAGTACCGGGTGCAGGTGCAGCGCCATTCGGGCGACAACAACTGGCAGGATGTCTCCGGCAGCGTATTCACCGGGCTCAACGACAAGCAGATGAACGTGGGTGTGGAGTGCGGCTGGTACTACCGCTGGCGCGTGCGCGCCGTGGACGGTCTCGGCAACGTCGGCGCATGGTCAGGGTGGTCGACGTTCGCCATCACGCTCGGTTAGCCGCGTGTCGGCCCGACCGGATCCGGACTCCGGCGCCATTCCAAGGCCCGATCCGCCGCCGGCGGGCCGGGCTGGTTGGCGTCTCCTGAGACTGTGACGCTGCCGGAGATGAGCCGCCGCGCGATCTTCGTCCCCTACTCCCCGAAGTCCATCCTTAACAAGGCCAGGCGCGCCGATCACTGGTTCTGGACGCGCTACTCCGCCTATCCTTACATCGGCTGCCAGCACGGCTGCGCCTTCTGCTACTGCCGCGAGCGCAAGTACGCCCCGTACGACGACCCGGAGGACTTCGCCCACATCATCAAGGTCAAGGAAAACGCGCCGCAGCTCCTGCGGCGCGCGCTGGCGCGGGTCCCGGCCGATATCGTATTCACGGGCGACTACCAGCCTGCCGAGCGCAAGTTCATGGTCTCCAAGCATATGCTGGAGGTATGCCGCGATCTGGGCTTCCCGGTCTTCGTGCTCGAACGGTCCCCGCTGGTGCTCAGGGACCTAGACCTGCTGCACGAGATCAACCAGGGCGCGCCTTCGGTCGTTGCCTTCAGCATCCTGACGACGCCCGAATCCCCCAACTACCCGGGCGTTCGGAAGTTCGAGCGCCTGGCGCCGGCCCCCGAGAAGCGCTTCACGGCGATGGCCGAGTTCGCCAAAGCAGGGATCCTTACGGGCACGTGCCTGATGCCGGTGCTCCCCGGGATCAGCGACGACGATGCCACCCTCGAGTCGGTCGTACGCTGGACAGCGGAGCACGGCGGCCGCTTCGTCCTGGTCGGCGCACTGACCCTGGCCGATCAGCAGCGGCAGTACTTCGCCCAGGTTCTCCGGCTCCACTTCCCGCACGAGCTGAGCCGCTACCGGTCCCTATACCCCACGGGGAGCTATGCTCCCAGCGGGGACTTCAACATGCGCCTGGGACGACGCGTGCGCGAGTTGTGCCGGGACCACGGGCTCGTGGATCGGATCCCGCGGCCGATCATTCCCGGCGACCGGCGCGCGCTCAACAAGCGAGTGGTCGAGCGGCTCGCCAACCAGGCCTACGCGCTCGAGCTTGAGGGTGCCCCGGCCCAACGCGTCTGGGCGCACCGCAAGGCAGCCTGGGCAATCGAGGAGTTGGAGCAGGACCTCGGGCTCGTCTATCAGCAGATGGGCATCAAGGGGCTACAGGCCATTCCCGGGATCGGCTTGGCGATGGCTCAGGCCATCGAAGCGTGGATAAGCGCAGGAACCCCTGAAGGCCAGGCCCGACCTTGAATCGACCCGGGCGCGTGCTAGGATAGTTTCAGGCGATTGCCCGACGGGGGTTGCCCGTCAGTCGCCGGAGGCTCAGGCCTCCCAGGAGGCGACCATGGCAGGCAGGCTTGCCCGCGCGCTTCCGCTGTTCCTACTCACCGTCACCCTCGTCATCCCAGCTCGTGCCCCCCAGCCTCAACAGCCCGATCTCACCGAGACCTTCGACGATCCCGCTCTGCCCGGCTGGGAGCACTCGCCCAATGCCCAGGTCGTCGACGGCGTCCTGCGCATCGGACCCGGCGGCTTCGCCTTTCATCCTGGCCGCTGGGCGGACTTGACCCTCGAGCTCTCAGCGCAGTTCGTTTCGGAGACCACCCTCGAGATCGGCTATTTGGCCACCGATCAAGGCGAGTACACCCTGCGGATCGAGTCGAACCACCTCACCCTGCTCCGCAATGGGAACACGATGGCGGAAGACGATCTCGAACCCATCCCTCCTGGCGAGTGGATGCGAGTGGCCGTCAACGTGCTTGGCGGCGAGCACGAGATCCGGCGCGGTGACCGCCTGGCGTTCACCGCCAGCGACTCCGACCCGCTGCCTGCCGGCGGATTGATGTTGCGTGTCCCCGGGGAAGACGCCGCCGAGTTCGACGACCTCACCCTCACCGCCGAGGGAGCGCCGCCCGGCACGCCCGAGCCCACACCTCTAGGCTTCGCGCAAGCCCTTCCTGCCTACATGGCCGAGGCCTGGGTACCGATGGGCGGCCCGCCGGGCGACCTCGGGTACGACATCCGCTACAACTTCGACGATCCCAACATCTGGTACGTCACGGACGCCCAGGCCGGGTTCTTCATCAGCACCGATCGCGGCGCGACTTGGACTGCCAGCAATCAGGGCATAGCCAACTTGGAAGGCTCGATGACGCGAACCGTGTTCAGCGCCACGGTCGACCCCCATGACCCGCAGATCATCTGGATCGGCACGCAGATCACAGGCTATATCTACAAGACCACCGACGGTGGACGCACCTGGGTGCAGATGGACGACGGCGTGACGCCTAACCAGGGCCAGCACTTCCGAGGCTTCACGGTGGATCCGCGTTCCTCCGATATCGTCTATGCCCAGTCGGAAGTGGAGTGCTATGTCCTTCGGGACAAATGCCCGACGGGCAATACAGGCACTCAGGGAGGGCGCGTGTACCGGACGGAGGATGGAGGCAGGACCTTGGCAGGTCATCTGGGAAGGCGAGGCGCTGGCTCGCTACCTGTGGATCAACCCGACCGATCCGGATATCCTGTATGTCTCGACTGGTATGTTCGATCGCGTTCCACTCAACGCTCCTTCGGCCAGCGGCTCCGAGCAGCTCCTAGGTTCAGGTGTTGGCGTGATCCGCAGCACTGATGGAGGTGATACCTGGACCGAACTGGGAAGGGAAAACGGGCTGGACATTCTCCACGTCGGAAGTCTCTATATGCATCCCGAGAACCCCCAGATCCTTCTCGCCGGGACTGGCACTCGCGGCACGATGACGATCGACCCCGAGACCGGCGAAGAGGTGTACTTCGGCGGGGTCTTTCTCACCACGGACGGCGGCGACTTGTGGAAACAGGTGGTCAAGAACGACGTGATCGGGGCGGTGGAGTTCTGTGACGCTCCGCATGGGCTAAAGCCCAGCGGCTTCTTGGGGCACGCTCGCCGCAACCGGCCACGTTACGCCCCAACGGGTGCGTCCCACCCGAAAAGGAGTTTCTCTCTTATCCACGGTTCAGTT
>Ga0315295_10005016_pt1 | contig 11315 bp, 8 predicted proteins | sample YL17G14_0_MG_FD_204453 | JGI IMG/M metagenome (GOLD analysis project Ga0315295, IMG submission 204453) | Sediment microbial communities from Yellowstone Lake, YNP, Wyoming, USA - YL17G14_0 | ecosystem: Environmental > Aquatic > Freshwater > Lake > Sediment | place: USA: Wyoming | collected...
CGATGAGTTTGCTAAACAGGTAGGTCCGTTTGAAAATATTACTGCTCTGCGTGATGCTGTCAAAGCTAACCTGTCAACACAATCAAAATCTGAGTATGAGGACGAATATTTTTCCTCCCTTATCGATAAAATCAAAGAAACCGCGACTTTGAAATATCCTCCCCAGGTTGTTGACCATGAACTGAATCATGTAATGGAAGATCTAAAGTCGCGTCTTGCTCAACAGAACCTTGATATGGTGGCATATCTAAAATCTCGAGAAATGGATGAAGAAAAATTCATGTCGGATGAAGCGCGACCGATTGCAGTAAAACGATTGGAACGTTCCCTGATCATGGATGAACTTGCCAGGGTGGAGAAAATCGAAGTCGACCGTGATCTTCTGCAATCATCGTTTGAACAAACGATGGGTGAATATAGTGGGGATGCACGATTTCAGAAAACTATGCGAGGGAAATCCCAACCGCCCAAGCAGCTGATGAATGCAGTCGCGATGGAATCTGCCAACCGGGCTTATATTCAACAGACACTAAATCGCCTTAAGGAAATTGCGAATGGTCAGGCTCCGAATCTTTCGGAGGAAAAAGGAAAAATGGCAGTAAAAGGAAAAGTTTCTGGCAAATCGGACAGGAAGACAATCCCTGAGAAAAAAGTCGCTGCTGCTGGCACACTACCTCGCGAGAGTATCAAGGATGATAAGAAGAAACCACGCGGTTCGAGCGCAGTTGTAAAAGCTGTACCCACTCAAAAGAAGTCAATTGCAAAGAAAGCTAAAAAACCAGTGTCAAAATCGTAATCCGAAAAAGAAGAATCAGAATGGAGTGAAAATGAATCCAGATATTAGTAATGTCATCCCAATGGTTATTGAGTCATCAGGTCGCGGTGAACGCGCCTACGATATTTACTCATTGCTCCTAAAAGAGCGAATTATCTTTGTCGGCACCGCAATTGATGATCAGGTGGCGAATGTCATCGTAGCCCAGCTGTTGTTTCTTAGCCGGGAAGATTCAGAAAAAGAGATCCAGATGTATATTAATTCACCTGGTGGGGCCATCTATTCCGGTCTGGCTATTTACGATACGATGCAGATGATTTCCAATCCCATCAGTACTGTAGCGGTTGGTGTTACTGCTTCTTTTGGCACTGTGCTGCTCACTGCCGGAACAAAGGGACGTCGGTATGCCCTTCCGAATGCTACGATCCATCTACACCAGCCGCTCGGCGGAGCTCAAGGCCAGGCAACCGACATTGAGATCCAGACCAAGCAAATCCTACGTCTGCGCACCTTGCTCAACGATATCATGTCGAGGCACACCGGAAAACCGGTTGATGTCATCAAACAGGATACCGAACGTGATTTCTACCTTGACGCGAAACAGGCTGTTGACTATGGTCTCGTAGATCAAGTCCTCGAAATCCCGATTAAGAAATGACACAAAGGTCGGACATATGAGTCCGCCCTTTGTGTTCATTGCTCATGCTACCAAAAATAATAAAATCGCTCATCCTGGATATGGACGGAGTCCTATGGAAGGCCGATGCACCGATCGGTGATCTTCCTGGTATATTTGATTTAATCAAAGATAAAGGACTCAAAGTCGCCTTTGCCACAAACAATGGATCTCGAACACCAGAGCAATATGTGGAACGAATGCAAGGCTTTGGGGTAACGATTGAGCCATGGCAGGTCGTGACTTCATCCCAAGGGGTTGCACATATGCTTTCCCAAAGGTTTCCTGAAGGAGGCAAAATCTATGTTATTGGCGAGTTGGGGCTTGAATGTGCTTTACAGGCAAAAGGTTTTGAACTTGTAATGAAACAAGGGGAAATAAATGTCCTGGCGGTTGTGATGGGTATAGATCGGAACATTAATTTCACAAAAGTCAGCGAGGCTGCTTTGCTCATCCGTTCTGGCGTCCCATTCTATGCCACCAATCCTGACAGGACCTTCCCCACCCCACGAGGCGAAATACCGGGTGCTGGTGCATGGATATCAGTGCTTATCACTGCAACAGGAATTGAACCTATTTATGCAGGGAAACCATCCCCTTACTTGCTCGAATTGGCTCGCCAAAAGTTGGGTACTGAAAAAGAGGAGACTCTCGTTGTCGGAGATCGCCTGGAGACTGATATCGCCGGTGGTCAGGAAGCCGGATGCCCTGTAGCATTGGTCCTCAGCGGTGTCAGCCGAAAGGAACAAGGTTATAAGTGGAAGCCGGCCATAAACATTATTGCCCAGGATTTATCTGCTTTAATAAGATAGAAGTCAGTACTCTATTTTTCCGAAAGTAAGTTTTTATAATGAGTCTCCCCTTTATTTATGACCTTTCCCAATCCCAATTAAAGTCTATTCTTGCAGGATTGGGTGAACCCGAATACCGTAATCAGCAAATTTGGGAGGGGCTTTATAGAAATTACTGGAATTCACCGGATGAATTCAGCACGCTGCCTGTGAGTCTCCGCCAAGTATTATCAAAAGTAATCAACTTTCATGTACTAGACTCTACAACAACTCTCCGATCTTCTGATGGCGAGACAATAAAAACTGTATTTACACTTCAAGATGGCCTAAGTATCGAAACAGTGTTGATGAAATATGATCCGGTTGATAATTCTAAAGAACAGGAACAAAATAATCATAACAAGCGTCGGACGATTTGCATATCTACTCAAGTCGGATGCGCATTGGGTTGTGTCTTTTGTGCAACTGGTCAAATGGGATTGAAGCGCAATCTTTCCAGTGGTGAAATCATTGCCCAATTGATGTACTTTGCTCGTCAATTACATAATGAAGGTGAATCTGTAACAAATGTGGTGGTAATGGGTATGGGTGAACCTTTCCATAACTATAAAAACACCATGGAAGCCATCGATCGCTTGAATGATCCAGCTGGATATAATTTCGGAGCCAGGCGGTTTACTGTATCATCTGTAGGACTTGTACCAGTTATCAAAAGGTTCTCCTTAGAAAAACGTCAGGTTAATCTTGCAATTTCCCTTCACGCTGCGGATGATTCATTACGGAATTCGTTGCTTCCAGTGAACAGGAAATATGGGATTTCAGCTTTATTGGAAGCTTGTCGGAATTACACTATAGAATCTGGTCGGCGAATAACTTTCGAATGGGCGCTGATTGAAGGCGTGAATGATACTGCAGAACAGGCACATTTATTGGCTCGTAAACTTAAGGGTCTATTGTGTCATGTCAACGCTATCCCCCTCAATCCGATCAATACATATAAAGGAAAGGCGACAACGAAACAACGAGCTAAAGTGTTTAAAGATATTTTAGTAAATGCAGGAATCCCTTGTACAATACGCCTTCGGCGTGGTATCGACATTCAAGCTGGTTGTGGTCAGTTAATTGGAAGTGTTTAATATAAAACAATATAAGTATGTAATGGCTATGCGCATTTTATAATTATTTCATTTTACACGAATGATTTTCTTGATAAACGATATCAAAGGTATTTCCAGGAAAGTAATAATGTCTCCAACACCTGAAAAAAATTCGTGGCTTGAACGCCCCCTCTTCCCTGCTTTCCCCTTTTTCACTTGCGAACTTTTTATTTTTGTAATCATTCTTATACTCACCACAGTGAGCAGATTTTACAACCTGGGGGCACGCGTCATGAGCCATGACGAAAGTCTGCATGTGTATTATTCATGGCTTTTTTCAAATGGATTCGGGTATCAACACACCCCCACCACCCACGGCCCATTGCAATTCCACCTAATTTCGTTGATCTTCACGTTGTTCAAGGATACTGATTTTACCGCCCGCCTGCCGCACGCAATTGCCAGTATTTTAACAGTACTCATGATTTGGAAGTGGCGGCGTTACCTTGGGCGTACAGGATCATTGCTTACAGCCGGACTCTTACTCATTTCCCCTTTCATGCTGTATTACGGTCGTTATGCTCGTAACGAGGCTTTTGTCGCCTTGTTGGGAGTGCTAACGCTTTATACGATCCTACGCTACCTGGAGACTGGAAAAAATAAGTATTTGCTCCTTCTTTCAGTTGTTACCTCATTGCACTTTGCCACCAAGGAAACGGCTTTTATTTACACTGCCCAGGCAATGTTATTCCTGGCTTTTTACCTCATCAGACGTGTGAGTCGCTCCCCGTGGCAGAAAGCTGGTTATCAGAATGTTTTCATATTGTTCTTGGTCCTGAGTATATTGTTATTGAGCCTTGCTTTCGGAGTGACTAAATATTCAGGTATCAAAACCTCCGAGGGTGGTACTGTAAACACTTCCCCTCAACCCCCGGGATCTTCCTTAACAACTACAGGACTTCCATCTAAAGTTACATCAGTAACAAGCCTCATGCTTATTGCATGCATCACCTTTCTGATTGCTGCGATCTTATTAGTCATCGGGTATGGTTGGAAAAACCTTCGCCATGAGCGCTCCTTCGACATGCTTGTCATTCTTGGAACATTCGTCCTTCCTCTATTAACCGCCTTCCCGGTTAAAGCATTGGGTTGGAACCCCCTCGATTATTCATTTACATGGCCGGGTTGGAATCTACAGGCGCTTTGGAGTCAGGGACCTTTCAAAACCGCAACGATCTTATTTCTGCTGGTCATCCTATCAATGGTCCTCGGTCTCCTATGGGACTGGAAACGTTGGCTGAAAAACGCGGTTGCATTCTGGGGAATCTATATAATCTTATTCAGCAGCATTTTCTCCAATTGGTCTGGGCTAGCAACCGGTACGGTAGGATCACTGGGGTATTGGTTGGTCCAACAGGGTGTCAATCGAGGCAGCCAGCCCTGGTATTACTATTTATTGGTTCAGATTCCTCTCTACGAGTATCTACCCGCCCTCGGGCTGATTCCAGCCTTCTTTTTCGGCTTACGACAAAGATCACCTGCCGCTCTTACTTCCAACAATCCTGCTATCGATACAGTTGTGGAAGTCGCTCCTGACAAAGCACCATTATTTCCATTACTCGCCTGGTGGGCTTTATCGAGTCTGACAGCTTATTCCATCGCGGGTGAAAAAATGCCGTGGTTGACTGTCCACCTCACATTGCCAATGATTCTATTGTCTGGTTGGGCCTTAGGAATTATCGTCGAACATATTAACTGGACAAAGTTCTCGGGAAAAGGATTTTTGACAATTGTTTTCCTCTTTCTTTTTATAATTTCCTTTAGCGGGATGGTGATGTCAGGTATAGGGTCTACTCCACCTTTCCAGGGAAAGACACTGTCAGATTTAAACGCTACCGGGATATTCCTGATGTATGGCATCATTGCCCTCGGGTGTGGTCTTGGTCTTACTTACATTGCGAGATTCCACCATTTATTTCTTCCCATCCTGCGACTGGCAGTGCTGGCAATATTCAGTGTGCTTGCAGTTTTGACTGCCCGAACCGCGGTTAGAGCCGCATTTCTTCACCCGAATAATGCCTCCGAATACCTTGTATATGCTCACGGTGCAACTGGTATCAAAGACGTAATGTCCCAAATAGAAATGCTCTCCAATCGGATTGCCGGAGGGAATAATTTAAATCTGGCATTTGATAATAGCGCCCCAGACAGCGGTGTGGCATGGCCATTTACATGGTACCTTCGAAATTATCCGAACAAGACGACCTTTGATCAACCAACCTCAGATTTAATTACCTCTGATGTAATAATCGTCGACCAAAAGAATTTCGAGTCGATAAAATCAGTGGTAGGTGACCAATATTACGTTCTGAATTATATTCGCATGGTCTGGCCTAATCAGGATTATTTCAACCTTACCTGGACACGAATTAAAGATTCAATTACCAATCCATCCATGAGACAGGCATTGTGGAATATTTGGTTTTCCAGGGACTATTCTTTATATTCAGCAATTACTGAAAATAGCAAGATGATCGAATCCGATTGGAGCCCAAGCGACAGAATGCGATTATATATCCGCAAGGACGTCGCAGCTAAGATCTGGGATTATGGCATCCTTCAGACCACCGCCATACAAACCGATCCATATGAACACAGCAGGCAAGTCATTCCAGCGCAATTGATTTTTGGCCAGGGCGGTCCTGCTGCCGGTCAACTTAGTGGTCCTCATGGAATTGCCATCGCTCCAGATGGATCCCTGTATGTTGCTGACACAAACAATAATCGCATTCAGCATTTTTCTTCTGACGGGCAAATTATTAAAGAATGGGGAACCTTCGCAGATCTCAACGTAGGTGCAGCGCCCACTGGTACTTTTAACCAACCCTGGGCATTGGCACTTTCACCTGATGGAAATTTCATATTTGTGGCAGATACATGGAATCACCGCATTCAAAAGTTCACCCGCGATGGATCGTCTATCAAGATGTGGGGTGCTCCTCTCTATGATCCGACAACTACTGATCCTTCTGTGTTCTGGGGGCCGCGCGGGATTGCTGTAGATCAGCAAGGTCGTGTTTTTGTGGCAGATACAGGAAACAAACGAATTCTTGTCTACGATTCGGATGGGAATTTCATTATGCAGATTGGAAACGAGGGATTATCTGCAGGGCAATTCGAAGAACCCGTAGGAATTGCTTTTGATTCACAGGAAAACCTTTTTGTTGCTGATACCTGGAATCAGCGCATTCAGGTTTTTGAACCCAGCCAGGATGGTTCTTCCTATTCTATTCTTCGTCAATGGGATGTAGCTGGATGGTATGGTGAATCGTTGGAAAATAAACCTTATCTCGCAATTGATCAGCAGGATCATGTTTTAGCCACAGACCCGGAAGCATTTCGGGTGCTTGAATTCTCAAATTATGGGGAGTTTATTCGAACATGGGGTGAATATGGGATCGGTTCTGAAAATTTCGGGCTCGCATCTGGAATTGCGGTAGATGCAACTGGGCAGGTATGGGTGTGCGACTCCGCAAATAATCGTTTGATGCAATTTTCGTTGCCATAATCAGACCGAATGTCATTCAGTCTGATTATCAAATACAGGTGAGGTTTTTGTAATATCTTGCTATAATGCACACGTTTGATAATCTACAGGGAGAAATCTTGCATGAAACTTCACGAATATCAATCCAAGCAAATATTTTCCAGGTACGGCATTCCAATCCCAAAAGGACGGGTGGCGGCCACTGCAAGTGAAGCGAAGCAAATTGCTGAAGAATTGGGTGGCATGGTCGTTGTAAAATCCCAGGTCCTTGTTGGAGGGCGCGGAAAAGCCGGGGGCATCAGGTTGGCAAAGACCTCAAAAGAGGCTGAAGAGGTGGCCACCCAGATCTTGGGGATGGAAATAAAAGGCTTGCCAGTCCGCAAGGTTCTGGTAGATTCGGCAGCCAATATTGACCAGGAAATCTACTTGGGGATTACCAATGACCGTGCTGCTCGACGCCCGGTCTTTATGGCTTCAGCAGCGGGTGGAGTTGAGATCGAGGAAGTGGCCCGACTCACTCCCGAGAAGATTATAAAAGTCCATATCGATCCACTACTAGGTTTACGTGATTACCAGGCACGAGATATTGCAATTGGTATCGACCTTCCCAAGGAATATTGGAAACAATTTGCTGATATTTGCCGGGGCCTCTGGCGCGCTTACATGGAATGCGATGCGACACTTGCAGAGATCAATCCCCTGGTGATTTTAAAAGAGAAATCTTTGATAGCGCTGGATGGCAAGATGCTTCTGGATGATAATGCTCTGTTTCGGCACCCCGATCTGTCCGAAATGCGCGATGTCGATGAGGAAGCGAGCGCAGAGACTGAGGCGCGAAAGTACGGACTGTCATTTATTAAGTTGGACGGGAATATCGGTTGCATGGTCAATGGCGCTGGCTTGGCAATGACAACCATGGATATTGTCAAATTATTTGGTGGTGAGCCTGCCAACTTCCTGGATATCGGCGGAGGCGCAGGGGCAGATAAAGTCGCAGCAGCCATGCGAATCATTCTCACGGATAAGAATGTGAAAGCGATCCTTTTCAATGTGTTTGGCGGTATCACCCGTTGCGATGAAGTTGCCAAAGGTATTCTTGCTGCCCTCAAGGATGTGAAACCGAACATTCCAATGGTGGTCCGCCTGGTAGGCACAAATGCAGAAGAAGGACGAAAACTCCTGGCGGATGCTCAGATGATCACGGCAGAAACTCTGGCTGACGCAGCCCGGAAGTCCGTTGCTGCAGCAAAGGCATAGGAAAACGATATGAGCATATTAGTTGATAAGAATACCCGCCTTCTGGTGCAGGGTATCACAGGTAATGAAGGTTTATTTCACACCCAACAAATGCTTGAGTATGGAACGAAGGTGGTAGCCGGAACTCGCCCTGGTAAAGGTGGTGAATGGGTGTTGGAAGGAAAAGTACCAGTATTTGATTCCTGCAAAGCAGCGGTTGAAGCCACTGGTGCGAATGTCAGCATCATTTTCGTTGCAGCGATTTTCGCTCCGGATGCTATTTTTGAAGCAGCAGACGCAGGAATTCCTTTCATCGTTTGCATAACTGAGGGCGTTCCTGTCCAGGATATGATGCGGGTGCGAGAATATCTTGACCAGAAGCAAGTCCGACTTCTGGGTCCGAACTGTCCTGGATTGTTGACCCCGGGGGAGGCCAAAGTTGGAATCATCCCTGGTAATATCGCCATCCCAGGAAACATCGGTGTTGTTTCCAGGTCAGGAACATTGACCTACGAAGTCCTATATGCCTTGAAATTGGATGGCATGGGTGCCACCACTTGCGTAGGTATCGGAGGAGATCCAATCAACGGGACGAATTTTATTGATTGCCTGTCCATGTTTGAGGATGATCCACACACCGAGAAAGTGGTCCTGATCGGTGAGATAGGCGGCACCGACGAGGAGAAGGCAGCCCAGTTCATCGCTTCCAAGATGACCAAGCCGGTTGTCTCCTTCATTGCCGGGCAAACCGCACCCCCTGGAAAACGCATGGGGCATGCTGGAGCAATCATTGAAGGTGGTGCGGGGACAGCATCAGAAAAAGTCAAAGCGCTTGAGGCTGCAGGAGTGAAAGTGGCAAAACATCCTGAAGAGATCCCAGGCCTATTGAAATAGCAAGACGTGAGAAATGATCTAGTATCTGGTTATTTAATTATTGAAGTAATGAATAAATAATAGAAACCGCTCCCGTGAGCGGTTTCTATTATATTATTAAGTATAACTTTAGATCACTTCTTCGCTTTTTGCGAATCCACAAACTTGACTGCTTCATCAACAGTTGTGATTTTCTGGGCATCCTCGTCAGAGATCTCGGCGCCGAACACATCCTCGAATTTCATGATTAGTTCTACCAGGTCGAGAGAATCAGCTTCGAGGTCCTCTCGGAAGCGCGCCTCAAGTTTCACCTTTCCTTCTTCCACGCCTAACAAATCCACGATTATGGCTTTTACCTCATCAAAAGTGCTGGACATCTTTGCCTCCTGTTGGGATTAACTGACACAATTGTAATCGTTTCACCGTTATAATTCAATACAAGGAACACAAATTTATGGACAAAGTTACGCCCATCCGCAAACGGAAGGCTGACCATATCAGGATTAACCTGGAAAATGAGGTCAATTCTGGGTTGCTGAATGGTTTGGAAAAGTACCAGTTCATTCATGAGGCGCTGCCTGAACTTAACCTGGCTACTATTGATACTGCAACTACGTTATTTGGCAGAAAATTGTCGGCACCAATTCTAATTTCATCCATGACTGGAGGGACAAAAGAAGGAGAATTAATAAACCGGCATCTCGCCGAAGCAGCCCAGGCGGTAGGAGTGGCAATGGGTATCGGTAGCCAAAGGGCTGCGATCGAAGATCCATCGCTGTCCGGGACATTTTCTATCTCACGGTCCGTTGCCCCGGATATTTTCCTTATAGCCAACCTGGGTGCTGTTCAATTAAACTACAACTTCAGCCTGGAGCATTACCGACGCGCCGTCGACATGTTGAACGCGGATGCGCTTTGCCTCCATCTCAACCCTTTACAGGAGGCAGTTCAAAAGGATGGCGACACGGATTTTTCGGATTTACTATCAAAGATCGAGAGTATTTGTAAATATATCGGAGTGCCGGTCATTGTCAAGGAAGTTGGCTTCGGAATCTCGGAAAGGACAGCGGGTTTGCTTGCGGGTTGTGGCGTTTCTGCCATTGATGTTGCTGGAGCGGGAGGAACGAGTTGGACTCAAGTAGAAATGCACCGCGCTCCTGATGATTTTTCTCGTTTATTGGCAGCGACATTTTCTCGATGGGGCATCCCCACCGCCGAATCGATCCTGAATGTTAAGAAAGTTGCCCCAGATATGATCATATTTGCCAGTGGTGGTCTTACGAATGGCTTGGACATTGCCAAATGCATCGCCATGGGTGCGAAATTGGGTGGGATGGCGGGACCCTTCCTTAAAGAGGCTGTTGTTTCAACGGAAAGTAGTATTGAACTACTTAAGTTGGTAAAGAAACAGATCGAAGTTACCATGTTTGCTGTTGGAGCTGGAAATATTGATTCGCTTCATATAAGCAAACTACTAAAACTATAGGATCTTACTCGTTCATTAATTCCTTATCGTTCAAACACATAGAAGAACCATGGATTATCTTCCAGAAATCGAAAAAGAGATACAACGTCAGATTGCACGCCTGGATGAACCACATACAACCCAGCTGCATGAAATGCTGACATATCACCTGGGCTGGTCGGGAGAAAATGCTGATCCCAAAACACGGGGAAAACGCCTCCGTCCGTTATTCTTGTTGCTCACCTGCTCAGCGTGTGATGGCGATTGGCGATCTGCCCTGCCGGCAGCAGCTGCCGTTGAATTGGTGCATAATTTTTCGCTCATCCATGATGACATTCAAGACAACTCGGATAAACGTCGTGGTCGCGATACAGTCTGGGCAAAATGGGGAATTCCCCAGGCCATCAATGCGGGAGATGCCTTGTTTATCCTATCCTCCCAGGCATTGTTCGACCTTGTTCCTGGTTACTCCCATGAAATCGTTGCCAGGGCGGCAATAATTTTAAATGACGCCTGCCTTAATTTGACCCGTGGTCAGTTCCTCGATATATATTATGAAAAACGGAAGGACCTTAGCATCGAAGATTATTGGTCGATGGTAAGCGGGAAGACAGCAGCATTACTTTCAGCCTGTTGTGCGCTTGGTTCGCTATTAGGCAATAGCGATCAAGCAACCCAGGATGCGTATTGTTCCTTTGGTCATTACCTTGGTCTCGCCTACCAGGTCCATGATGATTTCCTGGGTATCTGGGGTGATTCAGCGGTAACGGGGAAATCTTCCCAGTCTGACCTGGTCTCAGGAAAAAATTCCTTGCCAATAATATATGGCCTTGGCAAGAACGGTTCTTTCGCCAA
>Ga0315295_10005017_pt1 | contig 11315 bp, 10 predicted proteins | sample YL17G14_0_MG_FD_204453 | JGI IMG/M metagenome (GOLD analysis project Ga0315295, IMG submission 204453) | Sediment microbial communities from Yellowstone Lake, YNP, Wyoming, USA - YL17G14_0 | ecosystem: Environmental > Aquatic > Freshwater > Lake > Sediment | place: USA: Wyoming | collected...
TTGCGCCCGGGAAAATATACATGACCCAGGGGCCCTCATTCATGCGCGATAACAAGCCGACTCCGCCAAAGCTGCTGGTGCTTAATACAAAAACCGATAAGATCATAAAAGAGATCGAAGGTAATTATCAGGGAATATCGGTTAATCCGAAATATTAAAATGGTTTTCCTTTTCTTTTTTGGGCTGTTATTTTCCCTCGCTGCCATGCCCAACCCGTTTATCCATCTGCCTTTGGGCATATTTATGGGATTTATTCCTCTATTTGCACTTAATCAAAATCTTGATGGATTGCAAAAATACCTGACAAACCTTTTATTCTTTGAGTTGTTCGCGATTGCTTTGCTTATTCCATTGGATGCCTCAAACCTTATTTATGAGTTCCCTGATACTCTTTGGATAGTCATATTGTTTATGATCATAGGATTCATATACACCCTTTCATTTACTCTTGCTTCATATCTTTCAGATAAATACGGGTGGAACATTAGCCCGATTTTTTTTGGGTTATGCTGGATCGCGGCGCAATATGTCCTGACAATTACCCCTTTTGCCTTTCCATTCCCCATAGAAACTGCGCTGGCAACATTCCCTATAATGATCCAATCGGCGAGGGTTTTGGGGCCGTATTTCATAGCATTCCTGATAATATCCACAAATGCTCTTCTGGCAAATGCTCTTTCTAAGAAGGACAGGAGAATATGGACCATTTCGATAACTATCATATTAGTATTACATATAATGAACATGGGCTACGGATCCTGGTCGCTTGGTCAACCTTCTAAAATTGGCGAGCCAGTCAAGATCGCGATAATACAGACCAATTTAAGCTTAAAGGATTTTGCGCTAAAAGAGCAAAGCGGTCTATTCAATAAAATACTTAACAAGAAACTTATCGATGTTACAAAGGATTCACTGAAAAGATCACCGCAATTGATAATATGGCCGGAGCTTTCGGGCGACTTCATTCTCCAAAATGACGATTACCTGAGCTATCTTCACAAGAGCGTTACATCAAAAGGGGCTGAACTTTTGATCGGCACCACATATATTGATTACTGCAATTATAGAAATAAATATAATATCGCATTTATCCTGAAAACCGACGGCGACATGACTGAACCTTATAGGAAGAACCGGCCTTTTCCGCTATTTGAGACACAATGGGCTTCGAGAGGGAAAAGATCTATGACGCTGCCAAGCGCCACCCCGCTTAAAAATGTCGGCTGCATGATATGCCTTGAATCGATCAGCCCACAGATAGCTAAAGGGCTTGTATGTTCAGGCGCTAAAGTCCTTGTTTGCATATCCGTTGATACATCATTCGGGAATTCGATGGTTCCGTATATCCATTCGGCATCGATGATATTGCGTGCTGTCGAGAATAATAAATACGGCATTCATGTCGGCAATTCCGGCCCTTCTATCATCTGCGACAATAAGGGGAGAGTTATAACGCAGATTCCCTACGGCAAAACGGCGTATGCGAATGCGGTGGTTTATCCAGTAAAATAAAGAGATGTGACCCGCCTTCGCAAAAGCTTCCGCCTCTGCTCTATGAGCTACGGCGGACAGGTCGGCGGGCAGGGATGAAAGATGAGACAGGTTATCAGGAGATCAGGATATAGGGGAAGCGTTAATGGAGGACAGCGGCAAGTTCACAAGGGTATGCAAGAATATCGAGGGTCTCCATCCCCTGCGGTCCCTATCACAGTATAAATGATCCCTTATTCCTTTGCCCACACGGTCATCATATACCCTTTTCTTCTCGTCCTCATCTTCCTCAGCTTCCCCGTCTTCGGGTCTCTTTTCTTCATCATTACCGTGCCTTTGGAAACTCTTACTGTTTTCTTTACCCATTTCGCCATGATCATCACCTCCCGTCAGATCAATAATATTTTATCAAATTTAATTATACACGCTTTATTTTAATATAGATACCTTATGGCAAAACGGCTTATGCGACGGCTGTTATTTATCCATTAGAGATGTGAGGCGCGAGATGAGAGATGGGAAAAGAGGCAAAGCTTAAGGCTTCTGGAAAATGTGGAAGTATTCTTTATGCTCAAGGAAGTGTTTAAATCCGATATTTAGAAGGCATTCATTGAATTGCGGGACATTATCCGCAGAATCGCAGAAAAGCAGGTAACCTTTCGGGAGCAGATGCAGGTATATCTTGTTAGCGAAAAGCTGCAGCGAAGGTTCCGGCAGGCTGTTGAACATCCCGCCCGGGAAGTGCCCCAGTACATGGTTAAAATATACCACAGCATATTTATCCTTTAACGGCAGGTCGCGGAAATTTATCTGCATCCCGTATTTGGATTTGAGTATCCTGGGATTCACGTCTATCCCGACGGCGTTATGAAAGCCCTCGGCCTGGAGCGTCTCGACCACCTCGTTCTTGAAAGCCCCGATATCAAGTATCTTTGCGCACTTGGGGATCCTTGGGTTTTCAAGGTCCCGCAGGACAGGCGCGATGTTCACATTGAAGCTGAACGTTTCATTGTAAGAGACGGACGAGTAGTTGTTGCGGTCCGGCCAGGCCTTTTTCAGGTTCCTTGGCAGGGAGATCCGCCCTGTATTCCGGCCGCTTAAACTCAAGACATTCCTGTTAATTTTCATTTCCACGAATAAGTTATCGAAGATATTCACCGCAAATTTCATTCAGATTGAATTTCATCGAAAGCGGGTATAATATTCATATCAAGGCGGTGGGAACATGAAAAAGGTAATATTACTGGCTATTTTATTAGTATGTTTCGCTTCGATCTCTTTTGCGGCAGTCGGGAAATATCAGATAAGCACGGCGGAAAAGGGAGTTGTTTATATGGTAGACACGGAAACGAGCAAATTATGGCTGTACAATGCCAGCCTGGAGCGCTGGGTCGAGAAGTGCAAGGGTCTCGAAGAGGAGATCAAGAACAAGGAAAAATAGTGATTTTTCCGGCTTGACACAGCCGGAGCATCCTGTTAAGATATCGCTTCGAGGTTAGATAACTGAGTGGCAGTGAAGCAAATTGGACAAAGACGTCTACAAATTTAGTAGCCGTCTTTTTTTATGCGCGGGCGGCTAAGGGATCAAAAAGTAAAATTGAAAGGCGGATAATAAAATGCCAAGAAGAAAAGACATAAAGAAAATACTGGTCATAGGTTCAGGCCCCATAATCATAGGACAGGCCTGCGAGTTCGATTATTCGGGAACCCAGGCATGCAAGGCGCTCCACGAAGAAGGATATGAAGTCGTACTCGTAAATTCAAACCCTGCCACCATCATGACAGACCCGAAAATGGCGGACAGGACATACATCGAACCCCTTAACCTCGAATATATCTCGGAAATAATCGCAAAGGAACGACCTGACGCGCTGTTGCCGAACCTGGGCGGGCAGACCGGCCTGAACATGTCGGCGGCGCTCCACAAGGCGGGCATCCTCAAGAAATACAACGTGGAACTTATCGGCGTCAAGGCTGATGCCATCGAGCGCGGAGAGGACAGGAAAGCGTTCAAGGAAGAGATGCAGAAGCTCGGCATAGACATGCCGAAGAGCGAACTTGCCTATTCCGTGGAGGAAGCGGAGAAAATAGCGGCAAAGCTCGGATACCCGGTCATATTAAGGCCCGCATACACAATGGGCGGTATGGGCGGAGGCGCTGTATATAACATTGATGAATTAAGGACCGTCGCCGCAAGAGGGATCTCCGCGTCGCCGATAGGCCAGATACTTGTTGAAGAATCGGTCATCGGGTGGGATGAGCTGGAGCTTGAGGTTGTCCGTGACATAAAGGGTAACAAGATCACGGTCTGCTTCATAGAGAACATCGACCCCATGGGCGTGCACACCGGCGACAGCTTCTGCGTGGCCCCGATGCTGACAGTGCCTGAAAAGATCCAAAAGATCCTTCAGGATTATTCATACAAAATCGTTGACGCTATCGAGGTGACGGGTGGCTGCAACATCCAATTCGCTTTCAACCGCGAGACCGGCAGGATAGTCATCATAGAGATCAATCCAAGAACATCCAGGTCATCGGCATTGGCATCAAAGGCAACGGGATTTCCGATAGCGAGAATATCGACTAAGCTTGCTGTTGGCATCACGCTGAAAGAGCTCCCCTATTACAAAGAAGGCACTCTTGATAAATACAAGCCGGGCGGCGATTATGTCGTGATCAAATTCGCAAGGTGGGCGTTCGAGAAATTCACCGAACAGGAAGATAAGCTCGGAACGCAGATGCAGGCTGTCGGCGAGGTAATGAGCATAGGCAAGAACTTCAAGGAGGCCTTCCAGAAATCGATAAGGTCTCTGGAGACAAAAAGATACGGGCTCGGCGTCGCCAAATTCCAGAAGCTTGACCTGCAGCAGCTGAAAGCAAAAATGGTATTCCCTTCCAGCGAGCGCATATTTCTTATGTACGAGGCCTTGAGGAAAGGCATGACGCCGAAAGAGCTGTGGGACATGACAAGGATCAATATCTGGTTCATAGAGCAGATGAAGGAACTCGTGGACGAAGAGGAATCATTAAAGAAATTCAACGGCAAAAAGCTCAAGGATGACGCGCTGATCAAAGCAAAGAAGGACGGATTCTCCGACAGGTATATCGGCTCGCTTATTGGTATGGCGGAAAAGGACGTAAGGGCCCAAAGGATCAGCGCGGGACTTTCCTTCGCTTTTGATCCCGTGCCTGTGAGCGGTGCGGACGCAGCTTATTATTATTCGACTTACATAGGAAAGGACAATGTTTCTGTTACAAAGAACAGGAAGATAATGATACTCGGCGGCGGCCCCAACCGTATCGGCCAGGGTATTGAGTTCGACTATACCTGCGTGCATGCCGCGTTCACTTTGAAGGACGAAGGCATAGAATCCATAATGGTGAACTGCAATCCCGAGACCGTTTCCACCGATTACGATACTTCGAACAAGCTGTATTTTGAGCCGTTGACCGTGGAGGACGTGCTTAATATATATGAAAAGGAAAAGCCGGAAGGCGTCATAGTGCAGTTCGGCGGGCAGACACCGCTGAATATCGCGAAGGAGCTCGTTAATGCCGGAGTGAAGATACTCGGCACGTCCTTTGAAAGCATCCACCTGGCGGAGGACCGCGACAAGTTCCGCCTTGTCATCCAGAAGCTCGGCATTCCCCAGCCGGAAGGCGAGACGGCCATATCGGAAGAGGAAGCCATGGCCAAGGCAAGGAAGATAGGTTATCCGCTCATGGTGCGTCCTTCCTTCGTCCTCGGCGGGCGCGGAATGAGGGTCATCTACGATGAGAATTCTCTTATCGATTACGTTAAGACAGCGATAGAGATAACCCCCGAGTACCCCATGCTTATCGACAAGTTCCTGGAGAGGGCGCTGGAGGTGGAAGTTGACGTGATATCCGACGGCGAGGATATATTCATCCCGGCCGTGATGGAGCACATCGAGCTCGCGGGGATACACTCGGGCGACAGCGCGTGCGTCGTTCCGTCACGCAATATTTCGGCGGAGCACCTTAAAACGCTGGAAGAATATTCAAGCAGGATCGCGAAAGAACTAAAGGTAATAGGACTGTTGAACATCCAGTACGCAATTTGCGACGGCAAAGTATATATACTTGAGGCGAATCCGAGAGCTTCAAGAACCGTGCCTCTGGTGAGCAAAGTAATGAACATCCAGATGGCGCGGATAGCGACGCAGATACTTCTCGGCAAAAAGCTTAAGGACATAAATCCGAAGAAAGTCGGAAAGATCGATCATATGGGCGTAAAAGAAGCGGTATTCCCGTTCTCTTCTTACCCGTCCGTCGATCCCGTGCTGGGTCCCGAGATGAAGTCGACCGGCGAAGTGCTGGGAATGGCGCCGACATTCGGGCTTGCATATTACAAGGCGCAGGAAGCGACAGGGCTCAAGCTTCCCATATCAGGAACAGTGTTCATTTCCGTTAATGATGATGATAAGGGATCGATCATTGAGCCGGCAAAGAAGCTCATTAAATTGGGCTTTAAGGTAAAAGCGACCAAGGGGACCAAGGAACTGCTTGAGAAGAACGGGGTGCCTGCAGAACTTGCGATAAAAATGCTAGATGGCCGCCCGAACATCACCGATGATATAGCGAACAAGCAGGTGAACCTGGTGATAAATACGCCGGTAGGCCGTGCGAGCAAGTATGACGACGGCTACATCAGGAAAGCGGCGATAAAGCACAAGATCCCGTACATAACCACCATAGCGGCCGCAAAGGCGGCGGTGGAGGGGATCGAGGCCGTCGGATCAAGCGGGATAAAGATAAAAGCCCTGCAGGATTACCATAAATAGAGATCGGAGATCAGAGATAATTCCGCGGATCGGTGATCTTCCCGTTCAATACTGAAGCTGCGACCGTAGCGGGTGAGCCAAGATAAATAAATGCATTCGGATTGCCCATCCTGCCCTTGAAATTCCTATTTGCCGTTGATATTACATTCTCACCGTCCGATGGTACTCCGTTGTGGGTGCCAACGCACGGTCCGCAGCCGGGGGTCACAAATGTCCCGCCAGATTCAACAAGAGATTGATAAATTCCTTTTTTGATCAGCTCAAGCATGATATTTTTTGATGCCGGAGCCAGTATCAATCGAGTCCCGCTCTTTATCTTCTTTCCTTTCAATATCTTTGCCGCGACCTCGAAGTCATTTACCCTTCCGTTTGTGCATGTGCCCATGAATCCCTGCTGGATTATCAATCCTTCAACTTCCTCGATTGGCGAAACATTGTCTACCTGATGGGGCTTTGCGACCTGAGGGCCTATCTTTGAGGCGTCGAATTCGACGATATCGATATATTTTGCGTCCTTATCCGCCCCTGCGGGATTCGGGATCTTTTTAGAGTGCTTCTTAACCCAGTCCATGACTTTCTTGTCGGGCCTCATCAGCCCGGCTTTGGCGCCGAATTCGATCGCCATGTTAGATATCGTGAACCTTTCGTCGACCGACATTGTGTCAATGGCTTCCCCGTCGAATTCCGCGGAAAGATAAGTGGCTCCGTCGGCGCTGACCCTGCCGATCAAATACAGAATAAGGTCTTTCGAGAAACTTCCTCTCGGCAATGTTTTCTTGAAAACGTATTTTACCGATTGAGGGACCTTGAACCAGAGCTTTCCGGACGCCATTACTGCGGCAAAATCGGTCGAGCCGACACCGGTCGAGAAAGCGTTGATGGCCCCGTATGTGCAGGTATGCGAGTCCGCGCCTATGACCAGGTCTCCGGCAGTGACGTGCCCCTGCTCGGGCAGCAATTGGTGGCAAACGCCGCAGCCGATGTCATACAGTTTTATTCCCTGAGAACGAGTGAATTCCCTTATCTTCTTGTGGATTGCGGACACGCCTTCATTGGGAGAAGGGGAGGAATGGTCGATTATTATCGCGATCTTGGATGGGGAAAATACTTTCGCAATGTCCATCTTATTGAAGACATCTATCGCAACGCCGGATGTCCCGTCCTGGCCCATGCAAAAGTCGATATCGGCAATGACAATGTCGCCCGCGCGCGCGTCCTGTTTGGAATGGTTAGAGAGGATCTTCTCGGCTATCGTTTTTCCCATTTGAACCCTATTTCGAGCGACTTTTTATCGCTTGTTCAACGATCTTGGCTTTTTTGGCCAGGTAATCCGGAAGCTCTTTCGATGCCCTGACCTCTTTAATGATATTGAGCGCGTTATGCGGCTTTGAAACATCTGCCTTGTCCAGCATCGCCCTCAGCACCAGCTGCGTGTCCGCTGATTTGGCCGCGATGACCTGGTTGCAGAGCGCTATGATCTTGTTGACGTTCTTCTTCGGGTCCATTCTCGTTAAAACCTCGACCTCGACCACCCTTGCTTTTACCATGAAGAAATCGCTCGGGCGCTCGGCAAGCAATATCTGCGCGTTGTGGCAGTATTCGGCGTATTTTTTGAGCTCTTTCACCGGGGCGGTCCATGTCTTTAACTCAGAAAGCCCGACCATCGCCCTTGCCTTGAAATAAGCGTTCGATTTCTCGCTTTTAATGACGCCTTCATAAAGCCTGGATGCGATCTTCAGGTTGGGTGCGCCGCCGATCTTTGTCAGTAGCTCCGCCTCAACGACCTGTGCCTTCTGGTAAAAGAAATCATTCGGGTTTATTTCCTTTTTTATTATCTGGGAAGCGGACCTCGCAAGGGCTACGGCCTGTTCAATGTCGCTTTTCTTTTCACTGGTGATCATCAGCTCCGCTTTGCCGGCCAGGGCCCTGCCTCTCAGATACGGAGATGAAACGCCTTTCAGTATTTCGTCATATAATTTAAGGGCTTCCATGTAATCCCCGGGCTCGTTCCTTCCCACAAGAAGGTCCGCAAGGCCGAACTTGATCTCACCAATGTCGTATCTCCAGGCTATCGTCTTAAGGAGAAGATGATAGCGGCCTATGACCTTGTTCAGCTTCACCTTTTCGGAAGGGGAAGGGTAGTTAGGCTCCCTGTCTACTATAAAGCTCATTATTGGGGACATTATTCCCATAAAAACTCCTTTTTTCAGGACTTGCTATGCAATTGTAATCATTGTAGAATGCATTGTCAAATGCTCACTCCACGAAGAGAAAAACAGCTTCAGGAACTTGAGAGTAAAATTGGAATAACATTCTTAAATAAGTCCCTTTTAAGCCAGTCGCTCACCCACAGCTCTTACGCGCACGAATCCAGGAACAAGCTGCATGACAACGAAAGACTGGAGCTGCTCGGGGACGCGGTCATAAAACTGGTCATAAGCGAATACCTTTACAACAAATTCCCCACATACCAGGAAGGCGACCTTACCAAGATAAGGGCGGTCGCGATATCTGACGAAATACTTGGGTCCGTGGCGGGAAAAATAAGGCTTGGCATGTACCTTCAGCTCGGGTCGAATGAAAGGCGCACGGGAGGGATGGACAGGAGATCGAACCTGGCGAACGCCCTGGAAGCACTGATCGCCGCCATATACCTGGATGCGGGCCTGGGCAAGGCAAGGGACATGCTGCTGGAGCTGCTCATACCCGAAATAGAAAAGATAAGCAAGGAAGGATACATAAAGGATTACAAGTCGGCACTGCAGGAATTCGTCCAGAAGAAAAAATGGGGACTTCCTTACTACAATGTCATTAAAGAAGAAGGGTTGAAGCACAAGAAGATATTCTGGATGGAGGTCAAGATAAGGGGCCAGAGTCACGGCGTGGGCAGGGGAGCGAACAAAAAAGAGGCCGAACAGGCGGCGGCAAAGATCGCGCTTTTAAGGCTTACAAGGCCGCAGGGAAAGATCAGAGGCTTCATCTCCGCGGTCAAGAAACGCATAGTCAAGGAAAAATGAGCGATTCAATTTTGATCAAGGACGGAAGGGTCGTAGATCCCGGACAGGGGATGGACCGCGAAGCCGATGTTCTTATAGTCAACGGCAAAATATCCTCGGTATCGCCAAACCTCTCAAAAAGCGTGGGCAGGGACTGCGAAATATACAGCGCAAAAGGATTGATAGTGACTCCCGGCTTGATCGATATGCACTGCCACCTGCGCGACCCCGGGATACCGGAGGAAGAGACCATAGCTTCCGGCACGATGTCTGCAGCTGCCGGAGGATTTACGGCGATCGCATGCATGGCGAACACGAATCCCGTTGCTGATTCACCTTCCGTTATCGAATATATCCTATCAAAATCATCTATCGAAGGCCTTGTGAACGTGATGCCCATAGCCGCAGTGACGAAAGGCCTGAAAGGCGATGAGATCGCGGAGATGGGTCTGCTTCTTGACGCGGGAGCTGTGGCATTCTCCGATGACGGACATCCCATAATGAACGCAGAAGTTATGAGAAGGGCGCTGGAGTACGCAAAGCAGTTCAACGCGATGATAATATCCCACTGCGAGGACATGAACCTAACTTGCGGCGGAGCAATGAATGAGGGATACACCTCGACGATCCTTGGTCTCAAAGGAATACCGAAGGTCGCAGAGGAATCCATGGTCGAGAGGGACTGCGCTCTTGCCGGCCAGTTCAATGCAAAGGTCCATATAGCCCACGTTTCCACGGCCGGCTCGGTGGACATAATAAGGCGCGCGAAAGATAAAGGGATAAAAGTGACATGCGAGACCGCGCCCCATTATTTCACATTAACTGAAGGGGAAGTGGAGGGCTACAATACAAATGCCAAAATGAACCCGCCACTGAGGACAGAAGAAGACGTGAAGGCGATAGTTAAAGGGCTGAAAGACGGGACCATAGATGCTATCGCAACGGATCACGCCCCGCATCTGATCGAAGAAAAAAAAGTTGAATTCAAGGACGCAGCTTTCGGCATAGTCGGGCTTGAAACAGCGCTTCCTCTCGTACTCACTGAGCTTGTTGATTCGGGCGTCCTGACCATGAGCAAGGCCATCGAGAAGCTCACATGCAACCCCGCAAAGATACTTTCCCAAAAAACAGGCACTTTCAAAGTTGGATATCCGGGGAATGTTACCATTATCGATCCAAAGAGATCGATCACTGTTGACACCAAAACATTCCTGTCTAAAAGCAAGAATTCTCCCTACGACGGATGGAAGCTCAAGGGATCGGCGGTCGCGACGATAGTGTCGGGCAGGCTTGTAATGAAGGACGGCAAAGTCATAAAAGCCAGCTTGCCTAAACCGCCCCTTCCCAAATTCATCGACATAAATAAATAATAATGGCCGAAGAAATACCTGAAATAGATCCAGGAAAAGAAGCAAAAAGGATAGTCAATAAATACTTGAGCGAAGTGGGTTGGGCGAAGGAATACAAGAACATGGCCGTAAGGCAGCTCCTACCTGCGATTGAAAAGGATGTTAAACTGAGACAGGGCGACGAAATGGAGCTTGCGGCCGATGAGCATTTCGGAACAGAGGTGGACAGGTGGAGAAGTGAGAAATCGAAGCTTTCGAGGGCGGTCATGTCAAAGATCATTGAGCTGCTGGGAAAGAGATCGGACCTTTCATTTTTCGCCAAGAGAATGATCTCCAGGTTAAAGGAAGAACTTAAGTGAGATTTAACGATATAAAAGACACGGTATCAGCGTTGCTTAAAAAATTCGGCATTAAACAGGAAAAAGCGCTGCTAATACTGCTGCTTTTTATCTCTTTTATCATGTTCTTTTACAAGCTCGGGGCGCCGTCCTTGTTCGAAACGGATGAGGTCATTTATTCACAGGTCGCGAGGGAAATAGTCAGGACAGGCGACTGGATGACCCCCCATCTTTTCTCAAAAGAATGGTTCATCCACCCGCCTTTCTATATGTGGCTTACCGCGTTAAGCTCGTTCATTTTCGGGTTCAGTGAGTTCAATGCAAGGCTTTGGAATG
>Ga0315295_10005018_pt1 | contig 11314 bp, 38 predicted proteins | sample YL17G14_0_MG_FD_204453 | JGI IMG/M metagenome (GOLD analysis project Ga0315295, IMG submission 204453) | Sediment microbial communities from Yellowstone Lake, YNP, Wyoming, USA - YL17G14_0 | ecosystem: Environmental > Aquatic > Freshwater > Lake > Sediment | place: USA: Wyoming | collected...
GAACGGGATGCAAAAGTAATTCTCCCGTTATACCTGTACGATCATTCTGGTATTACTATGAGTACCGGCTCATTCAATGATCGGTGGGATTCTGGTCAGGTGGGGTTTATTTACGTAGATCGTGCAACATGTGTAAAGGAATTTGGTGAAAAGTTTTCTGTTAATAAAATTGAAGAGATATTAAAAGATGAGGTCAAAGAGTACGATTATTTCCTGCGTGGAGAGGTTTATTGGTACAGGTTATTTGAAAAACAGAAGTATGTTGAAAAGTGTCCTCATTGTCATGAGATTATTAACGAGGAAGATGAATATATTGAGATCGATTCTTGTGGGGGATTTTTTGGATTGGATTATATCCGGGAAGTTGTGGATGGAGAACTTGGCATATGTTAGACATCACTGGATCTGAGTGTGTGCAGGTTGAGATACGCAATGATGGGAAAGTTGTCTGGATAAACACAGAAGATGGTTGTGTAGTAAGGATTTGCCGTATTAAACATCTTGATGTGGTTGATAACAGGGGTAATCATGATTAGTGATTCGTGGATAGAGCATATGCGTGGAAAAGTTGTTATTGATGCGGTTGTTGTTAATCCTTCCTTCTTTAAACATGGGTATATCAAGTTCCTTGTTGAAGATCCGAAAACAAAGGAAAAATTTACGTCAAAAATTAATATTGGGTGAACGGATGATTAAACGCTGGAAATGTAAGCAATGTGGTAATAGTTCAAGTCAATGCACAACATTTTCTGAGAAGAAACCATTATCTCATTTTTGTAATTTGCCCACTATGGGTATGATGTCTGAATGGGTTGAGGATGAACATTATGCCGTTTTGTAAAGTAGAATATATCAGGTTGATGAAGGATGATCCTCGTGCCGAATATTGTAGTGGCTTTGATGATAATAAAAATATTAAAGGGTTGCTTACCAGAGGATCTCCTATGGTATGTACGTATTGTTCAGGATATTGTAATTGTGATCATCCAACATACCAGAGGTTTGTGATAGAAGTAGAATGTTATGATGAAAAGATTAAACCAAATGCTCTCATCCGTATGCTTGGTGATCGTTTTGGTAAAAAGTATGGTGAGATGGACGTAAAAGAGGAGAGAAATGTACATCTTACTTCTGATGTTGGTAAACGTATAGGATGGGTTAAGGAGGGTTTATGAACATATTTGATCATATACAATTACATGCGTGTAATATTGGTGTTGACAGTGGAACAATTCTTATAGCTGATTCTGATTTTTATAAATCGGTTAACAACTGTCAGTGTGAAATTTTTGAAGAAAATGAGTATCAGGAAATTCATGAAGTCCCGACAGGAATTTATGAGATTAAATGTACTATTGATGAGACTTGGAATGGAAAATATAAAGCTATCGGGCGCATCATTATAACGTCTGGTAAACTTGTTATATCAGATCCGTGTTATGTTGTTGAAGATGATCGTTGGCAGGATCTACTTATCAAAACCGGGTATCTATCTTTCCTGTTCAATGGAACACTCCTGTTGGATGGGATGGGCGGAGACGGATCGTATGATATTGATATTGACCTTAAAAAAGTAGCTGACTATCCCTGCACTATCGGGGATTATCATAAAAATCAGGATGGGGTAGATGAGTATAAATTCAAATGGCAAGCTTTATAATGTTGGACATAAAAAGTAATGGTGATAAAATGCCTAATCCGTTAATAGATCTAACTGCTGATGAACTTGAATGTGAATGTGATAATTGTAACAATGAATTTGGGTGCGGGGATTGTTCCATAATGGAGGAACGAGAAAGGCGCAAAGAATTGCATATCCGTGAAGTGAATGAAGGTCAGGATCGTGATGTGTACCACAATGGAAGCATCATCAAAGGTGGCGGGGTATCCCGCCCTGAATGGATGGATAATGACCAGTGGGGAGAATATCGGATGAGTGCTGAATATGCGTATGAAGTCAGTTATCAAGGATTTGATGAACCTGATGATTATGACCGATGAGATTAAAGATTGCCCTGACAGGTGCAATGGGACACTTGATCCATTATGTCTGTATTGGAAAAATCATGTATATGGCGTTCCCTGTATGTCAACAGTGAAAAAAGATTTGTGTCCAAGAGGGTATCATGTCGCAGTTTACTGATTTGGTAGATGAATTTTATTATCTCAAACGTGAGGTATTTCAAGATGGATTTTTTGTTGTACTGGATGGAAATAGTGAGCAGGTACAACGGTATCAACAGTTGCTTGGATTTTTCTATCCACAGTTTAGGACTACTGGTTGGAAAAGTCCCATGTAGGTGGAATAATGTTTTGTAATTGTAATCCTGAAACCTGTGATATTGTATTGAGAAGAGAGAATGAAATCAGAGAAGCTTTAATGAGTAAACCGTGTGACGGTTTTGTTCATAAACATTCCTGTGGTGCTGAATGTAAAACATACAGGACTGTTAATTTCGGTAGCCAGATCCAGCATTATTGTGGAAAAATAAGAATTGATAAGCGCGCATTAAAATGGATAAAAATTGTCGGGTGTTATTCATACGAGGATAAAAATGGAGATAATAAATAATGCAAATTGTAAGACATGCGAAAGTAATGTTTCTGCACGAGTGAGACAGCAGGACAAAATATGTAATGTATTTAATCTGCCGGTATCGATGTATGTTCATACTACAAGAAAACATGGTTGTAATTGTTACGTTAAGGATGTGAAGAAGATGGAAAAGTTACCAAAAGAGACCAGTATTAAAGGAAGAGATTATGTATTATGGGACACCCAGTACTCGCAAAGTAATGCAGAGCTTACGGTAGAGATTATGGCGCAGAGAGTTCCGAGAAGTGTTCCTGAAATTATCATGTTGAAACAAGATGGTCAGGAGGCAATATTTGGCGTGTATGTAAAAAAGGAGATGTCTGAATGAATGAGATATTTTCAGATGTAATACATGCAACATTATCACGGTATTATGTGAATTGTGAGAATCAGTCTAAAGTAAAATGGAATAAAGGTGAGGATCTCGATATTATCTTTAAAGCAGCGCGGGAAGAGAACTGGAGAGTTGAGGCAAGTGCAGGAACATTCTGGTTCTCAAAAGAATCGGACAAAGGACGCATTGTAGCTGAGGTGCATATGGATTCTTACATGAAGGATGGATCTGTGGATGTTGAAATTGGAGGCGTAAAAGATTTTGGCGTATTTGCAACGATTACAGATATTCTTGCCAAGCATGGTAAGACACCAAATTTCATCAATGCGAATGAACATGGTGGTCTTGAGAATACACTTAAAGGTGTGATAGTTGAAAAGGTACAGGAGAGATTACATGACAAATCTTGAGCGATGGAAACGGTGCGATAATTACATGGGTGAGGATTTCAGTGACTATTATATGGTTGCTGGTCAGAACCGTGATAGTAATTATGCGCAACAGAGTAATTTTATTGCAGCTACTGAACGTCTTGGTGGGGAGAATGAACCAACGGTTGTCATTGCACGTTCAAACCATTGGGCATGTGGATGGGTTGATTTCCTGATGGTGCATAAAGATGCTCTGGATAAGATTGAAATAGCGGAAAAGATTGATGAGGATATTGAGAATTGTATTATCCTTGATTGGGATAACTATGATGAGATCCGCCAGCCTGAAATAGACAGGTTGTATCAGGAGATTAAAACTGATATTGAAAATGGTAACCGTAAGTACTGGGATTGTTGGGGTGTTGATGAGACGATGACTGATGATGAACTGATGGATCTTGTTATAGATCATGTGAGTTGATAATGTCTCATTTATCGAATATGATTATGAAGGGCGATTCTGGTATAGCAATCCAAAGAATATATAATTATTTTGGAGGTAAGCCTTTTACGTACCAGAAAATTATGAAGAGGATACCAAAATTCAAACGTGCTTTAATTACATCGATGAGAGAGACGAATGTGATTAAACTGGTAAATGGAAAAAAGCGTGCTGTTGGTGTTACAACAAAAAACCCGTCAGTGTGGATATTTACAACAGAAGCATTATTTGTATTACGGAAAATGTATGGTGATGAAAAATGAGAAAAGAAGATATGGTTTTCAATTACGAAGGTAAAATTGAGAATGATGAGGTATTTGAGATGAGCGAATCTGTACTGGGAATTACCCGGAAAAACTGGGTATGCGGAACTGATTATAACCCGAACATCCAGTTGATCGCTATCTTTGAAATTATTGATCGTAGTGAATATGACCTCATGGATGAGAAAGACAATCCTGATTTTCCTTACATGGTTGAATCGTCAGTGTTTGCTCATCCAAAATTCTTCTCCAAAACATTTGTAAATAATTTTGCAGAAAAAGATGTCATTGAAGAGCATGATGGAAAATATCCGATTCACTGGGCACTTCTGGATGCGTATATGTACATGGGAGGGATTCATGTGAATTCTGAAACTGTCCAAAGCGCGCGCAAATGCGATATTGAAACCGAAGTGGTAGTAAGAGATGGTAAGTTCAGGCATTTCAAAACATTTGAGGATGCCGATAAATACATCAAGGAAGTATATGTTCCTAACATGGAAGCAATTATGGGGATGATTGGATTTTATCTGGATCGTCACTGGAACAGGATCGGGACAACCGGGTGGGATTCAATTTATACCATGACGCAGGGTAAGGATTTATTTACACCAGCATTTGACAGGATGAAGGAAGAATTAAAAGGTCATAAAGAAGAGGATGAGGAATGACGAAGCTTTTATATTTTGACATTAAAAATTTTGACAATGAATTATCTAATTATCTTAAATTTTATTCTGCGGTATATGTAACTGCAATGTGTCCTGTATGCAAAGAACATATGGGATTTACCAGTGGAATTTATGTAACAGTAAGGAGTGATTAAAATGGGAGACTTTGGATTTGGAGTAATGACAGGAACAACATCCTGCCCGGAGATGAAAGTATTTGTCCAGCATTATCAGAATCAAGACCCGGTTGAATTTATTGTAGCTGCTAATTTTGGTACGCCTACAATACGGTTTGCTGATGATACAGTGTTGTTTATCAGACAATGTGGTGATTCATACGAATATGAACTGGTTGTCTCTAAAAAGGCAATGGCGCGTGTCAGGAAGCAATACGAGGAATGATATGCCTCATTCAAAACAGAGCGATGTTGAGAAAATCTATAAGCGGTTAAAGAAAGCATCGTATCTTATATGGCAATCTCCGCAATCCTTTGGTCAGAAGCATGTCGTGGACTGGTCAGATGTAGAAGATATTTTTGAGGAATTCCGTGGAGAATGATATGCGAAGAGTTGATATGGACAGGTTTGCGGAATGTGTAGAGAGGGTAGCGGTGGCAGAGTGTATGAAAAAAGAATCGTTTAACAGCTTACAATATTTTTGTGAGTGTATGGAAATACCAAAGAATGAGGCTATCACCGTTGTTATGCCTGACTGGTGGACGGACGTTGATTATCCTGTTCTTGGATTTACCGATGACAAAGAAACATATTGTTGTGAGATGACACCATCGATATATGTATGGGTTCCTGAGTTTGATTATGATGGGTACTTTGCCAAGAAAGATTTGCGTGAGGTTCCGGTATGACCGAAAAATACCTTTTGATTTACCATGCTGACAGAGATGCAGACCATACGTGGATTGGCACAATGGACGAATATGAAATATTCTCTGCTAAGCTGGATGAAGAGTTCAGCGAGGATGGGTGGAGTATGATTCACTTTGCCAAGATGGATGAGCAGGATGAATTTATGTTCAGGAAATGATTATGACAGATTATGCAGAAAGGATTTATCCTTACCCGTCAGTTGTAAAATGTTGTTTGAATTGTCCGGGATTTAAAATAAATTGGTCTGCTGGATCAATGAAGCTTTATCGCAGAATTGTGTGTAAAGTATATGACCAGACAATCACTCTTGAGATGTTTGAAAAAGCAATGGATGGAGAATTTCCAGAGTTCTGTAAACTGGAGGTAGTGAAATGACGACAGCAGAGGATATTGAACGTATGGCGGCAAAATGTACATTAAATCCACTGACATGCGGGGATCTTGGACCGATTGTTCCACACATGACACCACTTTGTTTCAGGGAGTGGGTGTCAGGTGAATTTTATCATCCATTTTGTTATCAGGTAGATAGTGTGAGATTATGAACAATATTGGTCAGAATATGATGTATTATGGCGCGGTCATCAATAGTGGTGCACGTGAAAATGTGTTATCGCCAGTTGATATGACTTGTCAGGCAATTAACTCCACTCACTACATTTGTAGAATTGTGGAGAGACAGGCAGTACCAAATGATGCAGGAATGGTTGTTCTTGCGATAGTATGTGGATTTATACTTTTTGTTGCGGCTGTAATAATTTGTAAACTGGAGGGGTGGATGTAATTATGTGTGATCTAAATAAAGTTGTACGAAATTCAGAAGATGATTTAACGATGAGATATAAAGAATTTCCCGATGAGGCAAATGCAGATGCGTGGGAGATCCAGAATGCATGTAATCTTCAGGCAGTAGCCCGGACATTCATGTGTATGGCGCGTGCAGCAAATTTTGGTAAGGATAATCCTGCTGTGCTTTGCACGCTTGATAAAATGAATTCGATGTGTTGTATGCAGGGTGAGTTATTTCCTGAACGTGCAAAAGCATTGAGTAAAGCATATGATATATGTATGGATGCATATAAGAAGCGAGAGAAGGTAAGAGAGGAGAACCGATGTGGTTAAGTAAGATAAAAGAAATAATACTTTTGGCAATCCAGTTGACTGCTACGGGGATTTTGATGACGATTGCATTATTATCGGCATTTATTGTCGTGCCATTTATGATGATTAAATTCCGTCGTCATATACGTGCTATGCATTCTGGTAAACCATACATATGTTCGGAGGAAATATGAGTTTCAAACAGGAAGATGTTGAAATGTTTGAGCAGGATTTTGAAACGGTAATGAAATACCTCTCATTGATGATGAATAATCCTATTGTATCTAAACAGGATTATCGGGATTTGAGTTCGCGCATACGTTCTTTCGAGAGTTTGTTTATTGATATTAGTACATCTGCAAGGAGTGATAAAGATTGAATGAAGTGGTAGAGATATATGCATTATGCAGGGTTGATATAACCAAGCATAAAAATTGTGATGAAAGATTTTATTTGCCTATTAAAGAGGCGAATTCTTTATCAGAGTTGTCCAGAATGGATATAGAACCCGGAATATTTCCTGCGATATTTGTCTCTCGTGGAGATGTGGATCGTGCAGTTCATGAAGAAGATTATGAAGAGGGTGAACCTGATCACATAGATGATAAGGTGGCACGATTAACAGATCAGGAGATGATGGAGATTTGTTCTGATTTACAGGATGTGTATGTAGAATACGGTTCGTATTGGGATGATTTAAGTACTATCTGTGAGGACTTACATGAAGGAGAAAGTACCTGAGTGTTGGATACATCATGTGCCAATGCAAAAATGTAGTCAGAAATCACAAATTTTTGGTAATATGATCTTAACATGGAAATGTCCGAAGTGTGATTATACAGAATACAGGAATGAGGAATAATGTCATTTATACAGGAAGGACTTGCATTGATTCGTAATGGTATGGCTGGTATATCATCGAGAAAATGTCCACAGTGTGGAAGTTATAACATAGTGCGTGATACTCGTAGTGGAGGTCAGTATATGATCGATTATCTTCATTGTGAAGAGTGTAAGGTAGAGTGGATGAACACCTATGAATTCTGTGGTCAGCATATTATTTTGAAACCGGAGTGAGGTATGAAAGTAGTTACTGAAAAAAATATTATAGCGTATGCAATCGGTATGAGTGGCGTTATGCTTGCCTCTATTGTTGCACGACCTGAGGGTTTGGTAGGTCTTGCAGCATATATTTGTGGATTGTGCTTGTTTGGATTTGGATCAATTCTTAAAGGATCGATACAGGAGGAAGAGAAATGGTAAATGCAGCAGTTTTTGAAAAACTGGTAGATGGTATTGTAAATGGGTTATCACAGAAGCATTTTAGTATGGGTGATGGTCTTGGATATGATGAAGGTTCAGGTGATGAATCTGATGGTGAGTACCTAGTGCGAGCATTTTATTATGATCGTGATACAGATTTGCAGCATACGATCATGATCAATGTGAAGGTGGAAGTTGAAAGTGTCGAATGTGAAGGTATCGGTGATGACGATGAGGATGATGACGAGGACTGAACATGGGATTACAACAAACAGTTGATTGTAAAATGCCCGGACTTACCTGTTGCGAGTACAGGATTCAGACGAATATACCTGCTGATACTGTGATGCGGGTAGAGGTTTGGTGTGCAGGGTTCAGGTATGATTTGGATAATATACTTGAACCTGCAATTTGTAAATGTGAAGAGGGTGAGAAAAGATGAGAATGGGTAAAGTCAGGTTTATTATTGAATATGCAGTTGATCTCGATAATCCTGAACAGGTAGAGTGTGCGAAGGATTTTGTAACAGAGGATGTTTACAGCGCAACTAAATTTTATGATACTGACGGGTATATTGATGAAGTTGAAGATGCATCTCTCACGGTTGCCGATATTCATGAAGGTATTATTGAACTTACATCTGAAGATGATGATGATGAGGAGGATTAAATTATGGAGAAACTGATACCGGATCATAATGATGAGATTGGTGATATTGCCAGACGTATTATCATAATGAAACTGGAACGTCCTGAATTGGATATTAACGGAATTCTTGCATCACTTAAATCCAAAATAAATCACCAGATACTTGGACTTTCAATTTGGGCTGGAGAAGATGGGTTGTTATGGACTTCGGAAAAGAGGTGAGTTAATGAGAGAGAAACACACGATTAAAGATTATTATGGAGAAACTGCAATCATTCGTGAAAATAGCAGAATGAAGGCATTGCGTTCACGAGTGTATAATTATAATTTTAATAAACTGGATGGAAAATTTGCAAGGTATGGATGTACTGTGATGGATGATCCTGAATGGTCATCGTTTGGACCAGAGATCGCAGATATTGAAATCAGTACTGTATGTAATCAGGGTTGTGAATTTTGTTACAAGTCAAATACTGCAATCGGAAAGAATATGGACTTGTACACGTTTGCGAAGGTGTTTGACAATCTTCCAAAGACGGTTACTCAGATCGCATTTGGTATTGGTTCAATCGATGCGAATGTGGATATGTTTGAGATATTCAGCTATTGCAGAATGAATGAAGTTATCCCGAATGTGACCATCAACGGATTTTACATGAATGATTATTTCCGTGAAGGACTTGCGGCATATTGTGGTGCAGTAGCAATCTCTCTCTATGATTACAATGTATGTTATAACGAGATTTTTAATCTTGGTGAGCGTGGGATGAAGCAGTTGAATATTCATGCCATGCTTTCAGAAGAAACGTATGACCGTTGTATGCAGGTATTGAAAGATGCAAAGACTGATGAACGGTTAAAGAAGTATCTGAATGCAATCGTGTTCCTGTGGCTGAAACCGAAAGGGCGTGGAGAGAAACTGCATCAGGTATCTCGTGAAAAGTACAATGCGCTGGTGCATTATGCTCTGGTGAATAACATCAGGATTGGTTTTGATTCATGCAGCGCGTCGAATTTCCTGAAATGTGAGAATACGGCACAGTTCAAAGAATACGTTGAACCATGTGAATCCACGTTGTTCAGTATTTATATCAACGTAGATGGGATTGCGTACCCGTGTTCATTTGCAGAAGGATTTGGTGAGGGTGTAAGTGTTATAGAGAAGGATTTTCTGCCTGATGTGTGGATGAGTAAAGAATTTATGGATTTCAGGGATCTTGTTATCGGAAACAAAGATGAGAACGGGTGCAGGATGTGCCCGTTGTATGATCTTGAGGTGTGATTATGGTGGATGACAGTTATCACATAGATTATATCAGGAAAGTAATTGATACAACTTTTTGTGATGCTGATAAACAACAGATGCGCCCAATGAATTTCCGGCATACAATAATTTTGTATTGTCTTGGGTATCTTCAGGCATGTGTGAATTTTGGTATCATATCTCCGGAAAAGTATAAGGAGTTTGTGCCATATATTGAGGCGAAAAAATTATGATTTCGTGTGTAGAATATGAAGTAATGGGTAAAGATTTGCTTACCCTTACAATAGCATGTGAAACAATGACAGTTGAAATTATTTGTACTCCAGCAGAGTTTGCAGAGTTGCGGGACAAAGTAGAAGTTTCGATGGGGAGATAAAGATGAAGTCAATATGGGACAGGATTGTTGATGGTGAATGTCCGTGGGATTATGGTGCAGAGTGTCCCATTGATTGCCATAAAGGAGAAGATTATTGTCCTGAGTTCAGGAGAATCCGTGAAGTCGGGTACAGGAAGGATGATTTCCTGAACCGGATACATGAGGAGATCCAGACGGTGATTCTGAATGGAGAATGTCCGATGTATGGAGGTAAATGCCCGGAAGAATGTTATCGGGATAATGATTTAAATAGTAAAAATATTTCAGAAGAGAACAGGCGGTGTGATGAATATAAGTATGCACATAAAATAATTAAAGAGCCTAAACCGTGGTCGGATGTGGGAAGATGAAGAAACAGTGGTTGAAAGAATCTTTAAAATTTAATCATAAAATTTTTCATTTATATGACTTTTCTGAAGAGAAGTGGATGGCAGAAAAACTTAAACGTGAGGCATTGGATATGGGTGCGACATCTGTAAAAATTGTTGAAAGAAAAAATGCATATTTTGAGAAGTACCCTTCTGGTGAGGGTTACACGCAGAAAGTATATGCAGTATATGTACATGAGAGTGTTGAGAATGGATGAATGTCATATTGAAATGATTAGGAAAATAGGATTCGGAAGATTAGGAAAATTACATTCGGAAGAGACAATATTAAAAATGAAGGGTGCGCCTTTACATAAAAAGTACCCGCCAAAATGTAATAAATGTAATAGTCGTGATGTGGATATGTGTGCCCGGCATAATGTGGCATGCTTTACAGCGAGAGAAGAAGAAGCATGTATTAAAAGGTATATGCAAAGAAAAGAGCATCCCGATTATATTAAGAAAGGAGTGAAGCATGTTTGATTATGAGGTGTTGATATGGAATTAAGAATGAATTATGAAAAGATTTATGACAGGTTGACACCTGAACAAAAGAAAATTGTTGATGACAAAATTATGGAGATATGGCGTGATAATACGTTTAATGGAGATATGATTCGCGTCATGTCGTATAAACTATTATCAGATATTGGATTCACTGGTGGAGAT
>Ga0315295_10005019_pt1 | contig 11313 bp, 15 predicted proteins | sample YL17G14_0_MG_FD_204453 | JGI IMG/M metagenome (GOLD analysis project Ga0315295, IMG submission 204453) | Sediment microbial communities from Yellowstone Lake, YNP, Wyoming, USA - YL17G14_0 | ecosystem: Environmental > Aquatic > Freshwater > Lake > Sediment | place: USA: Wyoming | collected...
TCAAGGTGAAAAAATCGAGGTAGTAATTACTAATAATGATGATATGGCATTAGGCGCAATTGAAGCTTTGAAAGCGGCAGGATACTTTAAAGGTGGCAAATTCATGCCAGTTGTGGGTGTTGATGCAACTGCTCCAGCACTCAAAGCTTTAGAAGATGGAACTCTGCTTGGAACTGTTTTGAATGATGCGAAAAACCAAGGTAAAGCTACTTTGAATCTCGCTTATATTTTAGCAACCAAAAAAACTCCAACTAAAGCCAATACTGGTTATGAGATTACTGATGGCAAATATGTTTGGGTTTCTTACAAGAAGATTACGAAAGCCAATATGAACGAAGCGAAATAAAGGATTTTAATTTTAGTTAATTAAAAACAAGGGGGCGGTCACGATAAGGTTGCTCCCTTGTCTGTTATAATTTTTTACATGAAGAACAGTGGTTTGGTGGAGGAGGTTTGCATGAGTGAGTTTTTGCTAGAGATGAGGCAGATCACCAAAGAATTTCCTGGGGTGAAAGCACTTGATCAGGTAGATTTGAAGGTTCGTCCTGGGACAGTACATGCTTTGATGGGAGAGAATGGGGCTGGCAAATCAACTTTAATGAAATGTTTATTTGGAATCTATAAACCTGATGAAGGCGAGATCTATCTTAATGGTCAAAAAGTAGTGATTAATAATTCTAAAGATGCTTTGCAGTATGGGATTTCTATGATTCATCAAGAGTTACATCCAGTACCACATCGAAATGTGATGGAGAATATGTGGCTGGGGCGATTTCCATTGAAAAAATTCGGACCATTTAGCTTGATTGATGATCAAAAAATGTATCAAGATACGCAGCAGCTATTTCAAAGTTTGCAAATGGATTTAGAACCAAAAACCATTGTGGGGAGTATGTCCGTTTCTAAAGTACAAGCAATGGAGATTGCTAAAGCAGTCTCGTATAATGCCAAAGTAATTGTGATGGATGAACCTACCTCTTCGCTAACTGAAAATGAGGTGGAACATCTCTTTCAAATTATTAATGAGATGAAACGCCGTGGGGTTGCGGTGATCTATATTTCACACAAAATGGAAGAGATCTTGCAGATTTCCGATGAAGTAACAATTATGCGCGATGGTAAGTATATTGGCACTTGGGCAGCTTCTGAATTAACCACGGATTTGATTATTGCTCGAATGGTGGGACGGGATCTCACTAATCGTTATCCGGAAAGAACCAATCAACCAGGGAAAACAGTTTTGCGCGTAGAACATTTGAGCTCATCTTTTGAAAAATCTTTTCAAGATGTCTCTTTTGAACTGCGGCAGGGAGAGATTTTGGGAGTTGGTGGTCTGGTTGGAGCACAACGAACCGAATTGATCGAAGCATTGTTTGGGTTACGTAGTATTGCGTCTGGTAATATTTATCTCAATGATCAGTTAGTGAAGATTAAGTCACCTGTAACCGCAATTAAACATAAATTGGCTTTATTAACTGAGGAACGACGAGTAACTGGAGTTTTTCCAATGCTTTCAGTAATGGAAAATACCGTAATTGCAAATTTGTATCGCTATATAAAACCATATAAATTACTAGATGAGAAAAAACGCAAAGAAGACGCAGCTAGCAGTATTGCACGTTTAAGAGTGAAAACTCCATCAATTAATACTTTAATAAAAGATCTCTCTGGTGGTAATCAGCAAAAAGTGTTGTTTGCAAGGTGGCTCTTAACTGAACCAGAGATTTTATTATTGGACGAACCAACACGTGGGATTGATGTCGGAGCAAAATTTGAGATCTATTCAATTATTGCCGAGCTTGCCAAACAAGGAAAGAGTATCATTATGATCTCCTCGGAGATGCCAGAATTACTGGGAATGTCAGATCGGATCATGGTGATGTGTGAGGGGCGTTTGTCAGGAGTTGTTGATGGTCGTGTTGCCACTCAAGAGGAGATTATACGTCTCGCGACTAGGTTTATGTCATAAGGAGGATTAATATGGATCTCAAACGTTTGAAGAGTTTTCTCTCTCAAAATGCAATCTATCTGGTACTATTTGTTTTGATTGCGGCAATTGCTATTACCGATTCAAGGTTTTTTTCAATTGTTTGCTTAAGAGATATTTTATTACAATCAGCAACTCGAGTAATTATTGCACTAGGAGCAGCGTTTGTTTTGATTACGGCAGGAACGGATCTTTCCTCAGGAAGGATGGTGGGTTTTGCAGCGGTAATCTCTGCTTCTATGTTGCAGATTCCTGATTATGCTTGTCGTTTTTTTCCAAATCTACCACAGATTCCACTTTGGATTCCCATTCTCTTATCAATATTGGTTGGATTGCTGTTTGGTTTAATTAATGGTTGTATCGTTGCTCGCTTTAGTGTGCCACCTTTTATTGCTACATTAGGCACAATGGTAATTATTTATGGAATTAATTCCATCTATTTTAGTTTGCCGCCGAATAACTCTCAACCAATCGGAGGGTTACGTCCGGATTTTACTAATCTAGGCTCAGGAGCAATTGGAACGGGTGAATATTCACTGCCGTATATTGTTTTAATTGCAATTGCAGTTGCTGCAATTGTTTGGGTTGTTTTTAACAAAACACAGTTGGGTAAGAATATGTATGCAATTGGAGGCAACGTTAACGCAGCAAAGGTTTCGGGAATTAATGTCTCGCGTAATCTACTCTATATTTATGCCATTGCGGGAGCGCTTTATGGTTTGGCAGGTGTGCTGGAAGCAGCACGTACTGGTGGCGCGACTAATAATTATGGAAATATGTACGAATTAGATGCTATTGCGGCATGTGTAGTCGGAGGAGTCTCAACTGCTGGTGGAATCGGGACTGTTGCAGGAGTTTTGGCAGGTGTTTTGATTTTTAGTGTGATCAATTATGGATTAACTTTTATTGGAGTCAATCCGTATTGGCAACTAATTATTAAAGGCTTGATTATTATTATAGCAGTAGCTTTTGATATTCGAAAATATTTGGCAAAACGATAGTTTTTGAATGTTGTGAAAAAGTTTTCATTTAATTTTATGGTTGATCTTCTTGATCAGCCTTTTTATTATGTATTTTTAGAAGGAATTTTTGTAATTCAAATCGAATTTTTAAAATAAAGCTTGAATTTTAGATTTTATTGTATAAGAGAGTGAGTTGAGCTGCTTTGTTTAAGTGGATGAAGCTTGGGAAGTTTTGTTTAATGATCCTTTTAGGAGCTTGCTCATTAAGTAGTTTTGCGGAAGTACCCAAAGTTGAAATCTTTAGTTGGTGGTTGGGTGGTGGAGAAGAAGAAGGATTGCAGGCATTGATTAAAGTTTTAAAGCGGCAGTATCCAGCTTTGGAAGTGAATAATGCTAGCATCGCAGGTGGGGCTGGAGTGAATGCTAAAGCAGTTTTACAGACGCGAATGGTCGAAGGCTTACCACCAGATTCTTTTCAAGTGCATGGTGGCGCAGAACTGATTGATTCTTATGTCAAAACAGGGATGATGGAACCAATTACTGATTTATTAAAAATATGGCAGATCCGAGAAAAGTTTAATCCACAAATTATCGAGCTGTGTAGTTATCGTGGTCAGGTCTATTCAATTCCTTTAAATGTTCATCGTGGTAATGTTTTGTGGTATAATAAGAAGCTCTTAGCACGTTATAAATTAGCTCCACCAACTAATTATGAAACTCTACTTAGAGCATGTCAAGTCTTGAAAAAAGCAGGAATTATCCCACTGGCGTTGGGAGATCGGAATAAATGGGAGGCAACACATCTCTTTGAGACACTGTTGGTGCAAGAGTTAGGCGCGATCAAATATAATGGTTTATGGAAGAAGCAGACTTCATTTAATGACCCGAAGTTACGGATTGTTTTAGAACGTTTTAAAAAATTGAGTCAGTATGTGAACAAAAATCATGCTGCTTTAACTTGGCAGGATGGTACCAAAATGATCTTGGAAGGTAAGGCTGTTTTTAATATTATGGGTGATTGGGCTGAAGGCTATCTGAAGACCTTGGGAGGCGAGCCTGGAAAGGATTTTGGTTGGGTAGCCCTCTTGGGGAAGGGTGGTAATTATATGATTATCACAGATACTTTTGGCTTACCTAAAGGGGCGTTGCATCGCCAGGGGGCATTAGCTTGGTTGAAGACGGTAGCTTCAGTGGAAGGGCAGGATATTTTTAATCCAATTAAAGGTTCAATTCCATCTCGCTTGGATGCGAATCGCGCTTTATATGATCCATATTTACGTAGTTCAATGGACGATTTTGCTAAGTTAACCCTCACTCCTTCAATTGCGCATGGTTCGGCAGCCCCATTTGGATTTGTCGGAGCATTAAATGATTTACTCAATACATATTTAGTGGATGGTCAGACCGAGGTGGCTTTGAAGTCAATTCGTCAAGCAGCACATGATTATTTGGAATAGAGTTTAATTTTAGAATTGATAAATGGAGCGTTCAATTGACCGCTCTATTTCTGCATCTACTTATTTTTTTGGAATAAGACTGTTAATGAACCTGGAATTGGGCAAGGTTGATGTTGTATTTTGAAAGCCAATCGCTTGACGCAAGCCTTTAATAATTCTCCACCATGGATCTGGTCAGTTATTTTGGTCAATGCTGCATGGAATTGCTGAATAGGACTTGAGGACAAAAAAAATTCTCGAGATGATTGAAGTTGTTGATATATTATATTTTGGAAAATTACAGTAAAAAACATTTGAGGGCTTTAAAGTTGTTTTGTTTGATACTTTGAAAGAAAGACTGGGTTTTCAAAAAAAAAATAAATATTTTTCATTTAGTGATTCACATTTGGTAAAAAATAGGATATTATGGTATTAGGAGGTAATATTGGTGGTTGTTGCTAAATCTTTTTTGTAATAGTGAGCTTTAATTATTTGTATTTGGATTGGGAAAAATGTGGATGATAATTAAGAATAATGCTTCATACTTTATAATTAAGGAGGTACTGAAGATGCGTCGGAGGAGTTGCTGGATTTCTTGTTATCTGTTGGTGTTAATTTTTATTGGGATAACTAGTAGTGTTGCTGCCAAAAGTAGTTCGGAGATTAGACTTAGTAATACTGAGAAGATTGTTAATGTCTCAGATGATACAGTTAAATTTCTTTTTAAAACCAATAACGGAGCACATGTACGTTTGTTTTTAGGAGAAACGTTGAAAAGCTTAAATTTAATCAAGGATGTAGGAGGTTATGATGACTCTGAAGGATTAATGATTGACGAATTAGTCTCAGGAAAAAAGTATTTCTATCGAATTGTAGTTGAATACAAAAAAGAAATATTTTCCAGTACAATTATAAGTTTTTATAAATACTCAAATAAAATAATTATTTTAAACAACATGTAAAGCGAGGGATTAACGTGATTGGATTGGCTGACGGGATGGTAAGGGTGGTACCGTACAATCCTGGCTGGCCCTTAGTGTACCGAGCAGAAGAAAGGCTGCTTCGTACCTTAATTGGGGTATATGTCAAGGAGATTAATCATATTGGAAGTACTTCAATACCAGGGCTTTCTGCAAAACCGATTATTGATATGATGGCGGTAGTACTTGATTATGAAGATGGTCAAATGTGTATTCCAATCTTGGAACATAGTGGCTATCAATATCAAGGGGATCTTGGAATGCCAGGTTGTTTAGTATTTGCCAAAGGTGGGAATGGATTTCATACGCATTATTTACATATCTTGGTATATGAGAGCCAGCTATATCATGATTATTTGATTTTTCGGGATTATTTACGAAGCCATCGTGATGCTGCTGCAGTTTATTCTGGATTAAAGCAGCGATTAGCATTGCAATATGTTGGTGATAGTGAAGCTTATCAGGTACAAAAAATTGAGTTTATTTTAAAAATTATTTCTCAATCTAAAACCCGAAGTGAAGCTGGGTGAATTTTCGTGAAATAGTTCAAAAACCAGTCAAATAATGGCTGGTTTTTTAGTGCCTATTAAAGTAAAATGAAATAAATCTGCTTACATGATCGTTAATTATATGTAATATTGTTTTAGGGATGAATGTAAATTTTACACGAAAGGGTTTTTAATATGACTGAATCAGTTGATTTTAGTAAATTATTAAATCGTTCTGTGAAGAGGACTTTTTATGATGCATTACAGGTGTCATGGCACGAACCATTGCAAACAGTTTTTGTATTGAGAACAATCTGGCAGCAGAGAAAAGCCCAGGCACGTCGAGCAAAGTATCAACGTCAGGGCGAGCAGATTCCACCATTTATGATTGCTAGTATTACCAAACAGTGTAATCTTAAATGTCATGGTTGTTATGCAATGGCGCAAACCAAATGTGGTGGTGCAGAAGAATTTACTGTTAGTGAATGGCAACGAGTTTTTGGGGAAGCCAGAGACCTGGGGATTGGAATTGTTTTATTGGCTGGGGGTGAGCCTTTGACGCGGCTGGAAATTCTTGAAACTGCGATGTCTTTTCCTGAATTAATCTTTCCGGTCTTTACCAATGGAACTTTGTTGGGAGTTGAACTTTTAAGCAAATTAAAAGCAACGCGAAATGTGATTCCAATTTTGAGTTTAGAAGGATTGGCTGAAACCACTGATAAAAGGCGTGGCGAGGGCATTTATCAAAATCTTCAAACAGTGATGTCAAATCTAAAAGCGGAACGAATTTTTTATGGGGTCTCAGTGACTGTTACTCGAGAGAATTTTACCACAGTCACTAGTAATGATTTTATTGAGAATCTTCGTCAAAAAGGTTGTAAACTCTTTGTTTTTGTGGAGTATGTTCCAGTAACTTTGGCAACTGAGCATTTAGTTTTGACAGAGACGGAACGAGCTGAGTTACTCATGAGTTTAAATAACTGGCGACAAAATTATTCAGGAATTTTTATTGGTTTTCCTGGTGATGAGGAGGCTTTTGGAGGTTGTCTTGCCTCTGGTAGAGGGTTTGTTCATTTGAATGCGAATGGTGGGTTAGAACCGTGTCCTTTTGCACCATATTCTGATTTAAATTTAAAGGATCACTCGTTGCGTGAAGCATTGCGTTCGAATTTTTTGGCTACATTGCGTGCGAATCATGAACTCTTGTCCGAACATGGTCATGGTGGTTGTGCACTTTGGGAAAAAAGAGACCTAGTGCAAGAATTATTGCAAAAAAGCACCGATTTTAACCAAAAGTGAGATAATTTTGATGAGGTAATTGACAGACAAAAAACTTTGGAGTACTATATAACTATATGATGATATTGTAAATAAGGTGAAAATGATGTCAGCTTGGGAAACTAGATTTAATCAAGAAAGAGCACTGATTTTTAAAGCTTTGGGACATCCCTTGAGATTAGCAATTTTAGATGAGCTTCAAAATGGGGATTTTTGTGTTCAAGATCTGATGCAACGCTTGAATTGTGAACAATCGAATCTTTCACGACATTTAGCAGTTTTAAAACAAGCTGGGATTGTGGATTCCCAAAAGCAAGGGATGTTTGTCTATTACTCGCTAACAATTCCTTGTATCAATGGCTTTTTTAATTGTGTCAATCAAGTGTTGAAGAAGAAGAGTGAAGTGAATCAATCTGTCAATAAGCCTTGATTTTTTAACAACTATATTACAATAACATCATATAGTAATGTATTTGGAGAAAAATCAAAGAAGGGAAGCGCTAAAATGTCAAAGACGTGGTATCCGATTTTGAATTATGAAAAATGTGTGGCGTGTGGTGCTTGTTTTGCCAAGTGTACTCATGAAGTCTATTTGAAAGAAGGTGATAAGGTAGTCGTTGTTTATCCAGAAGGCTGTATTCAAGGATGTCATGGTTGTCAAAGTCTGTGTCCAGTCGAAGCAATTGAGTATGCTGGAGATTCAGGCGGAGATAATGCTTGTTGTAAGGATAATTGTAGTGGTAATGATCAGTGCAAATGTTAATTTATATACTTTAGGGAAAATTTTTTATTTTTAAATATTAATTATAAAAATTTAGGAGTTGAAATTATATGAAAAAAAAATTGAAAACGATTGGAAAAGCAGGTTTAGTGATAGTAGGTCTCTTACTCTGTGGTCATCTTTTGGAAACTGAGCAATGTTTTTGTTCTCTGCAGTCACCAGGAATTGTTGAGGCTGCCAAAAGTGAAAAGCTAGACAGTGGCAAGGTGATTGAGGCAAGTACTAATTATTTGAAACCTGGTCAGAATAAGCGTTTGATGATGATGGATTTAGGTGCGACTACCTGTGTGCCTTGTAAGATGATGACTCCAATTTTAGAGGAGTTGGCAAAAGAATTAAAAGGAAAAGTGGATGTTCAATTTGTCAATGTCTATAAATGTCAGGATCTGAGCAAAGAGTATCAGATTGCAGCAATCCCTACGCAGATCTTCTTTGATATGAAAGGTAAAGAACTCTTTCGTCACCAAGGATTTTATCCAAAAGCCGAGATCATGAAGAAACTTAAGGAATTTGGATTGAAATGATTACTCGAATTTTGGAATTAGTCACCTTGGGAATCGAAGGAGCACCATTAGTGGCATTAATAGCAGCTTTGGGATGGGGGATCATAAGTGTTCTATTGAGTCCTTGCCATTTGGCGAGTATTCCATTGATTATTGGGTTTATTAGTAATCAGGGAAAGAGCTCAGTGCGTAGAGCGTTTGGATTATCATTAGTTTTTGCTCTAGGAATTTTAATTACTATTGCGGGAATTGGCTTAATTACTGCCGCTTTGGGACGGATGCTTGGTGATGTTGGTATCTGGGGTAATTATTTCGTAGCGGTAATCTTTTTTGTGATTGGCTTATATTTTTTAGAAGTGATTAATTTTTCCTGGAATAGTCATCAGTTGCAAGCAGTTACTCAAAAGGGTTATTGGGCAGCATTAGTGATGGGTTTGGTTTTTGGAATCGCTTTGGGACCTTGCACCTTTGCTTATATGGCACCAATGCTTGGGGTTGCTTTTCGGGTGGCGGCAACGAATCTACTCTTCTCAATCTCGTTAATGTTAGTCTTTGGAATTGGTCACTGTGCGGTAATTGTCTTGGCAGGAACTTTAGCCCAAAAGGTACAGCAGTATCTGAATTGGACTGAGCAGAGTAAGACGACCAAGATGTTGCGGAAGGTTTGCGGGGTTCTAATTATTTTGGGTGGTTGTTATTTGATCTATAAGACGTTAGTTTAGAAATTAAATATAAATTATAAAGGAGTTAGAAAATTATGGAGATTAAAGTATTAGGCTCAGGTTGTGCTAATTGTGCGAAATTGGAAAAATTGGTGACCGAAGCTGTCTGCGAATTGGCAATTGAGGCAACGGTGCAGAAAGTCTCAGATTTGCAACAGATTATGGCTTATGGAGTTATGTCTACCCCGGCTTTGGTAGTTGATGAAAAAGTGTTTTTTTCGGGTCGCGTGCCGAATAAAGAAGAATTGAAGAAATATTTGAAGGGTGAAACAGGTAATAGCAAATGTGATTGTGGGAAAGGTTGTTGTAGTTGAGATGGGTTTCATTAAAGCTGTTTTTGAAGCTCTGAATAATCAACTGCTGAAGATGGAATGGTTGTCCCAATTAGTACAATTACTGGTGGAAAAGGTTTTGGGTTTGAAAATGAACGAGAGGCTGGGTGGTAGTGTTCATTTTTTTATCTACGATGTAGTGAAGATCTTTATCTTGCTTTCAGTGCTTATTTTTGGGATCTCTTATTTGCAAAGCTATTTTCCTCCAGAGAGAACACGCAAAATCTTGGGCAGGTTTAATGGGATTAGCGCCAATCTTTTGGGAGCACTACTTGGGACGGTGACTCCTTTTTGTTCCTGTTCATCCATCCCGCTGTTTGTCGGGTTCACTAGTGCCGGGTTACCAATTGGGGTTACTTTTTCTTTTTTGATCTCTTCGCCCCTGGTGGATTTAGCCTCGGTCTTGCTGCTAGCAAGTATTTTTAATTGGAAAATTGCGATCGCTTATGTAGTAGTCGGAATTGTCTTGGCAGTAATTGGTGGGACGATCATCAGTAAGTTGAAGCTGGAGCAGGATGTTGAGTCCTTTGTTTTTAAGAATAGAATGGTGGAGGTCGAGGCTCCAGAAATGACTAGACAAGATCGCATCTCTTTTGCTAAAGAGCAGGTCTTAGGGATTATACATAAGGTTTGGTTATATATTTTGATTGGGGTAGGAATCGGTGCCGCAATTCATAATTGGATTCCAGAAAACATTATTACCACTATTCTAGGCGAAAAAAATCTCCTTTCGGTATTGATTGCCACCTTGGTTGGGGTGCCAATGTATGCCGATATCTTCGGAACTTTACCAATAGCAGAGGCATTGGTTACAAAGGGGGTAGGAATCGGAACAGTACTTTCTTTCATGATGGCAGTGACCGCATTATCTTTGCCATCTATAATCATGTTAAAAAAAGTGGTTAAAACCAAATTGTTAGTGATCTTTGTGGCTATTGTCACGCTTGGGATTATGATTATTGGATATTCCTTTAATGCCTTTGGAGTTTGGTTTATTTGAAAATTTGTGATATAATGTTCTAAAAGTGCAGGAATAAAAACACAGTTCTGGTTGGTAGTCCAGACGCATCTTAAGATGCCAGAAACCTTCTCCGCCCTCTCTCGGGATGTCCATTTCCTGCTAAAAAGAGAGGGGTAGTCCTAATGCAGGTTAAATTGACTGTTTTCTTTGAAGATCCCTTTTGGGTAGGTGTTTTTGAACTTTTAGATCAGGGGGAGTACGAGGCAGCGAGAGTGGTTTTTGGTGCTGAGCCTAAAGATTATGAGATCTATGCTTACATTAGTGAACACTATTTCGAACTATAATTTAGTCCAACATTATGCAGCAGTGAAGGGATTGTAAAGATTAATCCTAAAAGGATGAGGAGAAAGATTTCAAATGAGCTGAAAATGGAAGGAATGGGGACCGAAGCACAGCAAGCCTTGCGTTTACAGTATGAAACAATGAAAATTGAGCGTCAGCAGCGAAATAAGGCAAGACGAGAAGAGGAAGCTAGCGAAAAGTTTCGCTTGAAACAGAAAAAGAAGAAAGAAAAGCATAAAGGACATTAAGCAAAGTAAGAGCTGTCCCGGAGAGATCCGAGACAGCTCTATGTTCGCTTGGTATGTGGAGTCCAAAGCACCCTGACGCCTAACAAATCTTGCGATACCTGACAAAATTTTGTTGTGAAAGAATTTCTAGCACAGTAAAGAATTGCTACATTAAAAGTTTGCCAATCGGTCCCTTGGGATCGATTAAATCCATAATTTCTTGGTAAGGAATAAAAAACTCTAACAGTCCATAAGCACCTGGAGTATAAACATAAGGTTGATAATAGATCACTAAACGATCTGGGGTTAAATAA
>Ga0315295_10005021_pt1 | contig 11312 bp, 8 predicted proteins | sample YL17G14_0_MG_FD_204453 | JGI IMG/M metagenome (GOLD analysis project Ga0315295, IMG submission 204453) | Sediment microbial communities from Yellowstone Lake, YNP, Wyoming, USA - YL17G14_0 | ecosystem: Environmental > Aquatic > Freshwater > Lake > Sediment | place: USA: Wyoming | collected...
GATTGGATAACAGCACCACCAAATGTATATGGACAGACAACAGAAAAAGATGTAAGACTTACAAGGTCTACAGAACCAGCTCAACCACCGCTAGAACTACTTATGGACAACATAACATTCACAGTAGAACCAAGAGTCGGAGTGCAACATGGCTCATATACAGTATGGTTCAATATAACAAGCACCGACTGTAAACTAGAATGGTTCAGCATGACAATACTATATGTTAACCAGACATCAAACACAATAGATAACCTGTCATACCAGATAAGCACAGACCCATGTGGAGGTAGCCTCAGTTTCTTAATGCCAAACATAACAGGACAATATCACATAGTCTGCGTATTCAAAAAAACAGGGTTCGACCCATATGAGATACAACAGGATGGGAGCATAACAACATTCATATTAGCGTTGAAGAAAGGATTGGAGAAGATACCAGATGAGGTCTACTACATCGTATTGATAATAATAACGACAATAATAATGGGTTATCTGATGATTCATTATGGCACAGGTGTTGGAACAGGATATATTGGAATCGGTGTTATGGCAATAGGTCTGCTACTCAAATCAGTTGAGATAACAATAGACAAAGGAACAGGAGCGACCATATCTGGATGGGCTATACTAGGGATTGTGTTCATCACATATTCAATAGGAGTATTCCTATGGAGCAGATTATGATGATGAAAAGAAGAACAAAAAGGAAACTACAAGCCAGCCTCGGCACATATGTAATCATACTGTTCGGATTATCTGTGATGCTATACCTATGCGGTTTCCAAAGCGTATGGAACACATATACAAACCAGCAGATAGCAGTTGGAGCTAGCGGTGCAGATGCAGGTATAACAGACCCAGGAATATCTGGACAGGCTGGTGGAGGGACAAGTAGCGGTATATTCAACAACATGATGCTTCTTATGATAGGTATAATCGGAGGGTTACTTGCTGGAAGCTACATCTTTTATAAAATAGTCAATCGGATTATTGGTGGTTCTGATTCTTCAAACCCAACACAACAAACAGTCAACCTGATATTCCCAATAATACCACTCATAGTCATAACAAACGTATTCATATTCCCAATAGCTGATGTGCAACAATACATGGCGGGAATGGATGTAAGCGGTTTCAACATAAGCTGGGTGCTTGTAGCATTCCTCAACCTATGGCTCATACTAGGGATAGTAGAATACGTCAGAGGTACACAGCTATGATGACACCAATGATATACCAATTCATAACCATGCTAACATGGAGCGACCTACTAGACCCAATCAAAAGACTATTCGTAGGAGGCAATGGAATAGAAGGGATATTTGGCAATGAGACAATCGCAGCTATCTTCCTCTTCATATTCCTCATGGCACTGACATTCATATTAGGGCTTGGGATGATAGTCGGCTCAGTCGTAATCATACCAAGCCTATTCCTCGTATTCCAATACATACCAACAATCAGAATAATAGTAGCAATGATACTAGGACTCATATTAGGATTCGGACTTCACAAGATGATAAAGAGATAACAAAAAATATGAAAAAACAATTAAGAATAAATAATAGGTGATATAAAATGAAGAAAAATATGAACAAAAAAATAAGCAGGATTATTGCAATCTATATAGTTTTACTTATGACACTATCTGTATTACCAGCAGACTTATTTCATTTCAGTATAGTGCAACCAGTAGAAGCAGGGCAGACTCTTACTAAAACTTTTGAATTTAAAGCTTCTTACAGCAGGTCATGGGCAGTTGATTGGTGTAATGATGATATTGTTGTCTTTGGTAATGAACCAATACGCACATATACATACCATGAAACATGGACTAACAATAGTTTTACGAATGATAATTTTACTTCTTATTCAAGTTATTTAGACCAATATTATAAAGTTGCACAAAAAGTCAATGTGACAGTGACAGGTCAGATTACAAACATCGCATTAAACTTGCAGACAAATAATACACCAACTGGTAATTATTATTTATTTCTAAGAAGCACAATAGATGGCACAGATATGGGTTATGCTTATAAATCAGCAAACTCTATAACTACGGGCTGGAACAATTTTACATTTGAATATCCTTGTCCCTGGATAGATACAATAGGAGAGTATTATCTGGTATTTTACAATGATACCGCACAAACACCACCGAATAACATATTATGGGGAGGAGGTACTACAGACTATTCTGGCGGACAAGCATATACATATAACGGAACTAATTGGAATGAACAAACTGATTTTAATATGAGTTTCATATTTTATAATACAACCTCATATGCACCTGGATTTACATCTCTTTCCTTTTCTGGTTATGGAACTACTGGTGGTGCAGTTCATTTTTCATCAGATGGAAATTGGTTTGCAGAAGCAGCTTTTGGTGGATATGCCATATCTGCTTGGCAAAGAAAAGGATATAACTTTTATCAATTACCAGCTCCACCAAATCAATTGAGTGGAACTCACTATGCTGTTGGTATATCATCAAATGGAACATATCTGGCAGGTGGTTCTGACAGTTCTCCACGTTTAAGATTATGGAAACGCAACGAATCAGACAACAATAATTTTACGCAACTTTCAGACCCAGCAACCATGCCTCCTGCTTATTGTACCGTATATGATATTGAGTTCAATCCTGCTAATGATTCTTATCTTGCTGTAAGTGGTTATACATTCTGTTATATCTATAAACGTGATAATGATACTTTCACATATTTAACAGCACTTGATGCAGATTGCCAAGAAAGTAAATGTGCTTGGTCTAAGGATGGAAATTATTTTGGTGCTTGCTTCAGAGATTCTCCTTATTTTAGAGTATGGAAAAGAAACGGAGATACTTTCACCGCTCTGAGTGTTGATACGAGCATTACATCAAGAGGAAGAGGAATAGCTATTTCTTCAGATGGAAAATATGTCTCAGTAGGTTACAACTCATATCCTTATTTTGCTTGGTATCAAAACAAAGACGATAAGTTATATAAACAAAATCCTCCTGGCGATGATTATACTGTTATGCCCGCTACATATCCCTGGGATTGCGGTTTTTCGGATAGCGATAAATATCTTGCTCTTGCAGTATGGGTAAGTTCAGATACTTATCCTGTAGGAATTATTTATAATTTAACGACAACAATACCGAAACCCACAGTATCAGATGCTACAAACGTAGGAACATATTATGCTACATTCAATGGATATATGGATGATGGAGGAGACAATGCCACATGGCATTATGAATACGGAGAGAACACAAGCTATCAAGATACATTAGGAAATATGACGACAATCGCTACTGATTCAACAACTACCAACAAAGTCACTTCTTTCCTTAGTGATAATGATGGTAGTTATAATATGCCAGGGACTCTCTCTTATGTTGTTACAATAAAGAAAGCAGGATATTTTTCTTCTCTAAGCGTAGTTAAATATGGTACTACTACCACCGTCACTGTAAAAGATTCATCAGATAATGTGCTTGCATCAAGAACCCATAGTATGATAGGTGGCGATAATAGATTAGTCACTGAGACTTTTTTACCAACAGATTATACAAGAATGTTCGTGCAAGGTGAAAATATTACGGTTACTTTTTCTGGCGGAAATTGGCAGATTAGTGGTGGAAGTTCTACTACAAGAGACTCTGATTATTGTTATATATCCTCTCAAGCATTGCCTAACAGACGTGACCCTGTTGGTGTTTTTACTATGTTAGAATATGCTGTCCCTCCTTTAAATCCAGGTACACTGTATCATTACCGCATGGTTGGAAATAATAGTCTTGGCACAAACTACAGTTTAGATAGTTTGTTTGTAACTAAACCATTAGCATCAACATCCATAAATACAACATTAGTTGGAAATACGAATAACATAACATGGACAAAAGGAATAGGAGCGAACAACACATATATTGAATACAAGAACGGTAGCGTTTCATCTTGGTCGATTGGAGAAGGTAACTTTCTTTATAATGGAACAGGAACTTATTGTCTCCATGAAAATCTACCAAAAGGAAGATACACATATATGCTCTTTGGTTATTCAGAATGGACTTATAATGGAACTACATATTATCAATACGGAGACACAACTCCGATATATGGAGGTTACAAAGACGACCCTATCTATAAGAGCAGAGCAAAATATGTTTATGTAGCTGGTTATAATCCTGATGATAGAATACATCAATATTGGGCATCGAACTTAACATACAGGACACAAACATTTGATTTACAGCGATATATTAGATGGGATGTAGTCGCTGATGATGATTATATCTATGTTGACTATTCAGGAGATGCTGATGCTTATGTATATCAAGTTAGAAGCACAGATATGACACCCATAGCAGGTATCAATGACGGAATGAACTATGGGCTTTATACTTTTGCAATAGATGATGATTTTGTCTACCATTTTGGAAAATTTAGTGGCTATTATTGGTCAATCAAACAATTTTCAAAAACAGATATGGCAAGAACAGCAGATACAGGTAGTCTTGGTGTGATTATATATGCTATGGATACAGATGATACTTATGTCTATGGTGGTGGTGGCGATTACCTCATCTATAAATTCCTTAAAAGCGATTTGAGTACCGTTACTACATCCGCAAGCTATGGCGGAGAAGTAAGAGGACTTGCAGTTGATGATAACTATGTTTATATCGGTGGATTAACAACCCAAACAATCAGACGATACTGGAAATCAAACCTAACATATATCGACCAATCATCAAGCTATGGTGGAGATATTTATACTCTTAAAATAGATAATGATTATATCTATGTCGGTGGAGATGGAACATACAAAACATACAAATATTACAAATCAAATCTAACAAAAGCAGGTGAGACAGCAAGTTATGGTTCAACCATCTATACACTTGAAGTTGATGATACCTATCTCTATATTGCTGGAGATGCACCATATAAAATAAACAAATACAAAAAATCTGATTTATCATATGTTTCACAATCTGCTTCTTTCACTGGAACGGTCTATGGTCTTGCTCTTGACAGCCCACCATTAATAGACCTTATCTCCCCATCAAATAATGGATACCTCATGGAACAGACAACAGCAAATTTAACAGTAGATGCTTGTAATTTTTATGAACCCATAAATGTTACATTTTACAATGCATCTGACAATTCAATACTAACTCAATATAACGATGTAGAAACAGGGACATATTATTATAATTGGGAAAACCTTGCAGTAGACTATACTTATTCCTGGTATGTGGTAGTAAATGGAACAACTGACAATTTAAAATCAGACACATATTCTTTCACACCAACTCGTACACCAAAAGTCATAAACTTTAGAATAGATGAAATCAATGATAACAACATTACAATCAGATGGGATAACCAACCAGAGATGGCATGGATTTCATTTGCTATAAGCTCAAGACTTTCTGAAGTGAGAAAGATACTTGGTTCTCAACAAGAATGGTTTGTTCCAAGTATGCTAAAAGATACAGAATATGCTCTCGTATGGCAAGTTGGAGATAACTATTCACAAATGAGTGATTATCATCAATTCAATTTCACCACTGGAGGATGGGCATCCCTTCCTGAATTAACAAACTATGGATATAGACTGCTGGTGACAATAAACCATACGGAAGTTGGAAGCGATTTGGAAAACTATGCATATGACCTTAATCTGACTGATGATACTTTCCGCTATGAACAGGATTGGGTTTCATATCCTGGATTCACACATCTGAATTGGACAACATTAGACGACATAAGATTTGTTGATTATTACAGAACGAAATATTTGGAATATAATGTTTCAAATATGGATATACCAGGAGATGGTGGAATAAGTACACAGGTAGTCCCTGATGAAAACTATTCAACTGGTAGTTTCGCAACTGAGGACTATGCACATGATACTGATTGGCTTACACAAGCGACACCTGCATCATATGGTATACTTTATTATAACTATACAATACCTATTGGTGCAAAGATAACAAGTAAATTCAGAGTCTACCAGGGAGAATGGATATGGGATGTCACATTACCAGAAGGAGCATATAACGGTAGCAAACTACAGTTCAAATCAGAATGTGATTATGACACACCATACATAGCAACATCTGTATGGAACTATGAGACAAGCACATGGGATATGATACAAAACGATACAGCACGTTACTTCTATGAATCGCAGATTGGTTGGGAATATGATGCGTATGCATCTGTCTACGTGATGCCAGAACATTTCAATGATACAAGTTTAGAAAATGAGAAAGGGATTGATGGCGATTATGACACAAAATTCTGGATGTATTACGGATACACAGGTGCAACTGATGCTCAGACAACACTATCATATGATGGTGTATACGGTGGAAGCTCCACACTTGGTACAGAAGAAGAATATGTCGTATATCCGCCAGTAATATCCAACATAACAGAATACAATGGAACAGCTACATCAATGAATGTTACATGGACAACAGACACAATAGCTGATGGTAGAATAAGATACGCAACAAACCAATGGATGCTAAACTCGACATGGGTAGCATATAATACAAACAAAACAGAGGTCTTTGAACACCTATACGGAAATGAGACACACACTGTTAAACTCTATCCTCATTCAACATATTATATCTCAACAATAGATGTGAACTGTAGTGATTATAATTTCAGCAACAACCCAACATATTATTATGTTAATTCATCGACAGGCGATTATCCAGTTGAGGTCACATTCAATGACACAGGTACGACACAGTTCTTGAATTGGACAGTAGAATACACTTATAACAAAACAATAGAATGGGATATGTACAACCCAGATTTTATCATTTCAGGTCTTACAACAGACACAAAATATTACTATCAAATACTTGCAAGCAACGAAGGAGGAAATACAACAGAGATTGGTGATTTTACACTTGGTACACCACCATCGACACCACAAGGGATAATCGAAGAAAATCTATATGATGAAGATAGACCAAATGAAACAGTGACAATATGGGCGAATCTTACAGACATGGATGGCGATGCTCTTATAGATTGTTCCATACAATATTGGAATGAAACATCTACTGATTTTAGTGAAACATCAGTTACACAAAAAAATAGCATAGGTACTCTTAGTAAAATAATAACAGTTGATTATGGTCACACATATTACTATAGATTAAAAATGGAAGGAGACACAACAGGATATAGCGATGTCTACTCAAATGAATTTATGGCAGTACAAGAGTTCTTTGCAGGAAGCTACATAGAAGATGATGATAACAACGGATTGAACACTGATTACATGGAGAGAGAATACAGACCAACATATCCAAATGGAACTGTAAACTTGACAGCACAAGGTTATGTTCAATATGGTTACTGGGAAGGGTCATTACAAGAAGAGGATTGGATGTGGGTTGAAACAAATATATCAACTGAAGGAACTCTAACACTACATCTTTACACAAAGGAATATGGTTTTGTAGGAGACTATACAATGACTGTCGATGCTGACAGTGGAATGAGATACATAAAATTAACAGGACTTAACAACTCGTGGTATACTTTCTATATCAGTGGAGATTCAGGGATTGTCTTGAATTGGACTAAACCAAGTCTAATACATCGTGATTATGAAAGCAGAATGGATGAAAACAAATATGTATCATTCGACAATATACTGACACCAGTTGATTATACGCTTCTTTACTTAAATACACAAGATGTTAATACAAGTGCATATCGCTGGTCTATTTCTTCTGGTCTTGACCTATATACAGCAATGGTCGTAGAATATTGGGGAGGAGGTCGTGAATCTGGATTGACAGCAACCAACACAGGAACAGAATACGACAGAGGACAACTCTTCAGAGGAGGAATATGGAACGGAGAACCATATGATACAGGAACATTAGAATCAACAAGACCTGATTTACCAATGGGTGCATATCGTTATTGTTTCGCTTTTACAAACTACTGGTGGAACGCATCAATTTTACCTTCAAACAACATAACTAACTATTATTACCGTTATTGGTCATTGAACCGCCATTGGTCAGATTATCTCGGATACTATCAAGATAGATTGTTTGATTATAACTATCTCATGCAATTCAAATATGATTTAGTGAGCTACACAAGAGACTGGAAAGAAATAGACAACACAACAATAAATGAAGAGAAACGTGTAGATAACGCAACACAATATGTCTTTAACACAACATCAGACCAGAGTTTATTATATGGATACAAAGATGGATTCAGCTTCGACCCAAGCAACGACCAGATATGGAACTTTGGATTCTATACAGATGGAAGATGGACAAACCAACAGGTAGGACAATACCAACAAGCATTCGTGATATTCAATCTACCAGACAATGCAACATTGCAGGGGATGGATAGTGACAGCGATGGACTTAACGATTACGATGAACTATTCACATATTACACAAATCCAAAATATAATGATACAGATGAAGATGGTTACTCAGATGGAATAGAAATAGAGAATACTACAGACCCAAATATATTCTCGGATATACCAACCACATTACCAGTAATCGAAACACGTAATGCAACATATATAGGAACAAACTATACAACATCAAATGGATATATAACCAGCACTGGCGGAGAAGGAGAAACAGCTATGGTTTGGTTTGAATATGGGACAAATACAAGCTATGGAAATACAACATCTTCTGAAAATGAATCATGGGAAAGTATGCCAGATACCTTCTCTCACAATATAACAGGAATAAATGCTGGAACACTATACCATTACAGAGCAGTAGCAAACAACACTATTGGCACAAGTTACGGAGAGGATGCAACATTCCTCACAAAACCAAATGCACCAACAGGATTAATTGTCACCAACAATGGTTTTGGGCAACAATCATTATCTTGGTCACATGGAGCTGGTTACAATAAAAGCGTAATAAGAAGAAATCTTGGAAGCTACCCAAGTTCACCAACATCTGGAACAGCAGTCTACAATAACACAGGAACATCTACTTCTGTAGGCGGACTTGGAGATGGAGAAGATTGGTACTACAGAGCTTGGGAATATGCAGAATGGAGTTACAACCCAACATTGTATCAGTTCTCAGATAGCAGTTCAAGTGACCACGAACAAACATTATCAATAGGAATACCAGTTGTAACCACAAACAGTCCAACATACATAAGCGAGACAAATGCTACACTCAACGGGCATCTTGATAGCGATGGATTAGAAACATGTACTGTAAGTTTTGAATGGGGATACAACACAAGCTATGGACATTGGACAACCACACAAAGCAAAACAACTGGACAATCATACCATATAATCATAGATTCTTTAACTCCAAAAACAACATATCATTACCGAGCAGTAGCAAACAACTCTGCTGGGACAGGATATGGCGATGACAGAGAGTTTAACACAACATATAACCCACCTGCACCAACAGCAACAGATTTCAATCCGACAAATGGAAGCACAATACCTATAAACACACCGAATCTTTCATGCAACATATCTGATTCTGATGGCAACTTGATAACATACAATATGAGCACAAGCTTAGGAAACTATTTCAATGGTACATCATACAATGGTACAATACTAATTAGCTTGACATTACCTCTTAGCTACAGTGAAAGCTTCACATGGACTATTGATTTGACAAACGGATACAACGCATTCCATTATCTATTAAGCTATACTACAGAGACATATGTACCACCAGCTCCGATACCATCAGGAGAAACACCACAAGACCTCGTGTTAAAAATAGTTTTACCCATGATGCTTGTCATAGCAATAATAATGTGGATTGTAGTCGCTTTCACCGAAGGTATAACAATCAAAACACTCTTGCTCCTATTGCTTTCAATAATATTTACGATAGCAGTAATCAAAATAATATTCTTTGTATAAGGAGGAAAAAAGAAATATGCCAAAAGGGGTATGTCTAAGTTGTTATAAAATAACAACCGTAAATAGAAAGGGATTATGCAGACAATGTGCAGCAGATATGGGAGAGGACTAAAATGGAAGAACTAACCTTTTATGATGTAAAAGGCAAAAAGAAATTCAAAAGCAAAAACTACAAAGTGACCACAAAGAAAGGAAGAAGGTTCGCTGTGGCAAAAGCACCAAGCGGAATACAAGCATGGAGAATAATATAAAGGAGGAAAAAATAATGCCACCAAAAAAGAAAAAACAAGAAGGAATTTTAGAGATGGTATTTACCGATGGCACGAAGGACATATATTGGGGAACTACTGAAGAGGAATAAAAATGCCAAAAACCAAAAAGTTCCGAAAGATGGAAAAGGCGATGATAAAAGAATACGGGAAAAAAAGAGGGATACAGATAGCCCATGCAACAGCTAGAAAAAGAGGCTGGAGGGACTAACATTTGGATATGCCCAAAGTGCAACAAACAGAACAGTAGCATATTCCACATAGCATGCCCTAGCTGCGGATATAACAGTACCAGAGAAGAAAGGGAGAAAACAAAATGAAGGTCGTAATCAAACCACAAAAAACAATGGGTGACTGGATAGCAGCACACGGATACGTACCAAAAAACGAACTACCAAAAAAACTCAGACACATACCACACGACCAGATATGGATACGAAGAGACGAATACGACAGAAAAACAAGACGAAACCAAATACTACACCACGAAAAAAGAGAACTAGGATACATGAAATGCGAAGGACTAACATACGAAAAAGCACATCAAAAAACACTACGCCACGAAAGGAGCTACCCATGAGTTTCACTAAACCAACAAAAGAACAACCACCACCAATAAACAAAATACTAAAAAAACTAAGCGAAAGAGGAAAGATAGACTACCAAGAGTTCCGAACCATAATACTCAACATACGCATAGACGTAAAAGACCTCAAAGAGCTGGAAAAATACCTGGAGAAAAACCAGCTAATAGAAAGAAAAGGAAACGGACAAAAAGACGTTATAATAACCAAAGGACAAAACGCATTATAGATTCTTTTTTTTAATACAAGATAGTGACACTTATTGACACTTGTACATTTTAAATAAATACAAAACAATACTACTAACATAATATGCATGCAAAGGCTCAAGCTCGGCTTTCATCTCGCCCAACACTGAGATGAGAAGTAAAAATGAGAATGGAGGCTCATAAAAATGTTTAGTGAATCAAAAGGATTTAAGGGTCAAATAACCAAGCAGTTCATCGGAATAATGGTAGTCATCATCATTGGAGTTGCTGTAGTCATACCTGTGGTCGTGAATGTAATTCTT
>Ga0315295_10005023_pt1 | contig 11311 bp, 5 predicted proteins | sample YL17G14_0_MG_FD_204453 | JGI IMG/M metagenome (GOLD analysis project Ga0315295, IMG submission 204453) | Sediment microbial communities from Yellowstone Lake, YNP, Wyoming, USA - YL17G14_0 | ecosystem: Environmental > Aquatic > Freshwater > Lake > Sediment | place: USA: Wyoming | collected...
GCTGAGCGAGAGCCAGACAGAGCATAATCTGTACTTGTTGTTACAGAACCACTGCTGGTGTTTGTTATTGCCCAGCTATGATTGGAAGGAGAATCAGTATATTCGAAATCATCAAAATCTATGAAAGCCAGTGTCCCGTTGCTTGCATTCGGCGCATTTGAATTTCCATAGTATATCCATGCTTGGGTTCCATTTGATGTTGTGAAATTTCCCTTGAACCACAATTTAAGTTGTTTACCCGAAACCGAGCAGTTTTCTATCCAAAAAGGAAGTGTGCCATTTTCAGTGCTATTGACTATCCTAAATCCTCCGTTACATTCATTCGTCCAATTCCAATTGGTTCCGTTGTTGGATTCGTTTATAATTATTTTCAATTGATAATTTGTAATATTGGCTGTGATATTTACCTTAATTGGCTGTTTGTATTGCCAACTAGAATTCCACCATTGCCATTCATTCAATTCGAGCCCCTTTATCGTCGGTATCCAGTCGACGTTGTTCGTTCCCAACTGCGCGCGCTTCTTGCCCACGAGCTTTATCGTGTAGTCCCGGTTTGCTTTCAGGGTTTCGCCCCAGAAGGCGAACGGTTTGTATTCATTTGCGTATCTTGTTTCCTGATGAGAGCCTGTCTGGACCGTCTGCTCTATCTCGCACTCGTATGTAGAGTTGTCCTCGTGATAGCAGGTCGTGTTGACGAGCTTCTTTCCGTAATCCGGCACATCGACCGCGTATTCGGTTGTCTCAAGGAGCTCGAAATAGTGAGAGACGAGGCCGTCCATCCACGGTTTCTCCTTCTCGAACTTCCAGTCGAATTCCGAATCGGCCTGAGTCGGAAGGGTTATGTCCTCATAGGGATGGAATTTCAGGATTGCGTAGCAGTCGGCCAGACACTGATCCGTGTTTTCGAGCAGTTGGACGTCCACGACGGGGACGGGCGTAGCTTGGTCCGTCTGTATTCGAACTGCATCGTTTCCGAGGCTGACTTTCTGCAGCGCGACGTCGGCTTCAGCGTTCCACAAAAGCAACGAACACGACAAGAACAAAGAGACGGAGAGGACGAAAACCAGAGATAACTTTAGCGAGCTTTTCATGAATGAAAATTCAAAACTTGTCTTTTATACAGGTCGGTTTTGCATTGAAATTTGAAATGCAAATTTGTAGTAAAATTGCAAAAATCATTTTATTAATTGAATTGTCAGGCGGTCATGAAGCATGTCTTCTTTGTTAATTATAAAGATAAAACCGTTCCCGCCTTTCAAGCCGTGTAACTCCATTATCGTTCTGGGAAGCGTGAGCCAGTTTCTGGTATATTTTTTATCTCCTCTTTTCGTCTTAATGGTCATCTCTGTCTCGTGTATTTTGTATATTTTCATTCATTTATTATACAAAAAAAAAAGAATTTATAAAGCTATGTTTAAACGGCCGTTTAAACATTTTTGACGTATAGCGGTTTGTGTTTCACGAAAATCATGCAATTTCTGGAAAATCAAAAACGGAAATTAAAATAAAAATCAGAAAGGTAAAACAAAAAAGTCTAGGAAGAAGGCAGGTTCTCGGGCTTCAGTTTAAGCTGGGGCATTGGCTTGGGGATGCTGAGTTTCTTTTTTCTCCGCTTCTTTAAGGCGACCCCGATTATGGCGATTACCACCACTATCAGCACGAACGGCAGGACGACCACCAGCATCGATTGCATGGCCTCCCAGTCGATTTCAAGCGGCTGCCCTGGCGGAGCCGGGTTGCACCTCGCGTCCTCGCAGCCGTATGCGCACGTCCTGACCATGTTCCATGCCATGCCGTCATTCGCGCATTCCTTCAGGTCGATGTCGAAGCATCGTCTTTCGCCCGCTACGCATATCTTCCCTTCTTCAAGCCCCTCGTATACGTCGCCGTATATTTCGGTCGCGGTCTGTTCGAGCGCGCTCGTGTTGACTTCCTTGCTGACCGAGAATACGATCGTCGCTTCGCCCGCGCTCATCTCGGGGTATGTGAAGACGTATTCGGGATCGGTCTCGACGACCTCGTAGGTCGCGCCGGATGCCGAGATTCTTATGCTGCCCGAGGATGATGCGAAGGCCTTCGGTATTTTCTCGTAGAGCATGAACTTAATGACCTTCCTGTCTCCTTTGTATTTTATCTTTATCGTGATGTTGGACAGGTTCTTGGACGACTCGATGAACTTGGTGACTTCCGTGTCGTAAACGATGGACGCGGAAAGCCTCATGAGGTTCTCGATCGCGTTGGCGCTGAGCTTCCCTTTGCCAAGGACCTTTTCTATCGCAGCCTGAAGCTTCGCGTTGTCGCGGATGCCGACGCCCGGGACCAGGGTCATCTTCTTCTCCCCTTTCTTGACCTTTTCCGGAGCAGCACCCATGGTCCCTGAAGGTCCTGTCGTGCCGCCGGGAGGCGTGCCTCCGGTTGAAGCGACCGTCACCGAGACTGTGTCCGACGCCGGGTCTGCGTTCGAAGGCGTCGCCGTGAACGTCGCGGTGATTGTGCCTGCCGTGGAAGCGAGAGCCGTGCAGCTGACCGAGGAACTGCTGCCGGCTGATATCGAGCTTATGGCCGAGCAGCCGGAGCTCTTGGTCATGCCGCTGCCTGAAACGGCGAGCGCGACCGACTGCGCTGTCGTGCCTCCGCTGTTCTGGATGTTGAGGTTGACCGCGTAGGTCTCGCCCGCTGTCACGCTGGCTGTCGCCGGCGTCGCGGTGACTGTCAGCGACGGCGGAAGGACGACGTTGAACGTCGACGATTCCGCGGTCGTCGGAGAGCCCGTGCCCTGCACGTTGGCTGTTATCTTGGTGCCGGTCTGCGCCTGCGAAATGCTCGCGGTCGTCCAGCTCACGCTTGTTGTCCCAGAGCTGAACGATTTCGTCGTGCCCTCACTGGACGAGAAGCCCGTGGGCGTGTCGATAAGCGAGACCGTCCCGCTTTCGCTGAGGTCCGAGACCGCGATGGTGAAGGCCTTGCCCTTCATTATCGTCCCCGAGTCCGCGCCGGACTGGGACACCGTCACGCTGACTGCCTCCGCAAATGGAGAGGCTACAATAAAAAACAAAGTTAATGCCAAAGCTAACGCAAAGATTTTATGTTTCATAATCATGGACCTCCCGGGCTGACCCTGAACCAGTTATACGACCGTTCCACCTTGCCTGAGCTCTCGATCCTCAGCTGCACCATGTATTCGCCGAACTGCCAGGAGCCGCTGCTCTGTAGCCTCAGGACCGCCCAGCCATACGCGTTCGTCAGGGCTGAACTTGCCGTGTAGTTGCTGGGTGCTGTGAGCACCGTCGCCCCGAACGGGCCGAACGACATGAGCTTCTCGACGGAGACGTTAGCTCCCGCGATCGCCGCCTGGTCGAAGCCGTAGACCCTTGCCATCACGGTTATGTTGTCTGTGTTAAGGAACTGCCACTTCCATTTCCTCAGCAGCATGTCGCTGCCGTTGTAGGTCGCGACGTCCCACTCTGGCGAAAGCTCCTGCGGGAGACCGCTGCTGGCGCCGAAGGCGACGCTGCCGTATTCCGAGCCCCTCGGAAGGCTGCGCCTGTATTCGCGGATTTCGCCGGACTCGTTGCCGTAGAAGTCCTTGTAGTAGCTCAGCAGACTGGAGTTTGCATTAGGGTCGTTCCACCATTCCTCGGTTATGCTCATGTCGTCGTCAGTCACTATGTCCGTGAGCGCCTGCTGGCCGTCTTCCCTCTCGTCGAACGTCACTGCATAGAACGTGTCATTCTTGTCGCTGTCCTTGTTCAGGTCGAGGTTGATTGTGGCCTCGTTGAACACGCCGAACCAGCTCGTGGTCGAATCCTTCGGCCTCACGTCGATCGCGGGCAGGCTCAGGCCCACCAACGGTATGATCTGGCTGAAATTGCTAATTATCACGCCTTCCCAAGGACCTGCCCCAACCCTCGCAAGATACAGCTGGGAAGTGAAGTTCTGGCCGATATAGTTTCCGACCGCACCCGCGCTGAAATTGCCGTCGGTGTCGAACCATGCCCTCTTCGCGCAGTCGGGCATGTTCCATATCGAGCACATCGGATAATCGATGCTATCGTTGCCAAGTATGACGTCGTAAAGCGTGTTGCTTATGTTCAGGCCCATCAGCTTCCACGACAGCTGACCGCTGTCGTTCCTAAGCGGCCTGATGATGGTATAGTCAAGGTTCGGCACGCCGATGACGACGCCCTGCGAATTGGCCGTCGTGTTGACGTCCAGCACGTAAAGCATGTAGGTGCGGTTGAACATCGTGACGTTGGTCTGGTTGCCCGTGGAATACATGGTCGCGTTGCCTGTGAAGTTGCAGTTGCCTGACTTTATCCAGACCTTGGTCGCGTTGCCCGCGTTTATGTACATCCAGTAGTCGAGCATGTCGTTCATCTTGAGCGTCCAGTTGCTCGTCGTGCTTTCGACTGTAGAAGGCCGCTGGTAGTTCGAGCACAGGTTCGCCTGGTCGCCCCTGCTGTTCGAGAACACGCCATAGAAGGTCCTGCCGATTTCGTTTATGGTCTGGCTGTACACGTCGGGTATCATGTTGCCGTAGCTCTCCCAGTCATACCTGGTTAGCGGAAGACGTGCGAAATTCGACGCGTAGCCTCCCTCGCCTACCGACAAGTCGTTAAGGAACGCGCGTAGCGTGATGAAGGGCCATCTCCACTCATCCATCCTCTCCTCCTGGCCGTCCTTGGTGGCTGTTATCTCGAAGGAGTATTTGCCCGACTGCGGCTGAGGCGGAGTGACGGCGCTGAGGTTTATGGATATCTCGCACAGGCCTGTGCACGTCGCGTTCGGGTAAGGTGTCGAAAGCGTGACGAACTGCATGGGCGCGTCGCCCGGCTCCTTCCTGAGGTTCTTTATCGATACGTTTGCGGTCGTGTATGCGCCGCTCGGGGAAAGGACCAGGACAGGAACCCTGACAATCGTTCCGACTTTCTGCTCTCCCATCTCGCCCCAGTCCCCTGACCTGTTGCCGTAGACTTTGACTTTCTTGCCATCGGGCGATATGCTTAACAATGTGAGGTTAGCGCCTATGCCGAACGTCCTTGTCGCCATGCTCGCGGTTAGCGGAATCGCGGAAGACACGCCCAGCATGTTGCTAGAGTTGCTGAAGAAGAACATGTCGTAGACGCCGGTGCTGGCATTGTCCGAAACCGCGAAGTAGATTGTCGAGTTCGTCGCACCGTCGCCGTTAAGGTCGAGGCCGACCTGCGTGCCCTGGACTTTGTCCCAGCCGCCGAGCTCGTCTTCCCTTACGGGCGCGATCTTGACGTAGCCTGATCTGGAAAGGGACGTGTTAAACCATGCGCCCGTCTTTGCCAGGACGTTGATGCCGGACAGCGTGACCTTGTTCTTGCTTATGGTCTTGACCGTCCAGCGTCCTCCGTAGCTGTCGTTTATTATTTGTCCCACCGGCGTTCCGGCGCCGGCGAATAACGGCGTATTGTTCATCCAGACGTGCGTGGTGTTGTGGTAAATGTAAACCGGCCTCGTGTAATTGAAGGCCTGACCGAACCAGCCGGCAAGCCCTTGCTCCTGCACGAGATTGGTGACATAACCATGGTAAACGGTTGAGTAGCTCGTGTGCAGGGCGGGCGGAGTTGCCGTGTAATTAAGCGACTGGCACGGGCCCTGGCAGTTCGGGTTGTCCATCTCACCGCATATGCCCACCGAATTGTTCACGACGATTGCCTGCGGGTTGTTCGGATTACTCGCATTCGCGACCGTCCATGTCTTGCCTGCGGCATCGAAAGTCTGGCCCGCCGCCCTCGCCTGCGAGCCTGTGACGCTCGCCGTGCCGCTGACCCACAGGTGTGTCGTGTTTGAAATTACGTAGACTGCGGTGTCGTTTCCCTGGCAGCTGCCCATGGCATCGTTCCATTCGCCGCTGCTCCTTATGCAGAACATTCCGCCGAAGTTCTTCGAATATTTCCTCGAGACGTTTATGTTCATGGCATTAGCGTTAACAAGATAATACGTGTAATTCATCACGACCCTGAAGGTGTTGTTGTTCTGCGTTCCGTCCCAGTCCTTCGCTAGGTCCAGCAGAGTCCACTGGCTGCCGCTCGTGAAGGCGGCCGCAAGGCTCTGCCCTTCTGTCAGCGGCGACGTGTTGTTGAGCAACCAACTGGTGCTCATCCACATGTTCGTGCCGTTCGAAACCATGTTGACCTGGTCCGTGCCGCCGCTGCATGGCAGCGTGACCGAGTTCGGCCATCCCGTGGCGTTGACGCAGTATATTGCTGTGGTGTATGTCAGCGCGGTGTTCTTGGCCGGAACTGCAAACTCGGTGCAATCAGGACCGCTGCACATCCTCACAAGCTTGTCATCCTTGAACCGGAAACAGCTGTTTTCCGGCCCGCCGCAACTGGAAAGCGTCGTGTTGACGGTCCAGTTCCTCGGCCCTCCCGTGTTGAACGTGCTGCCGAATGCCTTTGCTGCAATGCCTGTCATGTTTATCCTGTTGCCGACGCTTGCAGGAGCAACGCCGCTTATGTTGAACCAGAGATACGTAGTGTTTCCGACCGCATACACCAGCCGTCCTGAGCAGGAAGCGTTTATGTTGGCGTAGCTGTTGTCCTCATGTATGTCTATCGAGCCGTTGTTGAGAAGGCACAGCGCTCCTGCATACACGGTCCCGTTCGGCTGACCGGCCTCGAAAGTGAAATTGATGCTCAGGCCGCCGAAATAATTCGTTATGCACACGTTGCTCGTGTCAAGCGGGCACGTATCGTTCTGCAAAACCATCGAATAGCTTGCCTCGTCATTGAGCCCCTTGAACACGTCGCCCATCATGCTGTTCTGGTCCCACTGCAAATACTTCTCGTTCTTGCACCTGTCCCTGTCGTTCCTCACGTCGAGCTCGCGGTCCACCGTGTCTGTCATCATGTCCACCCAGACTTCCTTTATGCTTGGCGTCACGACGCTCATGCTCTTGACCTCGATGGAAAGGCCGTCTTCCTTCGAGTTGCCGCTCGTGTCGTTTATCGACAGGCTTATGTCAAACCTGCCCGCGCCGACCTGCGAGAGGTTCATCGTGATGTTGCAGAAGTTCACGATGCACGTCGTGGACGAATTGACCTTGATGGGGTTGCCGGTCTTCTGGTTCCAGAAAGACCTTATCTTCGTTCCCGTTGCGCTGAGGTTGTGCGGGCTGTCATAGAAATTGAGGCCCGTGATGTTTATGGTCAGGTTTTCCGTCGGGGCGAAGGTCGCTGGCCACTGCTCCATGCCCCTGTATACGACGTCTGCGATGTAGCTCGAGACGCTGAACCACCCGCTTCCGACGTCGCTGCCCGAACTGGTCGTGGCCCTGATATTGGCCTGGTAATCGCTCGCGGTTGTAAGGCCGGTTATATTCACTACCCACATCAGGACGGTCTGGCCTCCCTGGCCTCCCGTCTGGACCGTGACGTTCCTAAAGCTTGGTGAATAAGAATAATCCGTCCCGTCCTGCAAAGGCACGGGCGGGCCGCCGCTCTTGGAGACGCGGCTGATGCCCTGCAGTGAAATCGAGCTTATGGCAAGGGGCTGGGGCCCGAATTCTCCTCCTCCGGACGGGTTCCACGCGGCCACAGCGAAAACTGCCGGTTGCCCGATGCCTACCGTGGCCTTGCCCCACGAGGCGGAGAGGTTCTCGCCGTCGTCGTAAACGGGCATGATGTCGACCCAGAAGTTCCTGACCTCGAAGCCCGCCCAGCCGAAATACGTGTTGTTTGAGTTGGCCGGGTCTCTCAATATAAGATCAAGATTATACCATCCCGAAGGCATGTTGCCGCCAAGCGGCGTGATGTTCATGACAGCGCTGCCGGAGGACGCGTTGACCGCCCCTTTCACTACGGAATAATCCGTGCCGCTCGTCATCCTCTTCATCAGCTGGCCGTTGAACATCTCGTTGACGTCGACCTCCAGGCCGTCGCAGTCCGTGCAGGTAAGGCCCTGGCTCTGGCCCATGTCCAGCAGGCTGCCCTTGCTCACGTCGATGACGTGGACGGTAAGCGTGACGTTTTCGCCTACGCCTTTCATACACGGCTGGCCCTGGCTGCAGCCCGCCAGCTCGCCCCATATCATGTATTTCTTGAGCATGAAGAAGCCGCTGCCCGAGCCTTCCTCGGTCGAGCCGGCGACGCTCGCCCTGAACTTGAACCTCATGGAGAAGAAGCCCTCTGCATTCGGCGAAGTGAACGATATCGTGCCGTTGGCCACGCTCTCGTTGGCGACTGCCCTGTAGTCGCTGTTGAAGACATCCTGGTATGAGGGCCATTCCTTGAACATGTCGGTTATCTTCGCATCCGTTATGTTGCTCGCGGGCAACTCCTGCCTGGTCGCCAGGTCGAGCACCTTCAGCTTTATCCTTATCGTGGTGTTGGGCGCGTAGAACCAGAAATCGTCTCCCTTGAAGTCGACCGGGTTCGCGGTCGCGTAAAGCCTTTGTATGTTGAACTTGGTGCCGGACGCCTTCTCCCCGAGCGGGTGCTTGAGCTTTATCTCGGCCTTGTAGCTGCCGCTCCTGCTTATGTTATTGAATATGACCATGCACTGCCTGAGCATGCTCTCGGGCGGGCCTTCGCCAAGCGGTGCGCCGCCGCCCATGATGATTCCCATGGCGTTGGTAAGGTTCATTATGCTGACATTGAGCAAAGATAAATTAAGGCTGACATCCCTGTCGTCCTTTACGCTGACGAGCTGGACGGAGGTGTTGCATTCGTCATTCGTTGTCGAGGCGTTGTCTATGTCTATCGTCCCTTCGCCCTCCGGGCCTGACGCGCCGAAGCCGCCGGTGGAGATGTTCGACAAAAGAACCATCAGAGAAATGGTTCCGCTGGGAGCGAACGCGTCAACCGTCGCCTCAGGACCTTCGGCCTCCTCCATGAACTGCGGGTTTATGGCCATAACGTAGAGCGAGATGACCTCTATCTGGAAGCCCGTCTGGAACTCCTGCGTGTTGCTCGAATACGTCGCGCTTATCTTCACGTTGTAGCCGCCGACCGGGGCGTTGACCATGTCCACGTCGTTGTAATACGTCCCGTTGCCGCCTGAAAGCGTGACGCTTCTCGCCGTGCCGTTGGGATACGTTATGACCGCGGAGACCGTCGCGCCGTTTATCGCGTCGCCGCCCGCCGTCTTGACGGTCGCCGTAATTCGCACGACGGGGTTGGGCGCGAAGGAATACATGGGATTGCCGGCCTGGTCAGATACGCTGCCGTACATCATGAACGTCTCGACCGTGAAGACCTCCGCAGGCGTGTTGTTGAGCTTTATCGTGTAGAAGCCCGGCGTCGCTGGCGCGCTCAGGTTCGAAACAAAATAACCAGTGCTGGTCGTGTTGAAAACGGAGCTCATGACGGTGTTGCTCTTGTCGGCGAGCGTCACGTTTATGTCTATGGCCTGGTCGCTCTTGATGTTGTAGGAGGAGTTCTTGATTATGACCACGAAATACACCTGCTCCCCCGCGTTGTAGACCGAGTCCTCGAGGGGTATGCCGAGCAGCACGAGGTTGCCCGTGGCGAAATCGATTTCGCCTATGACATAGCCCTTGAACTTCTCCCTCGACTTCCTCAGCTTCTCGGTCTCTCCGACGCCATCCTCGGTGTCGTTGTAGAGCCGGAAGTCCTTGTCGTCGTCTATGTAGAGCGTGTCGTATACCCCCGCGTAGTTCGGGTCGGCGAGGACGAAATGGTAGAGCGTCCCGTTGACGGTCGCGTTGCCGTAGTGCAGGACCTTGCCCGTGTTCAGCGAGAGCAGGCGCAGCTCGGTGAAGTTGCCGCTGTAGTCCGTGTCGCCGGTGACCAGGCTGCTCGTGTCGACGGGTATGAGGGTCGACGAGTTCATGAGATGGGCTTCGAGCATCAGGAGCTCGGGAACGACGCCGAAGCTTACGTTAACGGCGTCCGTGCCGTCGGTGACGACAGCGTAGTAGCTGCCGGCCGCATAGCTGCCGTTTATCTTGTTCGTTATGGTGAACGTGTTAGTCGACGTGCCGGTCGACGTAACGTTGGAAGAATTCATCAGCTCGCCGGAAGCATTGTAAAGCGCCGCCGTGACATTTACCGCGGAGCTGCTCTCGACGATGCCCGCGATCGATATAGTATCATTATACGCGTACGTTATCTTGTCCGTGTAGGCGTTGAAAGCGCCGGCGGAAGGCAAAAAGCAAAGGAAAAGGAGGGCCAGGCACAATAAAGATAGATATTTAAATCTATATTGTTCCATGTATTACATTTTTTTCCTCGGCTAATAAAACATATGTTTAAACATGCGAAAACCCGAAAAACATTTTTCTAAACTGCCGAGTAAAAAATTCTCAGCATTTATCAGAAAAAAATCAGAATTTGATTACGTCTCCAATATTGGTTTTCGTCTCGCTGATTTTCCCGGCGTTCAGCTCGAGCACCCACCGGCATTTTTCCTTAGGCACGTAGATTCTCCACGTCCTGAAATCGAAAGAAATCGGCCGCACGTTTTCCTTGGCATCGACGACCTTTTTGTCCGCGGAGATGAAAATCAGGTCGAGCGGGAATTTCATGAGCGGCATCCAGATGCCGGGCTTCTTTTCGCTCTCGAAGTCCATGAGCAGGCCCGAATTTTTTTCCAGCGCGCCGCGCAGCATGAGCCCCTTGGTCTTCTGCCACGGCGACTGCGCGACCTCGGCTTTTTCCGCAAGTGCCGTTTTTCTTGTGATGTTGAAAATTTTCATAGAAATAAATTCGCTTGCGCATTATTATTGCTTTGTGTTCTCATCTCCCTTTGTAAACGGCCGTCTCGATGCCCGCCTGTTTCAGGGCATCGACGCCTTCGTCATCAGGATAGATTTCGACGTACACGACCTTCTTTATGCCGGAGTTCGCGATCATCTTGGCGCATATCTTGCACGGCTTCGCGTTCACATACATCGTCGCTCCGTCCATCATGAGCGGGTCGCCGCGTATTATCGCGTTCTGCTCCGCGTGGACGCCGCGGCATATCTCGTGCATCGTGCCTGACGGGATCTTCATCTCGTCGCGCAGGCATCCGATTTCGATGCAGTGCGGAAGGCCGCGCGGCGCGCCATTGAAGCCGGTGGAAACGATAATGTTATCTTTCACTATGACCGCGCCAATATTCCTGCGCAGGCATGTCGACCTCTTCCCGACCTGCTCGACGATGTTCATCCAGTATTCGTCCCAGGTCGGCCTGTTGTTTTTCACGTGGGAAGTTTTCTGCTTTCCTTTTTGTTTTTTCGCGCGCTTCATGAAGTTCGCCAAAGACATATATAATATTCATATATATAAGAATTGCTTATCTGTTACTTTTGGCGCCCTCGAAATATAAAAATTTT
>Ga0315295_10005026_pt1 | contig 11310 bp, 7 predicted proteins | sample YL17G14_0_MG_FD_204453 | JGI IMG/M metagenome (GOLD analysis project Ga0315295, IMG submission 204453) | Sediment microbial communities from Yellowstone Lake, YNP, Wyoming, USA - YL17G14_0 | ecosystem: Environmental > Aquatic > Freshwater > Lake > Sediment | place: USA: Wyoming | collected...
TGCCCGGACGGTTCTAACTGTGACTATTTTGTTTATACAGTTAAACTCTTTGCCAAGTCAAGGAAATAATGGTCATTCACTGCGGAGAGGGGAGAGATGAGAAAAAAGTGGGCTAAGAGATGGTTCCTTCATTATCTCCATGCTGCCCATTATCCCCGGTGTACCCTCTTTTTCAATCCTAACCTACGACGCATCTCCCCGCTAGGGATTCCCCGTTCTGTTTTCTGACGCACCCGTGCCCGCTCGATGAGGGCAATAAAGGAGGGATGCGTACTGAGAGTCACCGTCTCCAGATCCGCGTTTTCAATGGACACCAGCGCGGCGACAGGCTTTCCCCCCACGGTCAAAATCACAGGTTCTTTGTTGACCTCTTGCGCGTATTCTGCGAGAGGACCCTTTGCCTTTGCCATTTCGAGTGTCTTCATAATTCGATCACCTCTTTTCCAATGCGAAGTCGGTTTCGTTGTTTGACTCCAACAGCCCGAACGTATACGATAGGCTTAGGTTCCTCTTCTACATCGTAATATACCCGAAGATTACCAATACGGAGCTCCCAAGGTGCGAGCGGATTAGGTCGCATCGGTTTACGATTTTTGGTTTCTACGATGGGTTGGTTTATCAGTTGCTTGTCAACTGCATCTAACACAATAGCCTGTTGCCGGGCAGTCAATGTGCGCAAATGCTCTTCGGCATCCGGAGAGTACTCAATACGATAGGTCAATGTATCCCATTCTCCTTAAATGTTTTCCTTTTCTATACCAGGCAGATGGGGTCTTATATTTCTCGGGTAATAACCTTTCCAACCCCAAACGTTAATATTTTATAATACCATAGATCCGCACTTTGGGCTAAGCCCTTGATCCTGTTTGGGCATTCACCCTTTTTATCAGCCAATTTTTCTCCGATGTGATTCTGCTACTTGATATCTGCATGATAGTTTTGCAAAGACTTTGCCCTTCCGTGTCCCCGCCGGAAGGCCGCAATGCCTTTCGCCGCCGCCACAGCAGCAGCGGTCGTAGTGATGTAGGGGATTTTGTACTTAATGGCGTCTTTGCGGATGTAAGAATCGTCGTAGGTACTGAGACGCCCGCTCGGTGTATTGATCACCAACTGGATTTCCCCATTCTTGATTCCATCCCCAATATTCGGCCGGCCCTCATGCATCTTTAGAATAAGCTCGGATTCGATCCCCTGCTGGTTTAGGAACCGATGGGTCCCTTCGGTGGCCTTGATTTTGAACCCGAGTCTCTTGAACTCCCGGGCCACTTCCAGGGCTCCCCCCTTGTCGTTCTGGTTCACTGTAATCAGGACCGTTCCATTTGCAGGCAGCATCTGCTGGGCCGCCTCTTCCGCTTTGTAAAAGGCCAGGCCAAAGGAATCAGCAAGCCCCAGAACTTCTCCCGTGGAGCGCATCTCCGGCCCCAGAAGGGGGTCAACCTCCGGGAACATGTTGAAGGGAAAAACGGCCTCTTTCACGCCAAAGTGCGGGATCGTTCTGGGCTTAAGGTTCAGGTCAGAGAACTTCTTGCCCAGCATGATCTGGGTGGCGATGCGGGCCATGGGAATGTTGCAGACTTTTGAAACCAGGGGTACAGTCCGCGAGGCCCGGGGATTGGCTTCCAGGATGTAGACCAGGTCACGACAGATGGCATACTGGATGTTCATCAGGCCGACCACCTTGAATTCGATCGCAATCTTCTTCGTGTATTCATTAATGGTCTCCAGGTGGCGGTGAGGGATGCTGATCGGAGGAATCACGCAAGCCGAATCACCGGAGTGAATGCCCGCCAGTTCGATATGTTCCATCACCGCCGGAACAAAGGCCTCGGACCCATCGGAGATGGCATCTGCTTCACACTCGATGGCATTTTCCAAGAATTTGTCGATGAGAATGGGCCGCTCGGGCGTCACCCCTACGGCCGCGCTCACATATTGCCCGAGCATTTCCTCATCATGGACCACCTCCATCCCGCGCCCGCCTAAAACATAGGACGGCCGGACCATCAAAGGGTAGCCGATCCTTTTGGCAATCTGAATGGCTTCCTCCAGGGTACTAGCCATCCCCGACTCGGGCATGGGTATGCCCAGTTTGCCCATCATTTGCCGAAAACGGTCGCGGTCTTCAGCCAGATCGATCGTTTCCGGTGAGGTCCCGATGATCTTTACACCCGCCCGCGCCAGTTCATTGGCGATATTGAGAGGTGTTTGACCACCAAATTGGACAATAACCCCCTCGGGTTTTTCTTTCTCATAAATACTCAAAACATCTTCGACTGTGAGAGGCTCAAAATAAAGCTTATCGGAAGTATCATAATCCGTAGACACGGTCTCGGGGTTGCAGTTGACCATGATTGATTCATACCCTTCATCCCGCAGGGCAAAGGCGGCATGAACGCAGCAGTAATCAAACTCAATCCCCTGACCGATGCGGTTGGGACCTCCACCCAAAACCATGATCTTGCGTCTTTGACTGACCCCAACCTTATCCGGCCCGTTGTAGGTCGAGTAGTAATAGGCTGCGTTTTCCACACCGCTCACGGGCACGGGCTCCCAAGCCTGACGTACATTCATGGCCATTCGTCTCTCCCGGATGTCCTTTTCCGGAATGTTGAGGAGCAGGGAGAGATAGCGGTCTGAAAATCCGTCCTTTTTCGCCTGCCGGAATAAATCATCGGGCAGGTTCCGTCCCTTGAAGGGGAGGATCTTCTCCTCGAGTTCCACAAGTTCCTTCATCTGCTCAATGAACCAGGGTTTAATGTAGGTCTTCTTGTAGAGCGCTTCCACGCTGGCACCCCTTCGTAGGGCTTCATACATGATGAACTGCCGTTCGCTCGACGGTTCGGCGAGGAGGTCCATGAGTTCATTAAGGGTCTTCTTGTGAAAATTTTTAACAAAGCCGAGCCCGTAGCGACCCTTTTCTAAGGAGCGAATGGATTTCTGGAAGGCCTCTTTGTAGGTTTTGCCGATGGACATGACTTCACCGACCGCCCGCATCTGGGTCCCGAGCTTGTCCAGACCACCGGGAAACTTCTCGAAATCCCACCGGGCGAACTTGACCACCACATAGTCTCCCGAGGGTGTGTACTTGTCGAGAGTTCCCTCCCGCCAGTAAGGGATCTCATCAAGGGTCAGACCCGCAGCCAGCATGGAAGAGATCAAGGCGATGGGGAAGCCTGTAGCTTTTGAGGCCAGGGCCGAAGAGCGCGAGGTCCTGGGGTTGATTTCGATGACCACCACGTGGCCGGTTTCCGGATCATGGGCAAACTGGATATTGGTTCCACCAATCACCTGGATCGCTTCCACGATGTCATAAGAATACTTTTGTAGCTGCTTTTGAAGTTTGGGATCGATCGTGAGCATGGGGGCTGTGCAATAGGAATCTCCCGTGTGCACGCCCATGGCATCCACATTCTCGATAAAGCAGACGGTAATCATCTGGTTTTTGGCGTCGCGCACCACTTCCAGTTCCAGTTCCTCCCAGCCCAGGACGGATTCTTCGACCAGGATCTGCCCTACAAGGCTGGCCGATATTCCCCGGCTGGCAACCGTGCGCAGTTCTTCGAGGTTGTAAACCAAGCCCCCTCCCGTTCCACCCAGAGTGTAGGCCGGGCGGATGACCACCGGGTAGCCAAGGCGGGCGGCAATCTTTTCAGCGGTCTCCACGCTGAAAGCCGGCTCGCTCTTGGGCATCTCGATGCCCAACCGATTCATGGTTTCTTTAAAGGCGATACGATCCTCACCCCGTTCGATGGCATCCACCCGCACGCCGATTACCTTGACGCCATATTTATCGAGCACACCCGTTCGGGCCAGCTCGGAGGTGAGATTCAGCCCGGTCTGGCCGCCGAGGTTGGGCAAGATCGCGTCCGGCTTTTCATTTTCGATAATCTCCGTTAAGGCCTGAAGGTTGAGCGGCTCAATGTAAGTTGCATCGGCCATTCCCGGGTCGGTCATGATAGTTGCCGGATTCGAGTTCACGAGCACAATCTCATAACCCAATTTACGTAAGGCTTTACAGGCCTGGGTGCCCGAATAATCAAACTCGCAGGCCTGGCCGATAACAATGGGACCGGACCCGATAATCAACACTTTCTTTATGTCATTTCTTCTGGGCATAAAAATTTTTTCCTCTCTTTCATTCACTGAATGCGATGGCTGATGAAGAATTGTACAGATTTACTATTTTTTGGGCAATGTATTACAAAAAAATACTATGAGCGGCCCCCTTCCCCTTTGGTCAAAGGACTTTCATAGCATCCCGAAGTTCTCGGGTGAGGAGTTCTACGGTTCCCCTCGTCCCTCCTGCCAACTTCTTGCGCCACTCCCCATCGGTCTCGAACCGCCCCTCCCCGATCCTTTCAACCCAGGGTGTGATCGCCTCCCGAACTCCAAAATGATCGCAGGGATCGTTCTTCAGCTCCTTGGATCGGGCCATCACATCCGGGCTCACCCGGATGAAAGCCCGGAGGGCTGCACCAGTCTTGATGCTATATTTTCTACCCGCCCAGGCTTTTGGGAAGACGGCCTGAATGGCCTTAAAGTAGTTGAGAAAAAAACGTTTCCCATTCAGTTCGAATTCCCTGAATCGGTTTGCCCCCCCAATTTTCTCGATGTTGCTGAAAAGATCTACCATCTCATCGGCCAGCGAGGCCTGAGAGACCCGCCCTTTCCCCACCCCCAATATTTTGATGTCTCCATGCAATGGAGAGTCCTCCTCTTCATTGAGCCGCCGAATGATGTCATGGGCTAAGGCCTGGTGGGGGTCAGCATAGAGCCTTCGACCGGCTAAGGAGATCAGGTGAGAGGGATTGAGCCGCGTATGTTTCGCGTTGATCGTGACAAAAAGTTCTACGATCTGGCGAGGGTCCAGGGTGTCGAAGAGAACGGCGGGGACATCGATCTCCACTTCCTTCCCCGCTTGGGCGCTGAGGGCTAACAGCCGGTGCTGGCCATCCAGGCATCGCAGGATCCCCGGCTCTTCCGGAATCTGAATCATCCCCAAGTTGGGATTCTTCCCCAGGGGTGAAAAGCTGAGCCGTCTTTCGGTAATCATGATCACGGCTCCCGGGACCGCCGGCAGATTTTGAGCCTCCTGGCAATCCGCATAATATTGGACCAATTCCCGGATCTTCTTTCGAATCATCGGCCTTTGAAAGGCAGCCTCACTCTGACCGATCCGTTTTTCCAGCATCTCCCAATTGATGGCCGATTTTCTAGCAGTTTTTGGCTTCTTCTTTTCCTCCTCCAGGGCAGGATAATCCAATACTTCGAACTTGACCAGTTTCTGAATGTCCCCAGACGTAAAAGAGGTCTGGTAGAACTCCACGCCAAATTGCCTGACCTTATGGGCCGGAACGGTAATCATTGGCCACCACCTCCTCGTACAAATTTTTTCCCAATTTGATGGAGTCGTAAAAAGTCAAAAATACCCCCTCTCCCTTGACGGGAGAGGGTTGGGGTGAGGGTGAAAAATCAAAAACTTTCGCCAAGCTATTTATCCCCCTCCCCTTCATCACCCTCCCATCACGCCAAGGCGTGAAGGGGAAAATCTACTTTTTACAAGATCATCAAATTTGCTTTTTAAAAAAATTAGCCTTCCAATTGCATGGCCTGCTATCTACCTTTATTCGTAGCATTTTGTGAAAAGTCAAAAAGGGGACTTTGCTCCTTTTGATCTTGGCTGGCAAGCAAAATAAAAACCCCATCCCTCTTTTTTCTGAGAAATGGGGTAGTTATGGTCCCAAACATTTAAGCTCCTCCAAGAATCGAAAGGAGAAAGGCGGGGAAAAAGAGCCATCAGCGATCAGCTTTCAGCGCTCCGCAAAACAAATAACATCCTCACAAATTGAAATCTAGGCCGACCTCCCCGGCGATGGCTTTCAGGTCTTCATAAACCTTATAATAAAGCGGAATGCCCTCTTTGCGGTACTTCTCTTCCAGCTCGAATTCTTTTTCCCCATGAATAAAGATCCTTTCCTGCCCTTCGGCCTTGGCCGAATTCTTCAGGCGGCGGATGAGGTTATCCATGTCTTTTTTGAACTCATCCACCGGACGAAAGTAATCCACCCGCAGGGCTCCGAAGAAGTGGCCCACCAGAGAAGGCAGTGGTTTGCCTTCAGCGTTCTTGGGGTAGAGTTGGTTGGAGGACCCCGATCCCGAAAGGACTCCACTCAGAATGTCCACTAGAATGTCCAGCCCGTATCCCTTATGCCCTCCGAACTCCTCCCCTTCGCCCCCCAGGGGCAGAATCCCTCCCCCGGCTTTGCTGCGGATGTTGCCGAGGACCCGGACGGGGTCTTCGCAAGATTGACCCTTTTCATCCGTGGCCCATCCCAAAGGAACCTTTTTGCCCATGCGGCCGTAAACTTCCAATTTTCCCAGAGTGGCCACGGCCGTCGACATGTCCAAAACAAAAGGCCTTTCTTTCAAAGTGGGAACGGTAACGCTGATCGGGTTTGTCCCCAGCATGACTTCTCTACCAAAGGTGGGAACCACATACACGTCCGAATTGGTGAGGGAAATGCCGATCAGGTCATGCTTCAGGGCCATGAGGGAGTAATAACCGGCAATGCCGTAATGATTGCTGTTGCGAACGGAGACAAACCCGGCCCCGTTTTTTAGCGCCTTCTCTATGGCCATCTTCATACCCCGCGCCCCGGCCACTTGCCCCAGGGCAGCACCTCCGTCCAGAAGAGCCGTTAGGGGCGTTTCGTGAACCACTTTCATCTCGGGCTTGGACACCATCACCCCATTCTTCAGGCCCGTATAATAGCGCCGCAGCCGGGCTACTCCATGGGAGTCGATGCCTCGAAGGTCTGCCAGGACCAATACATCCGAAGTGGTGAAGGCATCCTGGGGAGGAATGCCCAATTTCTCGAAGACCCGCTGACAGAATTCGGTCAGGGGTTTAGTCCAAACGATTTTAAATTCTGCACTCATAGAAACCTGCCTTTCTTCCCTGGGAATATGAAAAGTCTGCCGGGACCCAGGCGTAAAAATGAGATGCGCAGCCAGAATCGGGCGGGAAAAAGCCTTATCCAGGGTTTCAGTTGTGTCTCCGCGATGGGGGGCGGAAGGAAAGGAGGAGAAATTAATTTTATCCAGAAGCACCGCCCGACCCAGGGAAAGCAAAACCCTCCCATTCTGGCAATCCCGCCCAAGGCGAGACCGGACCCCGCAATGGTAATGCTGGGAAAAGAATGTAAGGGATAACGGGCTTGGAAGTCAAGAAAAAAGAGCGAAATTTCTTTTCATAAATCCGTAAGAAGTCTGAAATTGCCGTTTTCTGTCATTCCGGCGAAGCTTGTCCCAGCGAAAGCGGGGAGCCGGAATCCAGTTTTTTCAAATAGTTATAAATTCTCTGGACTCCGGTTTTCACCGGAGCGACGACTTTTTACGAGATCATCTTTTCAATATTTTCAAAATACTGCCGGATATGCTCGGTCATTTCAGAAACCGTTCTCCAGAGGGGAATCTGGGAGCGAAAGGCGGCGTTGCCCCGGAAGCCCCGGGTGTACCAGATAAGGTGCTTGCGAAACTCTTTCAATCCATGAACTTCACCCCGCATTTCCACTACCATTCTCAGGTGGCGAAGGATAGTGGCCCCTTTCTCTTCCAGGGAAGGCTCCTGCGGAGGCTGGCCCCGGAGCATCTTCAAAGTCTGCCGGAAAATCCACGGGTTTCCAAAAGCGCCCCGCCCAATCATGGCTCCGGCGCAGCCGGTTTGGGTGAAAAAATTCATGACCGCCTGGGGTGAGGTCAGGTCTCCATTACCGATAACCGGGATGCGCAGTTTTTCTTTAGCCTCAGCAATGGCTCCCCAATCTGCCTTGATTCCGTATCCTTGGGTGCGCGTGCGTCCATGGAGGGTCAGCCCATTTACCTCGCAGTCCTCCGCCATCCTGGCCACCTCCAGGAAATTTACGCTCTGATCATTCCATCCCGTACGGATCTTGACCGTCAAAGGAATGGAGATGGCTTGGCGCACCGATCGGATGATTTCCTGCGCTCGCCCGAGATCTTTCAGCAAGGCTGCGCCAGATCCACCCCGAACTACTTTCCTCACCGGGCACCCCATGTTGATGTCCAGCGCATCGGCACCATGATCCTCGACAATCTTCGCGGCCTCGGCCATGGACATCGGCCGGGGGCCGAAGATCTGCACGGCCAGCGGGCGTTCTTCCGGGCAGCTCTGCAAAAGCTTACTGGTGGCTTTCCAATTACGCAGAAGTCCCTCGGCGCTGATCATCTCCGTAAAGACCAAGGCGCATCCCTGTTCTTTAGCCAGAAGACGGAAGGGAAGGTCGGAAATACCAGAGAGAGGAGCTAAAAGAAGGGGGTTGGCCAGCTCGAGGGAGCCAATCTTCAGCGGCTTGGGATGATCAGCGATCAAGGAAAATCTTCCCCTCTCGATAGACCGGGACGAGCTGGGAGGAATCGGTCTGGGCGCAGATACGCAAGTCTTTCCCCAACCCGACGCTTTCCAAATATTGACCCCAATCGCACCCGGCAAGCATCCCGTGGATGTCGCCTTCGTAGTACTCGTACAGCACCTTGGCGGCCATGGCCGCATCATTTTTTAGGAGGGAAACACCTTCCTGCTCCAGGCGATCGATGATGGCCCCACCGCAGACCGTGTCCTCCAGGCAGAAGAGACTCTTTTCCCCCGAGCAGGCGATGATCACATCCCGGCCCGTCTCTTCGAGTCGCCGGGATAAAGCTGAGATGTTAAGGAAGGCGCCGATAAAAACTTCCGCAGCCTTCCGGGCAGCTAAAAGGGCTTGGGTGCCGTTGGTAGTGGTCAGTACGACGACTTTCCCGCGAACCTTCTCCGGCCGGTAGTCCCGGGGAGAATTCCCCAGATGGAATCCTTCAAGGGGCATGGCGTTGCGCTCGCCCCCTAACAGAAGATCGGGATCTTTCTTCAAAGCAGCCAGTTGCATGGCTTCTTCGACTGTAGAGACCGGAATGAAGCCCGAGCATCCGTTCTCGAGGGCTACGATCATGGTGGATGTGGCCCTCAGCACATCGATGACGACCACCGTTTTCCCCCGAAAGTCTTTCTTTTCGAGTTCATGCGGCGAAAAAGCTAAGTCAATTTTCATAAATCAACCCTATTAAGATTTCCATTTTTCCGCTCCCCCTGCCGCCAAGGGAGGGGGAGCAATTGGGGGGCCGAAGGATCCCTTCCCCCTCGATGGGGGGTGGAGAGGATGGGGGTGCTTAAAGCTTTTTCAATGCGCTTCGGCCCAGTTTTTCCCCACCCCAACATCAACTTTCAACGGAATGTAAAGCTTCACGACCCCTTCCATTTCCTCTTTGACCATGATCTTAATAGGACCCAATTCTTTCTCGGGTACCTCGAAGACCAGCTCGTCGTGGATTTGCAGAATCAGTTTGGTTTTCCGCTTCTCCTGGAGTAATCGGCGGTGGATGTTGATCATGGCGACTTTGATCAGGTCGGCGGCCGTTCCCTGGATGGGCGCGTTGATGGCGATGCGCTCGGCGAACTGGCGCACGCTGCGGTTGCTGCCGCCGATGTCCGGGAGGTATCGGCGCCGGTTCATCAGCGTGGTCACATATCCCCGTTCTCTGGCCAACTCCAAAGATTTATCGATATAATCCCGCACTCCATGGTATTTCTGGAAATAGTTGGCGATATAAGCCTGGGCTACGCTGGGGGGTACGGCTAATTCCTTAGAGAGGCCGAAGGCGCTCATCCCGTAGATAATCCCGAAGTTGATGACCTTGGCCAGTCGGCGCATCTCCGGATTTACTTGCTCCACGGGAACATGAAAGATCTCCGCCGCCGTGGCCGCGTGGATGTCTTCATCCCTCTGAAAAGTTTCAACCAAAGAGGTGTCGCAGGAAAGGTGAGCCAGGACACGAAGCTCAACCTGGGAGTAATCTGCGGATAGGATCAGAGATCCCTCTTCGGGTACAAAGGCCTCCCGGATCCTCCGTCCCTCTCGGGAGCGGATGGGGATATTCTGGAGGTTGGGATCACTGCTGGAGAGCCGCCCGGTGGCTGTTACGGTTTGGTTGAATGAGGTATGAATACGTCCCGTGGCCGGGTTGATGAGTTGGGGCAGCGCGTCCACGTACGTGGACTTGAGCTTGGAGAGGCTCCGGTATTCCAGAACCCTGGCCGGAAGCGGGTATTCCTTGGAAAGTTCGGTGAGGACTTCCACGTCCGTCGAGTATCCAGTCTTGGTGCGTTTTCCCCCGGGCAGCTTGAGCTTCTCGAAGAGGATCTTTCCCAACTGCTGAGGAGAGTTGATGTTGAAGTCTTCTTCAGCCAGGTCGTAAATTTCTTGCGAGATCCTCCGAAGTTGTACCTCGAATTCCTTGGACATGATGCTGAGAAGAGGAAGGTCGAGCTTGACCCCTTCCATCTCCATCCTGGCCAGAACTTCTATGAGTGGGAGCTCAACCCGGTGGAAGAGGTCACCAAACCCGTCCGCTTCGATTTTGGGCATGAGCAGGTTGGCCAGAAGCAGAGTCAGGTCCGCATCTTCGCCGGAGTATTGGCAGGCCTTTTCCACGCTCACCTGACTGAAAGGAATGGCCTTGGCGCCACTGCCAGCGACGTCGGCGTAAGTAATCACCTGGTGGTCCAGGTGTTCCCGGGCCAGCTCTTCCAGGCTGTGACTGTGCTTCGAGGGGTTCAGGAGATAAGAAGCGATCATGGTATCGCCGGCAATCCCCCGAAGATAGATTCCCGATTTGGCCAGCAAGATATAATCGTACTTGATATTCTGGCCGTATTTCTTCAACTCCGGGTTCTCTAACAAAGGCCGGAGGGCTTTCAAAACTTCTTTTTGAGCCAATTGTCTGGGTGCTCCCACGTAGGTATGTCCGACGGGGATGTAAAAGGCCTGATGGGGTTTGAAGGAGAAGGAGAAGCCGACGATCTCCGCCTTCATGGGTTCCAGAGAAGTGGACTCCAAATCCAGGGCAAAGGCCCCTGCCCTTTCTAAATTCCCGATGAGTTCGTGGAAGTCTTTCTTTTCGGTGACCAGATGATACTCTTTTTCTTCCGGCGTCGGCTGGGCAGCAAATTCCTTGAGCAGCTTGGAGAATTCCATCTCTTTGAAGATTTTATGCAGCTTCTCCCGGTCCGGCATTCCTGGTTTCAATTTCTCCAGGTCCCAGGCCAGGGGAGCCTGAGTATCCAGAGTAGCCAGCTCCCGGCTGAGGCGGGCCTGGTCGGCATAATGGCCCAGGCTGGCGCGTAATGTGGGGTTCTTGACCTTCTCCAGGTTCTTCAGGAGCTCTTCGATGGAGCCGAACTGCTCGATGAGCCTGGCG
>Ga0315295_10005028_pt1 | contig 11307 bp, 8 predicted proteins | sample YL17G14_0_MG_FD_204453 | JGI IMG/M metagenome (GOLD analysis project Ga0315295, IMG submission 204453) | Sediment microbial communities from Yellowstone Lake, YNP, Wyoming, USA - YL17G14_0 | ecosystem: Environmental > Aquatic > Freshwater > Lake > Sediment | place: USA: Wyoming | collected...
GCCGAGGGAAATCTTGCGGGTGACGAAATTCTCGCCGCGCCGGGGCGACTCGTGGTTGTAGGCGATGCCGCTGCAGGCGAACACCCCGTAGGCGCTGCGGTAGACCCGGCAGAGCTGCGCGCCGAAGGCCTTGGCGCAACCGTAGGGATTGACCGGGTTGAAGGCCGTGGTCTCGGTCTGCGGCGCCGCAGCGGGCGAACCGAAAAGCTCCGAGCTGGCCGCGTGGTAGAATTTCACCGGGTAATCCAGGTCGCGCATCGCCTCGAGCAGCCCGAGCGTGCCCATGCCGTTTTCCTGGCAGGTGACCTCCGGTATCTCGAAGCTCAGCCCCACGTGGCTTTGGCCGGCCAGGTGATAGACCTCGGCGGGCAGGATGGCCCGCAGCAGGCGCCGGAGGGAGGTCAGGTCGTTCAGATCGCCGTAATGAAGATGAAGCTGTGAGCTGCCCGCTCTCAACTGGTCGATGCGCGAGCGGCTGAGCAGGCTCGTCCGCCGCACCAGCCCGTGGACAGTGCAGCCGAGGGAGAGCAGGTGCTCCGCGAGGTAGGAGCCGTCCTGGCCGGTGATGCCGATGATGAACGCTGATTTCATAAGGAAGGGATGGACAGAATTAGCAGGATTGGAGCTGGGAGCGATGAATCCGGAACCAGGAGCTATTCAACCACAGAATACACGGAATACACAGAAAACGAGTTCAGCAATTCCGTGTGTTCAGTGTGTTCCGTGGTGATCATCTGCGGCCGCTGCGATCTCTGGGTTGAAAATAATCAGCGCTGCGCCCCGTCACTTCCCGGCGGAAGTAACTTTCTCGGTCGGTTGGTTTTTCCCGTCATCTGCCTTTCTGCCCTCTGGCTCGTCCGTGGTGGGGGCCGTTGCCCCAACGGCCCTTGAGGAAGGGCGCTTGAGGGCAAGCGCCCCTACCCTTCGGCTGACTCTGTGTTCTCTGCGATCTCTGTGCTTATATTCCGGGTTAAAATCCTAGCTCAGCTTGAGGAACGTCTTCGCCACGGGCATCAGCGCCCGGGCCTTATCGTGCCAGTTCTGCAGATGCTTGAGGCGCGCGCGCAGGACCTCCGCGTCGCCGTTGCGCCCGGGCACCACCCGGCCCAGCGACGCCAGCCGGCCCTTGCCGGCGTCGAGCTGCTTCTGCAGGCGGTTCTCGAGGAAATGGGCGACCAGGTTGCGCAGCTGCAGGTCGGGCTCGAACAATTCACTCCGGTCACTTTCCCGCGACACTTCTTTCAGCGCCCCGACTTCCTTGAGCACCCGCAGCCCCTGGCTCACCGAGCCCTTGCTGATGTCGAGCCGCTCCTCGATGGCGGCGAAACTCAGCGGCACCGGCGAGGCGAACACGATGCCGTAGATCGCCGCGACCGATTTCGGCACGCCGAGCAAATCGGCGGCATCGACATAGAAGTCCACCATCGCGACCTCGAAGGCGACGGTCTCGGCCGGGCGACCGCCGCCGATGACGAGTCTGGAGTCAGGAGCCATGTTTATGGCCACAAAAAGTCACCAAAGAATATGGTTAACACAGAGGACACGGAGATCACGGGGTTATTCCCGAGCAGCAATCTGTCATGGTGGATAGGTGGTTGGATTTCTTCTCCGAGGCTTCTGCGACCTCTGCGTTAATCTGCCTTGGCCTGCGATTGCACCGGAGCGGGGTTTTAGCTTCACGCAGCCAGGCAGAGAAACCCGCTGACTTCAATTCAATTTGAACTAAACATGGCAGCCGTCGGCCAAGCCTCCTGAATGCTCATTTTTCAATATTCATCGTTCATGGTCATCGGCCGGCCGAAAAATGAAAGATGAACGTTGAACAATGAGCATTGAACAATTTGCCCGCGTCCCGCGGGCTACCGTCCCTTCACATACGTCCGGATGGCCTCGAACTGGGCGACGCCGTCGAGCCCGGCCTGCGTCATCACCTTCGCGCCCGAGCCGCTGCCGAGGAAGTGCCCGTGGCGGAACGGATGCAGGGTGTGCCCGCGGCCGTAATCCGAGCGCACCCAGCGCGTCATCGTCGCCAGGGTGTAGTCGGTGATGCCCATGGCCTCCTGCTGGTGCGCCTCGGGGAAGAGCCGCTCGCGCTCCCCGGCCGGCAGCAGGTCGAACAGCTCGGCCGACGTGACCGCGTAGATATTGAGGTTGAGCCCCTCGCGCGCGAGCAGCGGCAGGGCGCCCGTGAGGAAGGCGTTGGTCACGCCGGTGCCCTGGAGCACGACCGTGCCGGCCGATTTCCCCTGGGCCGTGCGCAGGCGGCAGACACCCCGCGCGGAGGCGGAGGCCGGCGGCAGGCCGAGCCCGGCGCGGTCGATCACCGTCTCCGGCGGGCGCGTGACGAAGGGCGCGATGATGGCGGGCCGGCGGTCGAGCGCCGCCGACACGAGATACCAGAGTTCCTGCGGATCCCACGGCGTGAGCGTGATCATGGTCCCGAGCGGGAAGTTGTCCTGCAGGAGCTGGAGCGGCTGCGGGTCGGCATGTGTCGGGCCGTCCTCGCCGGTCTTGAGGCCGGCGTGGGCGCAGACGAGAAAGAACGGCCGGTAGCCGCCGCCCTCGAGCGCGATGCGGGCCTGGTTGCCGATGGCGTGCAGCCGCGCGGCGATGTGGCCGAGCGGCGCGCTGAACGCGCCGTAGGAGGAGCCGGCACCGATGTGGCGGCCGTAGGTGGATATGCCCGCGAGGATGGCGGTCATGGCGTCCTCGCAGATGCCGCCCGTCGCGAGCTGCCGGGCGAGCGGGTTGATCCCGCGGTGATAGAAACCCGCGGGGAAGCCGTCGCCGGCCTTGCTGATGCTCGTCGAGGCCAGCAGGTCGGCCGAGGCGATGATGAACGCCCCGCCGGTGAGGCGGTTGTAATGATTGAGCACGCGGCCGAGCTCGTCGCGCAGCGTGGTCTTGGTGCCGGGCTTGAGGGTGAGTGCTTCCGGCAATCCGGTCGGCGCGCCGGCGGCGGCGGTGTAGGCAGCCTCCAGCTGGGGGGTGTCCGGGCGCGGACGGAGGGCGCGGGCGTCGAGCCGGCTGCGGGCGGCACGGAGCTGTGCGGCGAGCGCGTCGACCGTGGGCCGGCGGGCCTCGAGGGCCGAGCGGATGAGGCCGAGGGTTTCCCAATAGCATTGCTCGACGATGGTCGCGTCGGTGCCGCCGCCACAGCGCTGGCCGATCCCCTCGCAGCACGGCAGATGCACGGTGTCCTTCGGCAGCAGCGGGGCGACCGCGGCGAAGAAACCGCTGGAGCACAGCGCATGGCCGGCGCCGTGGGAGGCGCGGCCCTCAATGCCATACTGCCAGCCCTTGACCGTGCGGTAGACGATCGCGGTGGGCTGGCCGTTGTCGAACTTGAGGGCGAGGCGCTGCGCCAGCGTGATCTGCTGCCAGTCGAAGCCTTCCGGCACGTAGATGACATTCCAGTCGTTGAGGTAGGCCAGTTCGGTGGGGGTCCACTGGACGTAATCGCCGGGCGTCTCGCCGTCGCGGCAGACGCGGTTTGATTCGATGGAGGACTGGTTCCAGTCGACGTGGAGGATCACATTGCCGAGCGCGGCGGTGCCCGCGGCGGCAAGCGCCTCGGCGACACGGCCGGGGGTCAGGCCGCCCTCCCCTTCGATGATGTGGACGCGCGGGGCGTCCGCGCCGTAGACGTCGGCGGCCCCCCAGGCGAGGCCGAGCGACGCGGGCAGGCCCACCCCGGAGGCGCCCGTCGAGAGCCGCACGAACGGCGTGGCGGGCGTCGGGTGGCCATCGAGCGCCTTGGCCTGGAATTTTTTGGCCAGCGGCGCCGCGTTGACGGGATTGCGGCGGAAGCCGAGCAGGTCCTCGAGCCGCAGCTGGAACCTCTCGTCCTTCGGCAGCAGGTCGGGTGCGGCGAGGCGCGCGATCTCGTTGCGCAGCGCCCAGAGCGCGTAAAGCCCGAGGGCCTTGTGGCCGGCGGCGTAGGAAATGATGTCGGCGTCCGGCCGGGCGGGCTGGTCGAGGCCGTAGTCCATCGTCTCGAACAGGAGGCGCGACACGATGCGGCCCGAGGAGATGGAGCCGCCGGGATGGCCCGAGAGCGGGGCGTAGTTATACATCACCGCACACAGCGTGCGGTAGAGGAGGTCGAACTCCTCGCAGTGCGCCACGGCCGCGGCGGCGAGCGGCGCCCCGTCGTGCAGCAGCCGGTGGGCGGCGTTGATGAACACGCCGCGGCGCGGCCCGAACTTGAAGGGCACCGCTTTCTCGGGGTGCTCCGGGAGTTTGTCGATGGCTTTGGCGTTTGTCAGCATAGGTGTTGTCCTTCCGCGATGAATTTCTTGAAGCCCGCGCGGTCCTGCGCGGCGACGCGGATGCGCGCCAGGCCGGTCTTGAGGTCGGCGAGGGCGGTGGCGATGGAGAGACGCAGGTAGTGCTGCCCCTCGGAGCCGAGGCGCCCGAATGAGCGCCGGTCCAACGTGGCGACCTGATAGTGCCAGAGCAGGAACATCTGCACGAGGGTCGCCGGGCTGGTGCGGTCCCGCAGTGCGGGCGGCAGGTGCCGGTGCGCGGCGACGGCCCCGAGGTCGCGGCACACGCCGGCGATGTTCGGGAAGAGGTAGAACGCGCCGCCGGGCTTGCGGCAGGTGATGCCGGGGATGGCGTTGAGGCCCGCGACCATCAGATCGCGCCGCTCAAGGAACGCCGCGCGCATCCGCGCCATCTCGCCCGCGCTGAGCGGCGACTCGAGGGCGACGGCCGCGCCCAGCTGGTTGTAGGCCGGGATGCAGGAGAAATAGTTGATGTTGAGATTGCGGAAGACGGCCGCCTCCGCCGCGGTCGGGAACGCCGCCCAGCCGACGCGCCCGCCGGTCCAAGCGTAGGACTTCGACACGCCGCTGGCGATGATGGTGCGCTCCGCCATGCCCGGCAGGGAGGCGATCGAGCGGTGCTGGTTGCCGTCGAAGAGGATGTCCTCGTAGATCTCGTCCGAGTAGATGCGCGCCTGGGGCGGGGCCTTGCGGCGGATGACATCGGCGATGTCCGCCAGTTGGTCCGCGGTGACGACGCCGCCGGTCGGGTTGGAGGGGAAGTTGAGGATGATGACGCGGGTGCGCCTGGTGATCAGCGCCGCGAGTTCACGGCCGGTGAAACTGAAGTCCGCCGCCTCGCGCAGGTGCAGCGGCACGGGCTTGGCGCGGAGGTAGGTGGCGAAGGACTCGTAGATGGGGAAGCCGGGGCTGGGATAGATGACCTCGTCGCCGGGATTGCAGTAGGCCTGCTGCGTCAGGCCGATGGGCGGCTTGCCGCCGGGGAAGACCACGACGCGGTCGGGCGTGATGGTGAGGCCGCGCCGGGCCGACATGGTGCGGGCGATGGCCTCGCGCAGCGGCAGGATGCCCTGCGGGTCGCAATAGTGCGTCTGGTCGAGGTCGATCTGCCGCTTCACCTCGTCGGCGATGTGCTTGGCCAGCGGGAAGTCGGGCTCGCCGAGGTTGCACTTGATGACCTTGAGGCCGCGGGACTCGAGCTCGCGGATCTGGGGGCCGATGCGGAAGGCGTTTTCGCTGCCGATCAGTTTGGTGCGGCGGGAGAACAGGCCGGCGGGCAGCGGGGGCGGCGCAGGGAGGACGGTGCTCATGGCTTTGGGACAATGGTCGGCCGGCGGGGGATCGGAGTATGCCGGCGCCAAGATTATTCGTCAAAATCACCCCGGGCGCTCGGCGGGGATTGGCGAAAGGGCCGCGTTTCTTGCCGGGTGCGCCTACTCCGATGGTGGTAGGCGGGCAGCGGGCGCTCCGCGCAGCGGGCGATGTCCATTTCCCCCTGTTCACGGTTCAACGACCGCAGCCGTCGAAATGACAAAATGGACAGCGAGCGATGAAAATCGATCAATCTGCCTTCTGCCGCCGCGCCGCGAGCCACTTCTTGACTTGGGCGAGCGGCTTCGTGTTGAGCACGCTCTCCTTCGTCAACCAGCCCTTGCGGGCGGCACCGACACCCACACGGAAAAGTGCCAGCTGCGCCGTGTCATGCGCGTCGGGATTGATGCTGCAGAGCAGGCCGCGCTCCGCCGCCTTCCGCCAGTGCCGCCAGTCCATGTCCAGCCGGAAGGGACTCGCGTTCAGTTCGATGATGACCCCGTTGGCGATGGCGGCGTCGATGACCCGGTCCGCGTCCACCTCGTAGGCCTCGCGCTCCAGCAGCAGGCGCCCCGTCAGGTGCCCGAGCATCGTCACGTGCGGCTGCTCGAGGGCGCGGATGATGCGCTTCGTCATCACTTCCCTCTCCTGCCGGAACGAGCTGTGCACCGACACGACGACGTAATCGAGCGACGCCCGCACGTCCGCGCCGAAATCGAGCTTCCCGTCCGGCAGGATGTCGCATTCCGTGCCGGTGAAGACATGGCACTTGAACCTGCCCGACGCGTTGAGCTTCGCGATCTCCGCCACCTGCGCCGCCAGCCGTTCCTCGCTGAGGCCGCGGGCCTGCACGCTGGACTTCGAATGGTCGGCGATGCCGAGGTATTCCAGCCCGAGCGCCTGCGCCGCCGCGGTCATTTCCTCCAGAGAATTGTGCCCGTCGGAGGCCGTGGTGTGGTTGTGGAAGACCCCGCGGATGTCCGCCGCCTCCAGCAGGCGCGGCAGCCCGCCCTTCTCCGCCGCCTCGATCTCGCCCAGCCCCTCGCGGAGTTCGGGCGGAATGAAGGCGAGGCCGAGTTTCCTGAACAGCTGCTCCTCCGTCTTGATTTCTGTCTTCCGTCCTCTGCCCTCTGCCTTCTGTTTTGCCGTCCCCTCGCCTTCCGCCGGAACGAGGCCCCATTCGCTCATGGAGAGCCCCTGCTGCAGCGCTCGCTGGCGCATCGCCACATTGTGGTCCTTGGAGCCGGTGAAATGATGCAGCGCGAAGACAAACTGCTCCGGCGGCACGAGGCGCAGGTCGGCCTGCAGGCCGGATCCGAGGCGCACGCTGGCCTTGCTCTCGCCGCGCGCCGTGACCTCCCTCACCCCCGGCTGCGTGACAAACCACTCGACGATCGGCGCGGGCCCGGTCGTCGCCACCAGAAAATCCAGGTCCCCCACCGTCTCCATGCGGCGGCGCAGGCTGCCGCAGGCCTCCACCTGCTGCACGCCGGGCAGCTGCCGCAGCCCGGCCAGGATCGGCTCGGCCGCGTCCCACGCGTCCGGCCAGAGATGGCGCTGATTGTAGGCCTCGCGGTTGCGGATGCCGGAGAGGATGCGCTCCTGAGTCTTCTCGCCGAAGCCGTCGAGCGCCGCGACCGTGCCGGCCGCGCAGGCTGCGCGCAGCTTCGCGACGGTGTCGATGCCGAGCTTCTCCTGCAGGGCCCGCGCCTTCTTCGCGCCGATGCCGGGGATGCGCAGGATCTCCACCAGGCCCGCCGGCACCGACGCCGAGAGCTTCTCGAAAAACTCCAGCCGGCCGGTCGTGTGCAGCTCGGTGATCTTCTGCGCCAGCGCCTCGCCGATGCCCTTCACCTCTTCGAGCGTGCCGGCCCCGATCCGCTGCGCGAGTTCGCTCTCGGTGAGCGACTCGACGACGCGCGCGCCGGCCTGGTAGGCGCGGACCTTGAAGGGATTCTCGCCCTTCAATTCCATGAGTGTCCCGATCTCGGTGAGAACGGCGGCGATTTCGGATTTGGTCACAGGAGGAAGCTAACCACCGGAGACACGGAATACACGGAAAACTGAAGTCGTTCAAACACAGTGGACACAAAAGACGCAGAAAGATTCCGGGGCAAATGCCAAGAGGCCCGAGGATCATTTGACCACGGATTACCCGGAGGGCCCCAGACAAATGCCGCGGCCCAAGCCTGAGCAACCGGCTTGAGCCATGCTATCCGTGGCGAAAATCACCTTGCTTTGTCGCTGCCATTTTCAGGTTCCAGACTGCGCCTGCCGTCGGCCGACGCGGGTGTCGCGGCGCTGCACTTGACGTTCGGCAGGTTCCGGCAAAGATTTCGCCCGTGAAGCCCATGACCATGAAGACCGTCGGTGTGATGCGACGGAGCCCGTGGGAGCGGTTTGTCCGCCTGCAGGACACGGCCGCCATGCTCGCGAAGGGCAAGGGACAACCGAAGGGAGTCTACCGTTTTTCGACCCACGAGGAGTGCGACCAATGGACGATGAGAATGCGGACCGGGAGGTAACCCGCGTCCCGACCCAAGCGGATCTGGTCAAGATCGCCCGGGAATTCAACCGGCTCGGGGTAGCTTACGTGGTGGTGGGCGGCTTTGCCATCAACCGGCTCGGCTTGGTGCGCGCCACCGATGACATCGATTTCCTTATCGCCCGCGACCTAGCCAACCAGGCTCTGGTGAAAAAGGCCTTGGAAATCCTCCCCGACCGGGCCGCGCGCGAGCTGGCAGACGACGATCTGGCCCAGTGGATCGTCGTCCGGGTGAACGACGACATCACGATTGATCTGATGACCGAGGCCTGCGGGATCACCTTTGCCGACACGCATGATGGCATCGAAACCGTGGAAATGGGCGGTGTCGCCATACCCTTTGCGAATGCTCCTTTGATGCTGAAAATGAAGCAAAGCTGGCGGGCAAAAGACGTCGAAGACCGAGCGTTTCTGCAGGAGCTGATCAAGAACCAGCCGCCGCCTGCCGCGCCACCTCCGCCCGGTTGACCTTGCCCTGCTCGTTCACGGGCCAGTCGGCGATGGGCACGTAATGTTTCGGCCGCTTCGGCGCGCTGAGCCGGAGGGCGACGGCCTGGTGCACCCGGGCCCACACCGGCTGCGCTGCCGCGGGATAGGCCGCGACCACCACCTGCCCCCATTGCGCGTCGGGCAGGCCAAGGACGACCACCTCCCCCAGTTCGCCGGTGCCGCAGAGCACGGCCTCCACCTCCGCGGGATCGACCTTTTCGCCGCCGCTGATGATGACGGCGTCGCTCCGGCCGAGCACATGCAGGTCGCCGCGCGGGTCGAGCCGGCCGAGGTCGCCGGTCGCGAACGGCCGGCGGTCCCGCCAGTCGGGATAATAGCCGCGGAACAGGGAATCCCCGCCGACCGAGATGATGCCGTCGCCGCCGACCGCCACGGTCGCATGCGGCAGCGCCGGGCCGTTGCTGCGCGCGCCGAGCAGGAAATCCTCCGGCCGCAGCCCGGTGACCATCGCCGCCGTCTCGGTCAGGCCGTAGCCCGGGGACACGGGCAGCTGCGCCGCGGCGGCCTTGGCGAGCAATTCCGGCCAGGCCGGCGCGCCGCCGAGGAAGATGAGGCGGAAGCCCTGCAGCCACGCCACGGCCGCCGCGCTGGGCAGCAGGCGCTCGAGCTGCGTCGGCACGAGCGAGATCACCCAGCCCTGCGCCTTTGCGGGCAGCGCCGGCAGGTCGCCGCGCACGACCGCCTTCCAGTCGAGCGGCCGGTATTCGCCGCCGGTCAGCGCGCAGCGCAGCCACGCCATCAGCCCGCTGACATGGTGCAGCGGGAGCACGCCCGCGGCGTTGACCTGCGTGATCGAGTAATGCCGGCAGAATCCGCCCACCGCGGCCGCGAGGGTTTCCTCGTCGTGCCGCGCCAGCTTCAACCGGCCACCGGTGCCGCCCGTGGGAATGCCCAGCCAGCCTTTGCCCGCAGCGGTCGCCGGGGTCGTCGCTGCCCGCTGCCGCAAGGCTGCAAGCTGGCACCGTTCGTTTTCGCCCCATGTGTCGCCGGCGAGCAGCACCGTGCCGCCCGACGCGGTCGCGGCCGCCAGCGCCGCCATGAAGCGGAGCGGATCCCGGTCCTCGATCACCACCGGCTCGCGGCGCGCCTCGGCGACAAGGCCGGCGGGAGCCCCGAGCAGACGGGCTAGGTCAGAGCGAGTCATGGGAGGAAATTTTTCAATGTTCACCGTTCATCAGTCATTGGTCATTGGCCAATCCGCTCGAACCCGATGAGAAATGAACATTGACCATTGAACAATGAGCAATTGGACCGCGTTCAACTCAACGCGGCCCATAGTTCTTCGCCCGGGTTGTCCGCGATGCAGGACGAATCGGCCAGCGGCCCGATGACCGGCCCGGCCCAGCGCCGGTCGCCAAAGCTCTCCCCCGTGCCGAACCCCAGGGCCCGCGTCGTCAGCGGCGCGCCGAGGGCGGCGCGGAGGATGGCCGCGCGGCCCAGCGCCGTCTCGATCACGCTCGAGAGCACGACATCCGCCTTGCTCTCCAAGATCCATTGGACCAGCTCGGCCAGCGGACCCGCCAGCGCCGGCTTCAGGACAAAAACTCCCGGCCAGCCCTGCGCCTGCCAGCGCCGGGCGTCGGCGAGCCGCACCACGGACTCGTCGAGCGCAAGCTTCACCGGATAATCCGCGGCCAGGCCCCGCAGCGCCGCCTCATCGGCCGGCGCAACCGGCTGCTCGACGAACTCGACGGGGCGCTCCGCGCAGCGCTTGAGCCAGCGTTCGGCCACGCGGCGCGACCAGGCGCCGTTGGCATCGAGCCGGAGCCGCGCGTGGGCCGGCAGGCCGGCCAGCAGGTCGTCGAGCACGCCGAGCTCATCGTCGGCGTCGCCGACGCCGACCTTCCACTTGAAGGCGAGGTAGCCGGCCTCGAGTTTCTCGCGGCATACCGGCAGGGCGTCCCGGCCCGCAGGCAGCAGGGCGGCGACGGGCAGCCGGCGGCCGCGCTCCGCCTTCGCCGGTGTGGCCCGGGCCTGGGCCAGGGCGAAGCGCCCACAGCCGAAACGCTCCGGCACTGCGTCCAGCAACGCACCGTCAACCTTGTCGCCGAGCTTCCGGCAAATCTCCTCCGCCTCGGCCTGGGTCTCCGTCCCGAACCACGGGAGGGGGGCGATTTCCCCAAAGCCAACGCGGCCCGTCTCATCTTCCAGCCGCACGATGAGGCCCTCGCGCTCCGTCCAGACGCCGTGTGCCGTCCGCAGCGGCGCGCGCAGCGGGAGGCGGTAGGTTTTGAAGCTGAAGCCGTAGACCATCAGGCCACCACGGAAACCAGGAGAAGCCCGGAAGACGAAGTTTTTTTGACCACGGATTTCACGGATAGGCACGGATATATTGGAGCCAGACTAGCGCACCACCCTTTTCCAACGGAGATCGGCGGGCTTGAAGTTGAGCAGCAGGGCCAGGCGCAGACTAGCAGTGATAGCCAGATATCCGGTCATTTGCGCCAGATGGGTTGGCGTGAAATCCTCCACTGCCTTGGGATCGACAACCACCAGATCACCAACGAGGAGGTCTGGAACAAGGGGATCAACCAATTCCCCTTCGTCGTAGACATTGAAGCGTTTTTGCCGGTCGATGCGCAGCCCGCGCTTCCTGAGTTCAATGGCCAGCGCGTTCTCATACGCCTTTTCATCCAAGCCCGTCTTCAGGGT
>Ga0315295_10005029_pt1 | contig 11306 bp, 9 predicted proteins | sample YL17G14_0_MG_FD_204453 | JGI IMG/M metagenome (GOLD analysis project Ga0315295, IMG submission 204453) | Sediment microbial communities from Yellowstone Lake, YNP, Wyoming, USA - YL17G14_0 | ecosystem: Environmental > Aquatic > Freshwater > Lake > Sediment | place: USA: Wyoming | collected...
ATCGAGGACATCAGCTGCAGCGGCTTGGGCCCCATCTTCGTCGAGCACAAGGTGTTCAAAGCCCTCAAGACCGCTATCATCTTCGACCAGTCCGATGATCTAGACGCCTTCCTCCGCCGCACCTCGGAGCGGATCAATAAGCCGGTCACCTACCGCAGGCCCATCGTCGATGCTACCTTGCCGGACGGTTCCCGCGTAAACATCGTCTTCGGCAACGAGGTCTCCAAGCGGGGCAGCAACTTCACCATCCGTAAGTTCGCCAGCACGCCCCTGAGCATCCTGGACATCGCGGATGGCAACGGCCTCAACTACCGCATGGCCGCCTACTTCTCTATCGTCATCGAGGAGGGGATGAACCTCTTCGTCTCGGGAGAGACAGCTTCCGGAAAGACCACTCTCCTCAACGCCATCACCGGCTTCCTGGGCGCCGACGGCAAGATCGTCACCATCGAGGACACACCCGAGCTCCAGATCCCCCACCCCAACTGGATCCGCGAGGTGGTGCGGGGTACCTCCGAGGACGGGGCCAGCGTCAGTATGTTTGACCTGCTCAAGTCAGCTCTGCGGCAGAGGCCTAACGCCATCCTGGTCGGCGAGATCCGCGGCGAGGAGGGGAACATCGCTTTCCAGGCTATGCAGACCGGCCACATGGTCATGGCCACCTTCCACGCGGCCTCCGTGGAGAAGCTCATCCAGAGGATCACCGGCAACCCTATCAGCGTCCCCAAGACCTACATGGACAACCTCAACGTCGTCGTCATCATCAGCGCTGTCAAGCTGAACAGTGGCAAGAGCGCGAGGCGCATCATCTCGGTCAACGAGCTCTTCGGCTACGACAACGCATCCGACTCCTTCGCCTTCGCCGAGGTCTTCCACTGGGACTCAGTGACGGACACCTTTGAGTACCCCGGCTACATGAATAGCTACCTCCTGGAGCAAAAGATCGCCGTCCGGCGAGGCATCCCTCCTAATCAGCGTCGCACAATGTATGCCGAGGTGGAGCGGCGGGCCAAGGTGCTGGAAAAGCTCCACCAGGCCGGCGTGAAGGACTTCTATGAGCTCTATCAAGTTCTGGCAAAGGCAAAAAGACAAGGCCTCTTCTGATCAGGGCCACCCCGGCAGGGACCCTGCTCTGGCCCGCATCAAGAGCGGCTGGCTGTTCGACCCCGACGCCAGTCAGTTCGACCTGCTCTCTGTGCTCACCTACCTCTCCTGTCTCTCCACCGCGAACGTGAGCCGCATGCAGCTCTTCGAGGCCGCCGCCAAGCTCGACTACGGCCCCTCCCCCTACTTCGCCCAAGTGGCCAACCTGGTCCAGACTCTCGGCCATGACTTCGCTCATGCCTGCCACGTGGTCTCGCAGACCGCGGTAGACGACGTGATGCGCCAGTTCCTCCTCCGCTTCGGCAACTCCCTCGCCTCCGGCGAGGCCGAAAGCGTCTTCCTGGAACGAGAATCCCACGTCCATATGGAGGACTACACAAACGACTACGAGAGGGACGTGGAGTTGCTGCGAAAGTGGACGGATGCCTTCGTCGCCCTCATGGTGTCGACCAACCTGGTGGTCCTGGTGGCTCTCATCTCGAACATGATCTACGACATGGGTTCCCTGCTCATCGTGGTGGTGGAAGGGGTGGTCATGGTCACCGCCGGGCTGGGAGCCTATCTCCTCTACCGCATCGCCCCCTTCGACCCGATGATCCACAAGCTCAAAGACAAGTCCCAGGAGCAGAAGCTCATGTCCCTCCTGGCCCGCATCCTCTTCCCGGGCGCCCTCCTGATGGCCCTGCTGGTCTACTTCGTCTTCCAGAGCATAGGCTTCGCCTTTCTCGTGGCCGGGTTCCTGGTGCTGCCCGTAGGCGTCGTCACCAACATGCTGGAACGCAAGGTGGACGACCGCGACCGGGACATCGCCGACTTCCTCCGTTCTCTAGGAGGTGTCACCGCCGCCCGCGGCAGCACCGTCATCAGTAGCCTCAGCCACATCGACCGCCGCGCCATCGGCTCCTTGGAGCCGGAGCTGCGGCGGCTGCTCGCCCGCGTCGCCGCCGGGATAAGCACGAGCCGCGCCTGGTCTCGCTTCATGGCGGAGACCGGCAGCGAGCTGATCCACCGAGTGGTGCGCGCCTTCTGGGATGCCATCGACCTGGGCGGAGACCCGGAGAAGGTAGGCCGGTTTTCGGCGGATATGGCCCTCAAGGTCTCCCTCCTCCGGGCTAAGCGGAAGCTCGTCTCCTCCACCTTTAACTACGTGATCATCCCCATGCACATCGCCCTGGTGGGCACTCTAGTGTTCATCAGCGAGGTTGTCTCCGCCTTCAACACCAAGCTCGTCGAGGCCCAGGCCATCGTCGGCGGCGAGAATGCCACGACCCTCAACCCCGAGGACATAGGGATCCCCGGTGCCCTCGCCTTCCAGAATTTCGATACGGGCTTCATCAAGCTCATGGTCCTGACCGTCATCTTGATGCTGACGGCGGTGAACGCGTTCGCCCCCAGGGCTGCGGCCGGAGGTCACAACTTCAAGATGGCGTTGTTCGGCGCCATGACCCTGTGCGCCACCGGCGCCCTGCTACTTTTGGTGCCGCCCATGGCCGCCAACATGTTCTCGGACACCCTGTCCCAGCCCATTAGCTAACGGAGGTGCCAGCCGTGAAATTCTTCCGAAGACGCAAGCCGGAGAACGGCGAAGAGGAAGACGATCTCCTCTTCGACACAGACGGCGAGGAAGAAGACTCCGGTCACGAAATGGCCGGGGCTACGGCGGGGACCGGAACCTCGGCGGACGCCGCCGCTCCCGAGGCTGCGTCTAGCCCTGCCGCCCAGGCGGGGCCCATCCTCACCCCGAACGACCCTTTGGCCCAGATGAGGGCCGAGGCGGCCGCCGAGCTCGCCGCCGCGGAGAAGACGCCCGAGGGCGCTGCACCCTCACCCCAGCTGGACGACCCCCTGGACGCCGGGCTCATGGACCTCTTCCGCGAAGCCAAGAACGAGGTCCAGGAGAGCACCCTCGCTTCGGACCTGGAGGATATCCCCATCCAGGACCTTCTCAGCGACCTGATGAGCGTCAGCGAAGGCCTGGGCATCACACCGCGGGTTCGGGCCAAGCCAAGACAGGACAGGGCCCTCGATAGCGACCCCGAGCTCCGCCAAGCCGGCAAGTGACACGCATGGATGTCTTTGGCCTCGAGGGCGCGGCCGTGAGTGGCACCGGAGAAAACGAGCTGCTGCCGCAGCCCGATGGCGAAGGGCTGGCCACCACCCAGGAGGAGACCCCGGCGCTCGGGGGCGACCCGTTGGTCGAGCCAGGAGCCGAGATGGGAAGCGAGGCCGACGCCAGAGAGAGGGCGCCCGAGAACGGCGCAGCCGCACCCGAGACGGACGAGCCCCTGGACCCCGCTCTCGTACAGCTCTTCCTTGAGGCCAACGCCGAGGCGCAGGAGGCCGCCCTGGCCTCGGAGCTGCCAGACATCCCCATCCAGCAGCTCCTGAGCGAATTGGTGAGCTTAAGTCGAAGCCTGGGGATAGCGCCGCCAGCGAGCGCCGAGTCTACGAACGGGGGAGACTCCGCAGAACCGGAATCTTCACCGCATTCGCGGCTGCCGCTATTTGGCTCTCGGCGACACGCCCTGCACGGCCTCCTCCTGAGCCTGACCCTTGTCATGGCCATCGCCAGCGTTCTCATCGGCGCAGACCGCATGGTCAGCAGCGGACAGAGCCAGGGCCCGCAGCTTCCCGCGGTCCCGACGGCCCAACCCGGCGTCGCGGTGAGGCAAGTGCACCCGGACCAGCCCGCCCTGGAGCCCACCCCCGAAGCCACACCTGCGCCCACAGCGACGCGACAGCCCGCCTACTTCATGTACACCGTCCAGCGGGGGGATACCCTGACATCCATCGCCGCGGCCTTCGGTATCAGCCTGGACCACGCCATCTGGACCAACCCGGACGTCATCGACGACCCGGACCTGCTGCTTGTGGGGGACAGGCTCCTGATTCCCAGCGTCACGGGCATGATCTATTACGTCAAGCCGGGAGATGTCCTCTCCGCCATCGGCCGCCTCCTGCCCGCCCGAGAGCCAGACGGTTCTGGCCTTCCTCCCGGACGGCCCCAACCACCCTGATAGCTCTCCGAGCCGCTAGCCGAAGAGCCGATAGGAGTTCTCGAGGTACTGGAGCATCATCCGCTGGGCGTTGAAAAACGAAGCGTTGATGGCGATGGCCGACCGCATGACCCGCGCAAAGGCAGTCGGCCTTCCGTAGAACATGGGGAGAATCACGTACTCTAGCTTGTCGTACAGAGAGAGAGTCTCCCTGGCGACATTGCTCTCGGCGTCCCAATCGTCGCCAATGGACCAGCCGGTGACACCTTCCAAATGCCCCTCAATCCACCAGCCATCCAGAACGCTCAGGCTCGGCACTCCGTTGAGGGCGGCCTTCATGCCGCTGGTGCCGGACGCCTCGTGGGGCTTCTGCGGATTGTTTAGCCACACGTCCACACCGCTGCAGACATACTTGCCCAGCGTCATGTCATACTCCTCCAGATAGACGATGGGCACAATGTCTTTCAGCGGAGCAGCAAGCTCAAAGACACGCTGGATTATGGCCTTGCCGCTCGAATCCTGAGGATGGCTCTTACCCCCATAGATGATTTGGAGAGGGCCAACCTGGCTGGCTATCCTCTTCAGACGATCCGGGTCAGAGAGCAGCATCTCCGCCCGCTTGTACGCTGTCGCACGACGGGCAAAACCGAGGGTCATCGCCGTCGGATCCAGGCGTACACCGGTCCGGCTCTTCACCTCTGCCAGTAGCTCCCGTTTGGCCGCGGCGTGGGCCTGCTGGATCTCCTGAAGCGGGATGCTTATGGCGTAGCGCAGGTAGAGGTTGTCGACGCGCCACTCAGGAATGTGACGGTCATAGAGCTCTTGGAACGCCGGGGCGGTCCAGGTGACGGCGTGAACACCGTTGGTGATGGAGTTGATGGGATAGGCAGGAAACATGCTGTGCGAGATGTCGTGGTGGCGCTGGGAGACTCCGTTGATATAGCGCGAAAAGACCAGCGCCAGGTAGGTCATGTTGAGCGTGTTGTTCAAGCAACACTCGACCGCCTCCAGAGCGCTGGTTCGCTCGTCGCCCACCACCCGCCGAACCATATCCAGGGAGAACTGGTCGTGGCCCGCTGGCACGGGCGTGTGGGTAGTGAACACGCATCGTTGGCGCACCGCCTCTTTGTCCTTCTTGGTCGCGGCGCGAAGGCCCCGCCCGTCGGTCTGTTCCTCCAGCAGGGCCACGGTGAGGAGGGCGGAGTGGCCCTCGTTCATGTGGTAGAGCTGCACCTTCTCGTGCCCCAGGGCCCGGAGCATGGCTATGCCGCCCAAGCCCAGCACTACCTCCTGGCACAGACGGTAGTGGTCATCTCCGCCGTACAGGTTGTCGGTGAGGGTCTGGTCCCAGGGGCTGTTTTCCGGCACCGCCGTGTCCAAGAAGTACACCGGCACCATGTGGCCGGACACTCCCCGCACAAGATAGCGCCACGCCTGTATCTCCACCTCCCGCCCCTCGATATTCACGACTACATGGGGCTCGAGTGGTTCCAGGAATTCCTTCTGGTGCCAGCCGTACGAGGTGTCCGTTTGGACGCCGCGGGCATCCAAGTGCTGGCGAAAGGGTTTGCGATGCAGGAGTGTCACCCCCACCATCGGCACGCCCAGATCAGCAGCGGCTCGCAGCGTGTCCCCTGCGAGGACGCCCAGGCCGCCACTGTAGGTGGGCATGGCTGGATCGAGGCCCACCTCCATGGAGAAGTACGCTATGGCAGATGTTAGAGCAGGTGCCTCCGGGTCGCGCAGAATCATGAGCACTCCCTTGGGGTGTTCTGCATAATCATCCTTGTTAGCCTTAGGAGAAGATACCTGACAGCAGACACCAACGTCCATAAGGCTTTCCGTCGTCGTGGTATCTCTACCGTAATAGAGTGGCGATAGCTACGGTCTGTTACAGTCTCCTTGGGGCCTCCTGCGGGCAGTTTGAATCACGGAGCTCCAGATTTCTCCGAAATATCACCTTCGAGCAGGACTGGCTACACAATCACCCCTTCTGGAGAAGCTCTCCCATCCAGGGCCGCCGCCTCCTCAGGCGTGATGAGGCATTCGCGCGGCAGCGCCTGCCTGGCCATGAATACCCAGCCGTGTCTCTCTCGGCCGTTCTGCCGAGGATACACCTACCGCGCGTGGGCTGTCTTCGCGTAGTAGGCGGCCACGTTGGCCACGGCCCTGGCCGCCCGCTCCAGCGTGGGGTACGAGGGGATGCCCATGCTGAGGTACTGATCCCGGATCTTCCTTCGGCCCTTCTCGGCCTCGATCATTTCTACTTCGTCGCCGTCCACCGGCAGGACGACGACGATGGGCTTCCCGAATCTGTCTCTCACCCTCCCCGGCACCTCGACCAGCGCCTGGAGGAAACGGTCCCGCAGCTCAGGCGGGGGCCCGAACGTGCCCCCGAGAACGTGGAACATCCCCTGCGTAGCGATGATCGTCTCGACTTGTTCTGCGGCGGCGACCACGTCCAGGACACGCTCGAAGACGGGCGCCGGCACGAGCGGCACGCCCATGTCCAGCGGGTTCCTGAGGCTGGTGCCGGCGGCGGGAAGAATCTCCCGCAGCCTAGCCTCGACTCCGTCATCAAGCAAGGGCACTTCCAGGCCCAGACGGTCGCAGGCGTCGGCGGCGGCCACGCTGAGGCCGCCCCCACCGGCCACCACCCCAACCCGCCGGCCGGTGGACGGAGGCAGGTGCATGAAGGCGAGAACAGTATCGCCCAGCTCCTCCAGACCGCGGACGGGGACGGCGGCGGTCTGTCTGAAGAACGCATCCCACACGGCCTCTTCCCCGGCCAACGACGCGGTGTGCGAGTGCACGGCCCTTCCGCCTGTGCGGGTGAGGCCCGCCTTCCAGATGATGACCGGCTTTCGCGGCGCGAGTTCCTTGACCAGCCGCGCGAACCGACTCCCCTCGCGCGGGCCTTCCAGATACATGGCGACGACCCTGGTCTCGTCGTCCTGCGCCATGTACTCCAGCAGGTCAGATTCGTTCAGGTCGCAGCCGTTGCCGTAGCTGATGACCTGGCTGAAGCGGATGCCTCGCCCCCTGGCCTCGCGGGCGAACTCGACGGCGTGGCCGCCGCTCTGAGAGATGAAGCCCACGGGCCCGCTTTCGCGAGGGAAGTTGCCGCCCGGCAGAAGGGTAAGGCCGCCGGCGGGACAGTAGATGCCGAAGCAGTTCGGCCCGACGATCCGGATGCCCCGTCGAGCGAGGCGCGTCAGCTCGCGCTCGAGCGCCGCCGCCCGCTCGTCCCCCGTCTCCGAGAACCCGGACGTGAACACCTCGGCGCCCGGCACACCCTTGGCCAGGCAGTCCTCCAGCACCGCCGGGACGAGGGGCGCCGGCACCATGATGGCGGCCAGGTCCACGGGCTCCGGGATATCGCGAATGCTGGGGTACGCCTTCAGGCCCAGGATCTCGCCCCCCTCGGGGTGGACGGGGCAGATCTTGCCCTTGAACCCGAAGTCCAGCAGGGCCCGCAGGAAAAGGCTGCCGAACTTGGCCTCGTCCTTAGAGACGCCCGCCACGGCCAGCGTCCGCGGGTAGAAGATGGGGCGCAGTTCACTCAACCAGTCCATGGTCGCTCCTCCGGCTCGCCCGCCACGATACCGCATGCCGCCCCTCAGGTCGAGGGGTTTGAGGGCGAAGCGAGCCGAGGCCGGCTACGTGGACCGAAAATCGGGGCCGAGTGTCGGCCGACCTGTCGGCCCCGGCCTGGCGGCCCCGCTGGGCACGTAGATCAGCCCCTCCTCGCGGTCGCCCACACCTTCCGCCAGGCCCCGGTCGTACAGATAAGCCGTGTAAGCGGCGACGATGGCGTCCAGTTCGTCGTGGTCGAGACGGCCCTCGCGCTCCCGCAGGCCGGGCACCAGCTCCGCCAGCTTTCCGCACAGCCACTGGCGGCCGGCGGGCGTCGTCTTCTTGGGCATTTTGGCCCTTCCCCAGAGCCGCACCTTCGAGGCGTAGGGGTAGACTTCGATCACCGCAATGCCCCTCTCCTCCAGCTCCCGCCGCAGCGCCATGGAACGGTAGATCATGCCTTTGATGAAGGACTTCCTGGTCGTCCAGTACAGGCTTATCCCCTGGCGAAATAGCTCCCGCTCTGCCACCCTCTTCTCGCCGGTCCAGTCGTGGCACGAGGCGTGGGGACATGGCACCTCCAAACAGCATAGGCCCTTAGGAAGGAACAGCGGAGAGTCTATGGCTACGACTTTGGCACGCCAGCGTTCGGACAGGGATATGATCTCGGCGTCGCTACCCGCGCCGCCGACGCCGACCAACTCGGCCGAAGCGCCCAAGGCCGCCCACCCGGACGGCTTGCTCTCGGAAGAGGTGGGGTCGATCCCCAGGTAAACGGCCGTCACCCCATCGTCACCCCACGTTGTGGGCGACCACCACGATGCTCAGCCCGACGGCCGCCACCACCGCGAACTCGCCCAAGGTGGCCAGATCGAGCTGGCGCAGCAGGTAGTTCTGGGCGATGCCGGTGGCCACGTAGAAGGCCAGGAGCAGGAAGGCGGCGGCCAGGAACCCCTCCAGCGGCAGGAAGTGGAGCGACCAGGTGAGCTGCGCCAGGAACAGCCCGATGGCGCCCGTGTAGACGATCGCAGTGCGGGCCTGGAGCGTGGCGCCGACGGGCGTGGCCTCGCGCAGGACCTCCAGCGAGAGGACGAGGCTGACCAGCCCGACGCAGAACGCGCCCCCCAGCAGGCCGACGTCGAACTCGTAGACCACGGAGTAGAGGGCGAAGGCGGCCACGTAGGCGCCGATGCTCACCACCAGGCGAGCGGTGGTGTAGACGGGCCAGCGGGCGTCCACCGACAGGTACTGCCCGTTGAGCAGTGCCGCAAAGCCGACGGTGGTCAGCGCCCCGACGGGCGCGGACCAGTAGCCGCTGACCACGTCCTCCAGGAAGAGGCCGCCGCCCAGGGTGAGCAGGGCGGGCAGGAAGAGGAAGGAGGCCGTGTCATCGAGGCGGGCGAAGGGGCTGCTGGGGTGCGAGCGGAGGACGCCGTCGGTGCCCAGGGCGGCCAGGCCCGCCAGGAGCAGGAGGAGCCACTCCTGGGTGGGCTCGATGGCCAGGAAGAAGGCCATGCCCACGCCGAGGACGATGGCCAGGAGGTTGGCCCTGTCCGAGCGGGGCAGCGTCTGAACCAGCACCGGCAGCACGACGCCAATCTAGCGAACGGGCGGTGGTGTGTCAAATTAGCGCGGCCTGCGGCCACCCCGGGCCCAAGCACGCGTCAGGCCGCCAGGCCCGCCTGGACCATCCAGTCGCGGATGCGCTCCCTGGCTTCATCGTAGGACACTCTCGTCTTCCACCCGAGCTCGCGCCGGGCCTTCGACGTGTCCAGATCGTTGTTGCGACCCATCATTGCCACGCTGTGACGGGTGAGCGAGGTCTTCCAGCCGAACCGGGAAATCACTCCCCCGGCCAGGCCAGCCAGTTGCCATGCCACGCCGAAGGGAATCGACAGGAACGTCGTCTTGGTGATCGGTTTCCCCATCATTTCCGCTATGTCGGAGAAGTACTGGCCCCACGTGACGTCGTAATCGTCCATGACGTGATAGGTCTGGCCCTTGGCTTCCTCTCTCGTTCCGGCCAGGAAGAACGCGTCCACAAGGTTCTCCACGTAGAGCAAGCTGGCGCTCCACTTCCCACCGTCGATGAGCGGGAAGAAGGGCTTTCTCAGGGTGTCCACCGCATCACGCACCCAGACGCTCCCCGGGCCGATCACGTTGGTGGGACGTACGACCGTACCGGTGACCTTGCCGTCGTTGTGGTACTGCCAGAGCAACTTCTCGGCGTCCAGTTTCGCGTCGCCGTAGAATATGCCGACCTTCTGCGTCGGGTCCGTCTCGCGGTAACCGTTGAGATGCTTTCGTCCCAACCCGACGGCCACCACGGAGCTGGCAAGAACAAACCGCGGGCTGCTGCCAGCGGACTTTTCCAGCAGATGTTTCGTAGCCTCGCAGATGGCATCGTAGAAGTCTTTTCGGGTGCCCCAGTACGTCACCCGGGCCGCCAGGTGGTACACCGTCTCGACACCGTCGCAGATGCCGCGGATGGTATCCGGCTTGGTCAGGTCGCCCCTGACAATGCTGCACCCCATTTTCTCCAGGTGATCCGCACCTTCCTCCGGCATGGCCAGGGCTCTCACGGAGAAGCCCTCATCGATGAGCCGCTGGCACAGGAATCCGCCGATGAATCCGCCCGCGCCCGTGACAAGAACTCCTCCTCTTTGCCCGCTCGTCACGACCGTTCCCCCAGGAGCTCTCTTTGTCTCTTATAGAATTCGACTTCCTGCTCGTACTCGTAGGGGAGGGCCGGAGATTTCCAGTCGGCCACCGGGTTTCCGGGGTTCAGCCGTGTCTGCAGGTAGTCGGAACTCATTATGCTAAAGGGCGTGGCGGTATCCAGCCCGAGCGCGCGGATGTTTTCCGCCATGCGGTGCCTGGTGGGTCCGACTTTGACTTCGATCCGCTTGCAGGTGGAGTTTCTGATCTTGCCGTCCACTTCGGTCACGACCCTGAAGATCGTGTCCTCGTAGTTGGTGAACGACACCAGATCGAATGCCTTGGCCGAAAAGCCCGGACCACTCTCCCCCTTCACGTCCACGATGGGTTCTTGCGTCTCGGGGTCCAGGACGCCGAACTCGAAGTGGTTCCCCGACAGCCTATACGGTATTTGGGTGAGGAACTTCGGGAAACCCCAGATCTCGCGGCCCGCGGCCCTCGCTCCGGGGATAGTCACCGGCATCTCGATGACATACGTCCCCATGCTCTTCCACCATTTCTCCTTCTTGGCAAACAGGAGCTTGGGAAACGGCATTGACGGCGGCCCCAGTGCCTCCGGATACACGATGGCCGCCAGCACCACCTCGTCATAGGCGCCCACGGTCACCTGCTGGTAATTGAAGAACGTCAGCGACGCGAGGGCCTTTCCATTGAAAAAGCGGACCGGCAGCAGCCCTGTCCCCTTCAACACCGGCAGCACCCGGTCATATTCAACGAAGTAGTTGACGACGCGCAACGCAATCTTGTAGAAGAACATGGGGACCTGGGTCTTGGTGTATGACGTGGTGTAATAGGTTCGTGGAACGTTGAAAAAATCCTTTCTCATAGCGCACCTCCTGTTGGTGGTTCCGGCATGCTATATCCCTTAGCGGAACACGCGACCACCGGACTCCGTGAGGCTGAAGCTCCCTG
>Ga0315295_10005030_pt1 | contig 11306 bp, 8 predicted proteins | sample YL17G14_0_MG_FD_204453 | JGI IMG/M metagenome (GOLD analysis project Ga0315295, IMG submission 204453) | Sediment microbial communities from Yellowstone Lake, YNP, Wyoming, USA - YL17G14_0 | ecosystem: Environmental > Aquatic > Freshwater > Lake > Sediment | place: USA: Wyoming | collected...
TATCTGAATAAAAGACATATAATTTGTAGTCTGAAACATTTTCAGATAATGTACCAAAAATCCAGTATTTGTCAGTATGTTTTAATATTGTAGAATCGAGTAATGGAAACTCCAGAATATCCTTCACAAAATTAAGTGATTCGCTTGCAGAATCATATTCGTAACATGATAATTTACCGCTTCGCCTTGCTTCCGGAAATACAAAGATTTTATTTTCTTCCCGAAATACAAAAGGATAGGAAAGATGGCTTTTTGTATCTAAAAGGACTTTACGATTTATCTGTTTAAAAGCTTTATCAAGAGTTAATAAAACTATTTTCCCATAATCACTCTCAGATTTTAATTCTTCTAAAAGAATTTTGATATATTCATCTTCTGATACTAAAAGAAAAGGATCTGCATGAATTTTATCAAATGAGTTCTTAAATAACCATTTAATTTTAGGATCAAAGGTTTTGTTTCTTATAACATCTTTAATATTATCTTGGCAAACTCCGATAATCCATTTTTGAAAATATAGCTTTTTAATATAGTTTGAAAAGATCCTGTTCATTTAAGTCATTCTAAACTGGCCAATAGCTCATTAGAAATCTGCAATAATTAATTCCGGGACATCGATTCTTATGTGGTTTATTTTCCATTCTTGTAAATCAGGGTAAAAAGGGAATCTATCTCTTTTATTTTGTTATTGTTCAGCACATGATTATTTTCCACATAAGTTTTTGCTCTTATGGCAAATTCATCCGTATTTTTAGTTTTGTCCAATTCCTGTAAAAGAATGAGCTGATTCCCATGAGCTATAATCCCTAATTTCTCTTTTTCAATTATATTACCCGGATCAACATATAAAGATAATACAGGAATTCCGCTTGCCCATGCTTCAATAAATACATTTGGAAATCCTTCCATTGGGGAAGTCGAAATTAATGCTGTCGAATTTGCTATCTGGGATACAGTGTCATAATGACTTAATCTACCTAATAATGAGACGTTTCTGTATGACTTCAATTTTTCATAAATAGCAAGGCCTTTTTTACCTGAAGGTTGTCCGACTATTTTAAATGAATGTAAAGGTGCTTTCTTAATGATTTCAAAAAACTCAACAAGTCCTTTCCGGTTATTTAGCTCACCAACATAAATAAAGTCTTCATGGGAATTGCTATTTATTACAGGTTGCCTGCTTAAATCAAATATATTTGGAAAGATCGTCGATTTGATGTGCTTTTTTTGCAGGATGTTCTTTTGTCCTTTGTGCTGTACAAGAACCATATCTGCTTTTCGAAGCAGGAAGGGATAAACTATTTCAATTAAAATACCATTGAAAATACCCCAAAGACCACTAAAGTTAAGGAAGTGATGATATCTAAGTCTCATTAATATGTTCAGGGCATCAAGATTTGATGCCAAACCGAGCACAAACTTTGCCTTTACTTTACGGGCAGCCAGATAAACTATAATCTGTCTGAAATCCCGAATCCGGCCATAATAGATATCTGCTTGCTGAGCTTTTAAACTCCGGTACAATCTTGGCAAACGATGTGTGAATGTTCTAATTGCACGGATACCATTATTCCATCCTTTTATTTTAAAAACCTTTATTCCATCGACCGTAACAAAATCCTCTGTAGTTTCATAATCCACTATCACTACATCATGCCCACCCAACGCAAGTGCCTTAGCAATCAAAGCGACCTGCAACTCACCACCGCCGTTAGTATTTCCCCTTAGTGCTTTGCCAACATCACCCCAGAAGCATATTTTCATAGTTTTAATTCAGTTTGACAGGTTACAAATAACTTGTAATTAATTGGAAATTGTGTTTACGAAAAATAATAAATTTAATTTATGTCTTTGTTACGCTCCATAAATTCTTGCTGCTTCAGTCAGGGTGACTGAAGCTATGTTCTTTTTGCTTAATAGTTCAAAAAAAAGTTCCAACAAATCATATAATTTCTCGACAGCTTCTTTGTCAGATCTGTAAATTGAACAACCAGGCATTAACTCACTTGAATGAAACATCATAACAATATACGGTAACTTTATCTTTATCGCCTCATCTATTAATTCTTCAAACAAACTGATGTCCATCCAAGGAAGAGGCCTTAACCATAGTGGCTGATTTCTAAATAGAACCTTCCTTAAAATTCTAAGGAAGATGCTCTTATCAACGTTCCTGAAATAATTAATGGCTGTTCTTTGGCTTATATTTAAAGGGAATTTAGTAGGTAAAATTGTTACCGGGATTTCAATAAGCGATCTATTGTCAAAATCATATTTAAATGGGAATGGTGTATGATCAATAAAATCAGGACCTCCTGTACCACCTGGAATCCCCTGAAGACTGGTCCATCGCATAAATGGAGTAACTGATGAATCGATCATATAAGAATTATTCGCTAGTTCTCTGGCAACATTCCTGTTAAATCCATACCTCCCTGACCGAAAAGATAATGAACGATTTCCAAATGAAGCTTCTATCTGATTTGTAAGGTGTTTTATCTTCTCCGCTAATAAGTCTGCCGATAACTCTGATGCAAAAGCGTGGTTAATATCATTAAATCTGTAACCATCTTTCTCTAAATAAGGAGGCGTTGTCCATGAATGTAAATGAGCTCCAATTTCAGCTTTGTCTGTCTTTAAGTAATCTTTAAATATTTCTCTGGCAAAACCATCATTGCATACTTCGTAAGTAATAAGGTATGTTGGTTTAATCAAATATTTCTCACATAAATTCTGAAAACGTGGAACATATTTAATGTTCTCAACAGTGAGTTCGCGACCATGAGCCCACTGATTATCACCTTCAGTATCTATTGTAAGGATAAATTTCATAAAATTCTATTTCGTATTGGGAAATAAGGACTGAAATTCTCTGGCACTCTCATTATATAAAGAATTTAATTCTATCAACAATTTTTAATGGTTAACTTTTCTTACTGCAGTTCTAAATTAAGACTTACATGACCTTTTGCAGGTATGTTAAACCATATAATTGCATTTTCATCCACTTGTCTAGATGCTGGAATCTCACCATTTATTCTGATAGCATTCGCATTTGCATGCAACGCAAGTGAAAGTCCCTGAATCGGTTTGTCATTATCGTTATAGATATCGATCCCACCGGCTGCCTTGTATTCAAAATAAATATTTTCAAGAAGGATCCAGTAATCCAATAAATCCCTTATTGTTGTAATATACAGATCTCCATCATCACGTTTACTCGCCATAAGAGCAAGAATCTTATCAAAAAAAGGATTGATTACAATTCTCCCGTTATTGTTGGTCAAAATGCCGTAACCTTTACGATTACGAACGAAATAAGCATGGTTAATGAAAATGCCCCAGTTAGATAAAAGTAAGTTAAGTTGTTGCTGAACTTTGTTAAGCTGAACTTCCGCTTTATTAGTCGATAGTCCAGAATAGTCTTCATCATAATTGGTTACCCATGAATAGAAATGCCTTGTTGTAGTGAGATTTTGCCAATAAAGTGGAGTTGGATAAGAATTACCTTTGAATGGCTGCAAAGAATTCGATTCATATTTTGGTGAATTTCCTTTCACAAGTTCAAGAAATGCACTAATTATTGTCATTCCATTACATCTCCTTTGGTATAAATAGCGATTCCAAAGTTCAACGGATATGTTTTTAAATCTCAACTTCCTGAGTTCTTCTTTAAGGGATAATGGCGCGATTCGCATCAACTCATCTGATGTATTCCAGAAATATTTTGTATTGTATTCTTCCCATAGGTCAGCAGCAAAATATTCTGATTTGGGGTTTAATCCATCACAAACGAAAGATTCTCTATTTGTTTTACCAGAATAAATTCCATGATCTATCCATGTGCAAGTGTTAAATCTATCCTTCATAAATTTAATAGCCTCAGTTAATGACTCTCTGGTCGAACTGTTCCATTCCGGAGTGTGCAAACAAATATCATAAAGACCTGTCGAATTAAGTTGGTCCAGAAAATTTAGAAATTGAGGTTTATCCGGATCATCTCTGATTGAAGATCCAGAAGGACAATCCCGAGCCGTATCGGCATAAAATACACTCTTTGTAACAGGTATTTTATAGCCGGCAAAGCCTCCAATGGCATTATTAATATTTACTATATTTTCAGCACCAAAATAAGATGCCCGTTGAGTTTTTATATTCCCACTATCAGCATGTTCAGTGAAAACATATCCTGCAAGATATCCTTGAGGTACTGACATTAATCTTGGAACAACTTTGGGAAGACTACTAAAATAAATGGAGAAATAGTCACATTTTTCGACACCTGAGGAGTAACTTGATGCTGAAGAATCTTCCCACTTACCACCGCCGTCTTTTTGATAAGGAATTTTAACATAAGGATGATCCAAAAAATAATCCAGATTCACAAAAAGCAGATTTTTTTCTGAACTTAATTGTAAAGATGAAACATGTGGTGTATGATAGATCAACGATGATCTCGATCCGGCGCCAAAACGCACGCCTTGTCGTTGAAGCCAGTATTCTGTATCAAAATGCGGTTTAATATCAATTTTCCCATTCTTGAGGTATACTTCTGATAATGGCACATCGAATTTGGCAATCAATGCCTCCCGGTTTACAATGACATTTACATTATAATGAGTCCTAATATTTACATCTACTTTCGGTATATTTTTACGGACTGTGAGTAACACATTGACAAGTACGCCCTTACGTCCTTCACCCAGAATTGAGATAGTGCTATCATTGTCAAGCTTAACTGAAACATCATCTAAACCCCATTTTTCCAAAGCACCCTCATATGCCGAATAATATGTCAGACTGGACATTATGATTTCACCTTCAGATGTTTTTACAGTTACTTTCCCATATTCATCTACCGAGAGAATATACCAGGGGTTTTTAAGTTCTATATGATTTAGTCCGGCAGGATATAATTCTAAATCACCTGATTGAATCTCAGGCAGGTATGTACGATTCTTTACAGCAGTAAAATATCCCCATATTGCTAAAAATAATACTGAAACAACTGCAAAAATTACGATGCAGAACAGTATCCTGAATGCAGTTTTTCGTAAAACCAGACAGGTATTTGCTAATTCAGCTTTTTTCATAATTATTTGGTAGCTAATGTATTATTTATTGGAATCTTAAGGTTTATTTACCAATGAACAAAGCTGACAGGGAGTACAATCATTCAGGTGTACCAAACTCTGATTGTTATGGTTCGTAGGATATTTCAGGATTTTCCTTAAGTGCATCTTTTCTAATAAAAGAGAGTTTTAATAAAAGCTTTATTGTTTCCTCGACATTAAGTTGTTTTGTATTATGCGAATTATACTCATCAGTTTTTGATACTTTCTTTTCGCCTTCAGTAAAGAATTTGTTGTAATTCAGATCGCGTGTGTCAGCAGGTATCCTGTAATAATCACCCTCATCAATTGCTTTAACTATTTCTTCGCGGTTAACCAGTGTCTCATATAGTTTCTCCCCGTGACGAGTTCCAATAATCTTGATTGGGGATGTGGATTTATATATTTCCTTAATGGCTTTCGCGAGAGTTGCAATAGTCGCAGCAGGCGATTTTTGAACAAAGATGTCACCGTTGTTTCCATTCTTAAAGGCGAACAAAACCAGTTCCACAGCATTTTCAAGGGTCATCATAAATCTGGTCATGTTGGGATCAGTCACAGTGATTGGTTTATTTTGTTTTATCTGGCTGACAAATAAAGGTATAACGGATCCTCTTGATGCCATTACATTGCCATATCTTGTACCGCAAAAAACAGAGCCAGTATCAGAAAGATTTCTTGATTTGGCTACCATTACCTTCTCACTTAACGCTTTTGACATTCCCATTGCGTTGATAGGGTATACTGCTTTGTCGGTACTCAGAACAATTACCCTCTTTACTTTAAATTCAAGAGATGAATTCAGCACGTTTTCACAACCCAGAACATTTGTTCTGACAGCCTCACCCGGGAAAAATTCGCATGAAGGAACCTGCTTAAGGGCAGCAGCATGAAAAATAAAGTCAACACCCTGTACAGCATTATCAATACTCTGCCGATCTCGTACATCTCCAATAATATATTTTATTTTAGGATTCTTGTAAAACTGTCGCATGTCATCCTGTTTCTTTTCATCGCGGCTGAATATTCTTATCTCTTTGATTGAAGTGTCTAAGAATCGCCGCAAAACTGCATTTCCGAAGGATCCGGTACCACCGGTTATCAGAAGACATTTACCATTGAAATCCATTTGCGTAACTTTTTAGTTGAATAATATTTGTAAATAAGAATTATCATATCATGATTCATGAAGTATATCAGTGTTTAAATGAATGAGGCTCGATTATTCCTCTATCTATATTTGCTAAAGACTCATTCGGTTTTGATTGTAATTTACTATTTAAATAACTGGAAAATATTATAGCCCCTTTATAATTAAGATGATCCATATCATAAAAGCATGAATCGGGCATTGTTAGTGTTGACAAATCTAGCAAAGAATCTTGTGATAATGAATTACGGACCAGGAGCCAATTATTTTTGATTTCTTTATTGAATCGCGTTGAATAATATTGATGCTTGGGAGTATTTATTAATATAAGTTTGATAGATTTTTGCTGACATATAAAGGAGATCCTTTTTAGATACTCTTCTTGAAGCAGACCCTTTTCAAAAAGTTGCTCTGAAAATGCGTTTATTTTTATGTCTTCTTGAAGTTTATCTAATACAACACGTTCATAGCCCCCAAAATTAATAATTTTACCTTTTAAAATTTCCGAAGAATAGCTCTTTAGAAAAGATAAAAAATTGCTGATTATACATTCCTTAGTACCTATTAGATATGCTTTGGGATTTTTTTTAATAATTAAAGATTTTTCAGAATTACTCAATAAATAATTATACGTTCTGATTTTTTCTATAACAAATTCATCTTTGAACAACCACCTTTCTTCTGTATCTTTTATTAAGTCAAGGTATGAAAAACCTAAAAAAATTGTATTTATCTGATCATTGTATTCCAGCAAGGATTTTATTTTAACATATGAGTACATATAAGCTTCTCCTGATTGAGCAATATTTATGGAATTTGGGATCAGACTGTCATTTATGGCACATTCGACATTTGAATCTCCTGCAAAAACAATTTTTATGTCATCTCTGATTTTTAACAGCTCTTGTTTCCTTTGTTTTATAGAAGAATCAGCTAGAATGTAAGAACCCATTAAAAATGCTAAAACAAGGATGATAAAAAGTGCGCAATTGACAATAAAACGTCTCATATCAGCTTAAATGAAAATAAAAATAATCCAGAATGATTAATAAATAAGTCATTGTATTCCATTTAAAAAGGATCAGCTTTCAGGGCTGTAAGCTTCTAATAATTCTATCTAAAACTGGAAATAAATAAATTTGTGACCCCCACCTCCAAAGAACATTATTAAACAAACAACACTAAAGTATATCCCCCACCTTATAAATCTGGATTTTACACCCATTATCTGCAAGGCATGTTCTTTATTTTTCTGTACCCACTCAATGATAATAAAAATTGATGCTAACAATAATGTCTTTTTTGTCAATACTTGTGACAGTGAAAAAAGTGATGAAGAAAACATGTCATCAATATATTTTAATGCAAGATTTAAATTTTCGGATCTAAAAAATATCCAGGCAATCATAATAATAAAGAGGGTAATTATTGTCTCAGCAATTACAAGGAAAGTATGGTTATTATTAACTCCCAATTTTTTTAGAATCTTCTTTCTTGGTTTTCTCTGTAAATGGTAAATAATCAGAAAAAAACCATTAATTAATCCCCAGATTATAAATGTATAATTAGCCCCATGCCATAGACCTGTAAGAAACCAGACTATTATACTTGCAATTACATAAATAAAATGATCCGTTTTGATAAATAATATTCTCTCGTTTTTGATTCTCCATGAGATTGAAAATGATATTGGCAAAAAGATATAATCACGAAACCATGTAGTTAATGAAATATGCCATCGCTTCCAAAATTCGGTTATATCTCGTGAAAAGTATGGGTAAGCAAAATTCTGCATTAATCTGAACCCAAAAAGCTTTGCAGTACCTATAGCTATGTTTGAATAACCAGAGAAGTCTGCATAAATCTGTATTGTATAAAATACCATGCCTAAGAATAATGTGCTGCCGGAATAATCAGAAAAATTCAGAAAAATCTTATCGACATCTGGCGCCAAATTATCGGCGATAGCTACCTTAACAAATAAACCCCATAGGATCTGTCCAAGTCCGTCAACAGCCTGATCATAACTAAATTCTCTTCTTCGTGCAATTTGTGGTAGTAATGAAGAGGGACGTTGAATTGGACCAGCAAGGATTATTGGAAAAAAACTCAGGGTTAACAAAACCTCAACAATATTTCTACCTGCCGTAAGATTCTTTTTATATATATCAATTATATAACTTAAGGATAGAAAAATATAGAAACTAATTCCCAGGGGGAGTATAATCTTTGTAGTGGATCTTGACAAACTATATCCAACTAAAGATAACAGATCAATAAAACTATCAATAAAAAAGTTATAGTACTTAAAAACTCCCAGAACTCCAATATTGATAACTAAACCTGCAATAAACCAAATTTTCCCCTTCCCTTTGGCTTCATTTTTCTCTATCTCAATTCCAATAAGGAAATTTGTGAGAGACAGTAATCCCAGTAAGAACAAAAATCGCCAATCCCACCAGCCGTAGAAAAAATAACTGGCTAGTAAAAGTAAAATGTTCTGTGCTTTAAGATTCTTGTTAATTACAAACCAATAGAGTAAAAATACTATTGGTAAAAAGATACCAAATTCAATTGAGTTAAATAGCATTTATATTGACTAAACCAAATGTGAGGTAAGCAAAATAAAACAGAATTGCTTTTCTAAAATAGAAAATCAGCGATGAAAGAAGGCTTCTCGCTGATATTTGATACTTCCAGAGTGCTTGCAATACGTCAATTAGTAACTGTAAGAAACTAGCTTAAATACTGATTCACAAGAGCAACAATTTTATTGACACTATCAAAAGCTTCCGGTGTTGCTTTGCTGGGCGGAATTTTAATTTTGAATTTATTCTCGAGAAACACAAGTAATGAAACCATTGAAAAAGAATCGACATACCCGCTTGAAATCAATGGTGTATCAAATGTGATTTCTTCATCTTCATCTTCCATATATTCTTTTATGACATACTTTAAGATAAGATCTTTCATTTCTTCGGAATTCAACTTTTCCATATTTCTGATATATATAATTCTGGAATAAAAAATAAACTTTTTATCTCAATCATTTTCAAGAGTGGAAATATCACCTATTTCCTCTCCCCACTCTTTGGCATGAAGCAGTCGTCTCATTATCTTTCCGCTTCTTGTCTTCGGTAATTTGTCCATGTATTCGATTTCCTGAGGCATTGCCAATGATGATAGTTTTTTCCTGATGAAGTTCATAATTTCAAGTTCAAGATCTGAGCTGGGAGTAAATCCAGGTTTCAGGGTGATAAATGCTTTGACCACCTCCATATTTATTTCATCAGGCTTAGCAACAACTGCAGATTCTCCTACAGCTGGATGTTCCAGCAGGGCTGATTCAACCTCGAACGGACTGACCAGATGGCCGCCTGTGTTAATTACATCATCATCTCTGCCTATAAACCAATAATAGCCTTCATTATCAATGCTTGCCCTATCACCTGAAAGATACCATCCATTGATAAACTTCTCACGGTATTTTTCATCATTATTCCAATAAGCTCTCATCATAGCCGGCCAACCAGGCTTAAAAGCAATCAGTCCGATTTTTCCGGATTCCTTAATAGGTTCAAAGGTTTTTGGATCCAACACTGCACTACCTATCCCGGGAAATGGTTTCCCCATAGATCCGGGTTTTATTTTCATCCCCGGGAAATTTGCAATCATAATTGAACCTGTTTCAGTCTGCCAGAAAGTATCATGAAACGGTTTTCCGAAGACTCTTTCTGACCAGATAACCGCTTCTGAATTTAAAGGTTCTCCGACACTGGCAAGATGACGCAGACTAGAAAGATTAAAGCTTTTCACAACCTCATCACCGGCTTTCATTAGTGACCTGATGGCGGTAGGCGCTGAATACCACATAGTAACCTTATATTTTTCAACAAATCTGTACCATGTCTGTGCGGAGAAACCTGCATCCAGAACACACTGAGTAATTCCCATACTCCAGGGTCCTATAATTCCGTAAGAAGTTCCTGTCACCCATCCTGGATCAGCTGTACACCAGTAAATATCATTGTCATAAAGGTCCAGAACCCACTTTGCAGTAAGATATTGTGATATAAGTGAATAATGAACATGTTTAACACCCTTAGGTTGGCCGGTAGTTCCGGATGTATAATGCAAAACTGATGGAGATTCAGCATTTGCCGGAAAAATTGTCATATCTTCAACAGACTGAGTTTCTTCAAAACTGAAATTAATCTCCTTATTCTGCAGTTCTTTTGTTTTTAACTGATCCATAACAATTATGAATTCGAGGTGCGGGAGTCTGTTAAGAATTTTTCTTATTTTCAGTAAATGTCTTTTCTGAGTAATGATGGCCCTGGTTTGTGCGTTTTCCAGCCTGACAAAAAGTGATTCATCTCCAAAAGCAGAGAACAGTGGTTGGACAACAGCTCCAATCTTCAGGATTCCAAGAAATGAAAAGTACAATTCAGGTATCCTGTCCATAAAAAGACAAATTCTATCTTCATCCTTTAATCCGAGATTGGTGAGAAATGTACCGATAGTATTGCTTGCCAGACGAAGGTCATTAAAAGTGTATTTCTTTTCAATACCACCAAAACCTTCATAGTTTAGTGCAATTTTATCAGCATTACCTTTCAGGCATATACGGTCGGAACAATACCATCCTATATTTATATTATTCCCGTCTTGGTATTCGAGTTCCTTTTTAGCCAGGGACCAGTCGAAATTCTTTAGTCTTTCTGCATAAGATCCAATATTTGACATAACAAATGAATTTATAGGATTTTCTTAAGAATTCCTTTCATAAATAATAGGATCCTGTATATGTTGTAACCTTCGGGTATCAGATTAATATTCATCTTCTTTGCGAAAAAAGTATAATACCCTCCGAATCCTTTTTTAAAATGATTTATATTATACACCTGATCATTATCATCTGCGAAATGGTTATATCCCCATAAGTCAAAATACTTGAAATTATCGATTTTCGCTTTTTTAATTGCTTCATACATCAGCAGGTGAAGGATAGGCAGATCTCGTCTGTCGGGATCTGTGGTGCCTTT
>Ga0315295_10005031_pt1 | contig 11304 bp, 13 predicted proteins | sample YL17G14_0_MG_FD_204453 | JGI IMG/M metagenome (GOLD analysis project Ga0315295, IMG submission 204453) | Sediment microbial communities from Yellowstone Lake, YNP, Wyoming, USA - YL17G14_0 | ecosystem: Environmental > Aquatic > Freshwater > Lake > Sediment | place: USA: Wyoming | collected...
CCGCCTGACCGAGGTAAGTGCGCAAGCGGAAGAACGGATCCCCGTTCCGCTGGGTGAGTTTGCGCGCGTACTCGGGGGCGGGCTCGTCCCTTCTTCGATCGTGCTGGTGGGCGGCGACCCGGGCATCGGGAAATCCACACTGATGCTCCAGGTGGCGCTCGAAATGGCGAACCGGCTGCGGGTGCTCTACATTTCGGGAGAGGAATCGGAACGCCAGATCAAAATGCGGGCGGGGCGCATCAGCCAGACAAAGGAATTTCCCGCCGACCTGTACCTTGTCACCGAGACCAACCTGGATACGATCTTCGAGCACATCCATGCGGTTGAGCCGGACCTGGTGATCGTCGACTCGATCCAGACCGTCTACCTGCCGGAGATGGACTCGGCTGCCGGCTCCGTTTCGCAGGTGCGCGAGTCGGCCAACCGGCTGCGGGAACTGGCTAAATCATCGGGACCGGCGGTGTTCCTCATCGGGCATGTGACCAAGGAAGGGACGATCGCAGGGCCGCGCGTGCTGGAGCACATCGTGGACACCGTCCTGTATCTCGAAGGCGACCGTTTCCAGGCATATCGACTGCTGCGCTCGGTGAAGAACCGGTTTGGTGCCACAGCGGAAGTGGGTGTATTCGAAATGGTCGAGAACGGCCTGGTGGAAGTATCCAATCCTTCTGAAGCATTCCTGGCGGAGCGGATGATCAATGCCGCAGGATCGGCGATCGCCGTCACCATGGAAGGCACCCGCCCCCTGCTGGTTGAAGTGCAGGGGTTGACCAGTGCTGCCCAATTTGGCAATGCCCGCCGCACCCCCAACGGGGTGGATTACAACCGCCTGCTGATGATCGCGGCCGTGCTGACCCGCCGGCTCGGTCTGAAACTTGCCGAAGCGGATATATTTGTAAACGTGGTGGGGGGAATCAAGATCGACGAACCCGCCGCCGACCTGGCAATTGCCGCTGCAGTGGCTTCGTCGATGCGCGACCTGCCGGTGAGGGCTGATACGGTGCTCATCGGCGAGATCGGCCTGGCGGGGGAACTGCGCATGCCCGGGCAGATGCCGGTGCGGTTGCGCGAGGCTGCCAAGCTTGGTTTCAAGACCGCCATCGTCCCCAAGCGCCTGCGAGCCGGGGAGCCCTGGCCGGCGGAAATCAAAATCGTGGAAGCGCGCACGGTCCAGCAGGCGCTGGAACTGGCCTTTGGGATACCGCGCCAAACCCCGCCGGGAAGGAAGGTCGCATAGCCTTAAGACTGACGACGAAGACCAGAAGCGCCTGTCAGAACTTTTTGCCGCCGTCTCCGGCGGCTTTTTTTTCAGCCAAACTTAAGCCAATTTTCAGCCCAGTCTCATCTTACCCGGCTAGAATTTGATTCAGCACGTTTGTCATGGAGGATGCATGCATATCATTCCCTTTCTATCCACGCTGGTAACCTTTGCCTTTGCTGCCGCGGTATTCACCCGTTTTCTCAAGCGCCGCGGCGCGCACCTGCTCATCTGGGCCATCGGTCTACTATTCTTCGGCATTGGCACGCTTGCCGAGGTGATCCTGGGTTTCACCTTTAGCAGCCTGGTGTTGAAATCCTGGTACCTCAGCGGCGCCATGCTCACCGCGGCCTGGCTCGGGCAGGGGACGATCCACTTGCTGGTGCGCAAGGGCCGCCTTGCCTGGATTCTCACCGGCCTGTTAACCGCCGTATCGATCCTGGCAGCCTCCTTGATCCTGCTTGCTCCGCTGTCACCCGCTGCGCCAGCATACCACCTGACCCAGGCGATCTCCTCCCAGTACAAGCAGTTCCTGACGCGCGGCAGCCTGACCATCCTGCTGACGATCCTTTTAAACATCTACGGCACGCTTACCCTGGTGGGCGGCGCGATCTACTCGGCGATCATTTTCTGGCGCAAGCACGTACTGCTCAACCGCATGATCGGCAATGTTTTGATCGCAGTTGGTGCCATGGCGCCAGCCATGGCAGGCTCCTTTGTCAGGATGGGCCTGGTGGATGCGCTCTACCTGTCCGAGTTGATCGGGGTGGTGCTGATGTACATCGGCTTCATCCAGGCAACCACCGTGCCCGCCCGTGAAGTCTCCCCTGCGGTTGCAGGATAGCATCGATTGCTTAAAATCATTAACGGCTGATAGAACACGCTGTTTCCACAGTCTTTCGCAAGCTTTCTAAAGGGATTACGAGTCTTCCAAAGCCTTCCGTGCTGCGGAAGACTTTTGATTTTCCCATGGTGATTGCAAATTGAATGGGAGACACCCTTTCCGATTTCCATTTTCCTTGCCAGCACGGAATTTCCAATGACCCTTCTTTGCAGGTATAATCTTTTCAGAATGGAGCGAATTATGACCATCCCGGGCACCTCCCTGTTCTCCAGCCTGCGCAGAAACCACGGGCTGGAACATGCCACCCTAAACATCCTTGCGCAGCGATTCCCGCGCCGGGGAATGGCGGGTATTTCCTTTCCGGGAGGTTTCTTGATATTCGGAAATCTCCCCACGGCCGATCTGCGCGAGGCCGTCATGCAGGCTCACATGCGCCTGACCAACGGGGAAACACGGCTCGCCATTCACGAGCACTGCGGAACGAACTACGTTGCGTCCGGATTGGTCGCCGGTGTACTGGCCTGGCTTGGAATGGCTGGCGCCTCAGGTAAGCGTGACCGTTGGGAGCGCCTGCCGCTGGTGATCACCCTGGCCACCCTTGGTTTCATTGCCAGCCAGCCGCTGGGACCGGTGATCCAGAAACACCTCACCACCTCCGGTGACCCGCAAGGCATGATCATCCAGGATATCCATGCGCTTCAATTCGGGCAGGTATCCCTCCACCGCGTGGTTACGCGCGGCTAGCCGGGCGTTAATCATCCCTCCCATGCCTGAACCTGCCTCCGTCCTCCTGCTGCATGGAAACGACGAGTTTGCGATCTCAGCCCACATCGAAAAAATCTGCGCGGGACTCGGCGACCCTGCCACCGCCGGAATGAACATCGCCCGTTTTGACGGCCGCCAGGGCCTGGATCTCGAAGCGGTCAACGCGGCTGTCAATGCCGCACCGTTCCTGGCCCCGCGCAGGGTTATGGTGATGGTTAACCCGGGAGCCGCATTTTCTGTTCCTGAATCCCGTCAGAAATTCCTCACACTGCTGGAAAACGCCCCGCCAACCACAACGGTCATTCTGGTTGAATTTGAGACGGTCAAGCCCGCCTACTGGTTGATGAAATGGGCATCTGCTTCCCCAGGCAGCGAGGCTTCCCAATCAAAATTCAGGGCTGGCATTCACCTGTACACCCTGCCCAAACAATGGGAAATGCCCCGTTGGATCGAAGCAGAAGCAAAAAAACTTGGAGGCAGGATCGAACCTGCCGCCGCCGCCCGCCTCGCGGAAATGATTGCAGACGATCCCCGCCTCGCCTCCCAGGAACTCATTAAATTATTCACCTATGCCAATTATTCCCGCCCGGTCACCCTGCTCGACGTGGAACAGGTGAGCATGGTCGGAGCGCCCGGGAGTATTTTCGATCTGGTGGATGCGCTCGGGATGGGCGACGGTAAAAAAGCCCAGCATGTGCTGCATCAATTGCTGGAGAAGATGGGAATAAATGAGTTGTGGGCTATGGTCATCCGCCAGTTCCGGCTGTTGCTCCAGGCGCGCGACCTGATGGATATCGGACAGGGTATTCCCGGGATCGAGAAAACGCTCGGCTTGCACACTTACGTGGCAGGAAAGATATTTAAACAAGCAGGTAGATTTACGCTCCCCGCCCTTGAGTCCATATACAGGAAGCTGCTGGAGATCGAAGTCGCTGCAAAAACGAGCCAGATGCCGCTCGACCTGGCTCTGGATACTCTTGTTATAGAATTAGCAACGAAATAATATTGGGCGGCGGGTAATCCAACTCTAGCGCTTTGAAAGCGGCAGCGGGGGGAGCAGGTCGTGCTGCAGGCACCAGGACGGGTTGGGACCTTCCCAACCAAAACGGGCAAAATCCACTTTCCCACTGGCACTAAATTCCACCCCTTCTTCTTCAAGCAACAGGCGCTGCTCCTCCAGACCGGGTCGCGGGCTGATCTTGCCCTGTGAGTTGATCACCCGCTGCCAGGGCACGTCCTCGGGGCAGGCTGCCATTGCCCCGCCCACCCAGCGCGGGCCGAAGGCGTCGTAGCTGCGCTGGGGCAGGTCCCCCGGCGGAGGGATCATTTTTGAGATCTGTCCGTAGGTGGTCACCCTGCCGGGAGGCACCTGCCTGACAATCTCCCAGACCTGGTTATTAAATATGATGACATCCGGTGGTGATGCGAATGGACTCATACTCCCTCCAGATACTGCCTCGCCACCACCCGGTATGCCGGGCGGTAGAGGCGCTGGTAAATGGCAGTATGATGGACGGCAGGAAAACCCTGCTTTTCCATCCTGCCAAGAAATGTCCCAATCTCCTCGGAGTTGACAGGCATACTCCCAGAGCGGGCTAATTCCACTGCCTGGGCGCCAAATTCCTTGAGTGTATCAACAGAACCATGCCATTCGTTGGCTGTGCGTAGGAAAGCCCGCAGCAATTCCCCCGGATCCCCGGCAGCCTGCCGGAACGGTCGCAGGTGCACGCGGACTATGCGCCCATCCGGCGGAAGCGCGTCGATGAGCGGATCTTCGGGTCCCTCTCCCATTTCAACCAGTTCCTTCTCGAGCCAGTTACGTGCCTGCTGTTCATCCTGTACGGCATGTTCACTCCCCAGCGCTGCCTGGTGCAGGAGTTTATAGACATCCTGCACCTGCATGCCAGGAGTGCGGAGAAAGTGGGAAGTCAGGACGTGCTGCAGGGAAACTACTTCCAGGTCCACTCTTTCATCACATCCATTGCCGCGCAGGCTGTCAGGTCCAATTGCAGAGGGGTGATCGAGACGTAGCCGGCTTTCAGCGAGCCGAAATCCGTACCTTCCTCCAAAACACCGCTGGGGGCTTCCCCGCCGATCCAATAATAGGGGCGGCCGCGCGGATCGAGGCGGCGTTCCAGTTTATCCAGGTAGACGCGCAGCCCCTGGCGGGTTACCAGTATGCCTTTGAAATCCTTCTCTGCCAGGTAGGGGACATTGACATTCAATAGCACACCTTCCGGAAGGGCACCGGTCAACACCCGGGAGGTCACATTGCGAGCCACCCGAGCTGCGGAACTGAAGTCCAACGGTCCGCTGTGATATTCCGGCGCATCCAGCGAGATTGCGATACCGGGAACACGGCCCGTGATGACCGCTTCCATGGCAGCCGTCACTGTTCCGGAGTAGGTTACATCATGACCGATGTTGGCGTTCGGATTGATGCCCGAAACCACCACGTCGATCTTTTCCTCGATGAAGCCCATCAGCGGCAGCGCTACGCAATCTGATGGGGCACCGTCGCAGGAATAAGCCGGGGTGTCATCAGCAAGGCGCACTTCTCGCACCCGCAGCGGGCGGTCCAGGGTCTTCACATGACCCGAGGCGCTCCAGTTGCGGTCCGGGGCAAAAACTGTCACCTTGCCCAGCTGGCGCAATTCCTGCGCCAATGCCAGCAAGCCGGGAGCCTGAACACCATCATCGTTAGTGACCAGAATATGCATACTTCATCCTTTTGGGTGATTATATCGCGCCCATGTGCGTATAATTGAGATATAGACGGGCTGGTGAGCCTCACCGGGTTGCGGCAGGTTTGCACCAGCGTAATGTTCCATCGGAAGGAGCGGTTATGCAAAGGTTATTCTTTCCCATCCTGGCACTTGCGCTGGCGGTCGTTGCTTGTTGCAGCCCCTGCGTGCCGCCGGCACCCGCCCCGGTTTCACCGACTGTGGTGACGCTGACGGTTTATTTCACCGATGTCGCACGTTACCAGGTGGGCAGCGAGCCGTACGAGACAGCTGTGACCCGCAGCGTGCCTGAACCCCCGTCGCTTCCCGAGGCGGTTCTCTCCCAGCTATTCCTCGGACCCACGGAGGAGGAAACAGCCCAGGGGCTGGCGGTTGCCTTGAGCGGAACGACCGGCTTCAGACTCCTGACCATCGAAGAAGGCATTGCCCGAGTCTACCTGACCGGAGAATGCAACTCGCAGGGAGCCACCTACACGATCGCCAACCTGATCAATGCAAATCTCCTGCAGTTTCCCGAGATCCAGTGGGTCAAGATCTACGACCAGAATAATGAGACCGAGATCCCCGACGGGCAAAGCGGATCCATTCCCTTCTGCCTGGAACCGTAGGTGAGGATAAAAAAAACATCCTGCAGAACCTGTCTGCAGGGTGTTCCTACAAGGGACATTTGGTTAACGTTAGAGTGCCTGCACTATCTGTCTGACCAGCCCCGGTCCGCCATACACCAGCCCGGTATAGACTTGCACCAATGCCGCGCCCAGGTCCAGGCGCCTTCGAGCATCCTCCGGGCTCATGATGCCGCCCACACTGACCACCGGAAGACGGCCATTCAGTTTCTTCACCACCTGGCTTAAAACGGCTTCGCTGCGCAATCGCAACGGCTCGCCACTCAATCCCCCGCTCTCCTCCTGGTGTTTCGAGATCAATCCGCCGCGCTGCACGCTGGTGTTGGTGGCGATGACCCCGTCCATACCGGTATGAAGGATCGCCTCGAGAGCGTCATCGAGTTCCTTTTCCGAGAGATCCGGGGACAGTTTTACCAGGATGGGTGCATGTCCGCCGCGGCCGGCTGCGATCAACCGGCGCTCCTGAGCAATCGCTCCCAGCAGTTCAGCGAGCATTTTCCGGCCCTGTAGCCGGCGCAGACCGAGGGTGTTGGGGGAACTGACATTGATGGCCAGGTAGTCCGCTTGGAATATAAACTTCCGCACCAAGTTGAGGTAATCTTCACTGGCTTGTTCGAGGGGGGTATCTTTATTGATGCCGAGATTGACTCCGAGGATCACCCGCCTCTCGCCGGGATGGGGCCTTGCGGAAGCACCAGCCCCGCGCAATCTACTGGACATAAAATCCGCACCCTTGCCGGGAAAACCCATCCGGTTGATCAATGCCCGGTCTTCCACCAGCCGGAAGAGGCGCGGTTTCGGATTCCCTTTCTGCGGGCGGGGTGTGACCGTCCCGATCTCGATATGTCCAAAACCAAGGCCCGCCAGCCCACGCCAGGCAATGCCGTCCTTATCGTACCCTGCTGCAAGACCGACCGGATTGGGAAAATGCAACCCGAATACATCCACCGGTTTTCCCGGTGTGCGGAATTGATAGCGCAGGAGCAGGTTCAAAGGCGGGAACGCACCCAGGCGGATTATTTGCAGGGTAAGATGGTGGGCTGTTTCCGGTGGGAGTTTAAAAAGCAGTGGTCGAAAAAAGGACCACATATCACTTCTTTGGTTTTCGGATCGCAAGGTAGCGGCTGCATTCCCGGGCGTATTTTCGCGCGCGAGCCTGCAATTTTGAAAGGACGGTGAAATCCCCATTGAGCAGGTCTGTACCATGGACCAGCAGTTGCTGACCCATGGTCTGCAGCACGGGCTCAAGCCCGTCGACATTCAATGTAGCAGGCTTAAAAGCCTGCTCAGGCAGCGGGGCTTTATCAACCCCGGACTCGACCAGCAGCCACCCAAGCGTGGACTTGTTCTCGGTGGCGTGCACATCCGCAATCTCCAGCCAGGGTGTGTTCCCGATCTCATAGTTCAGCAATACTTCAGTTGTGGCATTTTGGAACCGGACGGTGGCGCTGCGGTTCTCGAACCTGGTTTCGGTTTTCTTGAAACCATACTTGGATTCCAGTCCCCAGAATGCCTTCTCCACCATGCCTTCGAATTTGGATTTTTTCATACTCTTGCTCCTGGAAATTTCTTCTCGGCAGGGATACCCGTAAAGTGAAGCACGGTTTCTGGGACGAGGGAATAAAGGAAAAATGATATTTTCGAAAAACACTTCCCCGGCCTATTCTAGGTACCGGGAAGCCTGACGGGCAGCGGTTTTGCTGCGCAGCCGGGGAGGCTTCGTCAGGGAGACGTTCGGCTGATCAATCAGTAAACAGAGGCAAGTGACCCAGGGCGATGATATGATCCCACCTGGCACGCTCACCCTCGGTCAATATGGCAGCCTCACAAACCACCTGCGCAGCAGCCTTTTCCATGATCATCTTCATGCCCTGCAATGTTGACCCCGTGCTGATCACGTCATCCACGAGGACTGCTTTCTTGTTGTGAACCAGCTCCTGGTCTTTTTCATCCATGATCAGAGTCTGCGGCTCACCTGTGGTGATGGAAAGCGTCTCGGCGATGAGCGCGGCGCCCATGTAGGGTTTGTAGGATTTTCGCAGGACGATGTAAGGCTTGCGGGTTTCCACTGCCAGGGCGTACGCAAGCGGGATTGATTTTGCTTCTGCGGTCACCAGAATGTCAAATTCCACAGAGGCGAGTTCCCTGGCAAGTGCTTTCGCCGCGGCTTGCACCAGCTCAGTATCGCCAAGAATATTCAGGATCGCGATCCTTAACCCGGGTTTTATCTCGAACAGACGCAGGTTTCGCTGGATACCGGCGATCTTGATGGGGTATGTTTCGTATTCTGGCATGGGAGTTTCTCCCAAAAAAGGACAAGACAAGTGTATCATAAAAGGGTTATGCGGGACTTCGTAAAATTACTCCAATCGCGTTAGAATCGCTTCATGCTGCCCGACCTGCAACTGAATGACCTCCTGCGCCTGCGCAAACCACATCCATGCGGATCCTACGAATGGACGGTCACCCGCCTGGGAGCGGATATTGGTCTGGAATGCAAAGGCTGCGGGCGGCGCGTACTGCTCACCCGGCGCGAACTCGCCCGGCGTTTGAAAGCCACCATCCCGAAGGAACATGATGACAGAGCCTGATCATTTTATTGAAACCGGGCAAATTCACGGATCTGCGCAGAAACCCCATATCCTTTTCCTTTTCTCGGATACAGGGGGCGGTCATCGCGCGGCCGTGGACGCGATCGTTGAAGCACTGGCGCTCGAATTTGGGGATGCCGCCAGCACTGAAATGGTGGATTTCCTGAAAGATTACGCCCCGCCGCCCTACAACCAATTACCGCGTTTCTACCCGGAAATGGTCAAGATACCCGAATTGTGGGGCGTGGGTTACAAGATCAGCGACGGGCGCCCGCAGGCACGCCTGATGACTTCCACCTTCTGGCCCATCGTCCGCAGGGCCGCGCGACGCCTTGTCCAGGAACATCCTGCCGACCTGCTGGTGAGTGTTCACCCGGTGGCCAACTCTTTCTGCCTGAAAGCCCTGGGCAAGAAACGCCCACCTTTTGTAACCGTGGTAACGGACATGGTCTCCACCCACGCACTCTGGTTCGATAAACGCGCCGACCTGATCCTCGTGCCCACCAGCATGGCACGCGAGAGTGCCCTGGAGAACCACATGTCACCCGAGAAGGTGCAGGTGGCAGGTCAACCCATCTCGGAGAGGCACTGCCAGGCGGGCTGCGACAAGGCGACTCTGCGCGCCAGGTTCGGCTGGCACGCCGATAAATTTACTCTCCTGGTTGTGGGTGGGGGGGACGGGATGGGTCCGCTCGCAGAAACTGCCATTGCCATCGATCAATCTGGCCTCGATCTGAACCTGGTCATCGTCACAGGCAGGAATGTCCATCTAAAGAATTACCTCGAAACACTGACCTGGGATAACCCCACCTTTATTTATGGATTCACCCAGGAGATGCCCGATTTCATGCACGCCGCGGATGCCATCGTTACAAAAGCCGGACCCGGCACGATTGCCGAAGCGCTGGTGGCAGGTTTGCCGATCATCCTGTATGCCAGGCTGCCCGGCCAGGAAGACGGCAATGTTACCTACGTGGAAAAGACCGGCGTGGGCGTGTGGGCACCCGACCCGCCGAAAGTGGTACGCACACTGACACGCTGGGTTTGCCGTCCTGCAGAACGGGCACGGGTGGCCCAGGATTGTCTCCAAGCCGCCCGCCCACAGGCCGCGCGCGTGATAGCCAGGGCACTGGGTGCGAAAATTGGGCTGACAGCTCACCCTGCGTAAGGAAGTCTTAACCAGGTTGAGGGCGTGTCCCATCCACAGGCAAAATAAATGCGTTTGAACGCTGCCACAGTCTGAAAATGATATACAGCGAGCAGTCGCGGTTAGAATTTCCCCATTCCACCCGTGTAGTATAATCCTCTCGCCATGCCCATTCTGGACGCGCACACATTTGAATTCTTCAGCAAATCCCCCGAACAGACTCGCCGTTTGGGGATGCGCCTGGGTGCTCTGCTCCAGCCTGGCGATCTGATCTGCCTGCAGGGCGAATTGGGGGCGGGAAAGACCACTCTTGTACAGGGGGTTGCCCGCGGCTGGGGAGCGCTTGATGAGGTTACCAGCCCCACCTTTATACTGGTGAACACCTATCGGCGCCATGACGGCGCCCAACTCTCCCATTTTGACGCTTACCGGGTGGAAAGTCTCGGCGAAGCCGAGGAACTCGACCTGGACGCCATGTTGAGTCTCGGCCCTCTCTTTATCGAATGGCCGGAGAGGGTGGAAGCCATCCTGCCGGCACAACGGTTGTGGACCTGGCTGGAATATGACTCGGAAGAACACCGCTCGATGCGCTTCGCGGCGAGGGGCGCGCGTTATGAGACCCTGCTGGATGCCCTCCGGCAGACCGTCTACGGAGCCGTTTGATGCTGCTGGCGATCGACACCTCCACTGCCCAGATCGGCCTCGCCCTGTATGATGGAACTTTTGTGCCCGGCGAACTCACCTGGCAAAGCCGCGCCCACCACACCGAGCAGCTCGCACCAGCGGTGGAAGAACTCCTGGTGCGGGTGGGCGTGACAATGGATACCCTGAAAGTTATCGGTGTGGCTATTGGTCCCGGCTCATTCACCAGCCTGCGGGTGGGAATGGCTTTCGTGAAGGGATTGGCGCTGGCTCGCCACCTGCCTTTGATTGGCATACCCACTCTCGATATCATTGCCGCCTGCGTCCCACCCGAGGACCGGAGACTGGCGGCAGTGTTGCAGGCTGGCCGCGGCCGCCTGGCCGTGGGCTGGTATAAGCCAACCGCGGAAGGATGGCAGGCTTCCGGAAGTGCAATCACCATGACCGCCGACGAACTTGAGGAAAAGATCCATAGACCGGTGATCGTGTGTGGCGAATTGACCGTTGAGGACCGCCAATGTCTGCACCGAAAGTTCAAGAAGGTTCAGCTGGCAACCCCGGCACAATGCGTACGCCGACCGGGCATCCTGGCTGAGATCGCCTGGAAACGCTGGCAGGCGGGTGACACTGACGAGCCTGCTTCACTCGCTCCGATCTACCTGCATGTTGCCGGAGGCTTGCCTGCGT
>Ga0315295_10005032_pt1 | contig 11300 bp, 8 predicted proteins | sample YL17G14_0_MG_FD_204453 | JGI IMG/M metagenome (GOLD analysis project Ga0315295, IMG submission 204453) | Sediment microbial communities from Yellowstone Lake, YNP, Wyoming, USA - YL17G14_0 | ecosystem: Environmental > Aquatic > Freshwater > Lake > Sediment | place: USA: Wyoming | collected...
TGCATCTATGCCGCCCGCCTTTTCAATTGCCAAGCCTATCGCTGCAAATGGAAGCAGGCATATAGATTGGCCAAGCCCATAATATGAATATCGCTTGCCTCCCACCCCAGCTGCATAATTGTTAGTCTGCACGTCTTGTTCAAGGGATACGCCGTTGGCACGTACTATTTGCCGGGCAACCGACCAGCGAAGCTCTGTATCGCCCGGGAGGTTGCCGGGACTTGCCAGCCCATATAAAAAAAAAGATACCACAAACAGCAAGGCACCGCCGGTCAATTTATATTTGGTCATCCGCCTTCTCGATATGATAAGTTCGTTGTTCATAGTTCGTAGTTCGTGGTTCACCGATACGCAATGCAGTCACATTAGCTGCTGTTACTTTCGCCGTAATATGAACTATACGTCTTATCGGTCTCCCAGACAGTAACACAATAAAGTAAAGCTTTGCCGAATTTACCCACAAGCTTATTCCACGCAAAAGCTGCGATATTCTCAACGGTGGGATTGGTTTTGCCAAACGCAGTAACATCAGCATTTAAGTTTTTGTGGTCAACCACTTTTATAAGCTCATTGTCAACCACTTTCTGGAAATCGCCGATGCGGAAGCTATCCTCTCCCGCCAGCATCTTTATCGTGACCTCAACGATGTAATTGTGCCCGTGGCCGGTAGGATTCGCGCACTTGCCAAAAACTTCTAAATTGCGCTCCGTGGAAAAATCATCGTTCCATAACTTATGCGTCGCCGCAAATTCAAACTTCTCGCTGAAATAAACCATCTGTAAATCCTTCGAATCTGCCGTAAGGCATCTTGACGATATTGTTACTTTTCTGAATGGATTCAACTTCAAACTCAGGTTGCTCAAGCGTGCCCTGCCAAACTTATCACTGAGAATCTGCCACAAAGATTTTAGAAGTTCGGCTATGTCAAAAAAATCAATATGTTTGCTTTGCCGAAAGTCGGTTCTTATGCGCTCGGTAAATATCGGCACTACAAATCTCCGAACAGCCCTATCTATATCGCTAACATTAACGACAAAGCCAGTGGTCGGGTCAAGGTCGCCGGTAACCTCCACTAATAACTCGAAGAATATTGACAAGCCCTCACCTGCCGGCTTTGAGGCGAACGAATTAAAACCATCCAAATCCTCCGGTAAAAAGGGATTGACCGAAAACCTAACTGCCCTGCCGAGCTTATACATCAACGAAACCTCTTTTGCGCGGCCTGTCGTTGTTTTGTGCGTTCTGTGACTATTTGCGCTTGCCCATCAGTTTGGCGACTTTTGGCTCGATAGCCTCAGCCCAAATCTTGTAGCCGGCCTTGTTGGGATGGAGATAGTCCGGCATAATATCCTTGGGCAACAGGCCATCCTCTGTCAGAAACCTGCTATTGATATCAAGGTAATGAATCATTTTGCCGTCGGCGACCTTTGAAGCCAACTGGCTGGCCTGGGCATTTTTTTGACGCTGAGCGGAAGGACCGGCGTTGCGTGGGAAAATCGCCAGCAGAAGAACCCTGGTCTTTGGAAGCTTTGTGCGCAGCCGCTTACATACGGTGATAATTCCATCGGCGATTTCTTCGGCGGTGTTGTCATTTTTGTTGGAATTGTTCGTGCCAATCATAACAATCGCGAGTTTGGGAGACAGACCTTCGAGATTTGAATTATCCAGCCGCCACAACACGTGCTGTGTACGGTCCCCACTGAAACCCATATTGACGGCGTTGCGCGGCGCATAATAGGTATTCCATATTTCCTTACCGGCATTTTCCCAGCCCTGCGTGATAGAATCACCGATAAAGAGCAAATCGACGTTTCCGTGTTTGAGCCGTTCATTGACCGCATCGTGGCGCAGACCCCACCATTGGTCAGCCCGATTCACAGGTTTGACGGCGGAGTGATTTTTGCCTTCGACCGATTTGAAAGCAAGCTCCTGCTGACTGGCACACCCGACGAGTATGGCACTTGTCAGCAACAAAACGATAATGGCTGTTATCTTTCGTCTCATCTGTTATCTCCTTCTGTTAGTCTGTATATACGAACATAGTCTATTTCAAACTTTGCGGGAAACTTCGTATTTGAGGGGTCACCTCCTGACAGTCCGCCAACAGCGAGGTTCAGGATTATGTAGTGCGGCTGACGGAATGGATTCCTTCCGTACTTATCCTTGTTGAAGGTTTTCTGAAGGTCAATCGTGTTCAGAAGGCGTTCATCAACATAAAGCTTGATGCTGTTCACATCCCAGTCCATCCGCCATATATGGAACTTCATTGACCAGCCGGGGTCGTTAAAATCGGTGATGGGTATTTTGGCGTCGTCCCACCCGGCTACTCCCGGTTTTTCCGCGGCCCAGGCCGCGTTTGCCAGAAGCATGCCTCGATAGTATTCCATAATGTCAATCTCGCCGCTGCTCGGCCACCTTCCTTCGACACCCAGCGTCCAGAACGCAGGCCAGAGGCCGGGATGCGTGTTGATGCGGCCCCGCATCTCGAAGCGACCGTACATCCAGTTATGTAAACCACGGGTCGTTACGCTGGCGGACGTATATTCAGCATATTCCCTGTTCTTCTTCCAGTTGCCGCTATTGGGGTCGTAATTGGGATTCTGCTTTCGCTCGCGTCTGGCCTCAATGACCAGCAGTCCTTTTTCGCATCGAGCATTGTCCTGCTGATACCACTGGAGCTCTTCATTGCGGACGAAGCCTCGTTCGTATGTCCAGTTGCGAGGGTCAGGGGGACCATCTTTGTCAAACTCATCCGCCCAGACCAGCTTGTATGGGGTGGATGGCGGATTGTTTCTCTCGATGTCCTGCAGTAAGGTTGTCTGCTGTGCTATGACTGTTGAAGCAGCCATTGACAAAGAACACGCCGTTACAAAGACCTGCCATATCCTCATATATGCTTCTTTTGCTACTCTGCAAAGATAATTGTGGTGTGCGGACTTCGACAAGCTCAGTCGGGCCGAGCTCACCCTACAATCTCTTATACACCTGTTATCCGCGCATCAGGCCCAGGACCTCACTTCGGCTTTTCGGGTCCCGCCTGAATATCCCGCGAAGTGCCGATGTTACCATTACTGAGCCGGGCTTTTTTATGCCTCGAATGGTCATACAACTGTGGGATGCCTCCAGCACCACCGCCACGCCCTGGGGTTTTAAGCTGTTCATAATAAAATCTGCTATCTGGCCGGTAAGCCGTTCCTGCGTCTGGAGCCGGCGAGCAAAACAATCCACAATACGAGCCAGCTTGCTGACTCCAAGTATTCCACCGCTGGGCAAATATGCAACGTGAGCCGAACCGATGAACGGCATTAAATGATGCTCGCATATACTGTAAAAAGGAATGTCACGCAGCAAAACAATTTCGTCATAGCTTTCGGTAAAGACGCTCTGAAGATGCTCTTTGGGGTCCTCGTGCATCCCGGCTAAAAGCTCGGCATACATCCTTGCCACGCGCTGGGGCGTTCTTTTTAGCCCTTCACGGTCAACATCTTCACCGACCGCTAAAAGTATTTCCCTGACCGCTTTTTCGATTCTCTCGATATCTATTGTTTTGTCTTTTTTGCCCATCTGTCTGGCCTGCATTTTAAGAATTTGGAAAACGAGCACACAGTTCACAGGTGACTTGGTAGGTTGTCATGCTGAGCCGAAGGCGAAGCATCCGGCCCACGATTAAAGATTTCGCATTAGGCCCAAGGCCAGATTCTTCACTTCGTTCAGAATGACATCCATCATTCGATGTGTAATGGACCACGAGTCTGCCTCTTCAGCTATCGGTTCCGTGATTTAGTGTTTCTGGTTTACTAAATTCATAAGATAAGTAGTAAGTAACCGGACCCCAAATCCGCTTGAGCCTTCTGCAGCAAATTCAGTTGCCTTCTCGAATATCTCCACACCCGCAATATCCAGATGCGCCCACTTTGCATTTCCCACAAACTGCCTCAAAAACGCTGCCCCTGTGCAGGCGCCGCCCCATTTACTGCCGATATTTTTCAGGTCAGCAATCTTACTTTTCATTTCCTGGGCATACTCATCACCGCTGGGCATAGGCCAGACCTTTTCGCCGCTGTCCTCTGCGGCCCTCTGCAACTGTTTTATCAGCGACTGGTCATTGCCCATCAGGCCGGCCATATATTTGCCGAGAGCGACCCTGCAGGCGCCCGTCAATGTCGCTATGTCAACGATAATATCACACTTTTGCCTGACAGCATAGGCAAGCGCATCGCAGAGTATCATTCTTCCCTCGGCGTCGGTGTTCAACACCTCAACGGTTTTGCCGCTGAAGGTCGTAATAATGTCGCCGGGCCGATAGCTTGACCCGCTCGGCAAATTCTCCGCCGATGGAATTAGCCCGAAAACATTCAAGGGGAGCCGCATCTCCGCCGCCGCCTTCAACGTCGTCATTACCGCTATTCCGCCGGTTTTGTCCAATTTCATTTCATCCATATCCGCTGCCGGCTTGATGCTTATTCCGCCGGAATCGAAGGTTATCGCCTTGCCGACCAGCGCAACCGTAGGCCGACTCTTTGCTGCAGAGCTTCGGGGACTGTATTTCAGGACTATAAAACGCGGCTTATTCTGTGAGCCCGACCCCACTGCGAGTATGCCTCCCATACCATTTGCAGCCAACTGCTTTTCATCAAAAACCGTGCAGCTTAAATTCTTTGAAGCGTCGGCCAATTCTTTTGCAATGGCTGCCAGATTAGCCGGACTGACCACATTAGCCGGACGATTTGCCAGCGTCCGGGCGTAGCTTTGTGCTCTGCCAATGATAATCCCATTTGCAACCCCTCCCTCCAATTTTTTTACCTTCGCGGCATCGGAATCGAGCACCTCGACACTAAGTCGCTTTGGCCGTTCATCTTCACTCTCAGTGACAAACTCATCGTAACGATAGCTGCCAAAATATGTCCCTTCCGCCATAGCCCTACCCATCGCAGGCAAATCAAAGCGTCCTGCGAATGCTTTATGCATCGCCAGAGCAAGGCCTTCCATCTTCATTTCGACCGACTTTTTTGCCGCATTTGCTGCTGCCCTGCGAACCGTGTCAAGTGTGGCCTTTTTCTTTTCACCCAGACCGACCAGCAGCACCCTCGTGGCGCCGATTCGGCCATTGCTATAGACCAGCGCATTCGTTCCCTCTTTAGCCTTGAAATCACCCAGTTTAATCAGTTGCTCAATTGCCCCATCGAGCCGGCTATTAAGCTGTGCATTCAATTTATCCAGCCCTTTAACGTCGGAAAAAACTCCCACTGCAAGCACATCTGTTTTACATTCGTTAAAATCCGCCTGCCGCGTTTTTAGTTCAACATCAATAATCTCTTTCATTTTTCTCGACCTTTATTTCTGACAAATTCTCATCCATTATTTTTTACTTTCAGGATTTTTATTTCCCACGCTCACAGATTTCGCTCTGTGCCGCAGATAGCTTTCGATAAATCCATCGAGGTCTCCATCAAGCACCGCATCCACATTGCCGGTCTGAAAATCTGTTCGATGGTCTTTTACCATCTGGTAGGGCTGGAGGACATAACTTCGTATCTGGTTTCCCCAGGCGATTTCACCCTTCTCGCTATACAGCTTTGCAACCTCGGCATCGCGCTTCTGCTGTTCGAGCATATACAGTCTGGCCTTGAGCATTTTCATTGCCTCGGCCTTGTTTTTGTGCTGGCTCCTCTCGTTCTGGCACTGCACTACAATACCGGTCGGCTCGTGTATAACCCGCACCGCCGAGTTGGTTTTGTTCACGTGCTGTCCGCCGGCACCGCCTGCCCGGAAAAAGTCAATCCTCAGGTCGTCCTCTTTTATTTCAATATCAATATCCTCATCAAATTCCGGGACGCAATCCACCGCTGCAAAACTCGTGTGCCGCCTGCTCTGCGAGTCGAACGGACTTATTCTGACCAGCCGATGCACGCCAATCTCACACGACAGTTTTCCGAATGCGTAAGGCCCATTGACTCGCAGCGTAATCGAGCGAATCCCTGCCTCTTCGCCCGGCGTAATATCAAGCTCCTGGTATTTGAACTTGTGCGCGTCAAAGTATCGCGTGTACATCCTCAGCAGCATACTTGCCCAGTCGCAGCTTTCCGTTCCTCCTGCTCCCGCGTGAATGCTGAAAAAGCAGTTCTTCGTATCTTCGGGTCTGGATAAAAGACCCGTTAGCTCTATTTGCTCGCATTGCTTTACAAGCGTATTCAAATCATTCTCCAACTGTCCCAGCTCCGCCTGGTCTGACTGGGACACAAGCTGCGACAACTCTTCGAGGTCCTTAACTTCGCGGAGCAATTCTTCTGCCGGCTCGACTATCCCCTTAATCGCACTTAACCGGGATACTGTGGCTTGAGCGGTCTCCTGGTTGTCCCAGAAACCGGCCCTGGACATCTTCCTCTCAAGCTCCTGCAGCTGGGATTTCTTGTTAGGCAGGTCAAAGCCAGTCCCGGATTTCCTTAATCCGGGCCGACAGTTTCGATACCGCTGATTTTAATTCCGCCAATTCCATTTACCTGCTCTTATTAACGTTATTTTCAAACAGCCATTCGGTTACCGCTTACAGACCACTTTATACCACATCTGAAGTCCGGACGCAACTTGCTTGTTTTCCGGCAATAGTCCCAAAGATTGTGGGAAAATTTTGGGGGCTGGTTTTGATGGGTTTTTCGCTCCCGTAAGGGATGGCTTACGCCATAACCCTTGGTCTGCCAGACCACCCTCTGTAAATCACATACGCCCTTATGCCTCCTCTCCGTTCCTCTGATGTCTGGATGTGATGTGCACTGCCCAAATGACTGGTCTATAGAGATGATGATGTGGGCCGTTGTACCTTTTGACCCCAGTAGCTCATTAGAACCTCCAGGTCATTCACATCTACTACACCGTTGCCAAAAGGTCGTGGAGCAATATCAACCGATGTTTCATTCTGACCCCAATATTCAACGAGTATTTCGAGGTCTTTGATATCAACTGTTCCATCGCCGTTGAAATCAACGTTTGGAATAATTTGCACCTGCCACAGGTCGAAGTCGCCAAGCCCTCCCGGACGGTCAGATTGGAAAATGAGCGTTGAGCCGTCAGGAGAGACGCAGGGATGCCAGTCTTCCATCGGACTATTAACGGTCGGGCCAAGATTCACTGGTTTTGACCATGGCTGGTCTATCGCGCTGCGCCTGGTTATATAGATATCAGACCCACCGAATCCTCCGGGGCGTGCGGACATGAACAAGAGCACCAAATTATCGGCTAAGATACATGGCTCAGAGTCTATGCCCGAACTATTGACAGTTGGCCCGAGATTTACCGGCGGTCCCCAGCGACCCTGCTTCGTTGCTCGGGTCGTTACGAATAAGTCGTGCAAAGCACCACCACGCGCGTCACGGCAAAAGTATAGTGTAAGACCGTTGGCTGAAATACTGGCGTCACCTTCGTCGTCTGAAGTGTTGACAGGCGGACCCAGATTCACTGGTTCTTCCCAAGGGTCGCTTTTCGACGCCCGCCTTGAAACCCATATATCGGAATTACCATATCCGCCTGGACGGCGATAAGGTTCAGGCCAGTCAATAAAATATAACTCCAGCCCATCGGAGGAAATGCATGTGGGCGTTTCACTGGCCTTCGTGTTGATTTTTGGTCCAAGATTCACTGGCTTTCCCCACAGGTCGCTTGTCGTTGCCCGTCTGGCTACCCATATATCTGATGAACCATATCCGCCGGACCTGTTGTCTGCTGAACCATATCCGCCGGGCCTGTCTGAACCAAAATACAGTTCCAGACCATCAGATGAGATGCACGGAAATACTTCGTGATACGCAGTATTGACTTTCGGCCCAAGATTAGCAGGTGCGCCGAAGGTAAAGCCTGCGGTTTGTTCCTGAATCGGAATAATCGGCACCTGCCATAGGTCGAAGTCTCCAAGTCCTCCCGGACGGTCGGATTGGAAAATGAGCGTCGAGCCGTCCGGAGAAACGCAGGGATGCCAGTCTGTCATCGGACTATTGACGGTCGGGCCCAGATTCACTGGTTTTGACCATGGCTGGTCTATCGCGCTGCGCCTGGTTATATAGATATCATTCCCACCGAATCCGCCGGGGCGATCGGAAATGAACAAGAGCGCCAAATCATCGGCTAATATGCATGGCTGAGAGTCCGTGGCCGAACTATTGACAGTTGGGCCCAGATTAACCGGCGGTCTCCAGCGGCCCTGCTTCGTTGCTCTGGTTGTTACCATTAAGTCATGAAAACCTATTGACCCACGTCCATCGCAGCAAAAGTAGAGTGTAAGGCCGTCGGCTGAAGTAATGGCATCACCATCAACCGCTGAGGTGTTGACAGGTGGACCTAAATTTACAGGCGGTCCCCAGGGGTCGCTTTTCGATGCCCTCCTTGAAACCCATATATCGACATAACCATATCCGCCGGGACGACTTTGAAGGTAGTCCATCAAATATAATTCGAGTCCATCAGAAGAAATGCTTGTGGGTGTCTCACTGGCCTGCGTATTGACCTTTGGTCCAAGATTTACAGGTTCTCCCCACAGGTCGCCTGTCGTTGCGCGTTTGGCTATCCATATATCTATTGAACCATATCCGCCGGGCCTGTCTGAACCAAAATACAGCTCCAGACCATCAGATGAGATGCACGCAAATCCTTCGTGATACGAAGTATTGATTGTCGGCCCAAGATTGGTTGGTTTGCCGAAGGTAAAACCTGCGGACAGTAACGAGACTTTTCCCTGTTCCTTCTTGATTGTTTGCGGCTTGATGGTTGCTGGCGCAGAGATACGTTGGTCAAGTTCTTGCTGTAATTTATTAATTTTCTCCTGGGCGGCGAGATAGTCATCTCGGAGCACTCGCAGAGCGGCACGGGCCTGCTCTTCATCTTTACCCAGCACCATAAGTTCCAGTTCGGTCCATTCGGTGTTCTCCTCGGCCAGTTGTGCCTTTCTTTTCTGGATTCGGACCTCGTTTTCAGCATCCTTCAATCTTGTTCTGTGCTCGACCGCCCTGGTATATGCAAACAAAAGGGAAACCATTATGGCCGCCGCGACAGCTATATGCACCCGATATTTCCATGCCTTCTTACGAACAAAGTACATCTTCGTAGGCACCGGAGCATCTAAAGGTTCGCCATTAAGGTAGTTGCTGATGTCTATGGCTAATGTTCCCGCTGAGGCGTAGCGGTCTTCCGGATTGTGAGCAAGCGCCTTAAGCAGAAGCGCCTCCAGTTCGCGGTCAAAGGATTTATTCACCTCTCGCGGACGCTGAATCTTACCATCTGCAATGTTTCTGAGCACACCGAGCGTAGGTCCTGAGAGGTCGTGCGGCGACTGTCCGAGCAAAAGCTCGTAAAGAATCACCCCCAAGCTAAAAACATCCGTGCGAGTGTCGATTTCGCTGTGACGACCAGCCGCCTGCTCAGGCGACATATAGGATGGAGTGCCGGTAATCTGGCCTTCGATAGAAATGTTCAGCGCCTCATCTTCTTCCAACAATGCTTTAGCCAGCCCGAAATCAAGAACGTGCGGCTGCCCATCGGCGCTTACCAATATGTTCGAAGGTTTTAGGTCACGATGTATCACAGCCCGCAGATGGGCATAGAGCACCGCCTGGCAAACCGTTCGCATAAGAGCTAAAATCTGGACCTGCGACAATCTCCTGCTTTTGACATATCTATCCAGAGGTTCGCCAACAACCAACTCCATAGCATAATAGTACATTCCACGATGCAGGCCGCTCTCGTAAATGCGGGCTATGTTGGGATGGTCCAGCCTCGCAGTCAATTCCACTTCTCTTTGAAAGCGAACCTGCGCTTTTTGGGACATAACTCCGTGAGGTGTCATCAGTTTCAATGCCACCTGCCTGTGTGTACTTAGCTGTTCGGCACGCCAGACTATCCCCATGCCGCCTTCACCCAGGCGTTCAATGATTCTATATCCTTCGATATCGGGATACTCATCTGTCTTACCCGCAAGGGAAGGGGCGTTCCGGTCATCAGAGGGCAGGACTGCGGCAGTCCTTTTGAGTGTTTCTGGGATTGGAGGCGGTTCTCCTTCGAACATTCGGACTTCAAATTCGCCGAGTTTTTCTGATTGACCTATGGCCACGCGCACCTCGCCGGTTGCGCCTAAGCGAATCCTGCATCCAGTCTTCGCCTTCTGTTCATCTACGCATCGGCGTGCAACGAGTCGTCCGCTTTTCCAAACTTCTACGTAGGCCATAGTAATACAGGCAAAGTGAGGTAATATTGACTTCTCAGATGAGCTAAAATCCACACTCAAGCCCTTGCCACCATGATACTAATCAGTATCGCAGAGGGCTCTCATGGACAAGTATGTAGTATATCTAATCCAAGGCACATTGCAAGAAAAACAGGTAGCCGAATCGTAACCTGGTCATCCTCACAGTGAGCTGATGAGCTAATATTTGAATAAAAATTTTCTGGACAACACTTAGCAGTGTGGTTATAATTATGCCTGCGTAAATGGTCGATATTATAGTTGTGTTGAAAGCAGAGGTAACTGGCTATGGCACATAAAAAAGGACAAGGCTCTACAAAGAACGGCAGAGACAGCAACGCGAAATATAGAGGCATAAAGCTGTTTGCCGGCCAATCGGCAAGGACCGGCTCAATAATAGTCCGGCAGTGCGGAACAAAATTCTTCCCTGGCAGCAATGTCGGCATTGGGAAGGACTACACGTTATTTGCCACCACAGATGGAACAGTCCGCTTTCAGGGACGAAAAGTCCACGTTGTCTGACAAAAAAACGGGCATCTGACGAACAGAAGGGATGCCGGTGCGCCGGCATCCTTTTTTTATATCGAGATTGCTTTGTAAAAAACATTTGAGGGTGTCATTTCGAGCGAGCCGCAGGCGAGTCGAGAAATCTTTTAAATAGATTTCTCCGCTGCGCGTCCCCTGGGGACGCTCCGGTCGAAATGACATCTTTCTACAAAGCATATCGAGATACAAAACACGAGCGATTTATCCTTCGCAGCAGCCCCCAACTCGTCAGAGTTGCTACGGAGAATGGACGAGATACGAGAGAATGTTTATTGATGAGGCAAAAATCCAGGTCAAGGCCGGAGACGGCGGCAATGGGTGCGTCAGTCTTCACCGTGAAAAGTTCCTCCCAAAAGGTGGGCCGGACGGCGGCGACGGCGGAAAAGGAGGCGACGTTTATTTCCAGGCCGACGAAAATCTCGACACGCTGATAGATTTCGCCGGCAAGCATCACTGGCACGCCGGAAATGGTCAGGGCGGCTCAGGGAACAACAAGCACGGAGCAGATGGCGAGGACCTGATAATCAAG
>Ga0315295_10005033_pt1 | contig 11299 bp, 9 predicted proteins | sample YL17G14_0_MG_FD_204453 | JGI IMG/M metagenome (GOLD analysis project Ga0315295, IMG submission 204453) | Sediment microbial communities from Yellowstone Lake, YNP, Wyoming, USA - YL17G14_0 | ecosystem: Environmental > Aquatic > Freshwater > Lake > Sediment | place: USA: Wyoming | collected...
CAAGATGTGGGAGTTCTACAAGCGCATCGGGATCGTGGGGAAGGACAACAAGTACACGGAACACTTCGGAGACCCCGTCTGGGTATACTACCAGTATCGCCTGGCGAAGGGCGACAAACGATCCAAGGAAGCCATCTATGCGGAAGGCCAGAAGCAAATCAGCCAGGTGGACGCCAGAGGTGTTGACCTGGCCATCGGCCACGGCCAGAAAGCCTGGGATCTCAATCCTCAACTCTCCAACAAGCTCCTCTCCCTTTATCAAGATGCCAAGAAATCGCTCTGGGCAGAGCTTACCCCCGAGTTCATCAAGACGATTCCCAACGCAGTCCAGGTCAGGACTCTCTCCAAGGACCGCGAAGACTATATTGCGCATCCTGCGACCGGCGAAAAGTTGAGCCCCGAATCTGTTGCCACTTTAGAAAAGCTGAGAGACTCGTGGGGAGAAAAGAAACCGAACGTCCAGATCGTGATTTCCGACGGCCTGAATGCCAATGCGATCATGGACGAGAATCATCTCGCACCCTACCTTGATGAGATTCGAAGGCTGCTGACCGAGGCGGGTGCCGTCGTAGAAGAGAAGAACATTGTTGTCACGAGCGCCAGGGTGAGGGCCGGGTACGAGATCGGCCAGTTACTGTACAAGGATGCGGATCCGAATCGATTCAAGGGGATCCTGCACATCATTGGGGAAAGGCCCGGAACGACGCACCACTCTTATTCGGTTTACATAACGGCAGCGAAGGGATCCGTGTGGACGAACAAGAAGGTGGATCACGACATCACGAGAGTCGTCTGCAACGTCGCAGACACGGCTCTTTCGCCCAAAGAGGCGGCCGATGAGACCCTGACCATCATAAGGGAAATTACCGGCAAGTCCGTTCCATCGAGCAGGAGTGCAAGTAACTGAGGGATCGGCTCCCCCCTTTTCTAGCTTGGAAACCGTGAGGAGGATGCAGTGTATCCGCTGATTTTCCTAGTCCTGTTCCCTCTCCTGATTGCGTTCCTGGCGTTAGCCCTCCCGCGTGGCCTTCTGATCAAGAAGGTTATCGGGGTCCTTGCCAATGCTGTTCTGTGCGGGGTACCGGTCTATCTCCTGGCTGCTCACCTCGGCCAGGAGGCAACGTACTACCAGGCAGAGAGCCATCTCGTCGACGCGGCCATGCCCCTCATCGAGGTGGTCATTGCAGTCTACCTTATTTACGTCTCTGTCCGGTCCCGGAGATACCTGCCGGTGCTTCTCGTGGTGCTCCAGTCGGTCGCGATCCTGGCATTCGAGCTCACCGGAGGGCACACGCTCGAGGTGGAGCACAATCTCTTTGTCGACCAGTTTTCGATCATTATGGCTCTCATTGTCGGCTGCATCGGAGGGGCGATTTGTCTGTTCGCTTTCGGGTACATGCCGGAGTTCCATCATCACTATCAAGAAGTGCCGGACAGGCGGCGTTACTTCGCGTTCCTGCTGTACCTCTTTCTGGCTGCCATGTTCGGCATCGTGTTCTCCAACAACCTGATGTGGATCTACTTCTTCTGGGAGATCACGACCCTGTGTTCGTTCCTCTTGATCGGATACAAGAATGATAAGCCCTCCCAGGATAGCGCCTTCAAGGCTCTGAACATGAACCTGATTGGCGGGGTAGCCTTCGCGGTCGGGCTCGTTTACCTGTACAACGCGTCCCACGTGATGGAGCTGGATAAGGTTCTCGGGCTCGACAAGGGCATGGTTCTGCTCCCCGCTGTATGCATTGTCTTTGCGGGGCTGGCAAAGTCCGCACAGTTCCCGTTCTCGTCCTGGTTGACGGGCGCGATGGTGGCTCCGACCCCGGTTTCCGCTCTGTTGCATTCGAGCACGATGGTCAAGGCGGGGGTGTACATCATTTTGAGGTTGGCTCCCGTTCTGCAAAACACGGCCGCATCGAAAGTTCTGACGATGATCGGGGGCGTGAGCTTTCTCATTACCGCACTCATCGCCGTTTCTCAGAGGAACGCGAAGAAGGTTCTGGCCTATTCGACCATCTCGAACCTCGGATTGATCGTGGCTTGTGCGGGAGTGAATACGGATGCTGCCGTATGGTCAGCGCTGGTCCTGATCATTTTCCATGCAGTGGCAAAGTCGCTGCTCTTCCTCTGCGTCGGCGTCATTGAATACAAGGTGGGGAGCAGGGACATAGAGGACATGGACTATCTGATCATGCGCATGCCTAAGCTTGCCACATGCATGCTGATCGGCATGGCGGGCATGTATATCGCTCCGTTTGGCATGGTGATCGCCAAGTTCGCGACACTGAAGGCATTCGTCAACGAGAGTCCGGTCATGACGGTCATTCTGGCATATGGCAGCGCAGCGACGCTGTTCTTCTGGGTCAAATGGATGGGGAAGGTGATGTCCATCAAGGGGGGGGCCAGTCTGGAGGTGGTCGAGGACCGGGTCAGCCGCTGGGAGTGGACCACGTTGGGGATACTGGCGGCTGCCACGGTAGCGGTCTGCGTTGCGTTTCCGTTCATTGCGTTCCAGGTGATCAATCCGTATCTGCGTGAGGTTTTCGGACAGGCTCCCATTGTCGATACGTTCAACGTGTATGTGATCCTGATCCTCATGATCTCGCTGTGGATCGTCCTTCCGCTCGGTCTTCTCTACTACAGGACCTTGGGTAAGGGTATCAGGACGGTTGCGACCTACCTGGGGGGCGGGAACATCGACGACGTGAGCTATGAAGGTGCGATGGGAAAGGCGGGGGAAATCGAAATCAAGAGTTATTACATGGAAAAGTACTTTGGGGAAAACGTGCTATTCCCTGTCGGGGTGTACTTGGCGTTGACGTTCGTATTCATCATGTTTGGAGTGGCCGCCCTATGAACATCATTCCAGAGACGTATCAGTCCCTGAGTCTCGTTGAGAGGATGGTCGCCTTTGTGGTCCTCGCGCCCCTTTTGGGAGGCCTGCTGGCGGGAATCGATCGGAAGCTGAGTGCAAGGCTGCAAGGCAGGTATGGCCCGCCGGTGAGGCAGCCCTTTTTCGATGCGCTCAAACTGTTTCAAAAGGAAAGGGTGGTGGTGAACCGGGCGCAAAACTTTCCGATCTTCCTCTTCCTTCTGTTTACGGTGTTCTCCGGCGCTCTGTTCTTTGCCGGGGCCGATCTTCTGTTGACGGTCTTCTGCCTGGCCGTGGCCGGAACATTCCTCGTTCTAGGCGCCTTCTGTGTAGGTTCGCCCTTCAGTCACCTTGGCGCTGAACGCGAAGTGATTCAAATGATGGCCTACGAACCGATGGTCATCCTTGTAGCCGTGGGGATGTACCAGGTGACGGGGAGCTTCAAGGTTGCAGACATCGCACAGCACCAGGTGCCGTTGCTCTTCCATCTCCCAGGTGTATTCGCGGGCTTTCTGTTTATTCTGACGATCAAGTTCAGAAAGTCTCCGTTTGATCTGTCCATGTCCCATCACGCGCATCAGGAAATCGTGCGCGGGCTCACCACTGAATTCTCCGGGCCGGCCCTGGCTCTCATTGAAATCGCACACTGGTACGAGAATGTTCTGCTCCTCGGGATCGTATACCTCTTCCTGGGGTCCAACCCGTTGCTCGCCGTAGTGATGGCCTTGCTGGTCTACTTTTTGGAGATCTTTATCGATATGAACTATGCCCGGTTCAAGTGGCAGCTCACCTTGTTGAGTTCATGGCTGATCACGGCCGTCGTTGCCGTGCCAAATATTATCGTGCTGTCAACCCTGAGATAGGTCGGTGGAGAAAGAGAATGGCCTGGTTCAAACGATCGCCATGGATGATTCACTACAACGCGACGAGTTGCAATGGGTGCGACATCGAGGTGTTTGCGAGCCTGACGCCTCTGTACGATCTGGAGCGGTTCGGGATCATCAACACCGGGAACCCGAAGCACGCTGATATCCTTGCGGTAACCGGATCGGTGAATGAGAAGAGCACCCAGGTTGTGAAGAACATATATGAGCAGATGCCGAATCCAAAGGTGGTAGTGGCAATCGGGCTCTGCGCGATCTCGGGGTGCGTGTTCCAGGACTGTTACAACGTGCTCGGGGGAGTGGACAAGGTGCTGCCTGTGGATGTCTACGTCCCAGGATGTGCCGCGCGGCCGGAGGCGATTATCGATGGGTTGATGAAGGCTTGCGATGTCCTCGAAGAGAGATATGCGGAGGGGAAAGCGGCTAAACGGCGGGTTCAAGGACTGTAAACATTGAAAAACGGGGCGCTGACCATGACTGAACAGCAGGAAATCGTTCCGATCCGAGTGGGCGAGCTCGTGGGAGAGGCCGCTCGGCTTTATGCCGAGGGTCATCGCTTGGTGCAGATCAGCTGCACCACGCTGGAGAGCGCCTACGAGCTCAGTTACTCCTTCGACAAAGGGTATCGGCTGCAGCACCTGCGTGTAACTGTGACCCAGGAGGAGGAGATCCCCAGCATCAGCATCATTTACCCGGGTGCATTCTTGTACGAGAACGAGATCCATGATCTTTTCGGGCTCACCGTTCGAAACATAGCGGTCGATTACCGCGGCACGTTGTATCGTACGAAGGTGCAAACGCCGTTCAGCATCGAGAACTGTCCGGTGCCCGTGCCCCCGAAACCGAAGCAGGAAGCCCCGAAGGAAACGGGGGAGGCGGAGAGCCCTGAAGAGCAGCGCGAAGGATCAGGAGAATAGCCAAGAGAGAGGAGCTCCATTCCCATGGGCCAGAGAAATGTCATCCCCTTCGGACCTCAACACCCGGTCCTCCTAGAGCCTCTACATCTTCAACTGGTCACCGAGGACGAGAAGGTGGTGGACGTCGTACCTTCCATCAGCTACGTGCACAGAGGGTTGGAGAGGCTGGTGGAAAAGAGGGATTACCTGGATTTCGTTCACATCGCCGACAGGATCTGCGGACTTTGCAGCTTTATGCACGCGATGGGCTATTGTCAGGCGGTTGAAGCGGTTATGCGCATCGAGGTGCCGGCGCGCGCCTTGTATCTAAGGACCATATGGGCTGAACTCGGGCGGATCCACAGTCATATTTTCTGGCTCGGCGTTGCGGCCGATGCGTTCGGGTACGAGAGCGTCTTCATGCAGTCCCTGAGGGTGCGCGAGGAGGTTCTCAACGTGATCGAAGAAACCACCGGGGGCAGGGTGATCTTCGGGACCTGCAAAGTGGGAGGGGTGAGAAAGGATATCGGTTCGGAAACACTGCAGGGTGTGGTTAGGAGATTGACCGCGCTGAGAGGTGAGCTGCAAGATCTCACCGATGTCTTCATCAACGACTACTCGATCAGGCACAGGCTGGTGGGGGTCGGGTGTATTTCTAAAGAGGACGCCTACACCCTCGGGTGCGTTGGACCCATGGCTCGAGCGAGCGGGCTGGGCATAGACCTGCGGACCCTTGGGTACGCTGCTTACGGGGAGTTGGAGGTGGAGCCCGTGGTGGAAAACACGGGAGACTGTTATGCTCGATGCCTCGTGAGGATTCGCGAGATCTTCCAGTCCATCGACTTGATCCGTGAGGCTGCTGGCAAGATTCCCGAAGGACCGGTAGACGTCAAGGTCAAGGGCACTCCGAACGGGGAGTATTTTTCGCGGATCGAACAGCCGCGGGGCGAAGTCATCCACTACGTGAAAGGGAACGGCTCGAAGTTTCTGCAGAGGTTCCGGGTCCGGGTCCCTACCTTCAGTAACATCCCGGCCATGATCAAGATCATGAAGGGCTCAGAGCTGGCGGACATTCCCAATATCATCGTCACCCTGGATCCATGTATAAGCTGCACGGAGAGGTAGAGGGCTGAGATCATGAGACTGTTTACGATGACCAAGACAGTGACAAAGAACCTGATCGCCGGGCCTGCGACGCTCATGTACCCCAAACGGAAGAGGGATTTCACCCCGATCACCAGGGGGAGCATAGGGATCGATATTAACACTTGCATATTCTGCGGGATCTGTTCGAAGCGGTGTCCAACCCACGCTCTTGCGGTCAGCAAGGATCCCACCAAGGAATGGGAAATCGACCGTCTCAAGTGCTGCATGTGCAATCTTTGCGTTGAAGTCTGTCCCAAGAAGTGTCTCCTGACTCTCAATCAGTATTTCCCGCCTGTGAGAGAGAAGGGGATGGGGATCCATAGGGAAAATCCGGCAACCAAGTAGGAGGAAAAGGAAATGGCGAGAAAGGTGGTTATCGATGAGCCCGAATGCGTAGCCTGCGGCGTCTGTGTGGAAGGCTGTCCGGAGGTTTTCAGCATGGAGGAGGGTGCGGAGTCTGCGAAAGTCATCAAGGCTACAGGTGGTCCCGAAGATAAGATTCAAGAGGCCATCGACGCATGTCCTACGCAGTGCATCAAATGGGAGGGTTAGCAGGCCATCGAAAAACGCCGGTCTGTTGCGTTCGGTTCGTTCTTTGAATCAGTTGTCGGTTTTCAGTTGCCAGGTGTCAGAGGTGAGGGGGAGGCCTGACAGCTGACCGCTGAAAGCTGATCCCTGGATCGCGGGAAGGAAAGGACGGCATTTCGACCCGAAGTCGAAATGCGCTCCCGCAGCATACGATCTTCTCTTCCTTTTCAGCCATACCTCTTCTCCCCTAAACTCGCCGGAAAGCAGACGATAAGTTCACTACGGCCGTGGACTGTGGCCGCCTGGCATTGTTCTCGCATGATTGCGAAATATATGATATAACAATGCCTGCTCGCGCGGAATCCTGAGTGGCAAACCCAAGTGATAAAACGGAGAGGAAGGTTTCATGAGAGAAGAGCAATGGACGAGTGGGAAACGCCCTTTTCCTCGAAGGAAACGCCAGGGCGGGGTTCTCCTCAAACCTTGCGCCGCATGGGCGGCGGCCGTGGTCATGAGTGCCGCCGGGTGCGATAAGCAAGCGCCGTCTCCCCCTCCCCCACCCATCGTGCAGGTCGCCGAAGTCACTCCGACCAACGTGCCGATGGCCACCGAGATCATCGGCCAACTGGATTCGCCGCAGAACGTGGAGGTGCGGGCCCGCGTCGAGGCCTTCGTGGACAAGGTGCTCTTCACCGAGGGCACCGAGGTGAAGGAGGGCGCCCCGCTCTTCTTGCTTGACAAGAAGCCATTCGAGCAACGGCTCAACGCCGCCAACGGGATGCTGGCTGAGGCGAAAGCGACGTTGAACAAGTACGAAAAGGACGTCGCCCGACTCACACCCCTCGCCGAGAAGCGCGCCATTCCGCAACAGGACCTCGACAACGCCGTCGCCTCGGTGGAGGTCGGCAAGGCGGGCGTCCTCTCGGCACAAGCGCGGGTGGAGTCGGCGCAGATCGACCTGGGCTATTGCGACGTGCGGTCACCGATCAGCGGCCTGATCGGGGCCAAGCAGGTGTCGATCGGCGAATTGGTGGGCAAGGGCACGCCTACGCTGCTGGCCACCATCTCGACGCTCGATCCCATCTGGTTCTATTGCAACGTGAGCGAAGTCCAGTGGCTCAAGGCCCAGAGCGAGGTCAGTCGCACTGGCAAACAGGTGGCCGACCTGCCGCTCACCCTGATCCTGGCGAACGGCACAGTGCATCCGGCCAGGGGAAACTTCGTCTTCATTGATCGCGCCGTGGATGTGAAGACCGGCACGCTGCGGGTGCGCGCCGAATTCCCCAATACCGAGAAGCTGCTTCGCCCCGGGATGTTCGGGCGGATCAAGGTGGACCTGGGCGTCCGACCCGACAGCATCCTCTTGCCCGAGCGGGCGGTGGCGGAACTCCAGGGCAAGAATTTCGTGTGGGTCATCGACCCCGACAACAAGGCGACGCAACGCGCCGTCAAGGTGGGCGAGACGGTCGGAGGAAGCCTGCTGATTCTTGAGGGTCTCAAGGCCGGCGAACGCTTCGTGGTCGAGGGCCTGCAAAAGGTGCGCGAAGGCGCGCCCGTGCAACCGATGACCGCCGAGCAGATGGCCCAGGCCGCCGCCGCGCAGGCGCCGGCGACGACCCAGCACGAAAAGGAGTAACGCTATGGCTGACTTCTTCATCCGCCGCCCCATCGTGGCGATGGTCATAGCCATCCTGATGGTCATCGTGGGGCTGATCACCCTCAAGGGACTGCCCATCTCCGAGTATCCCCCCGTCAGCCCGACGATGATCCAGGTTACCACCACTTACCGCGGCGCCGCCGCTGAGGCGGTCATGGAATCCGTGGCCACGCCGATCGAGTCCAAAGTCAACGGCGTGGACAAGCTGCTCTACATGCAGTCATACAACGCCAACGACGGCAAGCTCACACTGAACGTTTACTTCGACGTGGGCACGGACGTGGACATCATGCAGGTCAACGCCCAAAACCGCGTCGGCCAGGCCGAGGCGCAGTTGCCGGACGCGGTCAAGAAGGAAGGCGTCGTCGTAAACCGCTCCAGCCCGGACATCCTGATGGTCGTTGGGCTGTCTTCACCCAAGGGCACCTACGACGCCATGTTCCTGGGCAATTACTGCGACATCAATCTGGTGGATGCCATCAAACGCGTGCGCGGCGTGGGGGACGTGAAGAATTTCACCGCGCAGGATTACTCGATGCGCATCTGGTTGCGGCCGGACAAGCTGGCATCGCTGGGAGTCACCCCCAGCGACGTGTCCAACGCCATCAAGGAACAGAACGCGCAATCGCCCGCCGGCCGGATCGGTGCCGAACCGGCCCCGCCCGGCCAGGAGAGCCAGTTCAACGTCCGCGCGCTCGGCCTGTTGAAGGATCCTAAGGAGTTCGAGGACATCATCATCCGCTCCAACCCCGACGGCTCGCAGGTGAAGATCAAGGATGTCGGCCGCGTGGAGTTGGGTGCGCAGACCTACGACTTGCGCGCCCGCTTGAACCAGTCGCCGGCGGGTGCCATCGGCATTTACCTGGCGCCCGGAGCGAACGCCATCGAAACCGCTGACAACGTGAAGAAGATTCTCAAGGCCGCCAAGGAACGGTTCCCGGCCGACATGGATTACGACATCACGCTCGATTCCACCCTGCCGATCAAAGCCTCGCTGGAGGAGATCGTGAAGACTCTCGAGGAGGCGATCGTGCTGGTGCTCCTCGTGGTCTATATCTTCCTGCAAAGCTTCCGCGCCACCATCATCCCGATGTGCACGGTGCCGGTTTCGCTGCTCGGCACGTTCATCGCCTTCCCGATGCTCGGGTTCAGTGTCAACGTGTTGACCATGTTCGGCCTGGTGCTGGCCATCGGCATCGTGGTGGACGACGCCATCGTGGTGGTCGAGGCGGTGCAACATCACCTCGAGCGCGGCATGACCCCGGTTGAGGCCACGCGCCAGGCGATGAAAGAAGTGACGGGACCGGTCGTGGCCATCGGACTCGTCCTGTGTGCCGTGTTCGTGCCGGTGGCGGGCATGGGCGGCGTGACGGGCCAGCTCTACAGGCAGTTTGCTCTCACCATCGCAGTATCGGTGGTGCTCTCCGTCATCAACGCGCTCACGCTCAGCCCCGCGTTGTGCGCCCTGTTGCTCAAGAAACCGACGCCGGGACGCGGTCCGATTGCGAAGTTCTTCAAGTTGTTTAACAACACGTTTGATTGGTTGAGCAACCGCTACGGCGCCATCGTCGGTGGTCTGGCCCGCAAGGCGACGCGCTCGATGCTGCTGCTGGTGGCGGTGGTGGCCGGCATCTGGATGCTGGGGAAGTTCGTGCCGGGCGGCTTCATTCCCGACGAGGACAAGGGCTATCTCTTCGTGGCGGTCGAACTGCCCGAAGGCGCTTCGCTGCAGCGCACGGATGAGGTGCTGAAACAGGTGGAGGAGGTCGTGGGCAGCACCAAGGGCGTGCGTTCCGCCCTCGGTCTGGCGGGTATGAACATCCTCAATTCGCTCAACTTCCCCAACGCCGCGCTGATGTTCGTGGGTCTTGAGCCTTGGGAGGAGCGCAAGTCGCCTGAGTTGCACGCCAGCGCCATCACCCGCGAGTGGAACAAAAAGTTTTCCGCCATCCCGGAGGCGCGCGCCTTTGCCTTCGGTCCGCCCCCGCTGCCAGGCTACGGCAACGTGTCCGGCTTCACCATGCAATTGCAGGACCGGTCCGGTGGCAGCATCGCGCAACTGGCGGGCTACGTTAAGCAACTCACCGTGGCGGTCGCCAATCGCCCGGAGATCGGCCGCATCAGCACCACCTTCAACCCGGCGACCCCCCAGGTGAAGGTCGAGCTGGACCGCGAGAAAGCCCGCACGCTGGGCGTGCCGGTGGACAGCGTCTTCCAGACGATGCAGGCCTATTTGAGCGGACTCTACGTGAACGACTTCGTCCGCTTCGGGCGGGTCTACAAGGTCTTCCTGCAGGCCGAGCCTGAGTTCACCAGCAAACCGAACGACATCGGCGAGTTCTATGTCCGCAACAACGACGGCCAGATGGTGCCCTTGAGCACGCTGGTGAAGGTCAGCCAGATGTCCGGCCCGAACATCGTCACCCGCTTCAACCTTTACAACGCCGCGGAAATCATGGGCGCGCCCGCGCCGGGCTACAGTTCCGGGCAGGCGATCAAGGCCATCGAGGAAGTCATGAAAACCATGCCCCCGGAGGTCGGCTACGAGTGGTCCGGCCTGACGCTCCAGGAAAAGAAATCCGAGGGCCAGGCGCCGGTCATTTTCGGTATGGCGATCCTGTTCGTGTTCCTGCTGCTGGCGGCGCAGTATGAGAGTTGGGGGCTGCCCTTCGCGGTGTTGCTGGCCACGCCGACCGTTGTGCTGGGCACCCTGATCGGCATGTTGGCGCGACACTTCGAGCTGAACGTCTACGCCCAGATCGGCCTGGTCATGCTCATCGGGCTGGCGGCGAAGAACGCCATTTTGATCGTCGAGTTCGCCAAGATGCAGCGTGAGGAGGGCAAGGAAATCCTCGACGCGGCCGTCGAAAGCTCGAAACTGCGCCTCCGGCCCATCCTGATGACGTCGTTCGCATTCATCCTGGGCTGTGTGCCTCTGATGCTGGCCTCGGGTTCGGGCGCGGCTTCGCGCAGCACCATGGGCACGGGCGTCGTGTTCGGTATGACCATCGCCACCGTGGTGGGGCTGTTCATCATCCCGGTCTGCTATGTGTTCGTGCAGCGGCTGACTGAACGCGGCGGAACGAAAGCCCCGCTCCCAGCCCCCGCGCCCGCGACGCAGAAAGGAGGGCACTGATGAGAGCCGGAATCGGAAGGGCGAAGCCCGAAGGAAGCCCGAAGGGCGAAGTCCGAATGGCCGGTCCCCTGGCGATGGCCGTGTCTATGGTACTCCTCGCCGCGCTGACCGGCTGCGCCGTCGGCCCGAACTACGAACGTCCCGCGGTGGAAACCCCGTCCACCTTCCGGCCGGCCGCATCGG
>Ga0315295_10005034_pt1 | contig 11298 bp, 12 predicted proteins | sample YL17G14_0_MG_FD_204453 | JGI IMG/M metagenome (GOLD analysis project Ga0315295, IMG submission 204453) | Sediment microbial communities from Yellowstone Lake, YNP, Wyoming, USA - YL17G14_0 | ecosystem: Environmental > Aquatic > Freshwater > Lake > Sediment | place: USA: Wyoming | collected...
GTTGAAGCGAGAGACCACGATCGCGAAGCGCAGACCCTGGCCGACCAGGTTTCCCTCGTGGACGTTCATGTCCTTCCTCCCTTGGCCGCGCGGCGCGCGACCTTTCCCTTCCGGACGCGCTCCGGAGCCAGCGTGAGCAGGTGCCCCATCTTGTCCCGCTTGGTGCGCAGGTAGGCTCGGTTTCCCTTCGACGGCGGTGTCTCGATGGGGACCCGCTCCACCACCTCGAGGCCGTAGCCCTCCAGCCCGACGATCTTCTTCGGGTTGTTGGTGAGGAGCCGCATCTTGCCCACGCCCAGCTCCCGCAGGATCTGGGCCCCGATGCCGTAGTCGCGGAGGTCCGGCTTGAATCCCAGCCGGACGTTGGCCTCTGCGGTGTCGAGTCCCTGGTCCTGCAGGTTGTAGGCCTTGAGCTTGTTGACGAGCCCGATGCCCCGCCCCTCCTGGTCGAGGTAGAGCAGCACGCCCTTGCCGGTCCGGGCGATCTGGCGGAGCGCGGCGTGGAGCTGCTGGCCGCAGTCGCATCGCTCGCTTCCGAACACGTCGCCGGTCAGGCACTTCGAGTGGACGCGGACCAGCACCGGCTCGCCCGGCTTCCAGGCGCCCATGACGAGCGCCACGTGCTGGTTCTTGTCGATGTCGTTCTCGTAGGCCACCGCCGTGAACTTCCCGTACGCGGTGGGCAGCGGGGCCGCCGAGGCCCGGCGCACCAGCGAGTCCTTCATCATCCGGTAGGAGATGAGGTCGGCCACCGACGCGATGGGCAGGGCGTGCTCCCGGGCGAGCTTCTGCAGCTCGGGCATGCGCGACATCGTGCCGTCGTCGTTCATGACCTCGCAGATGACCGCCGAGGCATGGAGCCCGGCCAGCCGCGCCAGGTCCACCGAGCCCTCGGTCTGGCCGGCGCGCACCAGCACCCCGCCCGGCCTGGCCCGGAGCGGGAAGACGTGACCGGGGCGGACCAGGTCCTCGGGCCCGGCGTCGTCGGCCACGGCGGTGAGGATGGTGTGGGCCCGGTCCCTGGCGCTGATGCCGGTGGAGACGCCGCGTGCCGCCTCGATGGAGACCGTGAAGGCGGTCCCGAAGCTGGAGGCGTTCTGCCCCTCCGGCACCATGAGCGGCAGGTCGAGCGAGCGGACCTTCTCCTCGGTCAGGGCCAGGCAGATGAGGCCGCGGCCGTGCTTGGCCATGAAGTTCACCGCCGCCGGCGTCACCTTCTCGGCGGCGATGCAGAGGTCCCCCTCGTTCTCCCGGTCCTCGTCGTCGACGAGGATGATCATCTTCCCGCGCCGCAGCGCCTCGAGTGCCGCCTCGATGCGCTCCACCGCGTGCTCCGAGTGGCGCGTCACGTGCGCCCCTCGCCGTAGCCCCAGTCCTTCAAGGAGCCCTCCGAGAGGCCGGCCGTGCCGCCGAACTCCCGCAGCCGCGCGACGTGGCGCGCCACCAGGTCGGCCTCCAGGTTGACCGGGGTCCCGGGCGCCGCGGCGCCGAGGACGGTGCGGGCCAGGGTCTCCGGGATCAGCGCCACCTCGAACCGGTCGCGTCCGGCCCGGGCCACGGTGAGGGACACCCCGTCGACGGCGATGGAGCCCTTCTCGGCGACGAGCGGCGCGAGGGACGCCGGGAGCGACACCGTGAGCCGCGCTCCCTGCCCTTCCGCGACCCGGGCCAGGACCTGCCCGACCGCGTCCACGTGCCCCTGCACCAGGTGGCCGCCCAGCCGGTCCGACAGCCTCAGGGCCAGCTCCAGATTCACCCGGGTTCCCTGGCGCCAGCCGCCCAGCGTGGTCCGGGCCAGCGTCTCCGGGACGGCGTCGAAGGCGATGCGCCCGCCACCCCGCTCGACGATGGTCAGGCAGGCGCCGTTGCAGGCCACGCTCTCTCCAGGCTCGAGCTCGTCGACGGGCAGGCGGGCCGGGCGGATGGTGATGCGCGCGCCGCCGGCCCGGGGGTCGAGGCGCTCCACCACTCCCATGTCGCTGACGAGTCCGGTGAACATCGGGGCGCGATCTTAGTCCACGCGCGACCTTCGAGCACCTTTCGGCGCCGGCCGGCCGGAGAGGAGGACGTCCCGCCCCAGCCGCCGCACGCGCAGATCGTGCACGGGCAGGGCTTCGGCCATCCGGGCCGGCCCCTGGCCGCCGAGCCAGGGGATTCCCCCGCCGGCGAGCTTCGGAGCCACGAAGAGGAGCAGCTGGTCCACCAGGCCGGCCTCGAGAAACGACCGGTTCACCTCGGCGCCCCCCTCCACGAGGAGCGTGGTGACGCCCCGCTCCCCCAGCCGGGAGAGCAGATCGCGCAGGTCCACCCGGCCGCGCCTGGCCCGGCAGCGCAGGTACTCGACGCCGCGGGGCGTCTTCGCGGGCGGCGTCCCGGCCACGTGGGCGACCAGCGTCGCCGCCTCCGATCGCTGCCGGAAGAGACGGAGAGCCGTCGGAAGCTCGAGCCGGGAGTCCAGGACGACGCGGACCGGGTCGCGCCCGCGCCCTCCGGGCAGCCGGGCGGTGAGGCGCGGGTCGTCGGCGCGGACGGTCCCGGAGCCCACCAGGACGGCGTCGACGGCATGGCGCAGCCGGTGGACGTGGGCTCGGGCCTCCGGACCCGTCACCCATCGCGAGTCTCCGGAGGCGGTGGCGATTCGCCCGTCGAGCGTGGAAGCCACCTTGAGCGTGACGTGGGGCCGACCGGTGGTGATGAAGCGGAACCAGTGCTGGTTGAGCGCGTCGCAGTCCTCGCGAAGGACCCCGGCCTCCACCTCGACGCCGGCGCGCCGCAGGCGCCGGACGCCGCGGCCGTTCGCGCGGGGATTCGGGTCGTCCGAGCCCAGGAAGACCCGCCGCACCCCGGCCTCCAGGATGGCCAGGCTGCAGGGAGGAGTCCGTCCGAAGTGATCGCAGGGCTCGAGCGTGGTGTAGAGGTCGGCGCCCCGGGCGCTCGCCCCGGCGTCGCGGATGGCCATCACCTCGGCGTGCGGCGCTCCGGCCCGGGCGTGGTGGCCTCGGCCGACGACCCGGCCCCCCTTCACCAGCAACGCGCCCACCGCCGGGTTGGGGCTGGTGCGGCCGAGCCCGCGCCGGGCCTCCCGCAGCGCGAGCCGCATGTACCGCTCCTGGGCCGGGGTCCCGCTCATTCCTTTCCCTGGAGCCCGAGGACGGCGGCCGTGAACTCGCCCACGTCGCGGAAATCCCGGTAGACCGAGGCGAAGCGCACGTAGGCCACCGGGTCCTCGGCGCGCAGCATCTCCATCACCAGCTCGCCCACCGCGCTCGAGGGGACCTCGCGCTCGCCGGTCTCCTGGAGGCGCCGTTCCACCCGCGTCGCCATCTCGTCGATGCGCTCCTGGGACACCGGGCGCTTCTGGCAGGCGCGTCGAAGCCCCTCCAGCACCTTGCGCCTGTCGAAGGCCTCGCGACGCCCGTCCTTCTTCACGAGAGCGGGCAGGCTCTCCTCGGTCCGCTCGTAGGTGGTGAAGCGCCGCTGGCAGCCCAGGCACTCTCGCCGACGGCGCGTGGCCTGGCCGTCCTGCGCCTCGCGCGAATCGACGACCCGGTCCTCGAGGTGGCCACAGAAGGGGCAGCGCATTCGTCGAGCGTCTCCCCGGTCCCGCCGCTCAGATCCGGTCGGGGTAGAGGGGGAACTGCCGCGTGAGCTCGTGGACCTCGCCCTTCACACGGCCGAGGACGGCCTCGTCGGCCGGCGCGTCGAGCACCCGGCCGATGAGCGAGGCGACCTGGCGCATCTCGCCCGTGCCCATGCCGCGGGTGGTGAGCGCCGGCGTGCCGACGCGGATGCCCGAGGTGACGAATGGCTTCTCCGGGTCCCACGGGATCATGTTCTTGTTGACGGTGATGCCGGCCTTGCCGAGCGCCTCCTCGGCGATCTTGCCGTTCAGCTTCTTGGGGCGCAGGTCCACCAGCATGAGGTGGTTGTCGGTGCCGCCCGAGACGAGTCGCAGGCCGGCCGCCACCAGCCCCTCGGCCAGCGCCTTCGCATTGTCGAGGATCTGCTGCTGGTAGCCCCGGAAGGAGGGCTGGAGCGCCTCGTGGAAGGCCACCGCCTTGGCGGCGATCACGTGCTCGAGGGGGCCGCCCTGGGTGCCCGGGAAGATCTGGCTGTTGACCGCCTTGGCGTGGGGCTCGCGGCAGAGGATCAGGCCCCCGCGCGGACCGCGGAGCGTCTTGTGGGTGGTGGTGGTGACGATCTCGGCATGCGGCACGGGGTTCGGATGCAAGCCGACCGCGACCAGGCCGGCGATGTGGGCCATGTCGACCACCATCGCCGCCCCGACCTCCCGCGCGATCTCGGCGAATCGATCGAAGTGGAGGAACCGCGGGTATGCGCTGGCCCCCACCACCAGGATGCGCGGCTTGTGCTCGCGGGCGAGGCGGCGGACCTCGTCCATGTCCACGGTCTCGTCCGACTGGCGGAGCCCGTAGGGCACGATCCGGAAGAGCCGCCCGGAGAAGTTGACCGGCGACCCGTGGGTGAGGTGCCCGCCGAAGTTGAGGCTCATGGCGAGCAGCGTGTCGCCCGGCTGTGCCAGCGCGAAGTACGCCGCCATGTTGGCCTGTGACCCGGAGTGGGGCTGGACGTTGGCGTGCTCGGCTCCGAAGAGCTTCCTGGCGCGGTCGATGGCCAGCTGCTCGACCTGGTCCACCACCTCGCAGCCGCCGTAGTAGCGCTTGCCCGGGTAGCCCTCGGCGTACTTGTTGGTGAGGGCCGAGCCGGTGGCCTCCATCACCGCCGGGGAGACGAAGTTCTCGCTGGCGATGAGCTCGAGCCCCTCGGCCTGGCGCCGGGTCTCCTCGCGGACGAGCCGCGCGATCTCGGGATCCGCCTCGGAGAGGCGCTGGGTCGGCATCATGAGGAACGCTCCTGGGAAAGGGCGCTACATACCGCGCAAACGGGTCAGCGGTCGAGGGCCGAGATCTTGTCCACCCGGCGCTGGTGGCGACCTCCCTCGAAGGCCTGGGCGAGGAAGGCGGCGACGACGGCGCCGCCCAGCCCGAGCCCGACCACCCGCTCCCCCAGGCAGAGGATGTTGGCGTCGTTGTGGGCGCGGGCCATGCGAGCCTCGAACTCGGTGGAGCAGTGGGCCGCGCGAACCCCCTTCACCTTGTTGGCGGCGATGGACATCCCGATGCCCGTTCCGCAGACCAGGATGCCGAGCCGGGCGCTCCCGGAGGTCACCGCCGCCGCCACCCTCGCGGCGTAGTCCGGGTAGTCGACGCTCTCGGAGGAGAAGGGGCCGAGGTCCTCGACGTCGAACCCGGCCTGGCGGGCCACGCGCACCGCCTCGGCTCGCAGCGCGAGCCCGGCGTGGTCGGAACCGAGGACGATCCGGTCGGCCATCGGTCGCCCCTAGACCCGCCTGAAGGCCAGGACGGCGTTGGTCCCGCCGAAGCCGAAGCTGTTCGACAGCACCGCGTCCAGCCTCACCTGGCGCGCCACGTTCGGCACCACGTCGAGGACGCACTCCGGGTCCTGCTCGTCGACGTTCACGGTCGGGGGAACCAGGCCGGCGTGGAGGGACTTCACGGCGAACACCGCCTCGGCCCCTCCCGCGGCGCCCAGCATGTGGCCGGTCATCGACTTGGTCGAGGAGACCACCAGCCCGCCATCGGCCCATCCCCCGAACACCCTGCGGATGGCCTGGCACTCGGCGATGTCGCCCTGCGGCGTGGAGGTCCCGTGGGTGTTCACGTACCCCACCTGCTCCGGGCGAAGCCCGGCGTCGGCGAGCGCGATGCGCATGGCCCGCTGGCCACCCTCCCCCTCCGGGGCCGGGGAGGTCACGTGGTTCGCGTCGCAGCTCGCCCCGTAGCCGCACAGCTCGGCGTAGATCCGCGCCCCGCGCCTGCGGGCGTGCTCGTACTCCTCGAGGACGAGGATGCCCGCCCCCTCGGCGGCCACGAAGCCGTCGCGTCCCCTGTCGAACGGGCGGCTGGCCTTCTCGGGCGCGTCGTTCCGTTCCGACATGGCCCGCGCCGCGCAGAAGCCGGCCAGGCCGAGCGGCGTCAAGGTGGCCTCGGTGCTCCCGGCGATCATCACGTCGGCCATGCCGCGCTCCAGGTAGATCATGGCGTCGCCGAGCGAGTGGTTGCCGGTGGCGCAGGCGGAGACCGGCGACAGGTTCGGCCCCTTGAGCCCCCAGCGCAGCGCGATCTGCCCCGGCGCCAGGTTGATGATGATGGCCGGGATGAAGAACGGGCTCACCTTGCGCACGCCGCGCTCCATGAGGGTCTTGTGGGTGTCCTCGATCGTGGCGAGGCCCCCCATCCCCGAGCCGACGATGACGCCCACCCGTTCCGGGTCCTCCTTCGCGAAGTCGATGCCGGCGTCCTTCACCGCCATGTCGGCCGCGGCCAGCGCGAACTGGATGAACCGGTCGTTCCGGCGCGCCTCCTTGCGCTCCATGAACCTGTCGGGCTCGAAGCCCTTCACCTCGCCGGCGATGCGGGTGGGATAGGTGGAGGCGTCGTAGTGGGTGATCGGGGCGATCCCGCTCTTCCCGGCCACGAGCGCCTGCCAGCTCTCCTCCACGCCGATGCCGACCGGGGAGACCAGCCCCATCCCGGTGACCACCACGCGACGCCTGGACATCCGACCGACCTCCTCTCACCGGATCGCCCGGCGCGAACCCTCCCGCGGCCCTCCGGCCCGGGTGGGGATCCCGCCGCCGCCCCACCGCCCTACTTCTTGTGGGTGTTGACGTAGTTGATGGCGTCCTGGACGGTCTTGATGTTCTCGGCCTCCTCGTCGGGGATCTCGACCTCGAACTCCTCCTCCATGGCCATCACCAGCTCGACGATGTCGAGCGAGTCGGCGCCCAGGTCCTCGATGAAGCTCGAGGTGGTCTTGATCTCGTCCTCGGCGACCCCGAGCTGCTCGGCGATGATGCCCCTGATCTTCTGCTCCACGTTGCCCGTCGTCATCGATGCTTCCTCCTGTGGTTTGACACTACATGTGCATGCCGCCGTTGACCCGGAGCACCTCTCCGGTCACGTACGACGCCTGGTCGCTGCAAAGCCATGCCACCGCCGCGGCCACGTCCTCGGCGCTCCCGAGACGCCCCAGCGGGATCATCTCGGCCAGCTTCTGCCTGGCGCCCTCCGGGACGGCGGCGGTCATATCCGTATCGATGTAGCCTGGAGCGACCGCGTTCACCCGCACGTTTCGCGACGCCAGCTCCCGGGCCACCGACTTGGTGAGGCCGATCAGGCCCGCCTTGGTGGCGGAATAGGCTGCCTGGCCGGCGTTTCCCATCTCCCCGACCACCGAGGTGAGGTTCACGATGACCCCCCCCCGGGCCTTCATCATCGGCCGGGTCGCCGCCCGGATGAGGTGGAATGCCCCGGTGAGATTCACGTCGAGCTGCCGCTTCCAGTCCTCGTCCTTGAGCCGCATCACCAGCTGGTCGAGGGCCACGCCGGCGTTGTTCACGAGGATGTGGAGGCCGCCCATCGACTTCACCACCTCGTCCACGGCCCGCGTCACCGCGTCGGCGTCGGCCACGTCGAACTGGAAGAGGCGAGCCTCGGGCGACCCGGCCTCGCGCACCAGCCGGAGCGCCTCCTCGGCCGCGGCCTGGTTTCCGGCGTAGTTGAGCGCCACCCGCGCGCCGCCCCGGGCCAGCGCCACCGCGATGGCCCGCCCGATCCCGCGGGAGGCACCGGTGACGAGCGCGGTCTTGCCGTGGAAGTCGTACATGGTCAGGCTCCCAGCGCGGCGAGGGTCTTGTCGAGGGAGGCCGGGTCGGACACCGAGTGGACCTCGATGCCCTTGTCGATGCGCCGCACCAGGCCTCCGAGCACCGTACCGGGCCCGACCTCGACGACGCGGCCGACGCCGAGGCGCGCCAGCTCCAGCACGATCTCGGCCCAGCGCACCGGTGCGGTCACCTGCTCCACGAGCAGCGGAACGATGCGGCCCAGCTCCGAGTTCGCCCTGGCCTCGACGTTGGTCACCACCGGCACCGCCGGCTGGCTCCAGGACACGGCGCGCAGCACCGGCTCGAGCCGCGCCTTCACCGGCTCCATGAGCGCGCAGTGGAAGGGGGCGCTCACCGGGAGCGGCAGCACGCGCTTGGCGCCCGCCTCCTTGAGCTTCACGCCCGCCTCCGCCACCGCGGCGGCCGCGCCGGCGATGACGGTCTGGTTGGGCTCGTTGTAGTTGGCCGGCGACACGACCTGGCCGGTGGCGGCGTGGACCGACTCGCAGATGGCCCGCACCCGCTCCGGCTCGAGCCCGAGCACCGCCGACATGGCGCCCAGGCCGGCCGGCACGGCCTCCTGCATGAAGGTCCCGCGGGCGCGCACGGCGCGCGCGGCATCGGGGGCGGAGATCGCGCCGGCGGCCACCAGGGCCGAGTACTCGCCCAGCGAGTGGCCGGCCACCATGTCCGGCTTGACGCCCCGTGCTGCGAGGACCGCCGCGGCCGCCGCCGACACCGCGAGGATGGCCGGCTGGGTGTTGGCGGTGAGCTTCAGCTTCTCGTCCGGCCCGTCGAAGCACAGGCTGGAGAGCTTCTCTCCGAGCGCCGCGTCGATCGCCTCGAAGACCGCGCGCGCCTCCGGGAAGGCGTCGTGCAGGGCCCTGCCCATGCCCGCCGCCTGGGAGCCCTGTCCGGGGAAGATGAATGCCAGCTTCGACAAGGCCGCCTCCTACCAGCGAACCAGCGCGCTTCCCCAGGCCATGCCGCCGCCGATGGCCATCATGAGGATCAGGTCGCCCGGCTTGAACCAGCCGGCGCGATTGGCCTCGTCGAGCGTCATGGGGACGCTCGCCGACGAGGTGTTGCCATACTTCTCCAGGTTCATCCAGCACTTCTCGGAGGGAATGCCCAGCCGTTCCAGCGTCGAGTCCAGGATGCGCTTGTTGGCCTGGTGAGCGATGACCCAGTTCACGTCCTTGGGCTGGAGGCCGCTCGACGCCAGCGCCTCGCGGGACACCTCCTCCAGCGCCCGGACCGCCACCTTGTAGACCTCCCGCCCGTTCATCTTCACCTTGTTGAGCTTCTCGTCGAGCACCTTCTGGCTGAACGGCATTCGCGAGCCGCCGCCCGGCGTGTACAGGATCGGCCAGAGCGAGCCGTCCGTGTGCAGGTGGGTCGAGAGCAGGCCGCGGTTCGGGTCCTGGGTGGGGACGAGCACCATGGCGCCGGCGCCGTCGCCGAAGAGGATGCAGGTGTTCCGGTCGGACCAGTTGGTGAGCCCCGTGAGGACCTCCGCGCCCACCACCAGTGCGGCGCGGGACGCGCCGCTCGCCACGTAGCGGTCGGCGATGGAGAGGGCGAAGAGCGACCCGGCGCAGGCCGCGGCGACGTCGAAGGCGAAGGCCTGCTTGTTGTGAAGCTGCGCCTGAAGCACCGCGGCCGACGAGGGGAACGGGAAGTCGGGGGTGATGGTCCCGACCACGATGAGGTCGATGTCCTCTGGCCGCACCCCGGCCATCTTGAGCGCCTTGTGGGACGCCTTGAGGGCCAGGTCGCTGGTGGCCTCGCCCTCGGCGGCGATGTGCCGCTCGCGGATGCCGGTGCGGTCGTAGATCCACTCGTCGGTGGTCTGGACCATGGTCTCCAGGTCCTTGTTGGTCATGACCTTCTCCGGCGCGTAGCTGCCGGTCCCGACGATGAGCGATCGCATGTGTGTCTCCGTTCCTCTCACGCCTCGGGCGCCCTGCGGCGCCTGTTTCCGGTGCCGACCTCGGCCACGTCCCTCTCGCCCTCGAGAAGCCCGGCCGCCAGCGCGGCCACCTCCCCGATCTCGTCGGTGCAGCTGGCCCGCGCCCCGCCGGCCGCCATCGCCACCGCGTTGGCGATGGCACGCCGGTCGGAGGCGCCGTGGGCGATGACGACCACGCCCTCCACGCCGAGAAGCGGCGCCCCGCCGATCTCGCGCCAGTCCACCCGGTGCCGGATCTCGTCGATGGCGGTCTTCACGAGCGCCCCGCCCAGCCGGGCCGGGATCGTCCGGCGAAGCGCATCCCTCATCATCACCGCGAGGGCCTGGGCGGTTCCCTCCATGGTCTTCAAGGCCACGTTGCCGGTGAACCCGTCTGTCACCACCACGTCCACCTCGCCGCGGAGCAGGTCGCGCCCCTCGCAGTAGCCCTCGAACCGGAGCGCCGAGCGCCCCAGCGCCGCGGCGGCTGCCCGGGTCACCGCGGTTCCCTTGGTGGCCTCCTCGCCGTTCGAGAGGATCGCGACCCGCGGCCTCGCCACCCCCAGCACGCGGCGGGAGTAGACCTCGCCCATGAGGGCGAACTGCACGAGGTGGACGGGGCGGCAGTCGACGTTCGCGCCGGCGTCCAGCATCACCGGCCTGCCCTTGGCGGCCGGGAGCAGCGAGAGGATCGCCGGCCGCTGGACGTCGCCGGCGCACCCGAGCACCATCATGGCCCCGGCCATCACCGCGCCGCTGTTCCCGGCGCTGACGACTGCCGAGGCCGCGCCGTCGCGGACCAGCTCCAGCGCCACCCGGATCGAGTTGGCCTTCTTCCGGCGCATGGCCTGCCCCGGGTGCTCGTCCATCCCGACCGACTCGGGCGCGTGGCGCACCTGGACCGGGAGGTTCCAGCTGGCGCGCTGCCGATCCAGCTCGGCGCGGACCCGTTCCTCCGGGCCGACCAGGATGACGGCCTGCCCCTTGCGCGCTGCGTCAATCGCGCCCTGGACGATGGCGCCCGGGGCGTTGTCGCCCCCCATGGCATCTACCGCGACGGGTGCGATGCCCGGGGCCATCCCGCTCTACGCGCCCTCGGTGACTTGACGCTCCTTGTAGAAGCCGCATGCAGCGCAGACCCGGTGCGACATCACCGGCTCCTTGCACTTCGGGCACAGGGTCACGTTGGCCGGCGTGATCTTGAAGTTGGCCGCGCGGCGACGGTTGCGCCGCATGCTGCTCGTTCGCTTCTTGGGAACTCCCACGGTGTTCGCTCCTTGTGAAAGGGTCTCGGCGTCACGACTGCCGGAACTTCTCGAGCCCAGCCCAGCGCGGATCGGGCACGTGGCGGTCGCAGCCGCACGCCTTTTCGTTCTGGTTCTGCCCGCAGACAGGGCAGAGCCCCTTGCAACCTTCCCGGCACACGGGGCTCAGGGGCAGCGCCAGGACGACCTGCTCCTGGACCAGGGGATCGATGTCGATCACCTTGCCCTTGTAGACCTCCTCGTCGACCTGCTGCGGCGAGAAGCTCCCCTCGGCGTGCTCCTCGCCGGTCTCGTGCCGCTCGCCCTGCGTCTCGCCGGCCTCCTCGACCGGGACGAGGGAGATCTGGAAGTCGACGGGCACGGAGATCGCG
>Ga0315295_10005036_pt1 | contig 11297 bp, 10 predicted proteins | sample YL17G14_0_MG_FD_204453 | JGI IMG/M metagenome (GOLD analysis project Ga0315295, IMG submission 204453) | Sediment microbial communities from Yellowstone Lake, YNP, Wyoming, USA - YL17G14_0 | ecosystem: Environmental > Aquatic > Freshwater > Lake > Sediment | place: USA: Wyoming | collected...
GCATTCCCATCATCCGTTCCGTTAAGGAAGGGCTGGTGGCAAACCGAATTCAGTCGATCTTCGGCATTCTGAACGGGACGTCGAACTACATTCTCTCGAAGATGACGGACGAAGGGCGTAATTTTCAGGATGTCCTGAAGGAGGCCCAGGCCAAAGGTTATGCTGAGGCTGATCCTACCTACGATGTGGAAGGGATCGATGCGGCCCATAAACTGGCTATTCTGATTCGCCTTGCCTATGGCACTCCCTTCCAGTTTAAAGACATCTTCATCGCCGGAATCTCTGAGATCTCGGCCCTCGATATCCAGTTCTGCAGGGAATTCCGATACCGGATCAAGCTCCTGGCGATTGCCAAGATGGAGCAGGGGAAATTGGAGGCCCGGGTTCATCCCACCCTGATTCCTGAGCAGCATCTTCTCTCAACCGTCGATGGCGTTTTCAATGCCATTTACATCAAGGGGGATGCGGTGGGACCGACGCTCTTCTACGGGCAGGGCGCGGGCAAAATGCCGACAGGAAGCGCAGTCGTCAGCGATCTGGTCGAACTGGCAAGAAATCTGCTCACTCAGACTCAGGGACGCCGTGTTCCTCTGCTTTCCTATCAGGAATCGTCGATTGAGAAAGTCCCACTCAAAAAGATGGAAGATGTGGTGATGCCCCATTATATGCGGTTTTCGGCGCTGGATCGGCCTGGGGTGCTATCGAAGATCTCGGGGGTCCTTGGAAAGAATGGCATCAGCATATCCGCCGTGATTCAGAAGGGAAGAAAGATTAAGGGGGCTGTCCCCGTCGTCATGATGACCCACGAAGCACCGGAGAAAAACATTTACCGGGCACTGAAAGAGATCGACCGCCTCGACATAATCCTGGGCAAGACGATGCTCATCCGCGTTGAGAATGAGTTGAGGTAGTTCGATTGATGATAAGGCGGGGAAGAGTAGGGCAGGGCTTTGAACCCGCCCTAATAAATCTCGGAATCATCTTGAAAATCGATGGATAAAAGGGTAGAGTAGAGTAGTTTTTGGAATCGAAAATAAAGGGACGATTTCAGAAGGAAATGCCTCGCCTTTATGAAAAAGGCTTTTATCTATACGGATGCCTATTTCGATTACGATTACGGATTAAACCATCCCCTCAAGATCGTCCGGTTGAAATTAGCTTACGAACTGATCAAGGCCTGCGGACTCTTATCCCTTTCCTCGGTCCAGTATATTCCGACCCAAAAGGCAGAGGATGAGGATCTGGCACTTTTTCACAGTCGGGACTATCTTCAGGCGCTGAAACAGGTGAGTGACGGCCATTTCGATCAAGACGTCTATGCGTATGGTTTGGGACCAGGGGATAATCCAATCTTCAAAGGTCTCTATGACTGGTCTCTCTGGGTGGTGGGCGCCACGCTACAGGCCATCGATTTTGTCATGAATGGGGAAGGGGACATCGCCTTCAACATCGCCGGAGGACTTCACCATGCCCAGAAATCGAAAGCCTCCGGATTCTGTTATGTCAATGATCCGGTGGTGGGCATCTCGAAGCTCCTTCGCAGGGGAAAGCGGGTGGTCTACCTTGACATCGATGCCCATCATGGAGACGGTGTCCAGTGGGCCTTTTACGGAACCCCTCAGGTCCTGACCATCTCGCTCCATGAGACAGGATATACCCTTTTCCCCGGAACCGGTTTTGAGAGTGAAATCGGAGTAGGGGAAGGGGAAGGATATTCTGTCAACATTCCTCTTCTTCCCTATACGGATGACGAAACCTATCTCTGGGCCTTCGAAGAGGTCGTTCCTCCCTTGATCCGTGCCTACCAGCCCGATCTGGTTGTGACCCAGTTGGGGGTAGATACCTTTTATAACGATCCCTTAACTAAACTGAATCTGTCGATCCATTGCTTTGAGAAGGTCCTCCGGCGGATTAAAGCGATTGCACCGCGATGGGTCGCATTAGGGGGAGGAGGATACGACATTTCGAATGTCGCCAGGGCCTGGGCATTGGCCTGGGGGGTGATGAACGGTGTCGAAATGAATGAATCCCTTCCGGAGGCCTATATTGAGATGTCCGGAAGGTTTGGCATCTACGAAAAGGAATTGAGAGGTAGAAACAGTCCTCCCCGCTACAGTAAACGCGAAGACGTTCAACGGGACACGGACCGGGTGGTCCAGTATATCAAGAAGGTGGTTTTTCCAAAGGTATCGGCATGATGTTCGGGAGAGGGTTTTAAGGGTCTATATCTCTATATTAATGGCTCAGCGCTTAAGACACTTAACTCATCGTTTTCTTCCCTTTCAGAACCTTTTGTCTCTTCAGTACGGTACTCGACTTAACGCCATCCAGGGCCTGATAGGGTTCAAAATGGATTCTCCTCTGCCAAGAGGATGGGGAGAAAAAGGGGTATTTCTGATGGGTTGAAAGGGGTTGACTCTTAAAATTTGGCATATCTTTTGCTTTCATGTCTTGCTTTTCATTTGACATTTGTAAGCTTTTGGTATATTTAGAGGTTTTGAGGGCTGAAAAATGGCTGAAAAGGTGAAATATCTGATTATCGTTGGAGATGGGATGGCCGATTATCCAATGGAGAGTCTCGGAGGAAAGACACCTCTGATGGTAGCCAAGACCCCTTTTATGGATTGGATGGCCAGACACGGAGAGGTCGGGTTGGTCAAGACCGTTCCCGATGGATTCAATCCCGGAAGCGAGATTGCCAACCTATCGATCCTCGGGTATGATCCCCAACTCTATTATCGAGGACGAGGACCCCTTGAGGCAGCCAGTCTTGGTATTCAACTGCAGCCCGATGACATCGCCTTCCGCTGCAATCTGGTCACTTTGAAACAGGAAGGCAGTCAGACCTTTATGGAAGATTTTGCTGCGGGTCATATCACCGATGAGGAGGCGAGGCAGATCCTTCTTGACCTCGATCAGGAACTCGGAACAGAGGATGTCACGTTTTATCCCGGAGTGAGTTATCGACACGTAATGCTCTGGAGGAATGGGGCTCGGGCCTATTCAAACCTGGACCGGGTCGAGCTGACTCCCCCTCATGATATCATTGGAAGAGAGATCGGGGCCTACCTTCCGGGAGCAGTCGGATCCGCTCGCTCGATCGATCGGGGGATGGAGGTTACGAAGCGGATCTTGGACCTGATGAGTCGATCGCAGTCCTTTCTGAAGAGCCATTCGGTCAATCTTTCACGCGAAAAGAAGGGCCAGAGGCCCGCGAATTCCATCTGGCTATGGGGACAAGGGCGAGCTCCCCAGATGGTCTCCCTTAAGGAGCGGTTCGGGATCGATGGGTTCGTCATCTCTGCCGTCCACCTCCTGAAAGGCATGGGTATCTGTGCCGGACTCGAAGTGCTGGAGGTTCCCGGGGCCACGGGGTACTTCGACACAAACTATGAAGGGAAGGCCCAGTATGCACTGGCTGGCTTGAAAGAGAAGGACTTCGGTTATGTCCACGTGGAGGCCCCTGACGAGGCAGGACACATGGGCGATTCCCGTCTCAAGATCGAGGCCATTGAGGTCTTCGATGAAAAGATCGTGGGGGGTATCTTAAAGGGGATGGAGGCCTTTTCACGATACAGGATCCTCGTTTTGCCCGATCATCCTACCCCGATTTCCATGAAGACCCATGCCTCTGACCCAGTTCCCTACCTCATCTACTCCAGCGAAAATGGAAGCGGATCGCACCCGATCGAGACGTACGATGAAGTTTCAGCAGGGCGGAGTGGCATCTATATCGAAAAGGGATATGAGCTGATCGAAAGATTCCTCGTATCCTAAAGGGTCCCACAACACCAGAATGTGGGACAGGGAGGACTCCTTTGGCAAATGTGAGAACGAAATATATCTTCATTACCGGGGGTGTGGTTTCATCCTTAGGAAAAGGATTGGCTTCGGCATCGATTGGAGCACTGCTCGAGCTGAGAGGGCTGAGGGTCACCTTCTTGAAATTCGATCCCTATATCAATGTGGACCCGGGAACCATGAACCCCTTTCAACACGGCGAGGTCTATGTGACCGATGACGGGGCTGAAACGGACCTCGACCTGGGTCATTACGAACGCTATTCCAATGTGACGACTTCGAAGAAGAACAACTTTACCACGGGACAGATCTACGACGCGGTCATCTCGAAGGAGAGGAGGGGAGATTATCTGGGCGGAACCGTGCAGGTGATCCCCCACATCACGGATGAGATCAAATCCAAAGTGTTCGACCTCGCAAAGGATGTGGATATTGTCATCGTTGAAGTAGGGGGGACGGTGGGCGATATTGAAAGCCAGCCGTTTTTAGAGGCGATCCGCCAGGTCCGGGGGGAGGTGGGAAGGGAGAATACCCTCTATATTCACCTGACCCTGGTTCCCTATATCGAGGCTGCGGGAGAACTCAAAAGCAAGCCCACGCAGCACAGTGTGAAAGCGCTCCGGGAGATCGGGATCCAGCCCGACATCCTGCTCTGCCGGACCGATCGATTCCTCGCTCCGGAACTCAAAGCGAAGATCGCCCTTTTCTGCAATGTCGACAAGGATGCCGTGATCACGGCCAAGAATGTGGAAACTATTTATGAAGTCCCGATTGTCTTCCATCAGGAAGGACTGGATGAGAAGGTCGTTGAGAAATTGAATATCTGGACGGCCAGACCGGATCTGAAAGAGTGGGAACGAGTGGTCAAAAGGATAAAACAGCCACGGTACGAAACCACCATTGCCGTGGTGGGAAAGTATGTGGGTCTGATCGAATCCTATAAGAGTTTAACCGAAGCGCTCATCCACGGGGGCGTCGCTAATGATGCCCGGGTGAAGCTAAGATATGTCGATTCCGAGCAAGTCGAGAAAGAGGGAACAGAACACCTTCTGGAAGGAGCGGATGGAATTCTCGTTCCCGGAGGGTTCGGGACAAGGGGGATTGAGGGAAAGATTCGAGCCATTCAGTACGCCAGGCAGAAACGGGTTCCGTATTTCGGCATCTGTCTTGGAATGCAATGTGCGGTGATCGAGATTTCCCGCCACTGTGCAGATTTGAAGGGAGCCAACAGTTCGGAGTTTGACCTCCATACACCCCATCCCGTGATCTACCTGATGGAGGAATGGGTGGACCGGAATCAGGTTATCCAGAAGCGGACATTGGATACCGTAAAGGGTGGAACGATGAGACTGGGTTCTTATCCCTGTCGCATTGAAGAAGGGACGTTGGCCTATGCCGCTTACAACAAAAAGTTGATCTACGAACGGCACCGGCATCGCTATGAGTTCAACAATGCTTACCTGGAACAATTGGAAAAGGTGGGGTTAAGATACAGCGGAACATCGCCGGACAAAGGCCTGGTCGAAATCGTCGAGCTCAGAAATCATCCCTGGTTTCTCGGGTGCCAGTTCCATCCCGAATTTAAGTCAAAGCCCATGGATCCCCAGCCCCTCTTCAGGGAGTTTATCAAGGCCTCCCTCAAATATGGAAAAGGATTGGCGTCGAAGGGGAAGGGAAGAACCCAAGGGGCAAAGGTGAAGGGTGAAAGGTTGAAGGCGAAGGCTGAAAGGTGATTGGTGATTGCCTTTCCCTTTAATGGGAGTTAAATCATTTTTGCCATGTGCTATGCATAGGAGGAGACAGATTAGGTGGACGTGCTTGAAGAGGCTAAAAAGGTGCTGAGGATCGAAGCTCAGTCGATCCTTGATCTTATGGACCGGTTGGATGAGACTTTTGTACAGGCGGTGGATATCCTCTACCATTGTAAGGGCAAGGTGGTCCTGATGGGGATGGGAAAGTCGGGACTCGTGGGCCGGAAGATTGCCTCCACATTTGCCAGCACAGGGACTCCGGCCTTCTTTCTTCACCCGGCCGAAGGGGTGAATGGGGATTTCGGAATGTTGGCCAAAGAGGATGTGCTTGTCGCCATCTCGAATAGCGGGGAGACCCGGGAGCTGGTCGAGGTTCTTCCCCTGATTAAACGCTACGGAAATCGCCTGATCTCACTCACCGGCAACCCGAAATCGACTCTGGCGAAGGTGTCCGATGTCAACCTCGATATCCGCGTAAAAGAGGAGGCCTGCCCCTTAGGTCTGGCTCCAACGGCAAGCACGACCGCCACGTTGGCCCTGGGCGATGCCCTGGCTGTAACCGTTATGGAGAGGAAGGGGTTCCGGGAAGAGGATTTCGCCATGCTCCATCCTGGGGGCGCCTTGGGCAAGAGGCTGCTTCTGAAAGTCGAAGATCTGATGCATGGGGGGAGGACTTTTCCCATGGTCTCCGGGGAATCAGAGATGAAGGAGGTGATCTTTGAGATCACCTCAAAACGGTTGGGTGTCACAGGGGTCCACAATGGAGAGGGACAACTGATTGGAGTGATCACGGACGGAGACCTGAGAAGGGCCCTCGAAAAATTCAGTGATCTCCTGAAACGGCGGGCCTGCGAGGTGATGACGAAGAATCCGAAGTGGATCGAAAAGCATGCCCTGGCGGCCCAGGCCGTGCAGAGGATGGAGGAATATTCGATTACGTCCCTCTTCGTCTTGAACCGGGCGGGGGATAAAGTGCCTGTAGGGATCATTCATCTCCATGATCTCCTGAAGGCAGGAGTCGTCTAACCAGATGAAACGTCTAAAGCTTGCGATTCTGATCTCGATAGGGTTTATCGTTGGGGTGGTCTCCATCAGCCTTTGGGCCAGCTATAAGGGCCGGAAACCAGCAGAGGAAATGAAGCTTCCCAGGATCGCTTTGGAGGGAGCGGATTCGCGGCTCGAAAAGATCCGATTCGTGGAAGAGAAAGATGGCCGGAAGACCTGGGAACTCGAAGCCAAAGCCATGCAGCAATACCAGGACCAGAATGTGATGGTTTTGGAGGACGTCAAGCTCACTTTTTTTAACAAGGATGGACGGACCTTCACTGTGACTGGAAGGCAGGGGAAGGTCTATCAGGACACAAAAAACATGGAGCTTCAGGGGGACGTCGTCGTCACTTCGAGCGACGGTTACCGCTTGAAGACGAACTCCGTGGCTTACGACCATCAGGGGAGAAAAATTGAGACCCCGGATTCTATCGAACTCGACGGCGAACAGCTCTGGTTAAAGGGCAGAGGGATGCGGGTCGATATGGAAGCTCAGACCGTAAGGGTTTTTCATGATGTGAGAACGCACTGGAAGGCAGGGAAGAAGGGATGAACCGTTTTCTCAGATACCAAGGGATTGTTCTGGTCTGCTCGCTTTTTTTCTTTATGGGGTCAGGGGAGGCTCAGGATCGGAAGGCCCCGGGGAAAGGGGAGGGCCGGAAGCCTGCTCTTGACAAGCCCTTCGGGCTAACCTCCAGCCGTGCCCCTATTGATATTGTCTCCGACACGGTGGAGGCGAATCAGAAACGAAATATCGTTACGTTCAAGGGAAATGTCATCGCCAAGCAGGAGAACATTGTCCTCCAGGCCAATCTTTTGGAGATCCATTATGATTCAGAATCCAAAGGGATCAAACTGGTTGTGGCCACGGGTAATGTCAAAATCGTTCAGCTCGAAAGGAGGGCAACGAGCCAGAAGGCCACCTTCCATCAGGATGAGAATAAAGTGGTGTTGGAAGGAGAAGCGACCGTCCGTGAAGGAGAGAACGTGATCAGAGGGGAACGGGTGATTTACTATATTGATGAGGAACGAAGCGTTGTAGAAGGAGGAAAAGGAGGGCGTGTCAATACCACCATCACTCCACCCAAAAAGGAGTAAGAGCAAGAGGGATTCAAATCTCCTCTGTGAGGGTCTAACCAAGGCCTTCCGCCATAAGAAGGTGGTGGACGGGGTAAACCTTGAGATTCAAGGGGGCGAAGTGGTCGGACTCCTGGGGCCCAATGGTGCTGGGAAGACCACCATCTTTTACCTCATCGTCGGCCTTCTTCGACCCAACCAGGGAAAGATGTTTCTCAATGGCGAGGAGATCACCTCTCTTCCCATGTACCTGCGGGCAAGAAGGGGAATCGGTTACCTTCCTCAGGAACCCTCCGTATTCAGGAAACTGACCGTAGAGGAGAACCTGATTGCGATCCTGGAATCCCTTTCCCTTACCAAGGAGGAAAGGAGACGTCAACTGGAGGGTCTTCTGGAGGAGTTGGGTCTTTCTTCCCTTCGAAAGCAGAAGGCCTATAGTCTGTCGGGAGGGGAGCGGAGGCGGGTCGAGATTACCCGGGCCCTGGTTCTTTCGCCCTCATTTATTCTTCTTGACGAACCGTTTGCCGGCATCGACCCCATTGCTGTATTGGATATTCAATCCATCATCCATCAATTGAAATCGAAGGGGATAGGAATTATAATTACAGATCATAATGTGCGGGAAACATTAGGAGTTTGTGACCGGGCCTACATCCTGAACGAAGGCCGTATTCTCGAAGCGGGATCTCCTGAAAAGATTGCCCGGAGTCAGAAGGCCAGGGAGATCTATCTCGGTGATGGATTCGAACTGAGCCATAGGGTGAAAGTGAAAAAGAATTCAAGAACGGATACGCCCCCCCCCGTCCAAGGAGAGCTCTGGGAGTAAGATGGCTTTAGAGATGAAGCAGACTGCGAAACTTGTCCAGCAGCTGGTGATCACACCGCAGCTCCAGCAGGCGATCCGGCTTCTCCAGCTGACGAGGCTTGAGCTCGTGGACATGATCAGTCAGGAAATGAAGGACAATCCTCTTCTCGAAGAGATTGATGAGGGGGAGCAGGTTCCTGAAGAACGGACGATCGCAGAGGCTGAAGAGACGGTTCCTCAAGAAGTGGAACATACGCCAGAGGTGAAAGGCGAAGGGCAAGCCCCTGAGGCAATCAACGAATTTGACTGGGAAAATTACATAGAGAACTACAACCTCACACCGTATCAGCGGGTGAGTGGCCAGGACGGCGAGGAGAGGCCCTCCTTCGAGAATTTCTTGGTGAAACGAACCACGTTGGCGGACCACCTCCACTGGCAGCTTCAGTTCTCTCACTTTACGGACGAGGAGTACCGCGTGGGAACTTGGATCATTGGAAACCTCGATGAGGAAGGGTATCTGAAGGTCCCCGTGCCAGACATTGCCGCTGACCTCAGTGTCCCGGTCGAAACCGTTGGGAGAACTCTTCAAAAGATCCAGACCTTCGATCCTGTCGGTATTGGGGCAAGGGATCTCAAAGAATGTCTTCTGATCCAATTGCAGGGAATGACGACGCGGAATCCCATCGCAGAGACGATTGTCTCGGAGCACCTGGCCTTATTGAAAAATCGAAATCACCCTGCTCTTGCCAAGAGATTAGGAGTTTCTATCGACAAGGTGAATGAAGCGGCCTTTATCATCTCCAGACTCGATCCGAAACCCGGAAGGGCCTTCGGGGGAGAAACGGCTCAGGAAATCATTCCCGACGTCTATATCTATAAGGTCGAGGGGGAATATGTCGTCTACCTAAATGATGATGAGATCCCGAGGTTAAGAGTCAATAATCTTTATCGGAGTATCCTGACAAACAGTCGCCGGGTGGTGGAGGAAGATAAAAGATATATTCAAGAGAAACTCCGATCCGCCCTTTGGCTCATCCGGAGCATTCACCAACGTCAGAGGACCATCTATAGGGTTGCGAAGAGTATCGTGAAATTTCAGAAGGAGTTTTTGGACAAGGGCGTCCAGTTTCTCAAGCCCCTTGTCTTAAGGGATGTGGCCGAAGATATTCAGATGCATGAATCCACCATCAGCCGGGTGACCAATAGTAAGTATGCCTATACCCCTCAGGGAATTTATGAACTCAAGTACTTTTTTAATACAGGGATTACCTCTACCCAGGGAGAAGATCTGGCGTCTGAAAGCGTGAAGAACCTCGTCCGGGAAATCATCGCCAAGGAGGATCCCAAGAAGCCCTACAGTGACGAGAAGCTGGTTCAGATCCTGAAGGGGATGAATATTAATATTGCACGGAGAACGGTTTCAAAATATCGGGAGGCCATGAAGATCCTCTCCTCCAATGAACGGAGGAAGATCTTCTAAGGATCATTTCAAAATGATCAATGATCAATTGGCCTTTTTCATTTCAAAACCAAAGGAAAGGGCATGAGGAGGGGGGAGGACGGTTGTTACTATATTCTATAATTTGAATTTTGGACTGGTTTAGCATTTAGGTATTTGGACTTAAGGATTTAAACGAAGTAAAAGGAGTGACCTATGCAAATTGCGGTGACGTTTCGACATCGGGAACCCGATGAAGCGGTAAAGGGCTATGTGAAGGAGAAAGTGGAGAAACTCGAGAAATATATCGAAAATCCACGGGAAATCCATGTGGTTCTTTCCACGGAGAAGTTTCGGCAGATTGCCGAAATCACGATTATCTCCGATGGGGTAACCCTAAACAGTGAGGGAAGGGATAGCGATCTCTATGCGGCCATCGATCAAATGGCGGAAAAAATCGAGCGTCAGGTCCGCGAGCGTCGAGAGAAGGGAAGACGGAAGAGAGGAAATCCTTCCCCTGCCGTTTCTCTCCAAGGGGAGACAGGTTCCTCCGAAGGAGGAGAGGGGGTGGCGTCGCCTATCCAGAAAAAGCGGACCATTGTCAAACCGATGTCTGTTGAAGAGGCGGCCGCTCAAATGAATCTCCTTGAGCAGGATTTCTTCATCTTTATCAATTCCGAGTCTGGACAGATCAATGTTCTCTCCCACCGAAAGGACGGGGGGTATGAATGGGTGGAGCCTTCCATGAAATAGGTGGTTCCTGTTGGGGGGAGATGATGAGAATCATGAACTATCTCAAAGAAGACCGGGTGATGGATGACCTTCAGGGTACGGACAAGCTGTCTGCCCTGAGGGAAATGTCCCGTTTGCTGGTGAGTCCCTGCCAGGCGGCTTCCGCCGAGGAGCTCGTTCAAATCCTTCTCGAACGGGAAAAGCTCGAATCCACAGGGATTGGGGAAGGGATTGCCATTCCCCATGGCCGACTGAAGAAACTGAAAGATTTTGTCCTCTCGTTTGGGCGTTCGGTGAAGGGGATCGATTTTGATTCCATCGATCACAAGCCGACCCATCTCTTTTTCTTGGTCATGGCCCCCGAGAATTCAGCAGTCAACAATCTAAAGCTTCTGAGCCGTATTGTCACCCTCCTGAAAGACCCCTCCTTTAAGAAGCGGTTGATGGAGGCTCGCTCTCCCAGAGAGCTCTTTCAAATCATCTCGGAAGAGGATGAAAAATATTGAGAGGCGAAGCCCTCTCCAATGCAAAATACAAATTGTAAAATGGACCATGGGAACAAAATTAATCTTGCGGTGACCCAAGGTCATTGCTCATTTTACGTTTTGAATTGAGGTGTTTGATGAGTGGGTTTCTGGTTCAGGAA
>Ga0315295_10005038_pt1 | contig 11296 bp, 23 predicted proteins | sample YL17G14_0_MG_FD_204453 | JGI IMG/M metagenome (GOLD analysis project Ga0315295, IMG submission 204453) | Sediment microbial communities from Yellowstone Lake, YNP, Wyoming, USA - YL17G14_0 | ecosystem: Environmental > Aquatic > Freshwater > Lake > Sediment | place: USA: Wyoming | collected...
CGAATAAACTTTCCGAGTTTTTTTGTTTTGCAATTTCGTATGTCGGAGAATCGGCATACTGTCTTTTGTTATATAGAATCTCAAAACCAGCTTCTAAAAATTTATCTATATCCGACTTTTCATCATCTGTAAAGTCGCCATATTCAGCTGTTTCAAGTCCGGAAACGATTCCGGCTCTATATGTTTCTTGAATATTCATTTTAAATTACAGAAGACAAAAAATATTCAAGTACGTTTGACGGTACGCATTCATTTTTTGATACTGACCGGTGTACTGCTTTACCGTATTTTTCCGTTTCAACAAGAATCTCCTTAGTTCCACCATGTAAAATTTTTCCAACATGCCAGCCGTCCGGCATCTGCCATTTTACATATGTACCTGTTTCAAATTTCACAGCCACCATCCAAAAAGCAAGTTATAAGCGACATCATTGACAGACCTGAAAAGGCGATCTATGTAATTAGATTCTACACGATCCGGTGTAAGATTTTTATTTACAACGTCCGGAATATTTTTAGATTTTGTAATTTCGGTATATACAAGTATTACCGTTATGCCGATTAAAATATATATTAAAAGTTTTTTGTCTTTCATACAGGAAAATTTTCTTGCATTAAAAGATCGACTTTCGTTTCGAGTTTTGTCATACGGTTCTCATTCCGGATAGAAAAAACGGTGGCAATTATCTGTAATAAAATTACAATCCATAGTTCAAACGTCACCTGTATAATTCTTTCACGCTGTCATTCATTTCAGTTAAACATATTGATAAATTAAAGGTAGTTCCTCCGCCTTGATTTTCCGGTATAGTTACATAAATTTGTGAAGCGTCTTCGCCTTTAAAAAGTAATAATGTCGGAATTCCCGAAAATCTACGTAGCCAAAAAGTAACTTGATAACCGGTGTTAGCCGCAAATGAAGGAAACGGCATTCCGTTTCCGCATCCCCTACCTTTTAAAATACAGAAGTTTATGAATGCACCGCCGTAAAAAATATCATGCAAACAATAAAACTTATTCCCTTTTAAGTTTGGAAATGCGGTTGAAAGCGGAGTTCCCGGAGTATATATACCCGCGCCGGTCGTAGTTATAGGCATGTCCCCCATTGTTTCAATATTTGTTTTATTTACTAAAAATTCATCTTCTGTTAAATAGTTTGTTTTAACGTCCGGGAGGTCTTCATAATAATATATAAGAAAATCACATTCAATCTGACCGGCAACCGCACTACCTGACATTTCATGTTGTATTATGTCACCGGAATATATTTCATGAGGATAGATAAATAAGTGGCACATCATAACGGTCGTATGCCTTAATGTTATACCGGTCATCGGATCATGACCGCGTATAGACGTAGTTCTCGAATAACCGTTGTTAGCATTCCGTCGTATGAAGTTGCCTATAAAATAAGCTTTGTTTTTTGAATCGTCGAATTGCTCAATATTGAAACGACCGTCCGCCGGCGGGACAACAGCAATAACCGCGCCCGGAGCTGTTACTCTGTATGGTACAATATCAAAAGTTCTCATATTTGATCCGCCTTAAAAATTATAGGCATAACGTCTTTTTGTTTTTCATCGACGTTCGCCTTATTAATTTCTGCAATAACATCCGTGACTTTTGTTGAATCGCAAATGAGCAGTCTATCAATATCGACGAAAGTCAAATTTTTTGTTGACGTTGCATTTTTTTTGACGTATATAATTAGTGAAGTTGCCATACATTTTCCTTTTAAACGTCTATATGTTCCTCTCCATAGCTTATTACATCAATCGTATCAGCGGCTTGAATATTTATCGCGTTAATAGTAATTGTATCACCGGCAATTAATCTAATACGCGGATTTAAAACATTAAAAAGCGCACCGAAATATGTTGCATCGTTTGCGAAATCTCCGAATTGATAGAAACCTGTAAAACCTGCTACATGATTAATCCGAGCGACGTTATATAATAGAGTAACGCCGGCTCTCTGATACATTAAAGTAATGTTTCTATTGGCAACGGCGGCGGCGGCAACATAAACGACCCGCGTAATATCCGGTCGAAATGTTCGGTTTGCACCTATCGTTAAAACAGTTGCCGCGCCAACGCTGTTTCCGGCAATAGAGTTTTGATGTCCGTAACCGTCAACCGATTCCAGCGGTTCTGAACGCGGGTAATTAATACCGGTGTTCGTCGTAATATATCCCTTGCATAAGACTTGTTTTGATATTTGCGACGTAGTAGCTAATCCAAAAAGCAATTCAGCTTTGACGTAAGCTTGACCGCGTTTTACGATTCCGTCTAATATTTGAATATTGCATGAAAGCAGACTCCCGGAGGTTAGCGGAATATCACGCGTAACCGCGACACCATTACCGGCACTTGGTAATAACCACTCACCGCCGATTTTTACCTCACCGCTCACGTTGAATCTTGTTTCTATTTTAACAGTACTTGCGACGGTACTCCAATAAGTAACGCGTATAATTTCAAGCGGTCGCGTTACGATTGAATCTAACATTGAAACCGGGAGTAGCTCCATGCTTTTAATCATTTTAAATAACTTTCAGATTTTATTTTTTATGAAAGTTCCTGCAATATTAGACATACGTTGGCGGCAGTTGCAGTTTGAAGTTGAGCGCAATCAACGAAAATTGATCCCTTATTCGATCCGTCAATGACCGGAATAGTCGGCGCACCGGTAGCAACCGAAAGAAGTTGAAACCAGTTTGACGTGATCCATTTCGCCGCCGCATCTCCCGGAATGCCGACCCCTAAATTTCCGAGATCGCTTCCCTGAATGCGGATAGCACCACAGTTCACGTCCATTGTAGCTCCGAGAATCGCATACTGTACGCCCGCCTTCAATGTATCCATTGTAAAATTGATCGCACGTTGACCAGTCCATCCGCCGCCCGCTCCCGGATTTAAGGCAACCTCAACACCAACTTGATTCAACGCTCTCTTACGCAGTTCATTTACGTCAATCAGGTTCGCCGTTACGCCGGGAAGGTGTTCGTAATAGACAAGTAGAAATGCGTTTTCAATCTGACCGCCGACCGCCGACCCTTGCAATTCAACGGTTAATGTGTCTTGAGATTCAAGCGGTTGATCGTCGCCGAATGATATTGGGAGTAACGGTTGACAATTCGTGGCGGTACTTCTTAACCGAATACCTTGTTGCTGATCGTGCATACGCGGCGAACGTACGCGTAAAATTCCCGCCGCATTTGTGTATGTCCAAGCGGTTAAAAGGTGCGCCTTATGCGGCGCGGGGAATGACCTTACTTGTGCAGAATTGCCCGGTGAAAATGTAACGCCTGTAAAAACCGCCGCCGGTGCGGTTGCGAGTCCATGTAAAATTTCCATAGCTGGCATGATAATATTACCTTATATAATTAAAAAAAATGTAAATTAAAAAATCTGTAATCCGGCTATTCAACCGGCGGAATTAATATTTCATCAATCATTTCAACCGGAGGAAGTACAACAAATTTCATCCGGCTCATGTTGCGGTTTTCGTTTCTGTATTTTGTCATTACCATTTCAAGCCCTTCTTTGACATCGGCAACGCAAAACATTTCTGAAAAACTTATAACCTCAAATTTTTCATGTGTCGATTCCCATGCAATGATAATATAATTTTTTTCCATGATAAAAAACCTTTTATAAATTAAACAAAATCACTTTCATACTTCTGTACTTTCTCCGAGTATGACAGACCGCTTTTATTATTTAGTAAAAAATTCTTGAGTCCGGCGTTATAAGCTTGAGTTGCATGATTCAAGTCTTTTGTTTTTTTCCATAACATAGACAAATACCACGTTCCGACTTGAATATTATCAATCGGCGTGAACATATCCTCAATAGTATAAGCATAAGCTAAAGCAGTATCAAAATCTTTAACAACGCCGGGAGTAAGTTGCATGAGTCCAATTTCGCCTGAAAATCCGACAGCATCGGCGCGTCCAGATGATTCAACGTATATAATAGATACGATCCGTTTCGTCGGTATGCCGTACATAATACTTGCTGAGTCTATCGCTTTTTTATAAGTAGAATATATCTCAGTCATTTTTTTTCTTGTATTTTCAGTAAATTTTTTTGTCAAGAAAAAAGCTCCAACGGCGATAATGCCTATTAATACCGGCGTAAATTTTTTCATTTTTTAAGCGACCGAATAGCAATAACTAAAATCAGAATAGCGACGGCAATAATAAAAACGGAAATCGTTGGAGAATCTACTAATTTTTCTACTTTGTCAAGCGATAGATATGCAAGACCGATTCCCAAAACTATTAAAATTCCGAAAACGATTGCGATTATCGGTATAGGATTTTCAAGTAAAATAATTTCGACAGTCGCTGTACGTTTGTCTTTATCTATTAAAAGTTTGGAGAGAGTAACGGATTTATTTTCTATTTTGACAGAAAGCGGTAAAACCATTTCCGGAATAAGATCAACATTTCCGGTGAAATGCAAGCGGTACGTTCCTTTTGTTGCCTGATCCGTTAATGGGAAATTTATCCAAAATCCCATACGTCACCGTCCTAAAAATAAAAGAGCGGCAACGATAACAGCAAGCGGTAATATATTAAATACCGGTACTATTTCTACAACCGGTTGAATTGTACGCAACGGTACATCAACAATCGGTATCTCTTTACCCGGAATTATTTCGACCGGAGTTAATCCCGGTTTGATTGCCGCCGGAATAAGCGGCGTTACTTTCAAAGTTTGATCTCCGTATGAAGCAACTTCTTTGACAGGAAAATCTACGTTGACGACTTTATCCGATACTTTTTTAAAAGTCGGAGAAAATTGCAACGTTTTTTCCTTGTAAAAGTTAGGATCAACGCCGACGATAATCATGATTTTTTATTTCCTTTTTACGAACATAAAAACTATTAAAATTACAACCGCTCCGCCAACAATCCACGTCAAATTATTCGGAGTCAATGAAACTAATCCGGGTGATACTCCAGCCGGTAAAATATCGCCGGTAACTTTTTTTCCTGTTTCTATTTCCACCGCTTTATACAACGTCGCGTTCAAGTCAACGGTGATCCGGTTTTTCATTTCATTCAATGAAGAAATGTCCGGATTCCGCATAACCCACATTCCCCATATCCATGTAACGTTGTAAATATGGTTTATGTCTTCCTCTTCTTTTAATTGATTAAGAAGCGACATTGTATTTTTTGTAGGTTCTGGATTATCTCCGCTAACCCATAACCCGGTAGCCGGGATATGCGTTTTCATGAGCTGTAAATATTTTTTTGCAATTTTCCCAGCGACAGAATCGCCGTATGCGGAACGTACATCATTTCGGAATTTATTTGCAAGCTCTTTTGCTTTAACGTCGGCGGACCCCCAGTCAAGATGTTTTGTTTTGCCTTTAAGACCGGGAAGTAATTTTGAAATAAATGAAACAACGCCGGTCGCAACATCGACGACAGTTTCAATTCCGCCGGAAATAATCGGCATTCCAATATTTATCATTAAAGTACTCCTTTTTTGCCGATCAACCTACAATTATTTTCTTAATCGGTTCGACGCGGTACACGATGTACATGACAGCAACCACCACCAGCGCGAGAAACAGAATTTTCTTGAAGTCCATTAGATATTACCTTTCATATATGTTTTACTTAAAGTTACATACTATAAAATTAAAAAAGGTAGTCAAATCTCAACGGCGAAACAGTTGCCTTTTTGATCGTACATCATTTTCCATTTTGTTTCACAACTCGGACATATGACAATATCTACCATTTCATTTTCATTGCCGCTCACATTTTTGTTGTAACCGCATAAACAAGTAAAACGTAAAATTTTAAAATAGAGGTGCACCTTACGAAGGTGTTTTTTCTTCAATGTTTTCACCGATATAAACGTGCTCATGAAGCGGTAAAGTTTTAACTTCCTCCATATCAAAACCGTAATCTTCTAATTTTTCCAAGTCGGACGGTTCAGTCTGATTATACGTGACAATCGAAGTACATTGTGCGCGGAAATCTATCGAAATTTCCGGTACTCTCCGAGCAACGCATAACAAGCTTATATCCTTATGCCGACCATAACGAACAAGCCGCAAAAAATTTCGATCTGCATTCCGAGAATCTATAAACATTTCCGCCTCTTCTAAAATGAAAAGGAAATCCGGAATATACCACAAAACCTGAAATAAATACTGAAATGAAATGTCTTCGTCAAAACGGAGAGCAATGTGAAAATCTCCCGAATTATTTACGATATTGTTTTTACAGTAATCGCAGAATAATTCAAAATCCGTAAAAACATTGCCGCCGTACTCTCCCAATGGATCAACGGCAATTGTACGGCGGTATTTATCTATTATTTTTTTAGCGAGAGTAGTTTTTCCGCATCCGGTACGTCCGAGAATTAAAAAAACTTTTCTCATGTGACAGAACTGTCATTTTTCTCTTCATTTTTTTCCGCCGGAATTGAATCAGATTTTTTTTTCATTCGAGGTAAAATCAGAACGAACATAACAGTAACAAAACCAATTTCCTCTTTCCATTCCGACACTTTCGGTATGTATTTAGACAAAAGTTTATTCGATGAATCAATAAATAAAGTTTTTTCCGTCCGCGTTAATTCCAGCGGGTTCGGCATACGCCTGACATACGTATCAAGTACATGACATAACACGTCGGAAAATAAAACAACGTCCGATTTTAAACTTTCCTCAAGCTCATCCTTTTTTTTGGATTTTCGTCGTTTCTTTTTTTCTTCCTTGTGCTCCGCTTTTATGCGTTCAATCTCTTCACTTGCGTCAACTATCGGAGTAGGTGATTCAGTCGTCTTCGTCGGGTCCAAAGTCAAAGATTCCGCCGCTTTTTTTCTTTCCTTTGTCATCGTTAGTTTTCCTTTTTGGTTGAAATGATTCTAACTTTAAATCTCTTGTGTTAGCATCCTGTGACAATTCATGTATCGCGCCGCAGTCACATGTTATCCGAGCGCGTTTATCACTCAGTTTCTCCAACGTTGCCATTTTGATTTTCTCCTTTCTCATTTATTATTTCCTTCATTACAACGGATAATGACTTTCCGCCGGTTATATTATTTGCGAGAATATTTATAAGCGGAATATCGTCAATCATGTTGGAAATTACCGCAAGCTTTTCTAAGCAAGTCGGACACTTCCCGACGTGATCGCGAAATGTATCCGCGAATTTTTCACAAAAAAGTTTATCTATGTATGACATATTATTTTTTCAGCGGCAAGTCGTTCCGCGCTTTAATGTATGAAGATATATCAACCGATCCGCCGATAATAAGGGATAGAATAGCTATAATTATTTTTACAAGACTTTCCTCCGATATTCCGACGAATGCAAATATTCCGCCGAATAAAGTAAAAAGATACTTTGCAATAAACGATGCAAGGTATCCTCTAAGCATTTGAAAAAATTTTTTCATGACATTAATCCTTTTTTTTATTTTTGAATGATTGAACTTCATCGAATGAATACGGCGTGCTATTAAAAATATACCGTTTTGATTTTTTCAATCTTCTTTTATCGTACAGTCCGAAAGTAGATTTTTCCATGTTCACTAACTTCAAAAAAATGCCGCTCTCTTTTATGATTCCCTTGCGCCGGGTAAAACATTCCCGGTAACTTAATATCTTTGTACGCGTTTCTCTCAACTCACCGGAATGCTTCAATATACTCAAAAATTTCCTAAAAGTAAAGTCTTTAACTGTGAAACCTTTTAGCTTTATTTCCGTTTCACCGCCTGAACGTATAGCATAAGACTTATTAGATAAAAACACGCATTCGCCTTGTCCCTTAAAAGATAAATCTCCAATATTCGACCCAGTGTCATACCGGCGCGACGTAAAAAGCGAATCGGTATCACAGTAAAACATAGATTCCGGTTTTTCCATCATCAATTTGAAATGATGCAAGCGTGCAAGCTCCGTAATATACGCGGCGATATATGGAAGTATAAATTTTGATTTTGATTTTTCAGGTACAAGTACAAGCCCGAATTTTTCGCTTATTGGAGAATCATTAAAACTCATGAATTTAGTTTGACCATTATAGTTTTCAATGCGAAAGTGATCCGACCGTTGCCCGAATTTTCCATATAGAGCATTCAAAAAAAGTTTTGCAATTACTCTTGTTGCTGAATCATCTCCAGCATTGTTTTTAATATCGAAAAAATATTTGACATAATCATTGAAAAGATACTCCGATCCGCTAAAAACATATCCATAATTTACGCTGAACTTTATACCGAATTCTGAAATAAGATAATTTAAAGTATGCGAACTTAAATAATACGTTCCTTTACCGTTCACAAAAAAATTTTTGTACGGCAATCTGACAAGAAACGGCGATATATAAAATTCCGGACTTTTCAATAGATCAATCGAATAAAAACCGATCTTATTTTTTTTGAATGTCCGGACTTTCTGGCATTCTCCGACCGGCATTTTTTCACACATTACAAACGGATAAAGAGAATTGACATCATAGACGTTTATATTTTTTCCGTAGCCCTTAAAGACTTCAACGCGCCCGCCGGAATAAAAATTTTCGCGGAAAACTTTCTCATATTCAACGCGCGTTTTTACAAGGTCAAAGCTTAAAAACTTGCGGCGGAACGTATCTAATGCCTGCGATGCTATTGTAATTTTATGTGAACATACATACTCATAACGAAAATAAATCCCAAGAATATCGTACAAGCCCTTGCAGTCATTTTCCAAGTGATCCATTAACTTTTTGTTGTCAACTGATACGCGCTCCGTTTTAAAATCGAATTTTATTTTTTTAAATTCAACGTTAAAAGATTCTGAAAGTCTTTCCAAGCTTTGAGGTAATAATGAGTAAGAATCTATCAGCGTAAAATGAATATTATTAGTATATACGTCTATTGTTATCACACGACCGGCATTTTCTAAAAGTGAAACTTTGTAGGAACGTTTATAAAGCGGTTCAAGAAAAAAAAGGAAGTCGTATTTTCCGCCGTTATGAAAATATATTTTTATACGATTGTATTTTTTCCGGTCAATGTAATCTATGAATTTTTCTATTTGACGAAAAGTCTTATACTCTGATCCATCATAAAATCCGAGCACAACAAAATCAATCCAATCGGATGCCTCTATATCTCCAACCGCGTAAAAAGGCAACCTTTTATCTTCCATGTTTTCCGCTCACTTGTTTTTTAATTCTCCGTTTTGATCCGTTTCCTTTTTTACGTTTCCACGTCGGAGAAAAATCTGATTCAGCAACAGCGAAATAAACCTCAGTAAAAACTCTCTCCATTTCATTCAGCCGTTTATTAAAACTCATTTTATTATTTACATTTTTTGACCGTTTGACCGTTGACGCAACGCTCCCCTTTTCAAGAATAACGAAACCGGAACGCTTGACCTTGCTTTTACCTTTGAATACTTGAACGTTGAACGTAACATCCTTTGTGGTTTTACGTCCGATATATCGCTCTTCAAATTTTCTAACAAACTTTCGTACTTTCTCGTAATCTCGGAACGTCGCAGTAACATATACTCTATTGATTTTTCCGTCCCTAACCTTATGAACATATGCCTTTTTATTCCCTATTCCATTAACGCGATAATTTCGAGACTTGATTTTAGCAAGCGGTTTTTTTCGCACGTCGTTTGTATAGACAGCGAACTTGACAGCATACTCTAATAATGTTTTTTGTTTAATGGAAAGATTTTTTTTTGATCCTCTTTTTTTCATATTCTACGAAATAAAAAGCCGATCTTGAATGAGGATAAACAAGATCGGCGGCGTGCTCCGTCCGGAGGTACTAAACCCCAAATTTCCTCATTTTTCATACCTGTAATATAATGAATAAAACGGCATTAATCAAGCGGTGTCGTAAAAAATTCTTTTACATTTTTCGACGTTGCCGGATCACCAAACGATCCGCCCGCCCGCTGAACTTCTTTTCCGTTCCATTTCATAGAATAGATTTTAGTACGCTTTTGTTTTCCGGTGAAAGTTATTTCCAGCACGTCCCCGATCTTAAGCTTATTATAAATCGCCGCAAGAAAATCTTTTAACACAACGGAAATAGATACTTTTTTAGTGTCAAGTACAAGCACTAAAGTATCAAACATAGCTGACTTTTCAAAACGGATGAACTTCCCGGAAAGTTTCTCTCCAATCTTAATCGGACTCCAGAAAATAATCCCTTTGCCGCGCTTTACTTTTTTTTGTTTTTTCATGACATTGCTCCTTTTTTATTTATTAATTTACGTGCACTATTACGACGACATTCGTTTTCATGCACACGTATATATGATATTCATACAGAAGATCAGCCGGAAGTGTTATTGTTAGTATTTTCATATGCTTTGATAAAATCCTCTATATCTTTTAAATGTTCAAGAATTAATTTCGCTTTTTTTACGCCGAATCGGAACGGAAATTTGTCATCCGGATTAAGAGTAATGACATAAGTTTTTTTATACTGCTCAATTTTGACTGTCATAACATGCTATCCTTTTAAAATGTATAATACAATAGAACTGATTATATATGCCGTAACGATAAAAGAAAAAACTTTCACAGAAAAAATTAATACATGAAACTCGTCGCTGTCGTTTGGATTGTAGTCTAATTGGAAAAATCTGATTATTGTTTTCATGATTAAAACCTAAGATTATTTTCGTTCTCAGGTTCGTATGCTTGCGGATGAATGATAATGGGAGAAAGTCCATTTTTAACGCGCAACGGATTGACTTCCTCTATACAATTTTTACAAATAGGTTTTTTATCGCCTTCAATTCTAATACTCGGAACGTAGTTAGGATTAAAAGAAAAAAATTTATTACAAGAAAAACATTCTCCAAAAATTATCGCGTACCCCATTTTATTTTCCTCTATTTTGTTCACAAAAGTTTGAACTCAATCGCTTTTAATTTTTCGCGAAAAACTTCATCCGCTTTCACAATATGAGATTGTAATGACTGCATAACTTTGAAGGAAAAATCAGAATTACAAGAACTGTAAATCATATCTGCAATTTTTTGAGGTTCAATGAGCTTTGAAAATAAAATTTCTGCAACAAGCTCGTCAACCTGATCGCGAGAAAGATTTTTAAGTAATACTTTTAGCGTGAATATCATTTTTAAAAATCCTCATTTTGTTGGTGAAAGTTATTTAGTATGACACTATAAATATAATAAATGAATTTATAAATGTCAAGCACAATGTTACGTATTACAAGTTTACGTATTACGTATTACGTATTATTAAACATGTGACGGCGGTCACAAGTGGATGTGACGGCGGTCA
>Ga0315295_10005042_pt1 | contig 11295 bp, 6 predicted proteins | sample YL17G14_0_MG_FD_204453 | JGI IMG/M metagenome (GOLD analysis project Ga0315295, IMG submission 204453) | Sediment microbial communities from Yellowstone Lake, YNP, Wyoming, USA - YL17G14_0 | ecosystem: Environmental > Aquatic > Freshwater > Lake > Sediment | place: USA: Wyoming | collected...
GCTTTTGGCCTTGAAGGGGATTGGGGGTGGCATCTTGACTGCCAACTTCGCAAGACCTAACACCTCGAGAGTCTCATTGTAAGCACTAAACTTGCCCATATTGTCTTGTTGATTCATGAGATACAAACCTCCAGCTCCAGCCGCCAGCAATCCTAACGGCCATTTGTTTCTTTGGAAGAACCCAGGTTGTGGTGCGTGCCCTATTTCCCCTGTGGGATTTACAGTAAGACCCCTCTTTTTTGCGTGTGCCGTAAGAAGGTCTTGCTCTACCTTGTCTCTTGCAGCTGCATCAATGGCTTTACGGCCCTTTATGTACTCAGGACTCCTGATAAAGCTGGTATGACGACTCAAGAAAGACCTGAGACCAGCTAGTTTAGCCATCTTGGGTACTCCAGCAGGGTTTACCTGCAAGTAAAGAGCTCTCTGTTCAGGAGTGAGAGCTGATAAACGAAGATATTGAATCTGCTCCTCAGAGAGTTGAGGTTGGGGTTGAGGTTGTTCTTCTGATTCTTTCCTGAGAGCTCGATAAAGACCATACCCACCAAGACCAGCACCAGCAATGCCAGCGCCAATAAGCCCACCCTTGGCAAGCCGGGACATTGGGGCTTTGGGTTTGGGAGAATGGCTGAGATTAGATGCTAACTGCTCCTTAGCAGCTACATGCTGCTCCAAAGCTTTAAGGTTTGCATCTACCTTGTCTTTATGCGCTTGTAGCTTCTTTTCGAATGCATCAACATTAGCGTTGTGGATAACCTGCTTCGCTTTAATGTCTTCAAGCATCTGATGAGCATTCGCCACTTCACGTTCTATGTTCTTGGGATAGCCTCTGGCTTCGTTAATATCTGTAGAGTCAGCAGATTCTTTCAACATCTTCTCAGCTTCTCTTTCTTTATAAAGGTGATGCCCCAACATCCCAGCCCCAGCAACCCCTCCAGCCCCAAGAAGACCAATAGCTGTTCTTAAAGGCCACTTAGGAGAAGAAGTAGAACCACCAGAGCCACCAGAGCCACTAGAGCTACTTGGCTTACGAGGATTGTTGGGTTGTTGGGATTGTGTTTGTGGTGGAGCTTCTTTGACTTTGAGAGATGGCAACCTATCCGCAAGGATGTCATGCGCCGTTGCATGGCCAGCCTCAAAATCCCCGTGAAGCTTGTTTACCTGTGCCTTAACCTCTGCTGGAAGCGCAGACACATACTCATTCACATGAGCTTGCAGGGCATCGAGCTCTCGAGGGCTCGTGAGAAGTTTCTTATGAAAGAGATTGAGCTTCTTCAAAGAATCTTTTAAGAAGAGAGCTGCCTCTGTGGCTGTTGGGGGGATAACACTGCTTTGTTTTCTCATATGATCGTAAAGCTTCTTTCCGCCGTAAAGACCAGCACCAACACCACCAGTCGCTAGGAGAGCATCTTGGCCTACGTTACGAATCTTGGTGTTGGAAATATCCATGTGGGCTTTTTGGGCTGCTTGCTGCGCGGCTAAAGTCCGCTGTTGGACAAGATCTTCGAGACGCTTTTTAGTGGCAGCTTCTGCCGCAACCTGGCGAGCTTCTTCAGACTCGAGATGCTTCAGGAAGTCTAAAGCACGAGGTTTGTTACTTCCAATAGGACCAAGATGCTTTTTAAGGACTTTATCGTAGAAAGCAACTTCATCAGGGTCACCCTTACCAATAATAAATTGAGGTATGTTCTTTAGTTGTTCGTAAGATAAATCTTCATAAGGATTCGCTTTAAAAAAACGCCTAATTCCCCCACGAAGGTCAGCAGCCTCTTTAGAAGCCAACAACCCAAACCTCTTAGCAGCCCTCACAGACGCAGTGGCGTTATGAGCATCGTTAAAGACATGTAACGGATTCTCAGGATCTAAGCCTGTAAAGAGGTCAGCGGGTTCATCGTCCCTATGAGATAGATGTCTTTGCATAAGGAAAGTCTACGTCGAAAAGGATGTACGTAGAAGACAAGAGAGAGGGGTTGTGAGGACTGCAAGGGCCGCGAGGGTTGTTGGGGTTTAGATACAACTAAAGTCGGGCTGAGCCTTACCTTGGAAGAAGAAGGAAAAAGAAGGTCTCTATGGAACATACCACGATAGAATTCTGGGCTTTAGGTATAGCGGTCCTTACACTTCTATACACAGGCGTACACGGTATGCTCTTCGAGCACTTTGTGCGACAGTAAATCTCCCTCATACCACGTTTGCGCTATTCCAAAAGGCACCGATGCTTCTACATACAATGGGTATGTGAGGTATGTGGGGGCATGATGAAACAACGCCTGGAGTACGATTTATTAGATGTAGAGGTCCTCGAGGTGCTGCTTGATGACAGTCGCACACACAATGTATGTCTTGGTTGCCGAAAGGGCCATGTTTGAATCAAATATGGATCGGTAGTGAAATGTAAGTCTATAGGCGAAATAGGGGCTGTAAGGATTACATTTGGGTTAAGAAAATAGTTTATTAAGCCTTATATATTCTATATATTCTGTGAAAAAATCTGGATGAATAACTGGAAAATAGAGTACGATATAATTAAAAAGGGATATTATCGTGTATTGCTCGTAATGCGACGTTATATATGGAAAATTAATTGACTAAGACAAAAAATGAGGTGTTAAATTAATTTTTGAAAATGGCCTGTGAAGACAGACTTTCAAAAGAAAGAGAAAAAAAGCGAAATATGGGAAGCCGAAAACAGGAATTAACTTAGAAAAGAATAGAGCGGAAGAAAACAGGATTTTTTTATTTCAGAAAAGCGATGCTTTCAAGAACTATTCGCAATAATCACACAGGGTTATAGGTGGCATATTTATTGCTTTAAGAACAGGACAAAGTACCCAAATATATAGAATAAAAAAATAGTATGACAGAGAGGTATTTATATATAGGTCTTTTTCTAATTAAGGCCAACAGTAAAATAAGGAAAGAGACAGAAAAAACGAGACACGAGACAAAAATGAAGCGTCTATAATAATAATTTAAATACTTAAAAGTATTATTATTATTATCCTTATTTTCCTTGCCCATTCTTATTTAGCTAATGGCTTACCTTTATTTTAACAACGAAAGCCTTCTTTTTTGTTTCTATCCCTACGGGTATATCTCTGATGGAGCGCCGCAGGCACCCTTAGATTCTTTGCAACACTAGCAAATCAAACAGGAAAGTGGGGGGTGTTTTTTTGGAAACGGGTCCGGGGGCGAGGTGCGGGCGGCGCAAACATCGTAGATTGATGGGAGTGTGTAACACTACGAAAATACACAGGAAAAACGTAAAAATGCTGGGAATGCTAGGGTTGCGAGGATTGCGTGGATTGTTGGGGTTGCGAGGGCCGTTTTGTTAACTTAATAAAATTCCAATATAACTCATGCCAAGGTATCACACGGCCAGACCCCGTTTTCAAAAACCACGTAGGGTTTCACTATATCGTGTCGGTGTATGTGTTACCTTGTCCTACCACTGAGAAATGAGTATTGCGTGTATATAGGAGGGATACCTTGGCACTAGTCAGATTGATTTTTTACTAAGCTAATCTATTACTCGTTGTTTTCAATTACTTGGTGTGTTCACTTCGTAAACAGTTTTTTCTTATATCTTTGGTCTAAGCCCAAAATTTATTAAGCTAGGTAACTCTTTTATTTTATTACTATTTTTAGGTTGAAAAATGAAGATAGAATTTCCTTATTCCTTTACTAATAGTTTATTAATAGTTTATTTTGCTTATTATGTCAAAACATTCACTATTATTACTATTCTGTCATACTTTATTTTATTTTGACTGTTTCTTTGATTTTATTTATGTTTCTGTCTTTTTTTAGGCTGCTTATTCTTGTTTCTATATGGTTACGATATTGCTTATTTTTGTTTACTCCCAGAAATAGCCTGTGTTATGAGCCAAAAACGGGCTATTGGCCTAACAGATTTATTTTAATATTTATGGTATAAGTGCTCGTAACAACAGGCCAAAATATGGCTAGAAAGGTTTTGTGATGCTTCTGTTCTCTCAAATCGACGCCGGAAAACTCTATCAAGCTGCCTTCAAGTCCCCCGAGCACCTGCTCTCCTATATTCAGTCCAGTATACTACATGACGATCTAGCCCGTTCAATACTTTCATACTTGTCTAGTTATTGTTCTTCGAACGAAGAAACACATTCGTACGCGTTATTTTCGATGGATGCAGGAGTCCTTCAGTCCCGTATAGGTTTTGTACACCGGAATTGCTCTCTGGCCGCAGGGGGTATCTCGGTAGGGCTCCGAGGGGGTAAGGGTTTTTCCTTCTCTATTTGTGATTCTCTGTTCGATTTGGACGTTCTTCCCTTGGATGACCCTGATAATACCTTCCGGAATGCCCTACCTTGGCTGTTGATTCTGCAGCTACCTATCGTGAAGATGTACAATAATGCTGTATACGAACGATTATTGACGCGTCTCTATTGGAAACTGGCTAACGATGATGCTCTTCTTTCCGCTGCGATTGATAGTCATGCTACGCATTCTGTGCGTTTTACTAAATCTGATTTTAAGTATTTTAACGATTTTAGGGAAAGTGATAACCCTCCAATCATGCATCGTCTCTATCCTGGGTTAAACGATTTTTGTTGTCGTAAATACGAATCACATACTTGTGTTCGATGGGATGGCAATAATAAACTCATAATTCCTCCTCCCCATGACTTAAGTTTTTTACATTCGTTTAAGTCCTTAGTCCGCCACCATCTTTACTATGTGGTTCCATCAGCGCGTAACTTTCGTTCTTCAAAAGTAGAAGATTTGGAGCTGAAATTTCGTTTAAATTTAGATGATGCTTCTTACCAGATTTTTGACAATATTAGTCCTGATGACCTCAAGAGTCTTAACACTTTATTAGCCACACATTCCCCTCGTACAGACCCTTCTACAGGTAAGTTCACTATGGACACTTCTAGCTTAGATTTCGCATACTTCAATGATACACCTGAAAACACTGATTCCCATAAACGTTATGGTATTATTTCTAAGGTTATTGACCATTCTCTTCTTACTCAATTACGGCGTAATGATTGCTTTAACCGCCATATTCGTCATTCTCTTTCAGGTATATTTGGCTTAGACTATCCTGCAACAAAAGATCTAAGTACTGCTTTTAATGAACATCTTCGTGGATGGGAAAATAAGGCTCGCTTCTATTCCTTTTACGTCAGCTTAGATGCTGATTCTTCAGGTAATATTGACCCTATTACTGTCTCATGGTGTATGCCAGCTTCACAAAAGTTTGACCCTTACTTAGCTTGCATGGACCGTTGGCTCATAACCTTTTCAGTTGAGAAATTGCTTGGTACACCTATTCGCGACGTGATTTGCGCTACACCTAGTGCTTTGAATTTGACCGTTCCTTCCTTACCTACTTTAGTTAATAAGGTATGGAACACAGGCTTCTTAGCCAAAAATCAAGCACGAATTTCTGCATCGATGCTAACGGCCCCTTGTTCTCGTAGAGATGAAAAACCTTACTTTGCTTCTTATATCGCTAATTTAGCTTTAGCAATAAGTGAGTATTTTCATTCTGTTTATCGTTATAAAACAATTAATGGGGATGATCCTATAAATGTTTCTGATTTTTCTGTTCCTTCTTCCCTTACCGTTCCTCTTTTACGTATGTTGTGTAATGTAGGACTAATGGCTATTCCTATAAGTTTAATTAAAGAAGGACGTTTAGCTTCTTTTGTACCTCCTGCTAAAGACATTATTCTCCTACATACACCTAGATTGCTTCGTTATTTGTCTCAAGATGGTTACTTAGGTATAATGGAATCAGGCATCACTTCTGTTCTACATCCTGATTTAAAGCACCAATATAATACGACTCGGTATATATTTGGTTGGAATCAAGATTCACTTCCAATGTATCGTAATCGTTTGGTTAAGTTACACCAGCAAGTCTTTCCTTTGGTGTTTGGTGGGGTAGATAATTTAACACCAATTTCTACTGATGTGCTTAGTGATATTATTTGTCCTATTGGTACTTTTGACTCTAATAATTACTTATGGATTACAGATATGTCACACGTCGACCCTGAAAATACTCTATGGAAAACTATTGGTCCAGTTTTCAAAGGGCAGCAACGCTTTTTAGTTCTTCAAACTCAAAAGTTGTATCGTTATTTACGTAATAATTGTGCAACGAATATAGGTCCTAATCATACAACTTTTAATTCTCATAAGATTGTTAAAACTAGAGACAAATCAGCGGATACAACAGAAACAACCCAACAACGCAAACAGCGCTTAAAACGTAAGCATCGTTACGATATTCACGAGGTTAGTCATTTCTTACCTCTTGGTAGAGAGCTCAAGGTAAAGTTGGTACGGAAGGGTTTCGAAGTATTTGTTTCTCTTCCTTGGGAAGATTTGCGTGACTGGTATGGTTTATACCCACCAACGATAAACGCAGCATATAAATCTTCTAAGTTGTCAAAAACTACTCTGACTCAAAAGTTGAATACCTTTGCTAATTGTAAAAAGACTAGTTGGGGTATTTACCATGAGTATTGTGAGCGCTTAATGGGCAAAAGAGCTGGTTTACCTAGTGCTGTTTTTACGGATTGGGACCAACGTTATGACGGTGAGCAGACACGTTTGAATCCTTCGGTTGTTCGATTATTTAAAGACATAGGTTTTGTATTCCCTTTAAAGACTTTGATGTCTGGATCTAGTAATTGGGAGTTTAATGGAAAACCTATTGATAATATTCCAGGATGGGAAACCTTAGTGGAGTCTTGGCGTAATTATTCGTTTCCTTTGAACGCTAAGTCGAATTCTTCTTTTGCAAAGAAGGATGTTAAGTCTTATTTAAAAGAACAACATTTATTAGAATATGAAGCCAACCTCAAACTCCCCAAACGTGAACGCAAAAACATGCGTATTCGTTTCACTGAAGAAGAGGATGCTGCAATCCTCAAGTATTATAGGCGTGACATGAGCCTTGAGGATGAGAAAATCCTAAGGGATATTTGTTATCGTCATGATGCTTTTGGTGTGACTATCCGCGCTAATAAGCTCGCAGAGAAGCTTATCAAAGAGCACGGTATTGCTGATTTGAAGCAGCTTCCTGTCAAGCGCGTAGGTAAGAAACTGCGTGTTATGCTGAAGTCCATCTCGAAGGCTTGACCCCACCAACCCCAACGTCCTAAACTTCCCTTATGGACTCAAGTACTTCACGCTCTTTATTTCGAGCACTATCTGAACTAGGCGAAGAGGGCCTCGACCAACTCTTCATGGCAAAAATGCGAGAAAAGAATAAGAAAGAGCGTGAAGCACAGTGGGCAGCGGAAGCTGCGCAGAAGACGGCTGGCGGCGCTAACTTCCCTCCTATCTCTGGCCCCACATGCGTCTCTGGAATCAACACGAGTCAGCAATACGAAGAGAAGCTGAAGCGAGCTCCCGTGGTCCCCAAACCAGAGGACCAGGCCATCGCTGAGATGGACTTGGATAAGGTCTCTTCGTTCTTGGCTAGCATCTGTTCTAAGACAGCTGCTCCTGTTGAAGCCCAACCAAACCTCGAGGCCGAACAGCTCAAGCGCGAAGCTATTCTTGCTGACCGGCGGTACAAAGTCCTTTCGAATGCTCTTGGTTCTGCCATCACTGGTGGTGGTATGGCTGGAATACCGATGGGTGTGCTGACGAAGTCACCTAAGGCAGGGCTTCTTGCCGGTGCTGGAGGAGCTCTGCTTGGAGCTCTCTCTGGCACTCTTTTTGGTGCTGGGCAAGCAGGGCTCACATCTCGTAAATCAGTCGAGGACATCTATAACCGTGAAGGGGGAGAGGGTCTTCGAGACTTGATTGAGCGGAGACATCCTGTTGCTGCCACGGTGATTCCAGGTCTTTTGTCTGGCGGTGTTGGCCTCGGGACAGGGCTCTTGCTTCACAATCGCTTTAAGGTGCCATGGGCCGCACAAAAAGGTCTTAAAGGTATCGTTGGTAAAGGTTTGAATCTTGGTATTCAAGTAGGTGTTCCTCTTGGAACCTCTTCCGCTGCTTGGATGGCTTCACAGCCGCTTGTAGATGCTTATCTCGGTACGAAGACAGGCGAAGAATACGCGTACATGGATTATCCTCATACCGAGTATGAGCCTGATGTTTCTGCTGACCGTTATAGCCCTATTCGTCAGGGACTTCTTTATGGAGCTTCGACTCTTCACCCCATTGGAGCTGCGATTGGGGCGGCTGCAACAGCGAATCCTGGTGAACATATTAGCCAGTTAGGACGCACACTTATAGGTGGTCTAGCTGGTGATACTCTTGGTGGTTTGAGTGGTTTGATGCTCGGTGGCCCTTCGGGTTATGTGCTTGGTTCTTATCTGGGCCGTCCTGTTGGGACCTACATAGCCCATCATATGGATTAAAACTTTCCGCCGTAAATAAAGTTACTTGCAATATACGCACGAATACGTATATTCGTATTTGTCACACCTCAGGCTCCCTTAGCCAAGACCAGTAGCACCACCAAAGTTTTTAGGTTGAGGGAGTCGTCTTTTCTTTTGCTATAATTGAAGCATGCCCTTCAAATCCAAAGCCCAACAGCGCTTTATGTTTGCAGCTGAAGGTCGTGGTGAATTACCCAAGGGCACAGCAGAGCGTTGGGCTGAGCATACGCCTGACATTAAGGCTCTTCCTGAGCGTAAGAAGACAGCTGCTGAAATTGCTGATGGTGTGACTGAGAAGATTTCAGCTTGGTATGACGAAGAAACTCGCGCGAAAAGGCGTGCGAATTGTCCGGCAGCTGGAAACCCTGAGCTGCAAGATGCGAGACGTAAAGCTAATCGTAAGGTTAGCGAAGAGAGACGCGCTTCTCGTATTTCTCGGCGGCAGAATAACAAGACGGCTTCTGAGATTGCTGATGTTGTGTTTGAGAAGATTGCAAAAGCAATGAGCTGGTCAGATTCGTTTTGGACTAATCCTTTTCAGAACGAAGATAATGAACTGTCTCAAATTGTTCCTCTTTCTGGTGCTTTGGGTGGGCTTGGTACTTGGGCGGGTTCTGGTGCTCTTATAAGACGAAAGCTTAAAGAGGGACATCCTGCCATTCCTACTGAAGGAGAACACCAGAAATTATTGGATTACGCTGAAGCCAAACGTGATATTCCTAGTAATATTGTAAATTATTCAGACGAGGCAGGGCGAGGTGGTGGACAGGCGTTTCTTGATCCTAAGAAACAACAAGCTGTTATTCGTGTATCTCCACAAGCTAATACTGAGGAATTATCTCATGAGCTTGGGCATGCAGAGATGATGTTTGATAAAGGTAAACCCACATTAAATCAACGTTTCCGTCGTTTTATGATTCCTTCAGCTAAAGTATTAAGACACCCTCAATTTTTATTGCCAATGAGTGGTTTAGGTATAGGTTTATCCGAAGTAGGTTATAATAGGGATAATACAGCTCTTACGGATGCTGGTTTAATCGCTACTTTAGGTCCGCACATTCCTACTCTTTTAGAAGAAGGAACCGCTAGCATTAAGGGTTACAATATGATGCGTGCAGCAGGGTTGAACCCTAAACTTCGCAAATATCTTTTGCCTTTTGCTACTTATGGTGGCTTAGCGACAGCTACTTCTGCTTATCCAGCTTATTTGTCGTATAAACAACATACACGCGAAGATTGAGTGTAATGGACAAACAAGCAACCCTCGTAGCCCATAGTTTTTAGGTTGAGGGAGTCGTCTTTTCTTTTGCTATAATTGAAGCATGCCATTCAAATCAAAAGCCCAACAGCGCTTTATGTTCGCAGCCGAAGACCGTGGTGAGCTCCCCAAGGGGACAGCAGAGCGCTGGGCTGAGCATACGCCTGACATAAAGGCGTTGCCGGAGCATAAAATGAACAAAACAGCGTTTGAGATTGCTGATGCTGTGATTGAGAAAATTTCAGCTTGGTCTGATGAAGAAACCCGTGCAAAAAGGCGTGCGAATTGTCCGGCAGCTGGAAATCCTAAGCTGCAAGATGAGAGACGCAAAGCTAACCGTGAAGCGGGAGAGAAAAGGAGAGCTGTGTGTGTTGCTACACGGCAAAACAATAAGACAGCTGCTGAAATTGCTGATGTTGTTATTGAGAAGATAGCAATGTCGGACCAAGAATTTGAGGATGCTTATCTCAAACATCAGACTGGTATGTCTAAAGCAGAATTCGATGCCGAGGTTGCTCGTGGTCAACAAGGCCAATTGCAGGGTCTTAAGTGGGGTCTTCCTATTGGTGCAGGCTTAGGAGCTCTTGGTGGTTTAGGCTTTAGACAGTTGACTAGAGCTAGCAGGCCAACGTTGTCGATTCCTCGTTCTGTTGGAGGAGGCGCTTTGGTGGGAGGAGCTGCTGGGGGTCTTACTGGTGGTTTGATTGGTAATTTTACGTACAATGACTGATAAACAAGCAACCCTCGTAGCCCACGAAGTGGTCAGCAAGATAAAGGGCCTAACGGGTCCTCTTGACCACGTGCGCATACTCGCTATCGATGGAGCGAAGGCGAGAGAGCATGACCAAAGCTTCTCAGTGGGCGGGCATCACTATGTGTATCCGTGAATTCCTGAGGATGAGATTTGGATAGAGGCTGGTCTTGGTGGCGCTGACTTAACGGCTATTATCGTCTATGAGTTTACAGAGCGTGAGATGATGAAGCGTATGCACCTTCAGTATGAAGAGGCGCACAAAGTTTCGAATACTTGTGAAGAAGCTGTCCGAATTTTACTCGGTAAAGACGATGGTGAGACCCAAGCGGTGCTTGGATAGCAAGGACATTGATAATGAATAAGACTGCCAGTCAGATTGCTGAAGAGGTGATTGAGAAGGTCTCTTCTGCTGGAGATATATTGAAAACTTTAGCAGTTATGGGTGGGATAGGCTCTATTCCTTTAATCATCCCTGCTATCGCAGCAGCTAATTCTAAACCTGGACATAGGCTGATTTCTGCGGGACATAATTTAGTCCAGGGACTTCCTGGTGGATTGATAGGAGGTTCCTTAGGTCTGGCTGGTGGGGCTCTTGCTGGCCATCCTGCTCATGGTTTCTTAGGTGGATATCTTGGAGGTACATTGGCTACCCAAGCGCGAGCTTTGCACCGTAAGTTGTCTCGATAATCTCTCTGTTGCTTTCGTACCCCTCGAACCCTTAAAATCCTACCATGCCTACAAGTATATTCAGACCTACACACACGAAGTGTACGTACATCTTTCCACTCTTGGTATTCAATGGCCAAGTTTTATGGCAAGGTGAATGTTTTTTGCCTCCTCCATTACGTTTCCCTGTGTTGCGTTATGGAGAAAATTCTTATGTGAATGCG
>Ga0315295_10005043_pt1 | contig 11293 bp, 9 predicted proteins | sample YL17G14_0_MG_FD_204453 | JGI IMG/M metagenome (GOLD analysis project Ga0315295, IMG submission 204453) | Sediment microbial communities from Yellowstone Lake, YNP, Wyoming, USA - YL17G14_0 | ecosystem: Environmental > Aquatic > Freshwater > Lake > Sediment | place: USA: Wyoming | collected...
TTTGACTGGCGGGCTATTTCCACCAGGGTAGTGGCCAGGCCACCGCGTGTGGGGTCTCTGAGTGCATGGAGATTCTGACTGGTGCGCAGCATCGCCGCTACCAGATGGTTCAAAGGGGCTACATCGCTCTTCACGGTATTGACGAAGCCCATCTGCGCTCGCTCCAAGAGCACCGAAATGCCGTGGTCGGCGATGGAGCCAGAAAGGATAACCGCATCGCCAGGGCGGGCGTTGCTTCCGGAGATGTTCACGCCATCCGGGACAATGCCAACCCCGGCGGTGTTGATGAACAGGCCATCGGCGCTGCCCCGCTCCACCACCTTGGTGTCGCCAGTCACAATCTTGACTTTGGCCTCACGTGCAGCTCTCCTGAGAGAAGCTACGATGCGGCGCAAGGTGGTCAATGGTAGCCCTTCCTCTAGAATGAAAGCTGCCGACAGGAAGAGTGGGGTGGCCCCCACCATAGATAGGTCGTTGACTGTGCCGCAGACAGCTAGCCTGCCTATGTCTCCACCGGGGAAGAAGAGTGGTCTGACTACGTAAGAGTCTGTGGTTAAAGCTATTCTACCTTCCATCTTGGTTGGCCTAGCCTTCAGGGAGCCCTGCAACGAGCAAACGGCCGAGTCGTCCAAAGTCTGCAGGATAGGATTAGTCAGTTGAGGCAGAAAGAGGGATTCAATGAGTTCATGACTGAGCTTGCCCCCGCTGCCATGACCCAGCAGCACGCGTCCTCGATGCATACTACCCTCCTGCTTTCGCTGGCGGTGTTTCGGAGGCCTGGTCCGCCGGGTTATAAATAAACCAGGCGGCGCAGGTGCCCTCGGTGGAGACCATGCAGGGTCCCAGCGGATGCTCTGGGGTACACCCCGAGCCAAACATGCGGCACTCTGGAGGTGTACAAACAGCCCGCAGCACCTCGCCGCAGCGACAAGCGGCTATCTCTTTCGGAGGCCTGATCTTGATTTTAAAATGTTTTCCGGCATCAAATCTTTCCAGAGCTGGACCGAGCCTGAGACCGCTTCCTGGAATTACTCCTAATCCTCTCCAGTTGGCATCGTCTGTCTGGAAGACCTTGGCCATTGTCTCCAGGGCTTTGGGATTTCCCTCAGGGCGCACAGCGCGGCTGTACTGTATGGCCACCTCTGCCTTGCCCTCGTTGCGCATCTCCAGGAGCATGGCGATGCCCTGGAGAATATCCACAGGCTCAAAGCCGGTGATGACGCAGGGGATGCCGTAATCCCTGGATATGAACTCGTAAGGATGGCTGCCGATGATAGTGCTCACATGTCCCGGGCAGATGAAGCCATCTATGTTGACCTCTCCACCTGCCAGCAAGGCCTTCATAGCCGGTGGAACCACTTTGTGGACGGAGAAGAAGAAATAATTGCTTAGGTTCAGTCGCTCTGCCTCCAAAATAGAAGCGGCTGTAGTAGGCGCTGTAGTTTCAAATCCAACGCCGAAGAAGACCACCGACCGTTTGGGATTGTCCTGGGCTATGCTTAAGGCCTCCAGTGGGGAGTATACCACTCTTACATCAGCGTCTTTGGCCTTGGCTTCAGCCAGGCTGGAATAGCTGCCCGGTACCCTCATCATATCTCCAAAGGTGGCCAGTGTCACCCCGGGCTGGCTGGCCAAGGCGATAGCCTTGTCAATATCGGCGTTAGGGGTAACGCAGACGGGGCAGCCTGGGCCGGAGAGCATTCTGACCTGGGGTGGCAGAAGTCCTCTGATGCCGTGCCGGAAAATTGCTACGGTGTGGGTGCCGCACACTTCCATGAGATTGACTGGCGGCCCGGCATATTTCTTTATCTTCGCGGCTAGGGCTTGGGCCAGGGCGGGCTGCCGGAATTCTTCAATGAATCTCATGCTTCTTCTGTCTGGGCTATCTCAGCCAGTAGCCCCAGTGTCTCTTGGGCCTCAGCCTCGTTCAGAGTCTGGATGGCAAAGCCGGCATGGAGCAGCACATACTCACCCACCCGCAGGTCGGGCACCAGCATGATATTCGCCTGTCGGGTGAGACCGCCGAGCTCTATCAGGGCAGTTTGCCCGGTGATGGAAATCACTTTAGCTGGTACTGCTAAGCACATGGATACCTTTCTTTGGGGTGGCGTTGAATTGGGCGCTGGCCACCACCGCTTGCCCTAGGGAGATGCCCCCATCGTTACAGGGAACCTGGTGGTGGATGAAGGTCTCGAAGCCGCCACGTCGGAGCTGGTTCAGAGCCCGTTCCAGAAGGAGGACATTCTGGAATACCCCCCCACTCAGCGCCACCTGATTTAGTCCTGTTGCCTCCCGAATAGCCGAGCAGGTGCGGGCGATCATCTCAGCGACGGAGTTGTGGAAGCGGGCGGAGATAACTGACACCGGCACACCGGCCTTGAGGTCAGCAATCACCTCCTTCAGGGGATGGTCCCAGTCAATGACGATGGGAAGCCTTTGCCCCTTGACTGGCCAGAAATAACCATCCTGAATTGACTCGTCAGCCTTCATCTCCAGCTCCAGGGCTGCCTGGCCTTCGTAGGTGGTGCTGTGGCAAATGTCGAGCAGGGAGGAGACAGCGTCAAAGAGTCGGCCCATGCTGGAGGTCAGTGGTGAGTTCAACCTTTCTTTGATTTGCTTGGTCAAAACCCCAAGCTCCAGGGGGCTGACCTGTTTTAGCGGAGGCAGGTCAGCAATGAGTTCCTTTGGTAGATAGCTAAGGTAGCTCAAGGCCATGCGGTAGGGTCGTCTTATGGCAGCCTCTCCACCTGGCATGGGGAGATATTTAAGATAGGCCGCCCGTCTGAAGCCAGTGCAGTCGGCTATGAGAAACTCGCCCCCCCACACCTGGCCGTCCTGGCCATATCCTGTGCCATCAAAGGACACGCCGATGGCTGGCCCGCAAAGACCGTTATCGGCCAGGCAACTGGCTACGTGGGCGTGATGGTGCTGCACCGGCACGAACTGGAGTCCTGTATCCTTGGCCTTCAATTCCAAGGCGTATCTGGTGGAGAGGTAGTTTGGATGCATGTCATAAGCTACCACCTCTGGGTCAACTCGGAACAGTCCCTTGAAGTGCTCGATGCCGCTTTCAAATGAGGCCAAGGTCTCCAGGTTTTCCAGGTCTCCGATGTGGTGGCTAAGGAAAGCATAGTTGTCTCTGGTGAGACAAAAAGTATTCTTGAGCTGAGCACCGCAGGCAAGCACCTGTTTCATCTCGAAGGGAAGCCTCACCGGGAAGGGGGCATAGCCCCTGGAGCGGCGCATCAGGAACTCTTTGCCCTGGAACACTCTGGTCACTGAGTCGTCGCAGCGGACATGAATATCACGGTTGTGGAGCAGGAAGGCGTCGGCCAGCGCGCCCAGGAGTTCCAGAGCCTCATCATTGTCCTTGGCAATAGGCTCTTCGCTCATATTACCGCTGGTCATCACCAGGGCTAGCATGTCCCTTTGTTCCTGTCCCTTTTCCAGGAGCAAATAGTGCAAGGGAGTGTAGGGCAGCATGACCCCCAGATAGAGGTTGCCAGGGGCTACCAGGGGAGAGATGGGGCAGCCTGGTTTCTGGCGTAACAGCGCGATAGGCCGCTGTGGCGATTCCAAGAGCTGCCTTTCCCCCTCGCCGAGATAGCAGTACTTTTCCACCTCCTGGCAATCCAGGGACATGATGGCGAATGGTTTATTTATGCGGTGTTTTCGCTCCCGGAGCAGGGAAACGGCAGCGTCATTAGTGGCGTCACAGGCCAGATGGAAGCCCCCTATCCCCTTCACCGCTAGGATAGTGCCTTTGGCGAGCAAACGACGCGCCTCACGAATAGCTGCATCGCCCTCTCCCAAGACAGTGCCTCCTTTGGCCACCAGCGAGACGCCGGGGCCGCAAACCGGACAGGCATTGGGCTGGGCGTGGAAGCGGCGGTTGGTAGGGTCGTGATATTCTTTCTCACAGAGGGGGCACATCTGGAAAACAGCCATGGTAGTCTTTGGGCGGTCATAGGGAATGTCTTTGATAATAGTGAAGCGAGGGCCGCAGTTGGTACAGTTGATGAAGGGGTAGCGGAAGCGGCGGTCACCGGGATCAAAAAGCTCCTTCAGGCAATCAGCGCAAATGCAAATGTCCGTGGAAATGAGCACAAATTCATCAGCAGCTTGGCGGCTGGCCTCGATGGTAAAGGAAACATGTCCCAGGGGTGGCAGAAAGTTTACCTCTACTTTTTCCAATACTGCCCTGGGCGGTGGGCTTTGCTCCAGCTCCCGCAGAAAAGCCTCCAGCTTTTCTCTGGGGCCCTCCACCTCAATGACCACCCCCTCGGTGGAGTTGAGCACCCAGCCCTTAAGCTCATATTTGTGGGCCAGTCGGTGAACAAAGGGGCGGAAGCCCACCCCCTGCACAACTCCTCTCACCAAAACCCTGGCCCTGGTCAGTTCAGTTCTTTTTTGAAGGACTCCACCTGGGAGCATGGCATCTCCTCTCCCTCTAGAGATAGCAGCAGGATAGAGCTACCTTCCCCTGCCTCTACCTCTAGCACCGCCTGTTCCGCCATGGTACCTTTCTTTAGTAGGTCAAACCAGGAGTTCAGCGCTTCTTCGGTGATATGGCTCTCCTTTCCCAGCGAGACCCATATTTTAGTTACCCTGGCGATGCCGTTCTCCCTGGCGTGATGGCTAACTTCCTCGATTAGCTCTTCAGCGGTGTGACTCTCGTGCATTGATTCAATCTACTCGTATTCTTGCGAAAATAGCTCTTTCAACCCCTTTGATCCCCCAATCTTGGGGGACACCCCTAAGCCCCGCCAAAGGGGCTTCGCCCCTTGTGGAATCCCCATTGTAAATAGCGGAGAGTCCAGAGAGGCTGAGCCTCTCTGGTGGGGTCTGGGGGTATCCCCCATAATCCCTTCCACCCCCCTTCTCCTGCAGGAGAAGGGGGCCAGGGGGATGAGGTATCAGTATTTTCATCCTTCGTGGCGCTGGTGTAAATCAGCATGAACGATTACTATTTAATTTTAGCATATAGGTGACGTTTTGTCCTGCGGGAGTTTATGCCCAAAATCAGCGATTGGCCATAGTTTACGGCTGGGATGCAGGATATAAGTGACAGGCCACAGACTTCAATGATGCGTTGGCGCGAATGAGTGTAGAATCAGTCAATTCGCGCTATTGACAATGTAGAGGTTCGGTGATACACTATCGTCACTGCCCGTGGGGCCATGGCGGTGCAGTAGTAGCCTCTCGATCCGCCATCAACACTTTACCCCTGGTTTGGAGGCTGAAATGTGGTTGCAGAGCACAAAGGCTCCTCTTGAAGATGGTCACCCAAAGGATATTCCACTGATACGTCTTGGAGAGTCGATAGCTTCGCTATTCGCTCTCTAAGGCTGGCCCAACTGAGGTAGCTTAGAACTGATAGGGAGGTAGCACATGTTGAAGTGCAGTAGGCTTTGGTTATCCTTACTGGTGTTGAGTTTATTAGTCCTGCTGTTGCCAGCTTGTGGCGGAGGAGAGAACACCACTGCGCCACCATCCACCCCTACAGCGACGTTAGCTCCAACAGCCACACCCACTTCGACGCCTGTTCCAACACTCACCCCCACGCCTGGCCCAACACCTACGCCCAGTACTACTCCCACCACAACACCCACTGGGCCGGTGAAAATTGGCGCCATAAACTCCTGGAGCGGTTCGGCGGCCATATCCGGCATAGGTCTGGCCGATCCAGTTATCAAGCTAGTAGAGAAACAGGTAAAGGATATGGGGGGCATCCTGGGCGGTCGAGAGGTGCAGGTCGTCAAGTACGACAATCGTGCCTCTGTGGCCGAGGCCCAAGCCGGCGCTAAGAAACTGTACTACGACGACAAAGTGGCGGCTCTGACCATGGGAGGAATCAGCGGGGCTGAATTTGAAGCTGTAGCCACTGTCGCTGAGGAGCTTGGGATATTGTATTGTGCCCTGGGACATGTGGCGAATCTGGATAAGTTGAAGTTCACGGTGAATGTTACGGTTACCCGAGAAGAAATTGTAACGCTATATTATGGTCTCATTACTAAAATATTGAAAGATGTCAAAACACTGGCCATTTTCGGGCTTGACCTGTCTGACGCGCGTACTCGGGGCCAAATGATTAGTGAGCAAGTGGCGCCACTTGGGATAAAAAAAATTTATGAAGAGTATAGCCCCTTAGGCACCTTCGATTTTATGTCCTACTTGACTAAGATCAAGTATGATAAACCAGATGTGTTGGTACTTGAGCATAACAACAACGAGGCTGTGGTCACGATTGCCCAGCAAATTATGGAGCTGGGTGGCTGGGGTGACACCCAGGTAGTAACCCTGCCCACGGGTGATTTCGCTAGGACAAAGCCTGGTGCCCAGGGCTGGTATGTGGTGGTAATGTGGACTTCAGGACTGGACTATCCAGGGGCTGTCAAGTTCGAGAATGATTTTAAGGCGATGCATAATAAGCTGCCTAGTCCCACTCAGGTTTACTATTACAACAGTATGTGGACAGCGATAAAGGCCATTGAGCTGGCAGGCACTGATACTGACCGGGTGAAGATCGCTGAGGTGGCTCGCTCCGGCAAGCTGGAATGGGATAGTCCTATGGGGCGTGCTCACTTCACCTCTGAGGGGACATCGGGCTTGTCACCTGTATTAACGCATATAGAAAATAAAGAGCTGGTTCGTGTTACTATACCGTAGTAGCGATACAGAGGCAGCACTGGCGTCTGGAGATATGGCATCGTCTGGATTGGGGGAGTAACCAGGTCACTGCTTAGCATCGAGGAGTGCGTAAATATTAAGAAATACTGGCAGAAATAAAACGGAGCGAATGCCTTTACCGAAAAGGGGCTGAAAATTAGTTATTCATATGAGATTGTAATGATTGACTGTGCTGCTCTCAAGTCTAAGACAAGAAAAGGAGGTCAAAAGTGGCAGAGTTGAAAGACTACAATTGTGAGTTTAGGCCTCACATAAAGCTTGAGGACTTCTCCAAGGATTACCTCATAAAGATGATGCATGCGTGGTCAAGCGCATATCTGAGAATGGCCGAGCTTTGTAGTCAGGCGGTCAAGGAGAGGTTCGGCGAGGAAGAAGCGTTGCAGTGCGAGTTGGCAGCTTACCAGAAAGTAGCTGACACCACAGTCCCCAAGATTGCTAAAGCAGCAGGTATTGAAGTAAATGATATTCTTGATGTTTTAAAAGTTTTGCAGCTCTGTCCAGATGGTCCTTCAGCGGGGGTATACGAGGCTGAATATGACATCAAAGACAGAAATCACGTAATACTGACAATCACTCGTTGTCGTACCTTAGACTTTTGTGAGAAATATGCACCGGACAGGGTAAAAACGATATGTCATGATATAGACATCCCCATCAATGATGCATATGTGAGGGCTTTACTGCCTGGTGGAAGGTTGTTGCCAATAAGAATACCCGATGGGCCTCGAAAAGACCCGAGGGAAATCCCCTGCGTATGGGAATTTAGGAGAGAATAACTCGGGGCCAGATGCCGGAAAACCTGAACGAAAATCGTTTGCATATAAGGGCTTAGCTCTGGAGAAATTAGAGCAGCAGATTGAAAGGCAGGTAAGCTGCGGTAGGGGTCTCGCCCCTGGTGGCAACGCTCCAAAAGTGAGCCACTCCAACGGCCGGTTTTTGAGCCAACCCCGGCGTGTAGTATACCGGCTCCCCTTTTCTCAATCAACCATTCATAGCGCTGCCTTTCCCCTCCTTTGCTTCTGGCTCACCCGTGGCAACTCAACGTGTCTTGACAAGCGGTGTAAAGAATGCTATATAATGCCATGCTAAGAGCGTAGGGCAAACCGGTCGGGGGGCATAAGCTGTGATTAACAGCGTGGCGACATATGTTATAGACGCCTTGGGACAGGGAAGTCCCAGGCGTCTCATTGTTTTTACCGCTTGAGAAAGCCAAACTAACAGAGGCTGAAGTATCCCCCTGCAAATCCTCAGAACACCCACTGGGGATCAGATCGACAGAAGCAGCGGAGCCACTCTGATTAACAGACAAGGATGCACAACCTTTAGAAGCAACTAGGTGAGCAGATGTAATGCAAGCTAAGCAGTTTGCCCTAAAATGATCGCAATACGGCACATAATCAAGGTTAGGAGGAGGTTACATGAAACGGTGTTTAGTCGTGTTCACGGCTTTAAGCTTATTGCTGCTTATTCTACTACCAGCCTGCGGCAAAGAGAAGGAGAAGACTCCTACAACCACGCCTCCACCCACAGCCACCCCCAGCCCAACGCCGACAGCGACACTTGGACCAACAGCCACGCCGACGCCAACATCGGCAGAGCCGGTGAAGATTGGCGCTATCATAGCCTGGAGCGGCCCGATGGCGATGTCGGGTGTCCTGGTAGACCAGATTATACCACTGGTGGAGGAGCAGGTGAAGAATATGGGCGGCATACTCGGTGGCAGAGAAGTCAAGTTTATCAGAGGTGACGACCGCGGCATGGTTGCCGAGTCGGCAGGCCAGGCCACGAAGCTGATACTGGATAATAAAGTAAGTATCCTCACCCTAGGTGGCGAGTCCATGGCCCAGTTCACTGCGGTAGCTGATGTCGCCGATGAACTCAAGGTGCCATATGTGGGCATTGCCTCGATTTTGGGTGTAGCGGCTAGGAAATATAGTGCTTGCCTATGGAGCCACGAGACGATAATAAGTCGAACTGTCAACTTCGCAATAGATGTGGTGAAGCCCAAGACAGTCGCTTGGCTGGCATATGACCGTGAAGATAGCCACTATCACCTTGACGGTGTGGAGGGTGTTGTGGGTGCCCGGGAGCGTTGGAGGGCTAAGGGGATAGATATCGTATATGAGCAGTATTTTGCCCCAGGTACTGCAGACTTCACTCCATATCTAACCAAGATCAAATACCTGAACCCAGACCTCGTAATAAGCTTTCTCAATGATAACTCGCAAGCAGTTACGATCAATAAACAGATAATGGAACTGGGCGGCTGGGGCAGCATGAAGTATTTTGGTGCTACCGAACCAAGCGCCGAAAAAGCTGCCGTTACGATACCGTCGTCGGTAGGTACTTACGCAGCCGTGCAGTGGCTGCCGGGAAGCGATGACCCGGGAATGAAGGCATTCGAGGATGCCTTCAGGCAAAAGCATGGACGGCTGCCCACCCCGGTAGTGACGTACTTCTACAATAATTTCTGGGTAGCCATCAAGGCCATTGAGATGGCCGGCACTGATGACCCTGGTAAAGTTGCTCAGGCTCTGCGCTCAGGCAACCTGGTATGGGACTCGGCCTGGGGAGCGCTGCGTATTGGTACCGATGGAATAGGTCAGGTCAGCATGATGGTGGCCGAGGTCCAGGAGGGTGGTAAACTGGTCAAGGTGTGGCCTCAGTAAGTGCCTTCCCAGGTGGCCTTTGTTGCCAGGAAGACGGAAGCAAGCAGGTTACACACCTAGCAATAGTGGAGGTCGGGGTATAACATTTTGCAGGGTTATTTTGTCCGAAAACGACTGAAGCTCTGGAAAGAGGCTTGACCACTAGAGGAGGCACGGGTTGAGGTTCAAGGACAAGACAGTGATACTAACCGGCAGTAGCCATGGAGTAGGTAAAGGGATAAGGGTGAACTGTGTGGGGCCAGGATTGATCGCAACGGGCGCCACTTTCAGGGTCTTTACACAGGAAATGGTGGATGGAATGGGTGCCATGATACCCCTGGGGCATATTGGAGAGGCACAGGATGTGTCGAATGCCTGCATCTTCCTAGTACTTACTGAAATTAATAAGCGTAATGGATCGTAGCTTCGATACCTGTAACGTGAATTTGTGCAACTAAGTACTAGCGTCCGATGAAGCAAGCTTCATAACGGGACAGCACTTGACCGTTGACGGCGGACAAGGCCCTTACTAGACAGCCCATATGTGGGCGATTTGTTCAAAGTGAAATAGTATACATAAAGAAGGGAGACGGTGACCAGGCTGGGTTCAGCCACCAACGGGGATTTGCCGCCATGGAGGACGGAAGGGGTGTCAAGATACTACAATACTGAAAGGAGCAAGGATTTCTTGACCAGACGATCAGTCCGAGAGGCAAGATTTGCGATTTACGAAAGGAGGCGATCATGCATCACCATCACGAGCTAAATAAGGCCCTCTACGATGCCTTTTCTATAGGGGACAAGAGCGATGCTTTAGCTGGCTACCTTTACATGAAGTACACCGAACTCTTTATCGCCACGATTATCAAGCAGCTAGGTATGCCTTGCAAGGAGCCAGCGGACAAGGTGGATGCAGGTATTGCCGAGATGATGCAGATGTTCGTCCAGCAGATTATTGACAAGGGGGCGACCAGAGAGACCAGTATCTACCACGGGAAAGTAGTGAAGTTGCCGGATGCCATAAAGCTGGTTACCCAGAAACAGAACCTGCACTTGGTGCCGTCGGAGAGGGTGATGCCCTTTAAGATGGTCAGAGACATAATTCTGGAGAACCCTGATTCAATTGCGGCCGGAAGTTGCGCTTGCCGTGCGGTTTCGGAACACCCTTGTATCCCCCCGTCTGAGAAGGTTTGCCTTTTTGTGGGGGATCCCAACGTCTCCTTCATAGTCGCTCAGAACCCAAAGTTCCGCAAGGTCTCCCAGGAGGAGGCGGTGAAGATCCTCGAGGATTGCCACAAGAAGGGCTTCGTCCACACCGCCTATTCCGAGAAAGTGGCATCCAATAGGTTCAATGCTATCTGCAATTGCTGCGGCTGCTGCTGCATGGGGATTAGGATGTTCAACCTGTTAGGCTTTTCCAACGAAAATCCAGTCATTGCCCCTTCAGGCTATGTTTCGGTGGTAAGCGATGATTGCAGCGGATGTGGAGATTGTGTAAAGCGCTGCTCATTTCGGGCCATTAGCATGGATGAAGACGGGCAGAAGGCTGTTATCAACCTGGAAAAGTGTATGGGTTGTGGTGTTTGTGAGGACGTGTGCCCTGTCGAAGCCATCAGCCTTCGCCTGGAACCATCCCAAGGTGACCCGCTGGACATAGAAGCAATTAAGAGCCAGCAGAGAGCATAGGCCAGTACCGACCGTTAGCTCACTGAGTGGAGGTGGTAATGGATACAAAAGTTAAGGATGGGGATATGACCGCACATGGTTGGCGATTGGTGTGTCAACAAATGATAGAGCCGCCCAAATAGCAAGCTTTGGGATTAAGAAAAATTCTGATAAAGATAGGAGGAATCGGTCACGCTGGCGTTGCCATCAGCACCATGAAGTATGAAAATGGGGATTCCCAAAGGGGCTTCGCCCCTTTGGCGGGGGCTTGGGGGTGCCCCCCAGCCCAC
>Ga0315295_10005044_pt1 | contig 11292 bp, 16 predicted proteins | sample YL17G14_0_MG_FD_204453 | JGI IMG/M metagenome (GOLD analysis project Ga0315295, IMG submission 204453) | Sediment microbial communities from Yellowstone Lake, YNP, Wyoming, USA - YL17G14_0 | ecosystem: Environmental > Aquatic > Freshwater > Lake > Sediment | place: USA: Wyoming | collected...
TCGGGCAGGTCATTCATTTTCTGGTATGGCATCTAAAAACCTCCTATTTGGGTCAGTGACCGTCGTGAACTGTCTATGAAACCCGCCCAAACACCCCCGAAACACCCCCCAAAGCATACTCAAACCGGTCAACTTTTCGGGGGTCTAACCTCCCCTATGGGCTGACCGAAAAAGTCTTGTTCTGGCGCATCCTGGGCCTTTGGGTTAATTTCATGGTCTCTTGCCCAGCGAAGGAAACTGTCCTCCAAAACGAAGACCGATTTGCCTATTTTTACCCAGGGCATGCCCAGGGATCTCCAACCCAAAAAGGTCTCCTCAGTAATGCCCAACTTCTTGGCGATATCCTCGGCTTTTTTTAGTTTCATCTATGCTCCCATTTGTTTCAGGTATCCCCAGACCCCGGCTTCGAAGATCTGCTGGGGTTTGGTTTTTTGGAGCGCCCTGGTGAAAAATGGGTTCGCCTTCTGCCCTTTAATCGACTTCACCGGATGGGAAGCGCCCGGCCAGAAGAGGGCCTTTTTGGTCTTCGGGAAAATCCTCTGCGCGAATGGACCGAAAAGCCCCGTGCCACGATGAACGAATTCGGCATAATGGGCCGTGGCCCTGATCTCTCCTCTTCGCCCATCGGCAGAGACATTGCTCGTAATGGAATGCATCAGGTTTGAGGTTTTAACCGGAACCTCCTTTACCGCCCGTGCCTCTATTTCTTCGACCAGATTCGTCATCCCCGACCAGAGCATTTTCCGGCTCACCTCGCCCGGGTTCTCGAGGAGCTTTTTCAGAAGCGCGCCTTCGATTTTGATTCCGACCTTGATTTCCATCGTTCGCCTTGCTCACTGTTACTTGGGTTTATTGTGTTTATTGAGTTTATTGAGTTCCTGCAGCAGGCAAAGAACCTAAGCAACCCAAGCAACCCAAGAAACTCAAAGAACCCAAGTAACTCAAATAACCCTCTTAATAATCAGCCCCCGGCAATGAGGATGATACGGAGGCAACATTCCCTGATCCACAAAGTCCTCGATACTATCGAGTTCCGGAGGATTATCTTTTAAAAATTGCTGATATTCTTCGTCGGTCATCCCGGATTGATCGACCATATTTTTATAAGCCACGTTGACCTGGATGATCTTCCCGTTCATCTGGGCGCAGAATGGGCACTCCATCGTCGGCTCGACGACCTCGATCTCTGCGATGCCCGCATCGTTGAGCTGAGACACATGCGCCCAGTTTTTAATCTTGACCACGCCCGTGTCCACGATCCGGTTGACCTGATAACCTTCGAGATCCGTGAGGTGCTGGGAAAGGAGATTTTTCATCTCGCGGATCGCAGCCGGGTCGCCCGCACCAAATAGTCCCTCGCCTCCCTCGAGATATCGCGTCTTGAGGAAGTCTGTGAGCGCGGCCTGGGCGTCAGGGTTCTCGATGAACTTCGAAAGATAGAGATGATCGAGATTGGTCAGGAAGTTAATGGCGCGGATATCGGCGCCGCCGAATCCGATCGCGGCCTCGATCCCTTTAAATGCCTGATAGATCCCCGTCACTGCGTCGGCCACGGCAACTTTATCTATGTTTTTATAGGCTTCGCCGAGAATGTTTTGGATCTTCGTCGTGAAAATATCCTCCGGTGGAGGAGATCCCTGGGACCGTAACCATGATTCGATATCGACTAAGGCTGATGCTTTTATATTTTTAAGAGATGGAGCGAGCTGATCGATATACCAGGAGACCCAATCAGATTCAGCAAATTGGGGACACCTCCCAATTTTTAACATTCCGGATTTTTTCTTACGAGAAAAATTGGGAAGTGTCCCTGGTTCTGAAAAACTGGGAGGTGTCCCTAAAAACGGCGAGGGAGACTGCGGTACCAAGATCAATTCATCATCGGGACCCGGCTCGGGGATCCCGTAGGTGTCATAGAAATATTTTTTGGATGCAGGCACTCCGATATTTTTAACGAGGATCTGGTCGCGCTCGGCGAGAGGTTTGAGGTCTCCCTCGGGCTCGGTGCGTTTCCAGAATTTCGGATATTTTTGTCGTCCTGAGCTTGTCGAAGGGGGGAAATTGTAGTCAACCAGCCACTTAATCGATTGCTCATTGAGCCATTCGCTTAATCTATCGGCATCGGCCTTGAGATAATCCTGGCGGATTTCAGATCTTACTTCTTCGCTTCCAAGTTTTCCGGGCGTGCCGACGGTGGTTGCCGTCTGACCGAGGATAACCAGCGTGATGGCGGTGTTCCAGAAATCTCCCCACTTCCCATAACTATCTACGGAGCTTGCGCGAGCGGCTTCGAGGAGTTCAACGGACATATTATCGGGAGTGATGATGCCGACATCAGTCTGCATAGATTTGATCGCATCGAGAAGTTTATCCTGCATCGTCTTATCTGTGCCGGATGGATATTTTCCCCAGGGAGTGGGCTGGCCGAATTTTTCAAGAAAGACGGCCCAAAACTTGACGCCATTTTTTTTAAACCAGACCGGCCAGTAAAGCTTGTTGCCGAGACCTGTACCAAAAGGATTGTTGTTCTTCTCGCCGAACCGGAAGAGCTGAAATTTCCGATCTGGAAGCTCCTCGCCCTGGATCATATCTGCCCAGGTGAGAAGACGGAGTTGGTTCTGTTTATCGAAGGTGAAGCGGCGCGGATCTCTTCCTCGATATTCTTTTATCCAGATATCACCCTCGGAGTAATCCCACATAATCTCAGCCGATTTAAAACCTTTCAGGATGCCGTCAAGAAGTTCTTCGCAGGCACGGTCGAATTTGATCTCCTTGAAATTTTGCTCGACGAACTCTGCTATTTTTACATCCTGCGCATCCTCGCTCGCGGGTTCGATTTCCCACTCTTTGCCCACTACGCCCAATTTCCGTTTCTGCATTTCAGAAAAGACCCGGTCATCGCGCTCAAGATCCTCGTAGAGTTTGAGACCTTCGCCGCGGCCTTCGGAGGAGAGCACCGTATCGGGATTCAGAAGGACTTTGCCGAGATAGTATTGCGTGATGTCCTTCTCGACGGTTGCGATCTCATCGGTGATCGGTTTCTTCTTCAAGAGGGACACCTCCCTGTTTTTCTCATAGGATTTTTCATAATGTTAAAAATAGGGAAGTGTCCCTGGTTTCTTGTCATCAATATCCCTCAGCACTGGCAGAGGATGGCACATAAGAATCCATTCGCGTGGATCCCCTCTTGACCCCGGTCGTCCGGTATTCGATCGGGCCGACTCTGGTCTCGATCATGCTCTTGAGTTGCTCGACGGCATCGGGGCCGTCGTCATGGCCGCCTTTTCCTTTTGGCCGGTAGTAAATGAAATGCCTTACCAGCTCGCGCATATTTTTTCTGAAGCGGATCCAGCCATTCTTGATCCAGGGCTGGAGCGTGAGGATACGAAGGTCCTTATCTTTATGGACCTGCAGCTCGATCGTAGGAATGGTTAAATTCCTTTTGTGGCCCTCTTTCTCGAGCGTGGTCCTGAAAAATTCCTGAAACTGTGTCGATTCGACCCCGAACGCATGAAATTTATCTCTCTGGTGGTAGGCCAAAATATCGTCGATGATCTTGTCGGGAAGCCTTTTCTCGACGTCGCCGATATCGAGATAAATGATCATCCCTTCTCCGAGTTTTTTTGTTCTTCCGCCCACGATCACCGATGGATCGCTGGTTTTCGAGGATTTACCGAGAGAAGGATCGACGGTGCCGTAATGGGCGATATTTGAAAGATCCGGATTCTCATCATCCCAGTAAGTGATCCACTCTTCCAGGAAGACGGCGTCTTCGGGATTGATCGGCTCATTTTGCTTCTCGGATTCGAAATACGCGGGACCATCGGAGATCCGCATCTTCATGAGGTAGTAATAGTCTTCGACCTCGGGCCAGAGAACCTCTGTCCCTTTCAGCATTGCGACTTTGTGGGTCTCGAAAAAGGCATCGGCTTTGGCTTCGGCCTGCTCTTTGCCGATGGAGATATCGACGAAGATTTCTTCCCATTTTTCCCACAACTTCGATTCGGAGTATTTTATTACGGCCTTGAATTTCTTTCCCTTCCATCCGGGCTTGTTGAGAAGGTTATTTAGCAGAGAATCATAATGGAGAATGGTTCCGAGGATGATATAGACCGTATTTTTCTGACCGATCTTCATGAGGGCTTTGAAGAACCACCGCTCCATCTTTTTTCTTTGATCGGGAGATTCCACAGCCTCGTCGTTTTCGAGATCGTCGCCAATGACGAGATCGGGACGTTTGCTTCCGTGGCGCATGCCTCTGAGTTTTTGTCCGGCGCCCACGCCACGGATCTTGATCCCGCTTCGGGTGATGATGACATCAACCCGCCAGATTGGCCCCTGACCGCAGATTCTCGGAAAGTCCTGGGCAAGACGCTCGTTGACTTCCAATTCCGCCTTTAGGAATTGGATGAAGTCCTCGGCCTGCGATGCCGTATCGCTGGCGATGAGAATGAAATGCCGGAGTCTAAAGGCCACGCACCAGAGAGCGAGCACAAGGTCAACCCATGTGGACTTCGCATTGCCCCGGGGAGCGGCATCGGCCTGCTTATCGCCAATGCCAGTCTCGATCGAGCGCATGATCATAGCGGGATACCGATCACAAATATACTGATGAAAGGCCGAGGAGGGCGCCTCGATGTAGTGAGGAAAGTATATGCGCCCGAAATATTCGAGATCTCCGGAGGCTTCGCTGATCCTTTGCTCCTGCTTTTTCTTGTCATCCGGGAAGGGCTTGGCAGAGGTCTGGATCAGGGCGCGGATCGCCTCGATCTCTAAGTCAAACTTTTTTTCTGTGAGAGGTGCTTTTTTCATAATGTTTTCCCCCCCACCCTTCCCCTCCCCCACCAGTGGAGAGGGAAAAGTAAAATTCCCCTCCCCCTCGAGGGGGGAGGGATGGGGAGAGGGTGATCATGCATACTTTGCCTTGGCGAAGGCAATGAATTCATCAAAATTCTTCTCCAGCGCCGTAAGCGCCTCCGGATCGTGGTCTTTAAGAAATGAAACGAGATCTCGCATGAAATCCAAAAACACCTGGGGCCGGTCGACCTTCTGCATATTCCGAAGATTCTCATCTCTTTTCCTGATATCCTGAAGAAGTTTGGAAACATTATTTACAATGTTGATGTAGTTGCTGACCGTGTTGGAATCGGCCTTATCGTATTCTCTGTCCTTAAAGTATTTGTCCATGAGGTTCTTCTGGTTTACTAAGTCTTGAAGAAGAACCTCCTCGCGGACGAGGGCGCGGGTTTCTTCCTGCGCCTTTGAGACACGGTTTCGAAACTCTTCTTTCTTTTTCTTCCACTCGTATTTCTTCGCCCATCTCTGAACCTGAGCAATGGAGACGCCTATAACTTTTGTGATTTCTTCGAAGGTTTTCTCCTCATTGATATAGAGGGCCTCGCACCGGTCAACGATCTCAAAGGAGTATTCCCGTCTACTTGCCATTTGAGACTCCGATGTCCGAACAATTCCCCTCGAGGAGATCGATTCCCTTCGGAGAGATCGCTATAAGATCACACTCCTCCTCCGTGAGGAGATTTTTTGTTTTTTCAACCTCAATAAAACCTTTCTTCTGGAGATATATGATCTCCGCCAATAATGCGGCCTCTGAGAGATCACTAAACCCAGTGGGTCTGAGTGCCCTGAGAAGTATCCTGATCTTGAAGGAAGAAGACTTGGCAAGGTATAAGGTCTTCAGGATCTCGCGCCGCAAATCTTTGTTTTCATATGTCTGCATCTTGGCCTATCCTCCCTCCTGTCAAAACAAGAAGCTTTTTCACGTCTCTGATGACCAGGTCAACTTTATAATCGAGGGCTCGAATGTCACGGATGAAATCGTCTTTCGCCACGTACTCTTTTGCAAAATACTCTCGGTCAAACCCCCGCCTCTCTCTAAATTCGGAGAGGATTCCCGATAATTCTTTGAATTTTGCGTCTCCCGATTCAAGGCGTTTGTCGATCTGTGATATGCTCCGCTTCATTAAAAAGCCGAGGATGGCCATGAAGACCATCGCCCCGACGTTTAGAAGTGCCAACTCCCAGTGTTCCATCTATTTCTTCTCCAATGCGGCAGCGATTTTTAAAACACCAACGGAATATATTTCATCACTTCAGGGGCGTAGAGTTTTAATGCCTGTGCCACGATTTCTGATAGCAACCTGACCCTTAACCCGAGAGAATACCCAAGTTCAAAATCAGTCCAGGTTGTCTTGGCCGCTAAAATATCCAGTTCGTCCATCGCCTTAACGACTCCCATAGGAAGTGCATTCATTCTGTCGGGTCCCAGAGATCCCCGGATAAAACCGCTGTTGATAGACCAGGTGGAGAGCAGATTTTCAGCCGCTGTCCGGGAAGTCTCGGCATTCAGTTTATCCTCTTCGGTGATTTTGACGATATCTCCCCTCGTGCCGGCACATCCAGCCATAAAAAACGCAAAGAGCATAGCGCATAGCGCATAGAGTAGAAGAGATTTGAAATTTCTTTTGATCTTCATTTTGATTTCCCTCCGGGCCAGAGGCCCTACGGGGCCGGAGGCCTCCTATATAAAGGTTTTGAGCGATATTTGATTGTCTTCCATGACAACCGCCTGTCCCCCATTGCCGACCCAGCTTCCGCAGTTCCAGTAATAGGGGGGATCTGCTTCTGCAAGATGAGTATGCCCGAAGATCACTGTCTGTTTTTTCCCCCAGGCCCAGTCATGAAAAGCTATGCGTGTCCATTCATGCTTTTTTGGATTTTTCTCCTTCACCGCCGTCGTGGGATCCTTGAGACCAACCATCTGAAGGTTGCGCCAGATGTACTTCGAAACAAATTTCCCGAGGGGATAGCCTTCATCACAAAAAAAGTCTCCCTGGTGGCCGTGGACGAGAAGAATCTTTCTATTCGCTTTCCTGTTGAAGAGGACATAGGATTCAGGAAGAATCAATGATTGATCGTGGTTGCCCCTGATCCTGTCTGTCCCGCGAGCCAGAAGATCACAAAGACCAGGATAGGTTTTTACGATCTCGTCGATGCTTGAATTCTCCCAGAACTCATAGATATCGCCCAGGGCAAAGATCCGAAACCCTTTGTGCCAACGCTCTTCCAGGACATCGAGGCATAGACTGGCATTGGCCTTGAAATCATCCGCTTTATCGCCCACTCCCATGTGAAGATCGGAGACGAAGAAGCCCTTGAAGGAATCATCGATCTCGATGACTGGAGAGCTGACAAGAGCCTGATCGAGTTTGGATTCGATGCTCATTTCAGAACCTCGCAGCCTCCGGCCCTGTAGGGCCTATGGCCCGGAGGGAGCGCATAGCGTTAAGCGCATAGCGTAAATTCGTAAGCATCATGACTTTGCCGCCCATTGGCCCACTGCTATACCCATCAAACCGGAGATAGCATTGGTGGTTATTTCCTTCGCATCGATGCCGAGCTTATAGAGCGCAAACATGGTGATGCCGAAGACGGCCATGATGACCCAATTCTTGTCGTTGCCAAAGACGGTCTCGAATTTCATGAGGGTCTCCTTTTGTTCAGGTCAAACTCCGTGTGAATGTGATTTAAATGATCCTTATCGCCATAAATCACGTCATAGTGATAGTCGATATTTTGCGCAGCCTGCCGGATCTCGTCGGCTGCCTGCTTCACTTCGTCTATCGGAGTCTTCGGATTATCGACGCCCCAGACCCGCCAGTCCCATGCCTCATCCTTGTAGTGCCAGGAATCGGGATCATGCTTGCCGTCGTTGGCGGATGTGACCGTCGGAGTGACGTTATATTTTTCATAGATCCTGGAAACGATCCTGGCCAGCGTGCAGAATTCATATCCGATGACATTAAAAACGACTCCTTTTTTGACGTTGATTTTAATCATTCCTGCTTTCCTGGCTTCCTTATAAAAAAACCCGACGTGTCAGAATCACCCTGTTGAGTGGCGGCTTCGCCTACTCCACGGGGCAAAACAACAGGCCGGGTTTATCCTTGTACCTGTAAATATTTAGTTGTAGCCGCAGGTTTTAACCTGCGTTATTCATTTTCTCTTCCTCCTTGTAAATCAACATTCTCAAATAGGCAGAGACGGTAAGCCCCAGCTTTTTCGCTTGCTGGCTTAGCATTTTCAACTCGGCCTCCGAGAGTCGGAACTGAATGAATCTTTTTTTTTAGATTCCACGTTAAGAACACGTTATTATAATGTCATAACAATGTCAAGTCTTTTTTTTTGGCTCTACTTTTACCGGGGCGAGCTTAAATTTTAGGGTAACATAGATCGTCCTGATCTGCCCCTCTTCACGCTTTTCCTGGATCTCGGAAAACTGAATCCCGTAGCGCTCGTGGATCTCGTCAATGATTTTTCGGGCCTGATCAAGGGTCATGTTTCTGCTTTCTGCTTTCTGCCTACTGCCTACTGGGTATAAGCCGTCTCAATTCTTCTTGGCTATATTCCCCTGCCCGCCAAACCCTCGGATTACCGCTCTCATCGGCGGCCTGTTTCAAGGTTCCTTCAACCTCGTAAAGTTTCATTAAAATATTGCCGCCCTGATATTTCTTCCAGAAACTATGTTCATGGCAATGGATCTGATTAGGGGCCTTTTTCTCAAAGGACTTTTTACAGGTCTTGCAACGACCGATTCCAAATGTTCGCCCCATGATGTTCTCCCTATAATTGCCCTGACAAAAGTTGGATAAAACTAAAGGATTCTACTCGTCTAATATCAATTTCAAAGGGATGATTGATCACAAAATCTTTAAGATTTTTAGCCTCGAAGTGGTGCATATCACCTCCTTGGATATTTGTTCTCTCGGTGCCTTTGTGACCATCTTTTAGCCAGCCAAAATGAACCCATTTCTCGATTTTGTGATGATCTGCTCCAAGGAGATCTTCGACCATGCGCATCGTAAAGCCATCGGATCGTTTGTTAATGTGGAGCCTCCTTTTTTTCAAAACGATGCCGGTTATAGATCTCAAAACTCCTCCGTTGATCCTTTTTAGGCCGTTCTGGATAGTGACAAATCCTTTTGAAGGGAAGTGCTTATGCAAATATTCAACTTCCTTTTCGCTCCAGTCGGGCTGTTTATGACAGCGGGCGAGACCCATCTCCTGGGCTTTTCGTTTGATGTACCAGCGCGGATATTTATGACCGAAAGCCCTCATGATTTTATTTGTTTTGACGGTAGTCCCATCATAAATATCCCGGATGATTCTAATCTCTTCGTCTGTAAGGAAATATTTCTTCTTATCCATTGGCCGCCCTGCGCTGCTGCATTTGTTTGAGCGCCTCGATCACATCGTGAGCCGTCTTTCGCTCCAAAAATCGGATGTCGCTCACCTTAAAATGATTAAAAAGGAACTGTCTCAGATGCTTGGTCTCTTCGTTGCCCCGGTAGATGTCGTGCCACATGGCCTCGATCATTCTTTTCTGCGCGGGGGTTGCGGAATAGATATCGCCTTTTTGGTCATCATATTTCTTTTGAGGGAGTTTATCCCCCGAAGCCTTGGCGTAGGGGGACCATCCGAGATTTTTGAAGTGATGAATGAGCACGAGGGCCTGGGAATTGGAAAGACCCTTTGATGAAGAGACCCGGAATTTCCGGTAGAGAATATCCCGATAGATATCATCTTCAAGAGCGAGTTCCTTTTTGGCGATGTGAATTTTGGCTAAGAGTTTTTGAACAGGCATTCTGCCTCCGGCAGATGATTACGGCGATTTCCTAAAAACGATTACAGCGATTAGATCCTCTATATTCATCACAGAGCATTTTCCCACCAAAATCAGTATAAGTGCAGATTACTCCAAGACCGCAGATTTGCTTTCCGGCCGATGTCGTCCCGGCCATGTGGACGCATTTGGATTTTTCTTCGCCAAACTCATATATGCTTTTACGATGCCGCCCTTCAAAGATCATCGCTGGCCTCCCTGATCTGGCGTCACCATTCTACCGCACCAGCCCAAGGTCCTCGCTATTTTATATGCTTTAAGTCCCAGGTCATTATTAGGGTCTGTAAAAGCCTTTGCTCCAAATCTAAAGCGATATCTATATTTTTCTGGTCTTGCTGGAGTCACGGAGATTCCGTTCAAAATGAAATGAGACAATCCACAATCACAGCATGTTATCCAAAGCACATCATTGGGTTGATCCGGCGGATGTGGCAAGGTTCGATCAAATCTCATATATGAAATGAAAGACCTGTCTCTGATCTTCGAAAACAGAATGATTAAGCCCGTAAGGATCGTATAGATCATCAGTTTCTCCCGATCAGACAGCATTTTTTATATTTCTTTCCGCTGCCGCATGGACAGGGTTCGTTGCGCCCAACCTTTGGCATCCTGCGCTTCAAGGGATGCTCCGACTTGATGCCTCGAGTAATCCCGAAGAATTCTTTGCTTTTTTGGTTCCCCATCCGATCGGCAATCCGAGCCACGGAATCACGGGTCTCCATTTCCCCTCCGGGGACACTTCCCAATTTTTCGCATAAGAAAAAACTCTACTGTTAAAAATTGGGAGGTGTCCCTAATTATTTCACTTCGTACCAGAATCTTTCTTCCTGATGAATCTTCACGCCGATGACCTTTCGGGCGCCGTCGTCTACTTTGTCGGACGCAAGGAGCTCCCGGTCGATGTCTTTGATGTTATGGACCAGGGGCCGGAGATATATCTTCTTCAGACCGAGATCCATAATCCTTGAAAGCACCCGCTCCCAGGTCATCTTGCCCAGGGGTTTGACACTCGGCGGCGTCATCCGTAGACCGCATTTGCCAAAGGCTCCCTCATAGGTTTTGCCTTTGACCTCGGAATCATCTTCGTGGGCGATAAAGAATGATTCCAGGACTTCGAGGGTCTCCTTTTTTAGATTTTCAAATTTCTTGATGACCTCGCCGTGCCTTTTTTTAATTTCCTGGCATTCGAGGTTCATGGCGTTTGTTTCTTCTCCGATCATGAAGTCCGTTTGACCGAGATCGTATAATAGGGCATCCATTTCCTCCCACGACTTGATTGGTTTCATGTTAGTCTCCCTGCCCTGTGGAGTTTTGCTCTGTACTCCACGGGGCGAATCTCATTGAAAGCTGACCTAAATATTCTCGCATCTCGATTTTTCTGAGCTTCGAAGAGACAAAGAGTGAGCTCAGGCCATAGCCATCGTAGTATTTGCAGACCTCCTCGATCTCCTCGGCCGTCTCGGCAATGAAATATCCCTTGGGGCCGCTGCCAATGGCGACGCCATGTTGCGTTGTGAGATGCTTGATCGTGGCGCGAATCTTGCGCTCGCTGACCCCAAGGGGCGTGACCCCGTGGAGTTGCGGCCCTGTAC
>Ga0315295_10005045_pt1 | contig 11292 bp, 4 predicted proteins | sample YL17G14_0_MG_FD_204453 | JGI IMG/M metagenome (GOLD analysis project Ga0315295, IMG submission 204453) | Sediment microbial communities from Yellowstone Lake, YNP, Wyoming, USA - YL17G14_0 | ecosystem: Environmental > Aquatic > Freshwater > Lake > Sediment | place: USA: Wyoming | collected...
GGGTGGCCTACTACGGCGACCACGTGCAGAGCCTCCGCCATCTGGCCCACCTGATGGGCCTGCGGGTCGTGGAGGAAGTGTAGTCGCCCGGCCGGAGAGCGAGGGGAGAAAGGGAGGTCGTCAGCTATCTCTTTCCTGGCCGGTGCGCGCAGACCGTGGGCGGCATGGAGAGCCAATCGCGCCGATCCAAGACCACGTCAGGCGGCAAACCTGAACCTCACCCAGAATGCATCTCTGATGCGAAGGGGTACATAGCGGGCCCCCGCTACCACGAAAGTCTCGAAGGCACAAGCTCTTACGCTTGTGCCTTCTTTTCGCGCCCAAAGGCGCTGCAACTAAAGTGCAACTACTCGAGTCGGGAAAACGGCAAACCATTCACGCGAGGCCGCATCGGAGAGGCTCCATATCATCCGTTTTCCGGCGGCAATTCAGGATTCTCGGGCGGCAAGCACAACGTCAACAGCACCTCGTCTGGTGACCTTCGGGGTCTGAACCCAATGGCCCTAAGATAAGCCCCGGAGGCCCTTCCTGAAGGTAGGCGTACCAACCGCCGAATGGCCTTGGCGCTGTCTTCCGGCCCAGTTCTGCCTGACTCCGGCTATTGGGAAACGGTCCGAAAACCCCTTAACTTAGGGCCATTGGGGTCTGAACCCGAAGGTTGTCCAGGCGATACCCAGGCTGAACGCGGGGAATCTGGCCGCTCCCCAAGCAGCATTCCCGTTGCCAATTGAAACCAGTTTAAGAAACTCGAACAACGGCAATGCCGGCTCGCCGGAGGGCCTCGCCGGTCACCCCATCGCGATCACAGGATGGGCTGCCGCCTTTGAGATAGGCACGGCACGCGCCTACGACCTTGGCAATTTCGAGCGTGTAGGCGGCTCCCTTGATGTGGCAATCCGTCACATCTGCCCCGGTCTCCGGAGCAATAATGCGAAGCCGACCCTCCAAGACGTCTGCGCCGGTGCCGCCACGGAGCATCTCACTTGTACGCGGCGTGGGCATTCCGCCCAACTGCTCGGGGCAGACAGGCACCAAGACATAACGTTCCTTGAGTCTCTGGATCAATGCCTCGCGCACCGCCGGGCGTCGACCGTGCCATCGGCAGGGAATGCCCAGCAGACACGCGCTGACAAGAACAGGAGGAAGATAGGGGCGGCAGTCGCCATCGGGGAAGAGATAATCTTTCCGTATCTCACTCAAACAGCACCCCCTGCCCCGGATCATCCTGCTTGCAGCTCCAATCGCCGGCAATGTGGCACGAGCCGTCCGTCAAATCGCCGTTCTTGCAGGCACAAATGCGAATCGGGATAGCATAACGCGCCGCAATCCGTCCAACTCGTTCGTAGATCGCTTTGCGCGTCTCCACTGGCGGCATAACGATAGCCGTCCCTGCCCTGTGCATCACTAGTGTAGGGCCGGACGTGTAATGCATGAGGAGGGCCTCAGCCATCGCCTTGTCGCTGGCATCGCGCTTCAACGTGGCGATGATCGGCGGCCTCATAAACGCCGTGCTGATCGCCACATCCTTGACTCCCAGACGGGCGAGCGTTGCGAATACCCCATCTAGAGTTCGCTCGTCGTCAGTCACTCCCGGCAGGATCGGGTCGAGTCGGACCTGCACATCGATTCCGGCTCCAACGAGTGTCTCGATCTGTGCCACGCGCGCGGCTGGCGGTGCCGTGCATGGCTCGAACGTCTCCCACACATGCCGATCCAACGTCGTCAACCCTATCCCGCCGTGGATCAGTGTCGCGTGTCTTCTTAGCAGGTCCATGTGCCGCTCCGGAATGTGCCCCTTCGTCAAGAACGCCACGCCGATGCCCTGCTGAAGCAAAAACGCGAAAACCTCGTACGCCAGATTCAGCACTTCGGGAATCGGCTGGAAGACATCGCAGGACGGGCTGAAATAGACAACCCAGGGGCGTGTGCGCTTCCGTGGGAGTTCTTCCCCCAATTTCTCCAGCGTGTTAGCATACAGCGTCACCCGGCCCTGACCCGGATTCTGGCTGTAACTGCGTGCGTAGCAGTACAGGCATTCGTGCGCGCAGCCGGCGGTCAGGTTGATCGTCGGCAACCACGCCAGACAAGCCAACTGAGACGGCGCCAACACTGCCGCCTTTCGTTCAGCCGGCAACACTTGACTCATCACCGAGGCCCTCCCGTTGCTCCGGAGGTCTTCCATCGCCTGCAGCATTCCTAGCCATCCCGGGGAAACCCTAACGCCACCCTAACGCCAAGGCGGGGGAGTTGTCAACCCGAAAAACACCCGAAAAACTGCCGCGGAAGACTGATAGGACGCTCGCACTGGTACGTTACGCAACGTCAGACTCGACGCTGCCCCCCATTATGGTCACCCTCTTTGCCGGTGCACCAGCGTTCGCAAGATGGCGTCGAGAACGTCTTCGAGATGTACGCCCACATCTTCGGCTAGGAACCGTAACACGAAGTAGCCGTTCTCCTGTAACAGCATGTCCTTGCGCCGGTCGCTACGATAGGCGTCTGCGTCGGCCAGATGTTGCGCGCCGTCCAGTTCGACAGCCACACGAGCCTTCGCGCAAAGCAGGTCCACTTCCATCCTGCCCCATCCGTCGAAGGGAATCGGCAGTTCGACATTCAGGCGAAACTTTCCGGCGGTTTCCGGCAACGTTTCCAGCCGGCGATACAGGAACGCCTCTGTTGCACTTCGCGCGCGGTTCTCGCCTTCCGCGTCGGGAGCCACGTAGCGGGCAGCGTGAACAAACAGGTTCGCCAGCGGCGCGTCCACCCCGTCACGGACCAGTCGGCGGACGCTGGCGGCGTAGTCCCTCTTCCACGCCGGGTCTACAGGCAGCGGAACCTCGGCAGGCCAGCCCGGCACGGCGCTGGCCGGAAGCATAATCGTGTAGCCGATCGCCTCGTATCCCCTGCATCGCCGGTCGAACATCCTCGCCAGCATGGGCACGTTGAGATCGGCGTAATCGTACACGCGCACTTCACGCTTCCGATCGTGCAGGCGGTGCAGCCTGCCGGCATACTGTGCGATGGTTCCGCGCCATGACACCGGCAGGGTTAAGAAAAGCGTATCAAGCCGAGCATCGTCAAACCCTTCTCCGAGGTACCGCCCGGTCGCCAGCAGCACCCGCTCTTCGTTCTCCGGAATGGCTGCCAGTTGCGCGATGACGGCGCCGAGTTCCTTCCGCCCCATGCCGCCCCGGAGAACAATCAGGTGGCGGACCTCGGGAGATAATCGCTCAGCCAGATAGTCAAGATGCTCCGTGCGCTCCGTCAGGACCACAGGTGACCGGCCCTCGCGAACAGCCTGCACCACGTCCTCGCAGATAAGCCGGTTACGGGCCTCGTCTGCGATCAGTTCATCATACAGTTCGTGAAACTGGCTCCGAACATCCGGGCTGGCCGCTCTCGCTGGACGAAACCCCGTGGGACGTACAAAGACGGTGTGTGTGAAGGGCCGCGCGGCCGCCTGCTGCTTCGCGTCAACGCGATACCGTATCGGCCCGCACTGCATGAAGATGATAGGATGGTGCCCGTCTTTGCGCGTGACGGTGGCCGACAGGCCCGTGATGAACCTCGCCTTCGCCCGCCGGGCGACCTGTTCAAAACTCTGGGCAGGCAGGTGGTGACACTCATCCACGACGAGATGGCCGTACTCTCCCACGCGGTCATCCACAACGCCCTTGCGCACCAGGCTCTGGATGACCGCCACATCCAGCATGCCTGTCGGCTTCTTCCGCCCGCCGCCGATCCGACCGATGGCCTTTACCGGCAACCCCAGGAATGTCGCCAATCTCTCCACCCACTGTTCCAACAACTGACGGCGATGCACGAGAACCAGCGTGTTGACGCCACGTTTTGCGGTGAGCCATGCGGCAACAACCGTTTTCCCGAATGCGGTGGTAGCCGACAGCACCCCAATGTCGTGGGCGATCAGGGCTTCTGCCGCGGCCTTCTGTTCCGATCTCAACTCACCGTTGAACGAAACCTCAAGGGGCTTGCCCTCGCAGCGCTCGTCTCGGACAACAGCCTTGATCTTCAGGCCGGAAAGGAGTTTTCGCACGTCTTCCAGACAACCGCGCGGCAAGCCGATGTGCTGCGGGTAGTCCTCGGCGCAGGCGACGATGCGCGGCTTGTCGTAGGTCGGCAGCCGCATCGCCTGGGCCTTGTAGAACTCCGGGTTCTGAAACGCCGCAAGCCGGACCAACCGATTGCGAAGCGCGGGGGGCAACGCGTCCTTGGCAATATAGATCTGGTTTCCGAGAACCAGTTCCAGACTATCGGGCAGTGGCCCGGCGATCGGGGGTTCCTTCCGCCGGCGAGAAGGCGCTGCAGTCCAAGGCACCTCATCGTCCTCATCGGCGAGGGCAAGACGTACTCCAACGATTCGGCCTCTGCCTTCCGCGTCACCAACAATCCCATCGGCCTCCGGCCGGCTGATCCTCCGAACGGTTGTCAGAAACGCCCACTGGTCCGGATAAGGCGTGAACTGTTCGTCGAAAAAGACGCTGTTTCCTCGCTCTCGTGGCTGTTTCTGCAGCGGCAATGCGATGAGATTCCCAAAGCCCCCTTTGGGCAGCGTGTCCTGATTGGGGAAGAAGCGGTCGTAGGAATCCAAGCCGATGTCCGGGCGGCGTTCCATCGTTTCGGTAAGAATGTGCGCGCCCAGTTTCCGCGCCAACCCGGCCGGAATGGCCTCCTCGAAGAACAGCCAGATGTGTCCGCCGTTGCCGGAACGGGACCGCTCCAATGCGGCCGGAAGGTTCAGGTGGCGGCATGTTTCCAGGAACGCCCCCGCGTCCTCGTGCCAGTGTTCTTTGTCGAAATCCGCTGCAAGGAAAAGGCACGTCTCGTCCTGGAGCATCGGATAGACACCCATAACGAAATCGCGACCCGTATTGTCCCGGCCGGAAAGATGCCAGCGAACCACCACGTCGGTGACGGGAAGAAAACGGCGGTTCGGGCACTCAGCGCACCTGACCGCGCGTTTATCGCACAGGCCCCTGCCCCATTCGTTGGCGCAGGCTGGCTGGTAACCGGACTTGCCTGTCTTGCGGCTCTCGAACCGGCGGGGATAAATATCTTCCCGGCCACGAAAGAGCGAGCGGAACAGGGCAATCTTGGCCGCGGGCGGGGAATGGTTATTGACGGGGACGTCCGCCCGATCCATGGGAGCCACTGCCTTCCCCAAGTCGCCGTCCAACCAGCATCACACATAATGGTAGGCCCGGCTCTGCGCAACTGCGATTTCTCACCGTGGGTATTATAACATCCCCGCTACGGGGCTCTATTGTCTTCCCGCGGATCCCTGTATACTGACCAGCAACCGGACGGACACGCGATCAAGAGGACTGTCATGAGCGAATACCAGTACTACGAATTCCTGGCCTTGGACAAGCCGCTTACGTCCAATGAGATGCAGCAACTGCGGACGTTCTCCACACGGGCCAGGATCACGCCGACAAGTTTCATCAACGAGTACAATTGGGGCAATTTTCGGGGGGACGTCAATCGCTTCATGACGAAGTACTTCGACGCCTTTGTGTACTTCGCCAATTGGGGGACGCACGAATTGCGATTCCGTTTGCCCAAGGCCAGCCTGGACGTCAGCTTGGCCAAGCGGTACTGCCCTTCCGAACAGACGAGCCTGCGCCTGGCCGGCGAGCACACCATCCTGACGCTATGGTCGGAACGGGAGGAAGGCGAGTGGGAAGGCGACGAGGGCTGGATGTCGTCTCTGGCGCCCCTGCGGGCGGACCTGATGGCGGGCGACCTGCGATGCCTCTACCTCGGCTGGCTGCATTGCGTCGGCTGTGATAAGGTGGAGGAAGAGGAAGTCGAGCCACCCGTTCCGCCGGGGCTTCAGGATCTGACGGCGCCGCTGCGGGCCCTGGCGGATTTCCTTCGGGTTGACGAGACGCTTATCGAGGTGGCCGCCGAGGTAAGCCCTCCTCTGGCGGCGGAGCGCGATTCCGCCGAGGAATTGCGGTCGTGGATCCAGGCGCTTCCCGGCCCGGACAAGGACTCGCTACTCTACCGGCTTGCGCAAGAGTCCCCGATGGCCGTGCAGCGAGAGATCCTGCGTCGATTCCGAGAGGCCCGGCGTCCGCAACCACCTGTACCCGAAGCTGGCGGCCGCACCGTCGGAGAACTCCTCAGCACCTGGAACCGGCAGACGCAGGAGAAGCAGCGGCGGGCGGCCGAGAAGAAGGCCAGAGAAAAAGCCCGAAAAGAAAAGGCGGCTGCGGCGGCCCGGCAGACATATCTCGACGGACTGGCCCAGCGGGCGCCCCAAGCTTGGCAACAGGTTGAGGCCCTCATTCAGACCCGTCAGCCCAAGAGATACGATGAGGCCGCCCAACTCCTTCGAGACCTTTGCGACTTGGCCGACCGCCAAGACAAGACCGCCGAGGCCCGCGTCCACCTACAGGCTCTTCGAGACGCACACGCCAACAAGCCCAGCCTGCTCCGGCGGCTGGACGAGGCTGGGCTCTTCTCGTGAAGGCGAGCCTTCGATCCATTACAACACCAGCCACACGGGACAGCCCATGTCAGCACAACGATGGCGGGGGCATGCTTCCACGTTGTCTGATGCCCCCCGGCGCTGCAACTAAAGTGCAACTAAAACCTTGCACATCCTGGCGAAATTGGCTATTCTGGTGATCGAAGAGCTGAAGCCTAAGAGGTTGTCAATCCTATAACTTACGGATTGACAGGGGTTTGCGGGCGAGCCGCTGACGTAGCTCATAACCCGAAGGTCGCAGGTTCAAATCCTGCCCCCGCTACCATGTATATATACGACCGTCCGACAGGACGGTCGTTTTATTTATATCGTCATGCGTCGTAGGCGGCCGCGTTTACCGCGTACTTCGGGAGCGTGCCGCCTATCCGTTGGCCGCTGACCCTTCCAAGTATTCCGTCCGCCTTATTCTACAAGCACTTCGTTCCCTGTCCGCCCTGCTCTTCACACCCACGATTGAGGCCTTCCAGCCAGAAAGGACGGCCTCGCCATGGGAGTGATAGAACTGATCGGCATCCTGTTTCGGGCCCTGCTCGCCACCCGCTGACACCCGTCATTCACCCTGCAGGCCCCGAACGGCAACGACAACCGCAACGACTACGTTTGGCATGCTTATCCTGTACGGAGCACGATGACAACGGTCAAAACCCGTTGTTGGCAATGGCCACGTGCAACCTCTAACTACTCATCGACAAGAGACTTACCGCGGCACCTTCACCTTGAGGAATGTCAGCCGCGAACAGTAAGTGCTCGCTCCGATCAAAGACACGCGGATAAGAAAATCGATTGTCCGTGGTCTTGGTTCGTTTTGACTGCGGTATTGTCTTTGCCTGTGCACAACACTGAACTTACCCGTCTGTGACCACCGGTGCCACCTTGGTGGTCGGACCCGATTCATACCTGATGGCACCCTGCGGCCAACGGCAACCTTGCGCAGAGGGTTTGCGCCCGCGTGGCCTCCGAGGGCTTCCGAACCCCTCCGCCTCGACTTCCAGGCGTCGCCGCCCCTCCCACCTCCCTCCCACTGCGGCTGGTCACGCTCAAGAAATCGCCACAACGCGAATAGCTCGACAACCACAAGGCCTATCGTCGGTGCCATCCGGGGTGTATAACTTAGGAAGACGTGACATGTTGGCGGGGGTGGCCTCGGCCTGCAGATGACCGCGAGCCCCGGGAGCCTCCGTTGACGTGGGTGTCTGCGGTATCCCCGCGTGTCGGGCACTGTCTTGAAGGCGGCTCGGGTTCGCCGAGCCGCCGGCTGGGCCAAGAGTATTCACATCTGGCCACGCCCGGAGTCATGGCGTTGGAGAATGCCGGAAATGGCTGCTTTTCAGAGAATCATTGAAAGGCTTCGCGTCCTCTCGGACAGGTACCGGGTCCCTGACTTCGAGAAGATGAAGGAAGCCGAGCCACCCCTCCGAGAAGAGCTTTTCAGCATCACCCAGTTGGAGAGCCACGCCCGAACGCTGGCGGCCGGACACCAGTTGGACTCGCGACCCGGGCGCGAGCTGTTCTTGCGCCGTCTGCAAGAGAATGAAACCGTCATCCGAGAGGCCTACGAAACTGTGGCGGAGACGGTCCGCAAAGGCCGCGCGGTCGCCCCGGCGGCGGAATGGCTGCTGGACAACCACTACCTGATTGAGGAGCAGATTGACCAGATCCGCCTGAATTTTCCGCCGGGGTACAGCCGGCGGCTTCCACGCTTGACCTCGGGAACATTACGGGGTTTTCCCCGAGTCTATGACCTGGCGTTGGAACTGGTGTCCCATACGGATGGGCGAGTGGACCTGACGAACATCTCGCATTTCATCCGGTCCTACCAGAGCGTCAGTCCTTTGAAACTGGGAGAACTGTGGGCCGTTCCGATCATGGTCGGCTTGGCGCTCATTGAGAACCTTCGTCGCGTCTCAAACCGGATCGTCTGGCGGCGGCGGCAGCAGGACTGGGCCCAGGACTGGTCGCAACAGTTCCTTCGCGCCGTTCAGAAGGACCCCAAGAGCCCGATCACGGTGCTGGCGGATCTCGTCCGTTCCCATCCGCCGATGTCCGCTCCCTTCCTGTCCGAACTTACCGCCGGCCTGCAGGGGATGCACTCGGCGGTTGGATTGGTGATCAACTGGGTCGAGCAGGAACTTTCAGAACGAGGGCAGACCCTTGAACTGATCCACCAGGCTGAAAGCCACGACCAAGCCGCCGTCCATGCATCCATCAGCAACAGCATCACAAGCCTGCGGAACCTCAGCACGATCGACTGGAAGGATTTCGTCGAATCCCTCAGCGCCATCGAGGCCGTCCTTCGCCAAGATCCTCAGGACGTGCATGCCCGGATGGATTTCGGCTCCCGCGACGTGTGCCGGAGGGAAGTGGAAGACCTGGCGCGGAGAAGCGGCAAGGAGGAGACCGCCGTCGCAGAGACGGCCGTTCGCCTGGCCACGGAGCGGCAACCTGGCCCCCAGCCGTCAGGCCACGGCACGCCTGCCGTGCCAGGGGCCGGTCCGCGCGAGGGAACGGTCGGCTACTACCTCACCGGCAAAGGTCGGCTGGAACTCGAATCTCGGATCGGCTATCGGCCAGACCTGCGCCGGCGCGTGGGGCGCCTTCTCAGCCGTCGGGCACTGGGGGTCTATCTGGCGGCCATCGGGCTGCTGTCGGCCGCACTGAGCCTGGCGGTCCTCTGGAACTTCGGACGGGGGCCGCACTGGGCCTGGCTTGCGACCGCGATCATCGCCGTCGGCCTGGTCGCCTCGCGGTCTGCTGTTTCGCTGGTCAACTGGATAGCCGTTCTTCTGATCCCGCCGCGAGGCCTGTTGCGGTTGGATTTTTCCAAGGGCATTCCATCGGACTGCCGCACCGCCGTGGTCGTGCCGGCCTTCCTGTCTTCTCCGGAAACGGTGGAAAGGCTGCTGGAGCAATTGGAGATCCGGTACCTGGCCAACCGGAGCCCCAACCTGTTGATGGTCCTCTTGACGGACTTCCCGGACGCCTCGCAGGAATCCATGCCGGAAGACCGGCCCCTGCTGGATGCCGCCCTGGAGGGCGTGCGAAGCCTGAACGAGAAGTACGCCGAGGCCGGCCAAACCGTCTTCCACCTGCTGCACCGCTTACGCCTCTGGAATCCGGCGGAGGGGTGCTGGATGGGACACGAACGCAAGCGCGGCAAGATGGAGCAGTTCAACCGCCTGGTGCGGCAGGGCGTCGCGGACCCGTTCTCCGCCATCGAAGGCGAGACGGAATGCCTTCGCAGCGTCCGGTACGTCATTACGCTGGATGCGGATACGCAGCTGCCGCCCGCGTCGGCGTGGAAGATGGTCGGGGTGCTCGCGCATCCGCTGAACCGCCCCCGGGTAGATCCCCAGCGCAAGAGCGTGGAAGATGGCTATGGCGTGCTCCAGCCGAGGCTGGCCGTCAGCCTGCCCGCATCGCAGCGGTCCTGCTTCGCCCGGTTGTATGCCGGCGACGTCGGTTTGGATCCTTACACCCGCGAGGTGTCCAACGTCTACCAGGATATGTTCGGGGAGGGGCAATTCCAGGGGAAAGGAATTTACGATGTCGAGGCATTCGACATCGTGATCGGCGACCGCTTTCCCGAGAACCGGATTCTCAGCCACGACTTGATCGAGGGCTGCTACACCCGCTGCGGTTTTCTGAACGACGTGGACCTGCTCGAGGATCATCCTTCCCGGTATCTGGCCGATGTCAGCCGGCGCCGCCGATGGGCGCGGGGCGACTGGCAGATCGCCCGCTGGCTGCTGCCCGGCGTGCCGGAGCAGGACAGAAAACGCTGCCACAATCCCCTGGGGGCGCTGGCCAGGTGGATGATCTTGGACAACCTCCGCCGGACGCTGGTGCCGTTGGCGCTTCTGGCCGCCTTATTGCTGGGATGGTTCGGGATGCCGGAGGCGGCCATCGCCTGGACCGCGTTGCTTCTGGCCGTCTACTTTCTGCCGGACCTGCTGAGGACATTGCGGGCGAAGCTCGTCAAACCCCGATGGCTGCACTGGGGCAACCACCTGAGGCACGTCGCATCCAGGGAACTTCGCGCCTGGGCCGTCAACGCGCTGGACCTGCTGCTGACCCCGTTTCAGGCGTCCACTTACCTCGGAGAGATTCTGAGAACCTTCTGGCGGCTCCTGGTCAGCCACCGACACCTGCTGGAGTGGCAGACGGCCTCGGATGCCGAGAACGGCGTTCGGAGCAGTCTGGCCGGCACATTCCTGGCCATGTGGCCCGCCCCTGTCGTCTCGACGACCGTAGCGGCGTTGATTGCCGCAGCGGCGCTGCCGGCGGTGACCGAGGCTTTGCCATGGGGCGTGCCGGAAATCTCCGACCCTGCGGCGTTGGCCGTCATCGGGGCGATTCTGGCGGGCTGGTTCACCTCGCCGGCGGTTGTCTGGCTGCTCGGCCGCCCCGCGTCGCGACGGGCAATGATGATCGCCGAGGGCCAGAAGCGGTTCCTGCGGGCGATAACTCGGCGGACGTGGGCGTTCTTTGAGCATTTCGTTGGGCCTGAGCATCATTGGCTGCCGCCGGACAATTTCCAGGAGAAGCCTTCTGTTGGCCTGGCCAACCGCACGTCGCCCACCAACATGGGAATGGCGCTGCTGGCCAATCTGGCGGCCTGTGACTTCGGCTACATCTCCGCAGGAACGCTCGTTGAGCGTACGGCGGGAACTTTCAAGACCATGGAAGAACTGCCTCGCCACCACGGACACTTCTACAACTGGTATGATACGGGATCTCTGGAACCCTTGCAGCCACGCTACGTGTCCACGGCCGATAGC
>Ga0315295_10005046_pt1 | contig 11292 bp, 11 predicted proteins | sample YL17G14_0_MG_FD_204453 | JGI IMG/M metagenome (GOLD analysis project Ga0315295, IMG submission 204453) | Sediment microbial communities from Yellowstone Lake, YNP, Wyoming, USA - YL17G14_0 | ecosystem: Environmental > Aquatic > Freshwater > Lake > Sediment | place: USA: Wyoming | collected...
GATAAACGGCAACGGGAAGGTCGGCGTAGCTTTTGATATTTTTTCTTAAAAGATCCATGACAATCTCTTCGTGGGTAAAAGAAAGGGCGAATTCTTTTCCTCTGGCGTCCATAAACTGATACATGACCTCCTTGGCCTTATCCCACCTGCCGGTTTCGTTCCAGATATTCTTCGGATGCAAAAGAGGCATGAGCATTTCCTGTCCGCCGATGGCATTCATTTCCTCCCGAACAACCTGAATGATTTTAGCAACAACCCGATAGCCCAACGGCAAAAGTGTCCAGGAGCCAGCCATCAACTGGTCGATAAAGCCTGCTCTTACCAGAAGTTTATGGTTGACGCTCTCCGCTTCTTTGGGGGCTTCTCTTAGGGTTTTGGGGAACAGTTGTGATTGCAACATTGGCTAGTGTTTAATTTCAGAATAATTCAGGCTCGGCTTATTTTATCACCGATTCTACGAACTTAGAAATGGATCCCGCCGCAACCAGCTTCTGGATGTCCCTCGCGGTAACGGCCAAAAGAAGAATGATCAGAATAATCATACCGATGGTATGAACAACCGCTTCGACTTTAGGCAGCACCTTTTTACCGATGACGGATTCAATGGCGATAAAGGCCAGTCTGCCCCCGTCGAGAGCCGGGAAAGGCAGGATATTAAGTATCGCCAGGTTGACCGAAAGGATCCCCAGGAAACTGATAAGCTGCAGGATTCCGCCTTTGGCGGCCTGGGTGGTAATTGCAAAAATGCCTACCGGGCCGGAAATTTCTTTTGGTCCCACGCCCGATGCCAGATCTCTAAACACTTTTACAAAGCCGTCGATGACAATCTTTCCCCAGATCAGAGCTTCCTTAAATCCGTAATAGACTCCGACAAAAGGTCTTTGCCAGACGGGAGGGTAATATAATTCGGTTGTCGTAATTACCACCCCCAACGGACCTTCGTTCTCGGGGGGGCTCTCCCGCGGAGTGATGGTTATCTTCTTCAAAGGGGTCCCTTCTCTTTCTATTTCAAGAGTCACCTTTTTGCCTTTTTTCTCCTCGATAAGGTTCACAAAGGAATCGTTTGAGGCGACCTCTTTTTTGTCAATCGTTTTGACGATATCCCCGACCAGTATCCCCGCTGTCTGGGCCGGAGATCCCGGGTCCACTTCGACGATTTTTACATTATTGGTTTCTTTGGGAATTCCCAAGAACGAATAAACAACGGCGAAAGCCACAACCGCCAGAAGAAAATTCATAATCACCCCCGCAACCACAATCCCCGTCCTGACCTTTTTGCTTTTATTCAAAAATGCCCTGCGGGGGTGGATTATCCCTTCTTCGCTTGACTCGCCGTGAAGTCTGACAAATCCTCCGAAAGGAAGCGCATTAATAGAATATATCGTTTCGCCGATTTTTTTGCCGAAAAGCCGGGGGGGAATGCCAAATCCGAATTCCTCAACCCAGACACCGGAGCGGCGGGCCACAATAAAATGGCCCAGCTCGTGGACCATGACCAAAATGGAAAGAACGGCCAAGAAAACCAGAATCGAGATTATCATGCAAAGATTAGTATATCAGAGTGAAAGAAGCTCTTGTTTCTTTTTCTCGCCCATCTCGTCGATTATTTTTATGTTCTCGTCCGTAATTTCCTGGAGCAGTTTTTCCTGGGCAAATTTTTCATCCTCGGTTAAGGCTTTTTCCTCAAACTTTTGCTTGATTTCATGCATCCCCTCTCCCCGAATCTGTCTAATCATAATCCGTCCGTTTTCGAGCTTGGTGGAAAGAAGTTTAGTGTAGGCTTCCCTGTCCTCGGTCGTTAAAGGGGGGAAGCTAATCCTGATTAACTCTCCGTCTATCATCGGGTTCATGCCGATATTGGCCGCAGCTATCCCCTGACGGATCTCGCCGATTACACTCTTGTCCCAGGGGTCGATAACCAAGGTTTGCGTATCGGGTGCACTGATTGTTCCCAGCTCCTGAACTTTGAGCTTTTGGGTTCCGCCGTAGACGGCAAGGGTTAAACCCTCAACCAGAGACGGAGTTGCGCGGCCTGTTCTAAGGCCGCCAATGTCCGAAGCCATAAGCTCCAGAACCTGTTTCATTCGCGAGCGAATTGAAGACTCGTCCATTAAGAACTATTCTTTTCCCAATTCTATCTTAAATATTCTGCCGATGCGAATATTTTCTCCGGTTTTGGCAATAACTTCCTTGACCAAATCCCCAACCTTTTTGGAAGGATCTTTGATAAATTCCTGCCCGGAAAGTTCTTTGGCGTCTTTGGCTTCCATCGAGGCAACCTGAAGAGCCAGGTTGTGGGCCAACTCGCGGAAAAGCTCGTTTCTGGCAACAAAGTCGGTCTCACAAAAAAGCTCTACAACCGAGGCCACCTTTCCGGAATGGTGGACATAGCTTTCAACTACCCCCTGTGAGGTTTCCCTGTCCTCCCTTTTGGAGGCTTTCTCGAATCCCTCTTCCCTCAAGATAGTAAAAGCCTTCTTGGTGTCTCCACCAACTTCCTCCAATACCTTTTTGACCCTAATGACGGGTGCTCCGGTTTCCTCCCTTAGTTTCCTGATGGCATCAATGTCTATTTTCATTCTGCCTCCTTGACCGGTTTGATCTTTTTTTGACCTGCAATAATTGCATCTTTAACCAGATCCATAACATAGTCAAGGGCTTTTGAAGCGTCGTCGTTCATGGGGATAGGATAATCTACTAAGGTCGGATCGGCGTTGGTATCGACGATACCGACGGTTTCGATCTTGGCTTTAGTGGCCTCTCTGACTGCCCCCTTTTCCTTGTGGGTATCTACGATAAAAAGGATGTCGGGTAATTTTTCCAACTGCGTAATTCCTCCCAAAAACCGATCCATCCTGGCAATATCCCGTTCGATAAGCAGTCTTTCCTTCTTGGTAAATTTGGCATAATCCCCAGCCGCCATCTTGACCTTCATGTCGGCCAGCTTATCTATCGTCCTTTTGATCTGCTCGAAATTGCTCAGTGTTCCCCCGAGCCAGCGCTCCGAAACATAGGGGCATCCCGTTTCTTTACCGACCTCGATGATCTTGTCCTTAACCTGCTTTTTGGTACCCAAGAGAAGAATGACCTTGCCCTCGGCGGCGGCTTTGGTCAAGACTTCAAGGGCTTCCTCAAGTGCAATCTTGGTTTTCGGCAAATCAAAAATATGGATGCCTTCCTCAACCCCGTAAAGGTAAGAAGACATTTTGGGATTCCAACGCCTGGCCTGGTGCCCGAAATGGGCACCTGCCTCAAGAAGTTTTTCCAACGAAATCTTAGTTGTCATGAATTTTTCTGTCTCCTTAAACCGCCATCAGTCGGAAGAATCCAGGAGACGTGACTGATGTGTGTCAGGGGTATTGTAGCAAAGCTATTTAATCCCCGCAAGTGCGCGCTTATTTATCCTGACGTTTTCCAGAGCCGATTTGGCAGCAGATTGAGAAAGGAAGAGTGCCGATTTGGCATCGGAGAGCGCATTTTTGTTCCCGATTACAACCATTCTCCCTGCCAATTTCTCAACTTCTTTGGAAAGCTCAACAACCATCGAAGGAACCTCTGCAGCTCTTATAAGGGTCTTTCTGATTCTCTTATTATCCTTGGCTCTATACGCGGCAATTACACTCTCAAAAGCGGCAACGTCTTCATCCGCCAATGCAAGAAGAGTCTTTCCCGCTTTTGCCGCTTGGGATTTAATAGTCTTTGTTTCCTCATGAGCCTTTTCGTATCCCGCCTTCCCCAGGGTTAAGCCCGCAACCATTTCGACCAAAGATGCAGCCATCGCAGCTGTAAGTGCAGCGGTTGCTCCTCCTCCAGGAGTGGCAGAGGTTGAGGAAAGCTCGTGTAAAAATTGTTCTATTTTCTGATTTTTTATTTTATTCATATAGCCTTTTTTCCAATACTTGCTCTTCCCCAAAATCCTTGGCTTTAAATGTGGTGGCCACCGCTTTAACCAAAGAGGAAAGCGGAATCATTCCGTAGATTTCCGAACTTTTTATTCCCACTTTAAATTTCTTGGCTTCTTTTTCAATGGCTCTAAATGCTGTGTCAAAATTGGTTTTTTGATAATCGACCAAGTTCATCGATATTTGCGCATATCCTCCTACCTTAAAACCCAAAGCCTTAACTCCAACAAGTCCCCCGTTTTTCTCTCTAATGCGGGAGGCGATTTTTTTGGCAACGGCAATATCATGTGTATCGAGATTTACGTTAAAGGCCACCAGATATTTTCTTGCTCCTATCACCACTGCCCCTGCTGTTGGGTGTAACTTCGAAGGGCCATAATCCGGTTTTCTGTGGGGATTTGTCTCTATTTCATTTTTAAGCCCTTCGTATTCACCCTTACGCACGTCTGCCAAATTAACCCTGTCGGCCTTTATTGCTGATGCTTCATACAAATAAACAGGTATTTTAAGGTCTCTTGCTACTTTTCTACCCAGTTTATTCGATAAAACTACGCACTCCTTAATCGAAGCTCCCGAGACAGGAACGAAAGGGACAACATCCGTTGCCCCGATTCTTGGATGCTCCCCTTTATGTTTGTTCATGTCGATAAGAGAGGTGGCGGTCTTTATGGCTTCGTAGACTGCCTTAAATACTGGCTCGGGAGCGCCCACAATCGTTATCAAGGAACGGTTATGGGACCTGTCCCACTCCACGTCCAAGACCTTTGCCCCACGCACCCTTCTGGCGGCTGAGGCGATTTTTTGGATAACGGCTACCCGTCGGCCCTCGGAAAAATTCGGCACGCACTCGATAAGCTTCTGCATATTAAGGGGTATTATACCTCAACCGCGTCGCTCGGGGCGAGAATGCTCTAACTCAATGAAGCCTCGTCCTGCCAGAAATGATGAAACTTCGCCCCAAACCCTTGACTCAAGTACTTCAAGGGTAGAATCGTTCTTCACTATAACCCATTTTCGGCCGGACTCCTGAGAAAGAGAAAGATAACCTGCTCTGACCTTCCGGTGGAATTCGACTTGCTCTCCGTCCAGGCGATTCCATTCTCCTTGATACTTCTTTCTTTCTAAACCTACTTCGGTATCGACATCAATAAGAATTGTCAGATCCGGCCTAAGACCTTCTGTGGCAAAATCGTTGAGCTGGGTCACCCTGTCTAATCCTAATCCCCGGGCTATCCCTTGGTAGACCCTGGAGCTGTCTCCATATCTATCCAAGAGCACGATCTCTCCTTGAAGCAGCGCTGGTTTAATTTTCTCCTCAACGAGTTGTGCTCTGGATGCCAAATAAAGCAGTAACTCCGTCCGCGCACACATGTTTATATTCTTCAAATCATGAAGCACCTGTCTAATTTGTAAACCTATATCGGTAGTCCCGGGTTCACGATAGCAGGAATGTCTCAATCCCATTTCGCGGAAACGCTCACCTATTCGCTTGGCAAGATGGGTTTTACCCGACCCCTCAGGACCTTCTAGCGTGATAAGACAACCTCTCCTCATCTCCTCCGTAAAGCTTTCTGTTCCGGATTAAGGCCCGGGGTGATGTCATAACTCCTAACGGGAGGTCTATGTGTCAGAATGACATCCGGTATAACCAAATTTTCAGGAGGGCTGGGCTCTCTTCCCAAAGGTCCCACCAGATGATATCTGGCAATATTCAAAAATTCCTGAAGAAGAGTTTCCTTTGCAACCTCATTGTTTGCGAATCTCCAAAAATTAAAGTTGTCTCCGTTGATTACCGCAATTCTCATTCTTCCCAGATTTTTTTCCACCCATACTTCGTGGAATTTCCAGAGTTTTCTCCAATATGACCTTTTTTCGTTTAGCTCCACAGCCCTGCCAGGATCTTGCTCCGCCCTTTGCCGGATTCTAAACAGCATATTTTCAAAACTGACCCGCATATAAACCACCAGATCCGGGTTGGGAAAAGCTTCGACAGAGGTTAAGCCTTTAAAAAACTCTTCGTATTTTCCAAACTCGGAGTTTCTTCCCATTCTTGCCCGAGCGTACAAAGCATCCTGCCAAATGGGAGGTTGGGAGATTACCGGCCCCTGGGCCAACAAATCTTTTATTCCCGGAATCCCCACTGCGGCGCTTCCTTGTGTTTGCTGCCACTTGTTAAAAAGAAAGATACTTTGCATCGCGAAAGAATATTTTCGGGGATCTTCATAGTATCTGGTAAAAAGGGTCTCGTCCTCCACTTTCAGTTCGGGAACGTGGGTAAAGCCCAGCCTTTCGCTTACAACCTCCGCGAGTGTGCTTTTTCCCGAAGCGGGCACACCCATTACGGCAATCCAGAGATTTCTCTTTGGCTGTTCAGGTGAATCCAAGCCATCTTTCCCGGGTAATCTCTCGCTGTTCATTTTTAGACTTTCGGATACGGTGTTGTTATTGCGTGTGTGCCATCGGGAAGATGAACTGGCGTGAAATCGCCGAAAAGAATAGGCGAAACCGTCACCAGACACCTCCAAATATCAAAAGCCACCCTTCTTATCTCGACCGCCGCATGTTCACTGGCCCTCATGTTAACGATGTGTCTCCACGCCCTAACGTTGGCGGTTACAACAATAGGTGCTTCGGTCTCATTAGGAAGACAACTTCTTGCAGCCTGTTGTACCTTTTTTCGCAAATCTGTTTTGGTTTCACCCGTTAAGATCACTCCTCCCTGCTGTTGAAGTTCTATTAGCCTTTGAACCCTGGCTTCATACTCCTCGCCCGCTCTATCTACCCAATCCTCAAACATCTTATGAAGTACTCCGTCCCCCTGATACTCTTCCCCCTCCACAAACCTTAATGTCGCCCCCGATACGTATCTCTGGCTTACCTGAGAATATCCCACACCGGCACGATGGCGAACCAGCTCGTGAGTAAAAGCTCTTGAAGCTCCGTAGACCAGAAAACTAAAATTTGCATGCTCCAATATCGAACCGTGTCCGGAAGATTTGGCTCCGTCAAAATAACTCCAGGCATCCACATTCATCGTTCTTTTTGGACCAAAACTCATATAACAAAGTTGTCCGGCCGTCTTGCAAAGGTTTTCGGCAGGAGGAAGCGGCGTAGGATCTTCAAGATACTCGATAAATTTGTATTCCGGAGGGAATCCTTTTAAAAAACTCTTAAGCCCGCGAAGGTCAACGTGAGGTACAGACAGTAGTGCCAAACCGGGGTGTTTTAAGTATGGTGTCCCTCTTTGAGAGTAAAAGACTTCTGAATCAACAACCGGAAGATATCCTTCACTAGTTTCGACCGAATACTTTCCTAAATCAGCAACTCTTTCCAACATTCTAATGTCTTTGTGGTTTTATCAAGTGGAAGGAGGGTCTGTCAATACGCAAACTAATTGGTTTTATCCGCTATAGTTTGTGTCTTTTCTTGTTTCGGATTTCTCCAGCTGGCAAAGTCGCAATCCGGATATCGGGAACAGCCGTAAAATTTTTTACCCTTAAAAGTCTTCTTCACAATTACGTCCCCTTTCTCACATTTGGGGCATTTCATTCCGACTTTCTCAATGTATTTATCGGTATAATCGCAATCGGGAAAACGGGAGCAGGAAATAAACTTTCCGAATCTCCCGATTCTGATAACGAGCTCCCCCTGGGTACATTTCGGGCATTTCTTCCCGAGTTTCTCAACTTCGATTTTTACTCTTTTACTACCCTTCTCGACAATTTCCAAAGTTTTCGCAAAAGGGCTCCAAAATTTCTTTATCGGTCCGGTCCATTCGGCTTTTCCGTCGGCTATCTTATCCAGACTGTCTTCCATCTCGGCGGTAAACTGATAATCGAATACGTCCGGAAAATGTTCCATCAGAAAATCGTTAACCGCAACTCCGATGGTTGTCGGGGTAAACTTGCCTTCGTCCTTTTCGACATAATTCCTGATTTGAATTGTTGAGATTATCGGCGCATAAGTAGAAGGCCGCCCGATACCCAGCTTCTCGAGGGTTTTGATTAGTGAGGCTTCGTTGAATCTTGCCGGCGGCTCGGTAAATTTCTGCAGCGGGTTCACTTTAATCAATTGAAGTGCTTCGTCTTTTTCCACTTCGGGCAAGACCACCGTGTCTTCTTCCGCAACTTTGCCTGCCGGAAGAACTTTCCTCCAGCCGTCGAATTTCATTGTTTGCCCGGTGGTTCTTAAGAGATAGTCTGCGGTGGATTTTTGGATATCTTTTTTGGCCGCAACATCAATCGTGGTTTCGTCATAGATGCTCGAGCTCATTTGACAGGCCACAAATCTTTTCCAGATAAGCCCATACAGGGTTTCTTCGTCCTTGGCGTATTTGGATTTCGATTTGAAGTCAGCCCCGATATTTGTCGGACGGATGGCCTCATGCGCTTCTTGGGCAACCTTGGATGTGGTTTTATAAAGTCTGGGGCTTGGAGGTAGGTAGTCCTCGCCGTATTCGCTTTTGATATAGTCGCGCAGTTTTTTAACCGCGCCCTCGGCGATGTGGGCCGAGTCCGTTCGGTGATAGGTAATCAGTCCCTGCTCGTATAAATGTTGGGCAATGGACATCGTTCTTTTCGCCGACCAGCCGAAGATTCTGGCCCCCGCCTGGGTCATGGTTGAAGTCGTAAACGGCGCGTAGGGATTTTTGACAACTTCTTTCTTGACGATATCGTCGACTTTGTATTTGGATTTGTCCAAGTCCGCAACAATCGTCTTGGCTTCGGCAGCGTTTTTAACAGCCGCGGGTTTATCGCCAATTTTAGTTAGCTTGACCACAAAAGGCTTGGCGCTTTTGCCTTTAACCTCGACCGTAATCTCCCAATACTCTTCGGATTTGAATTTCTCTATCTCCCTTTCCTTCTCGACAATCAACCTCACGGCAACCGTCTGCACCCTGCCGGCGGAAAGACCCCTTCTGACCTTTCTCCACAAAAGCGGTGAGAGTTTATAACCGACCAGTCTGTCCAGTACCCTGCGGGCAATCTGGGCATCAACCAGGTTATGGTCGATATCCCTCGGTGCCCCGATGGCCTCCTCAACGGCGTCTTTGGTAATTTCGTGGAATACAATTCTGACGGTCTTGGAGTTACCCACTATTTCTTTGACATGGGCGGCAATTGCTTCTCCCTCCCGGTCCGGGTCTGTAGCCAAAAATATTTTTTCGGCTTTTTTGGCTTCTTTTTTAATCAGCTCTACCGCATCTTTGCTTTTCTCGACGGGGACATAAGTCGGAGCGAAATCCTTGGCGGTATCTATCCCCAATTCGCTTTTCGGCAAATCCATGACGTGTCCCCGGGTGGCCTCGACGGAATAGCCGGTCCCCAAAAACCGGGCAAGAGTTTGCGCCTTTGTCGGTGACTCAACAATGATTAGCTGCATCAAGATACTCTATTACTTCCTCTGGCGTCTTTGCAACCGTCGCTCCTTGATCTATCAACCAATCGGTTGCTTCAGAGCCGGGAATTGCAAAAACATCTTTCCCGTCATTGGCTGCCCAGGAAGCGGTTGAAAGTGTACCACTTCTTCTTGCTCCCTCAATCACCAAAACCGCTTTTGCAAGACCAACTATAATTCTGTTTCTTGCCAAGAAGTTTTTTCCGAATGGTTTTGTCCCTTTGGGAAAAGCAGAAACAACGGCTCCCGATTTGGCTATCCTCCCGGCAAGATCCTTGTTGCTATAAGGATAGATAATATCTATCCCGGATCCCAATACCGCAATCGTTCTTCCTCCGGCCTTAAGGGCCGCCTCGTGGGCCGCGGTGTCTATCCCTATCGCCAGACCGGATACTATCGTATATCCCGCCTTTGCTAATTTGTCTACGAATTTAGCCGTCAGTCTTCTTCCCCTTGGGGACATCTTTCTTGCCCCGACAACAGCAATCGCGTTTGCGTCGGACTTTAATATTTTTCCCAGGACAGAAAGTTTCCTCATGGATGAAACCAATAATCAAAAATCTCTCTCGCCAAAGGACCGGCAACTTTAGAGCCCTCTCCGGACCTCTCAATCATAACAGTTGCCGAAATCTCGGGGAACTCGGTTGGCGCAAAAACGTTAAACCACGCGTGTGTTTTCCCGTCTTCGTTTGTCTCGGCAGTTCCGGTCTTGCAACCAACCTGCGGGGTAAAATCAAAGAATGTATAGCCGGTTCCGCCTGTACTGCAGGCCTGCATCATTCCCTCCTTAACAAGCTCGACCTTCTTCTTTTCAAGTTTCAAATTGGTACAGCGGGGGTCCTGCGCAATTCCCAATTCGCAAAGCGCTCCGCCGTTAGCAATTGCCAAAAGCGCCCGATGGAGCCCGACAACGGTCAGGGCCAAGTCCCCCTGTCCGATGGATAAATGGTAAGTATTGCCCAAAAACCATTGTTCTCCTTTTACCTTAAGCTTCCATGCGGGAGACGGAATTAAATTTTGAATTTCACCCGGGATGTCAATGTTTACCCTTGCCGTCAATCCCATCTTTTCCATCCAATAAACTAATTTGTCGATTCCGACTATTTCTCCGAGTTTGTAAAAAAAGGTGTCCGTAGAGCGGGCAATTGCACGAACCAGTCCAATCTTTCCCTCTGTCCCGCCATATTGGTTAAAGTACCAGTTGGTGTAGGAGAAGCTGCCGTAGGCAGAATCGACGGTAATTTTACCCGTATCTTCATAGGTATAATTTTCATCTATCTTCCCTTCCTCAAGGGCAGCAATGGCAACAATCGGTTTGAAAACCGAGCCCGGATGGTACTGGCCCCCTATCGCTCTATTAAAAAGAGGAAGGTTGGGGTCGGTAAGGACCTCGGCGGGATTTTTCGGATTAAAGGAGGGGGACGAATAAAGAGCCAGAACCTGACCTGTCCCGTCCGTAACAACCGCCGCTCCGGATTTTCCACTAAGAGTCTGTGCTACTTTTTTCTGAAGACCAAACTGGATTGAGGTTTTCAAATCGTGCCCTGCGGTTGGCTCTTTCCTGCCTAAAACCCTGACCTTATTCCCCTGGGTATCCACCTCAACCAATTCTTCTCCTTCGATTCCTGCCAGAGTACATTCGTACTCCTCCTCCAATCCGCTTCTTCCTATAAGCTGACCGGGGTGTCTCGGTCCCTTCTCGGGACATTGCGGATTAATCTTGCCTACCTCCTCCGGAGCCACTTCTCCCAAATATCCACCGACGTGGGCGAAGGCCTGACCCAAGGGATAATCCCTTTTCCATTCGCTGACAATATCTTCCGGCGAAGCTCCGGAAATATCTTCAACTTTTGAATACCCCGAGTCCTTATCAAACACTATTTTTCTTTTGACCTCGATACTGCCCACCAAAACTTCTCCGCCCCTTGCCAATATTTTTCCCCGGGCCGCGGCTATGGGAATCCTGCGAATCCTGTTGCCTTCGGCTATGGAT
>Ga0315295_10005047_pt1 | contig 11291 bp, 6 predicted proteins | sample YL17G14_0_MG_FD_204453 | JGI IMG/M metagenome (GOLD analysis project Ga0315295, IMG submission 204453) | Sediment microbial communities from Yellowstone Lake, YNP, Wyoming, USA - YL17G14_0 | ecosystem: Environmental > Aquatic > Freshwater > Lake > Sediment | place: USA: Wyoming | collected...
GGTGATGAGGAGGAAGATGTCAAGAAAATTCCTTAATACCATTTTCTGAAAATCTTTATACATTATTTGCCAGCGATTGCAATTTAATAGCAAAGTAGATTTAAATTGATTTATAAGCCTGCCAATTTCATGGAGAAGAGGTTATTCAGTCCTGATCTTTGAAGGAAGACATGGACATAAAATCGTTTTTAAAAAAGATTCGGAATGCGTTTAAGAGGATAACCACCCCAGTAGCCCGGAAATTAATATCAGTAGTAGAGCGCATCCTTGTCCAAAACGGGTTGCTCAAAAAGTTTGGTATAATGAATTGGAGAATACCCTATGGAATCGCGAGGAAAACGGTGATAACCATCAGTGCAAACCGCAGTCTTTATACTTATTATTTACAGGGCACCGGTATTGAAATAGGAGCTTTGCACGGCCCTTTGAGGATTCTGCATAACAATGCCAAGGTGAAATATGTCGATTACACGAGCACAACTGATCTAAAAAAGCGATATCCGAATCTGGATCATATTGTAAATGTGGACATCATATCATCTGCTGAGGATTTAGAAGGAACAGAGGACGATTCTCTTTGCTTCATTATTGCCAATCATGTGATTGAGCACATTGCCAATCCGATCAAGACGCTGGAAAGATGGCACAAGAAACTTAAGAATGAGGGTATCCTATATTTAGCTTTTCCAGATGCGATGCGCTGTCCAGACAAAGTGAAGCGAATCAATTCGCTCTCTCATCACGTCAAAGATTATTTGTCGGATACGAAGGAAGCGAATGATGAGCACCTGCTTGGATTCGTATATGCATGAAATCCCAATTATTTCAAAGACCCTGATGAAATAGGTAGAGTTCTAAGCTATATGTGGGAGAAAAAGCTGGATTATATTGACGGAAAAGCTGAAAAAATGCTGATCCATAATCAGGATTGTGTTGAGAGCCTCATCAGCAATCGCAACATAGAAGCCCATCAGCATTTTTTTAATTATCAATCGATGAAGGATTTATTCTTGCATGTTTATAATAGCTACGGATCCAAATACAAGCCGATTGATTTAAGCATGACAAAACACGTATCCAATGAATATATATTCATCTTGAGAAAAGTCTCGCGATGCGATGGTCCTTTTATGGACGAATTCGCGAAATCCTCCGAAGAAAAAGAAAAGCTTTTGGAGGCATTTATTAAGGAGAATGCCGAGTTGATTGAGGAACAACGCAATATCCTTGATCAACGATATGAAATTATTCAAGAGCAACGGAAGATCCTTGACCAGCGATATGAGATGATCCAGAAATTAACAAAGGCGATGGCAGAAAGACATCCGACAAGTTAAAAAACATATCTCTCAGAGTAACCTGCAAGAATGATAATGCCTTCTGACTCAGACATGGAACAGTATTCTGGATTACCTGCCTTACCTGTTCTCAAAGTCCTAATGATTGCGGATGGAAAAATCGCGAGTTCAGAAAGTTTTGGCTCCCTCTTTGAGGGTCTTCATCATCAAGGAGCTATCCTCTATCGATGTCTCTATGACAACCTCACAACCTATGCGGAACGCTCCGAAGCCGTCGAGTGGGCGGATGTCGTATTCTTCTTCCGAGTCTCCTTTCCTCCCTCGTTGTCCTTATTACGGTTGGCGAAGAGCCAAGGGAAACCAGCGATTTATTGCACGGATGATGATTTTCTCTCAATCGACAAAAACTCAGATCTCGGAAAGGTTTATCATGATCCCGAAAATGCTAACGCCTACCGGACATTGTGTCGGGAGGCTGATCTGGTTTGGCTTTTTACAGAAGAGATGATAAGACGTTACCAGTCGTTAAATCCAAGGATCATCCTGGGAAAAATGCCAAGCCCGCTGGAGTTATTTCAGATTTCCCCAAACCTTCTACGCCAGGATGAAGTAAACTGGATCATTGGTTATGCCGGCCGTTTCATTCATGGGAAAGACCTGCAGGTGGCTGTGAGACCCCTCTTGAACCTCCTCAAGGAGAAGGGGGAGAGATTGAGGCTTGAATTTATCGATTGTATTCCAAAGGAGTTGGAAGGACACCCTCAGGTCAAATCGACACCTTATTTTGGGAACCTTAACGAATTTTATACTTACTTGGCGCAGGCGAGGTGGTCCATTGGATTGGGTTTATTGGAGGATAGCCCATTTAACAAGGCGAAAACGAACAATAAGTATCGAGAATATGCTTCATTTGGGATACCAGGGATTTATTCAGATATGCCCATTTATTCTTCGTGTGTCAGGCATCGTATCAATGGCTATCTTACACCCCATACAGAGGACGGAATCGTGGAAGCCCTTCATACGATGTTGGAGGATCGGAGTTTACGACAGAAAATTCAAAGAGAAGCCTTTCAAGATGTGGCCTGCCATTATTCATTAAAGGCAGCTCAACTTCAGCTCCTTCGTGAAATTTCGCTTTTAGCCATCGAGAAAATCCCCAAGCCTGTAGAAAAGCCCAAGCTCCTTGTGATTGGATATGAGACGGTCTCTTCAACGCATATTGACGCTTTGCAACCCTGCCGCACATTGGCACAAGAAAAACTGCTTGAGTTTAGTAGGGGAGAACCTGGTCGTGTTAAGCGGAAAGATGTTCATGCTGCGGATTGTGTTTATATCGTCAGGTCTTTTGAAGCAGCGAACCTTCCGGTTTTGGAATGGATGAATCAAGACCAGAAACCCCTCATCTGCTCATGGGATGATAATTTCTTTCTCATCCCAGCCGATACGCCGTTAGGTCAGATTTATACTCAACCAGAGTTTCGAAGAGTGATGAAGAAGTTTCTTCAAGAATGTAGCTTGATTATGGCATCCACCCCCCCCTTGAGGGATTTTAGCCGGACCTTCAACTCCCATGTCATGGAAGCGATATACGGACTAAAACCTCCTCAGTGTCTTTATGAAAACGATCTCCCGCCAGACCGATCACCGGACAAAGTGCGCATTGGATTCTTCGGCTCCAATCTCGGAATCAATGCGCCGTTTATGGTGGAAGCCTTGAAAAAGTTGAGGAGACGTTATCAAGACCAGGTCATCATTGAGATGATCGGCCTGAGACCTACAGAAGAATTGATCGGTTTGTTTGATGTTTATTTCGACATCGTATGGGACTATGATGAGGCTTTACGTTTCTTGAGAAGTCGCCATTGGGATATTGGATTAGCTCCCTTGGTAGACAATGAATTCAATGCCGGTAGACAAGCCACTAAATTTAGGGATTATGCCTGGTGTGGCGCCGCCATGATTGCCTCCAATGTGCCCACCTATCGGAGAACCATTGTAGATGAGATCCATGGTCTCTTGGTTGAAAATACGCCGGTAGCCTGGTTGAAGGCGATGGCCTCTTTGATAGAGGACCATGAGAAACGAAAATTTCTCACCCGGGGTGCGAAACTTCTATTAGAAGCGATTCACATGCAGGATATAACGATAGCCTCTTGGTACCAACTTGTATGGCGGATGATGAGATTCAAGTCAGACAAAGCTGCGGAGACCGGTCCGGAATCGCTTTTGTCTCGGACTGCGGTTCCGTTTCCGCATGAAAGAATGGAGTCTCCTTCTTTAATGTCTTCGGCAGCGATCCTGGTAAAGAAGCGCTTTTCATATCGCCTTTTAATACACCGACCCAATTGGGCTGGATTGGATATTTTGGTAGGAACGCACCCACAGTCTGCAATCGGAGTCTTGACTATGCGGGTGTTTTCGGAATATGGCAACTTATTGCGAGAAACCTCAGTTGATCTGGCCCACGCCCGTAACGACGAATGGTTAAGTTTTCGATTCCCCTCTATTTCGAACTCTTCAGGCCGGTCATTCGTCTTGAGATTTACTTGTCCAGTGAAAGGGAAAGACGCCGAGACCGCTCTTTACCAAATTAATTTCCAGGAGCCGATATATCAGCGACTATTTCGAAAGACGGGGTTCAAGATTACAGGAAACTCCCTCCAATGCCGGGTTTGGTATACTCAATGACCCCAGGAAAATTTTTTCCATGAACGATAGGAATTGAACTGGTCCGAGGCTGTAATTTAAGTTGGCCAATCTGTTCCGCGGCAACTTGCAAGCCGTTCGAAAAACAGAAATTTCAATTTATGGGTCTGCGATATGGTAAGAGTTGATCTTGGCTGTGGCAACAGAAAACCAGAAGGGTTTATTGGAGTTGATCGCTATGCGTTAACCGGAGTTGACATAGTCGCAGATTTAAATCAATCCCTGCCTTTTTATGACAATTCAGTGGACCTTGTCCTGAGCAGTCACGGTCTTGAGCACTTGAGCAGTTTGCAAGAGACAATGAAAGAGATCTATCGGATTTGCCGCCATGGGGCTCAAGTTTGCATCATCGCACCTTACGGTCTAGAGAGTCTGGTGAGTCCCTTTCACAAGCAAATCTTCAATGAACACACACCACGTTTCTGGACCAATATTCAAACCTCGGCAATCGATCCAGCCGATTATTTTTACCCGTACATCGTTGGCTGGGGTTTGGCGGAGAGCGACAACAGTCCGGCAGAGGTGGACTTCCGTTGCTTACGGATGGAATTTTTCTATTTTCCGGAATACCGGCATCTTTCGCAGGAAGAGCAACGGAGGGCGCGTCAAAAGTATTTAAACGTATGTGATAATGTCATGTATCATTTGGTTGTGGTGAAAGAGCCAATCAGTGAGGGTGATATGGAAGAAATAACCAAACGAATCGAATACTACGAACCTCCTGGCATTACCATCCGAAAATTTCAGGAACGATCTGAATCTCTGGAGCTCGCATTAAAACGAGTGCAGTCAATGTTGGAGTTGCGAGAGGCCGAGGTGGTCCGGGTTAGAGGAATCCTGGCTGAGCGGGAGAAGGAGTTAGAGGATGCGAAGGCAGAGATGGAATTGCATCGGACCAGGCTAAATGAGGTCGTGGCACAGAACACGGACCTGGAGGCCGAGGTGGTCCGGGTTAGAGGAACCCTGGCTGAGCGGGAGAAGGAGTTAGAGGATGCGAAGGCAGAGATGGAATTGCATTGGACCAGGCTAACTGAGGTCGTGACACAGAACACGGGCCTGGAAGCCGAAGTGGTCCGGGTTAGAGGAACCCTGGCTGAGCGGGAGAAGGAGTTAGAGTATGCAAAGGCAGAGATGGAATTGTATCGGACCAGGCTAACTGAAGTCCTGGCACAGAGCAAGATCCTGGAAGCCGAAGTGGTCCAGGTGAAGGAGATATTGAACAAACGCGAAAGAGATCTGGAAAATATTCAGTCAACCCTGGAAAGCCGAGAGGTCGAGATAAGGCAGATAAGAACGGTATTGACAACACGAGATGCTGAATTAGAAGAAGCGCGCCGGACGCTACAGGCGCGAGAGAGTGACCTCGATCTTTTTAAGAAAAAGGGAAACACCATTTCCTCAGAGCTTGATTTATTTCGGCATCGGAAAGTCACCCGTTTGGTGAACCGGTTTTTAAATAAATCCGATTTAAAGAATAACCTTTTACCAACATTTTTGCAGTTGAAAGATGATAGTTTCATGTTTACCAAAAACCTTAAAGGCTTCAGGTTACTCCCGAGCAAAAACCTTCAGCGGATTCCATTTGTCTATTACCCACTTGAACTGAACCGGTCGAATCTCAAAGGGATTCTTGTGGCTCCCATTATGGACTTTCCTTCAGTCAATGGGGTTTTGGGCATTGAAATTGTCTCTCCCGACGGTCACATCGTCGCCCACTCCGTCGTTCCAGCGAGCCAAATCAACGAGGTTTTCCCAACCCGCTTCGATTTTTCCCCAATCCAAAACTCAGATCGCGGACGCTTCTGGTTAAGGGTATTTGTCCATCATGTCGATTTTCCAGTGCGAATCTTTGAATGGAGGAAATATGACTTTCTCGGGTTGGGTTCACCGCAAACGAGAGCCTTCTGCGGTTTCTTGTTCGAAAACGTTGCGTGAGGTATCATCGCATGAATGAATCCCGTCCACGGGTTCTTGCTATTCTGCCGGCCTTCAATCCATCCACGCAGATATGCATTGTCAAGCCACTGATGCGGTTGTATCAGACAAAGCTCCTGAAGGTTAAAATTACCCTGGAATATCTTGTAAGTCGCAAGAACCTCGAATGGGCGGATCTGATCATCTTCTGCCGCAACACGGAGTCACGGTATGCCTGGATACTGGATCTTATAATCAATCGCAACCTTCCTTTTGTTTACGATATTGATGATAATTTCTTTGAAGTTCCTCTTGATTCAGAACAAGGGAAGTACTACAGGCATCCGGAACGCTTGGCTATGCATAACCGCTACATTAGATCCGCTGATTTGGTCAGGGTGTATTCAGACCCTCTCCTGGAAAGGATGAAGACTCTGAATGCAAACGTAGAAAAGGTATTTGGCCCAATCGATTGGGATTTGATTTCTCCTCCCCAGGTTCATTTAAGGCAGAGACCGGTAAAGCTTGTATATGCAACCAGCCGTTTTGATGATGACTTAGCCAATTTGTTCATCCCGGCCTTAAAGCGCGCTCTGGGTCGATACGGCGAAGAAGTGGAGGTTCATTTTTGGGGCTTCAAGCCAAACGGTCTGAACGGTCGTCACCGGGTTCATTACCATTCCATGGTAGCCAATTACGACAGGTTCCTACGACGCTTTTCGCGGGAAGGTTTTGACATCGGCCTGGCTCCCTTAGAGAAGGATGTTTTCCATCGGTCAAAAACGAACAATAAGTTTCGAGAATACGGCGCCTGTGGGATTGCAGGGATTTACTCCGACGTGGATGTCTATTCCAGCTGCGTCAGCGAGGGTGAGACGGGTTTATTGGTTTCTAATGAAACGGATTCTTGGCATAGAGCGGTCATCCGGCTCATTGAGAATCATGATTTACGGGAAAAGATCAAGAGACAGGCGCTTGAGCATGTGCGCTTGCATTACCCGGAGAAAGATTTTGAAAGAGTGTGGTGGAACCAGATTCAAAGAGTGTCAGAAAAGAAGGGAAAGCAATCTGCGCCAAACACTTTTCTTTACGAAAACAATGAAACGCTATTAAATGCTAAAACACTCCCAGAAAATCAATCAAGATTATTGAGTTTCGTCATGAAGACCCGGAACGTTATTAGAAAATTCCGAAGAAAAGAATCAAAGGCAACCTTCGCCCTTTTAAAGTGGCGTCTCAATGACTATTGGATGGCATTTAAAATCCATTTCCGGACTTTAGGCCATTAATATATTTTTAACTCCCAACGCAATGAAATGTATTGTCTTTTAAGAAGAGGGTTCCCTTCTATTCATCAATCAAAAGAGTGGATAAAGAGTGGATATTCACTTTTCAAGTTCAGGCTTATCAGAAAACGAAGGACGACTATGAAACTGAGAAAGGATAGAAAGATGAATAACCTTATTGAAGATATTCAGGCAAGAGATTCCTATATTACTGCCATCACTGAGCAAGGAAAAGGTTTCAATCGTAAGGGGTATATATCTTTCCCAGATTTACCCAAATTACTAACCGATAACCCGAAAGTTCTTGAGACCGGGACTTTAAAGCAGGGGCCCAACATATCCAGTTATAGACAACATTATCCAGGTAATTATTCAGAATGGATAGGAACTGACATTTGTCGAGGTGACGGTGTAGACTTAGTAGCAGATTTACACAATATTTCTATATTATTTCAAGAGCCAGAATTTGATTTAATCATTTCAATTTCAACATTTGAACACTTAGCAAAACCATGGGTGGCTGCGGAAGAACTTGTTAAAATTCTCAAACCCGGTGGCGTCATTTGTGTTTCAACACATCAAACCTTTCCATTACATGCGTATTCATTTGATTATTTTCGATTTTCTATTGAAGCCCTCGAAGGGCTATTTAATGAGCATGGAATGGAGACATTATCCGCATATTATACTGGTTTGTGTAACATTGTTCCGCATAACTTAGACTTTTATAATTCCTCAGACTGGAATATAGTTGCTGAATCCTATTTAAATGTCAATTATGTTGGAAGAAAGATAAGCAAGAAATGAATGTCTTTCTTGTTTGGTAGAAAATAAATCCTGCTTGGCATTTCTCAGTTTAATATCTTCCAACTCAAATCACCGACCCCGCCAGCCGTTCCAAAGGAAGATTTGGCAGTTCCGTCCATGAGCCAGATGGCGATGCTGCCTGAGGAATGCTGCCACAAGATATCCGCCTTGCCATCTCCATCGAAGTCACCCACACCCTTGATCACCCAATGGGCGTCATTGTTTCCCGCCACGACTCCAACGGAGGATCTGGCGGTTCCATCCATGAACCAGATGGCGATGCTGCCTGAGGAATGTTGCCAGAGGATATCTGCTTTACCGTCACGGTTGAAGTCACCAACGCCTTGGATCTGCCAATCGGGATCATTGGTGCCGCCCACGACTCCAATTGAGGGTTGAGCTGTTCCGTCCATAAGCCAGATGGCGACGCTCCCCATGGAATGCTGCCAGAGGATATCTGTCTTGCCGTCTCCATTGAAGTCACCCATTTCCTTGATTTGCCAATTGGCGGCCCCAGCCCCACCTACGACCCCAACGGAAGATTTGGCAATTCCGTCCATGAGCCAAACAGCGACTGTTCCCGCATCAACATGCTGCCACAGGATATCCGCCTTGCCATCTCCATCGAAGTCACCCACACCCTTGATCACCCAATGGGTATCATTGTTTCCCGCCACGACTCCAACGGAGGATCTGGCGGTTCCATCCATGAGCCAGATGGCGATGCTGCCTGAGGAATGTTGCCAAAGGATATCTGCTTTCCCATCACGGTTGAAGTCGCCAACACCCTTGATTTGCCAACCGGATTCATTGATTTCGCTCACGACTCCAATAGAAAATTGGGTGGTTCCGTTCATGAGCCAAACTGCGACAGTCCCCGAGGTGGCATGCTGCCACAACAGATCGGTTTTGCCATCTCCATTAAAATCCACCGTGACGGGGTTTTTGCTTGTAGGTTTGTGGCAGGATAAGATATTTATCCCTACAGGGATAAGGAGAAATAAGCATAGTAATGAAATCAGTTTGTTAAAAGAAATAAACTTCCATAATGAATCAATCCTCATTCTTTTCATACTTCCTCTACCTTCCTTATTTCTAATGGGGTTAAACAGGAGGCCTCATGAATGAGTATTCATAGGTTTAACTGTAAGAAATCGTTTAGAAATATTAGAAGCGTTGATTGATCTTCTATGGCCCTACAATCTTCCAGTTTTTATCAGAAATATCTGGAAGCAAATTGACGTTTCCAAAATTGGCTCCGTCCATTATCCAGACGGCATTGGCTCCAACGGTGTTGTGGCGCCAGAGGATATCGGGCTTTCCGTCAGCATTGAAATCGGCAACTCCTACGATCTGCCAATTCACATCAGAAACCGGGGGAAGTAAAGTAACACTCACCAAATTGGTTCCATTCATGAACCAGACGGCATTGGCTCCGGTGTTGTGGCGCCAGAGGATATCGGGCTTTCCGTCAGCATTGAAATCGGCAACTCCTACGATCTGCCAGTTCACATCAGAAACCGGGAGAAGTAAAGTAACACTCACCAAATTGGTCCCATTCATGAACCAGACGGCATTGGCTCCAATGGTGTTGTGGCGCCAGAGGATATCGGGCTTTCCGTCAGCATTGAAATCAGCAACTCCTACGATCTGCCAGTTCACATCAGAAACCTGGGGAAGCAAAGTAACACTCACCAAATTGATTCCATTCATGAACCAGAGGGCATTGGCTCCGGTGTTGTGGCGCCAGAGGATATCGGTATTCCTATCAGCATCGAAATCACATTGTGTTGCCGTAAGACTCAAGTCGAACCTCGACACAAAAGAATCTATTAGGGTGGCCCTATTAGGTTGAGCTGATCCTGACGTCATTGGAAAGTTAGTGGAATTTGTTTGGCCTGTGACGTAAATATTTCCACCATATATTGCAATAGAAAGGGCTCGATCGTCTCCATTTCCACCCAGATAGGTAGATTGAATAAGAGTGTTGAGACTCGAATTGAGCCTGGAGACAAAGATATCAAAAACGCCGCCACCATAAGAGGACTGAGCGCCTCCGGAAGTGCCAGGAAAATTTGGCGAATACGTATATCCTGCCACATAAACATCTCCTCCAGAGCCTATTGCGATCGAGTCGGTATAATCAACATAACTCCCACCAAGGTAGGTGGATTGAGAGATCGACGTAAGACCGATATTGAGTTTTGACAGAAAAACGTCGCTGGGACCATTGCGGGATGTTTGAAATCCTCCCGATACTCCAGGGAAGTTGGTGGATTCCGTATTACCTGCGACATATACTTCGCTGTTATGTATTTTGAGGGAATTAGCTCTGTCGCGTCCGTTTCCACCAAGATAAGTGGATTGATCAAGGGAAGTCAGGCTTGAATTGAATTTGGAGATAAAAGCATCTTCAAAGTCAGGGGAACCGCCACCATGTGACGATTGTGCTCCACCAGTTGTGCCCGGGAAGTTACTTGAACTGGTATAACCGCCCACAAAGACAGAGAATTGTCCAAAAAGTGTGCAAGCCCTGATGTCAGAACAATAGATGGCAATGGCCTCAGCAATATCATAACCGCTTCCGCCGAGATAAGTGGATTGGCGAATGCTACTTAAATCCAAGGGGAGTCTTGAAACAAAGGCATCTTGGACCATACTACCGGTGCTTTTTAAAGGCTGTGCACCACCTGCAGTGACAGGTAAGTTGGTAGAAGCGGTTACGCCCGTCACATAAACGCTTCCGTAATTGGCGGCAATGGAATGGATTAAATCGTCGTTACTCCCTCCAAGATAAGTGGCTTGAAGGATGGTATTGAGATCTGAATTGATCGCCACTATGAATCCATCCCACGCTCCTCCATAGGAGGGCTGGGCTCCACCCGCTGTTCCAGGAAAGTTGTTGGATTTGGTGTATCCTGCCACAAAGAAGCCTTCTCCGTATGGAACAATCGAGGTAGCATAATCGTCCCCACTTCCTCCCAAATAAGTCGCACTGAGAATAGAGGTCAGACTTCCATTCAGTTTGCAGACAAAAGCATCCCTTGTTCCTCCGCCATATGAGGGTTGAGCGCCGGTTGAGGTACCTGGGAAGTTATTGGATTGGGTATGTCCGGCCACGTATACATTTCCTGTTGAATCTATGGCTACGGATTCAACGATATCTTCCTGACCATTTCCACCTAGATAGGTGGATTTAAGAAGAGGGTCAATAACCAGGGGTCTTGTCTTATCATAATCACCAATTTTAAAGCCGTAAACGAATTCATGATTTGCT
>Ga0315295_10005049_pt1 | contig 11290 bp, 7 predicted proteins | sample YL17G14_0_MG_FD_204453 | JGI IMG/M metagenome (GOLD analysis project Ga0315295, IMG submission 204453) | Sediment microbial communities from Yellowstone Lake, YNP, Wyoming, USA - YL17G14_0 | ecosystem: Environmental > Aquatic > Freshwater > Lake > Sediment | place: USA: Wyoming | collected...
GGCTACTGGCCGAGCCGGAAATGAGAATGGAGGAGGGCATGGCAGTGGTCTTGATCAAATGCCTCGGGGCTTGCCCCGAGGATCTTTACTTCATCAAATAAAGCATCCCAAAGAGTTCTGTCATAACTTTGGGCGTCAGTTTCTTTGAATAACTTCATTTCCCGACATGACTTTCTCAACTGACCCCAAGCGTTCTCGGTCCCGATAGATATGCTCTGCGTGACAGTAAAGAGTTGCTCTCTATTGCCGGCGATCTGGTCCACGTCGATTTTCGCATAGAGTTGCTGAATTGAGTGCTTCTCGTTCTCCTTGTATTCTTCCCACACGGAGATCAACTGCGGCGTTTTCGACATCTTTGCTTCGGCATCACTCAAGCACTGATCCGCCTGCGCCATGACGTTCGTATGTCCGAACACCACACACGTATTTCTAACCTGCAAAGCCGTGTATGCGTCCGCCAATGCAGCAAATGCGGCCTTAAGTTCCTCGGCTTCCTTGGTTGGCAATGATTCTACGAATTTCCTGCGTTCAGTCATTACCTTGGTTAGCCCGACAATTCCCTCAGCTTCTTTCGGACGCTGAATCAGCGCGATGCGGGCGATGTTGTTTACTTCATCGGAATATTTCTCGCGCCACAGAGGCGTTTCCCAAGTTGCTGCAACTCCCCGATACCAAGCATAGGGCGGAATGAAGACGGCAGCGATCCCATGAACTGGCCCATGGCGACTAAATGACCGATAGATGCCCCAGCCCCAATTCGCATAAAACAAATATACAAACCCAACAACCAGGAACGACGTGATTATGTTCTTCTTCTCACTCATTGCTGCCGCAGGGACATGACCTGACTACACATCGCGAACAGCCGGGTCAAGTATCATGCCTTTAAAGAGAGGATGCAGCCACACATACCCGCGAACATATTCAATCGCAATGCACCCTCTATTCACTATCCACGCCGGCGGGTTTGTGGTCGGGGACGGGTGCCTCCCCAACTGCTCGGCCATCGTCTCCGGCGGCTCAACAAGTCATAAATCGCGCTATTCGCAATAGTCGAGATGGACATTAGCATCTCCACCATAAACGAAAACCTGAACTCCGTCTATTAGTTCGAGAGGAGTTGCTGGCGAATACATATAATGAACCTCGGTCCCTTTTTTTGGACTAATATCCGGCGCTCGAATGGAGATTCTCGACGTGCCTATCGGAACTCGCTCTATCTTTCCGTCAAATGGGCCACCACGAAGATGAATCTTCGTTGTTCTTTCATTGGCATTTCCATCAGCAGCGGGGAACATGACTTAGCAGCGTTTAAGCAGCATGAATGATTCAAACGGAATACATGGCAACTTTAACATGCGAATTCTAGAACCTCGGGCTTTGACCAGCCCAACCCTCCGCTTGCACTCGAAACCATAGCCCGTAAACCAAACCCAACTAGCCCCGGGACTCTCATTTTAACCTTCCAGTCTCGGGGGGCAGGTCACTTAGATTCCTCTGCTCTAAAATTAAACATGCACTGAACGCGGATACCGAATGGCTGCAAATACCGGTGAGTGATAATTACTGATAGGAAACTGGATTTCGGACAGATCATCGAATTACTCAGGACTCGCGGGGATGGGGTTTAAGGGGAAGGACCAAACCGATGCTGGTCGGTGTTCCCAAGGATCTCCGGTGGACGAGCCAAGGTTCGAGCGATACCGCTAATCAGTTTCCTGTCAGCCCTTACGAGCGCATGCTTGGCCAGACTCTGGTGGAGCGCAAGCCGTTACTACTCTCTGGCATTGTCAGGAGCGTCGGGTTGGATGAAGTCATCCGCCAGTTCATCCGGTGAGGTGGCAAGACTGAATACCGGTTCTCCATCCGGCGGGTCGGCCTGGATAAGGTCGTCGCCGAAGAGCGTCGCTTGGCGCGGATCCGTGCGCGGCTCGTGCCACGGCGGCAGCACAAAGCCGGTTTGATCAAAGCTCTCCTCCGCGTCGAGTTGCCTGCCTTCGTCAGGGTCTTCTGGTGCCATCGGCAGCATCCATCGGCGATAGTAGAGCGGGTCGGCCTTGCTGCGCGGATAAGACTGTGGCTCGCGATGAAGCGGGGTGAGGGCACCCCGCCCACAAGCCGGGAAAATCTCTCCTGTGACGGCGTCGATGAGCTCGGCTCCTGCATCCAGTGGCGATCCTCGGGATGGCGGACCGGTGGCGGCTTCATAGAGGCCGAGCGGTTGGAGAAAGGCGCGGATGGCGTCGGGGGTTTCGACCCACTCAACGGGCCTGAGGAAGCCGGGACACAACGGACAGCGCAGGGGATCGGCGCCCCAGACTTCGCGAATCAAAGCACGCCAGCGGAACCGGCGTCGCCGGGACGGCGACTCCGGCTCCACCCGCGATGGCCCGGATGCAGCGGTCGACTTTCGCCGGAGGCCGCGGCTTTTGTTGCTATACCAGCCGTAGTAGCGGACCGAAGGCACGCCCTTGGCCGGCAAATGCGCGAGGAGCGCGGCCATGAAGTCGTGGACCCGGAAGACCTCGAAGTTGCGCTTGGTGCGCCAGTGGTGCTCCGAACGATACAGGACATGGCCCGAGGCTGGGTTGTAGGTCAGCTTCTCAAGGGAGAACGGTGCGCGGAGGAGATACTCGGCGAGCCGGCGGCGGCCGGCCCGGTCACGGGCGGGCAACGGGGCAGGCCCGGCGTCGAGCGTGAAGCCGCTATGGCGCCAGGACAGAAGGTGCTCGGTTTGCCAGTCGGCGAGGATGCCGGCCTGGTTGAGCCGGCGGAGCACCGCATGGCGCCACAGTTCGCGCAGTTCGGTCCAGCCGCCGGTCGGAGCAAGGTGAAAGCCGCCGTCGGGTCCGAATACGCCGGCGGTGACGATCACATGGACATGAGGATGCCAGATGAGGAAGTCGCCGAAGGTCTGCACCACCATGACCAGGCCCGGCTGGCTGTGTTTCCGGCCGGTGCGCTCGCGAAGCCAGGCGGTCAAGGCATCGCGGGCGGCGAGGGCCAGTTCGCCCAACGCGTCGGGCTTGCCGGCGAAGTGTCCGCGCAACAACCGCGGGACAGTCAGCACGAGGTGCCGGTGGGGCACGTCGGCGCAGACTTCATCGGCGATAAAGGGCGCTTCGGTAAGCACCCGCCGCTGGTGACAGGCGGCACAGAGACCACGCTGTTTGCAGGTGAACGCAAGGAGGTATTCGTGATGGCACTCGGGACAGCGCAGCCGGGTGAAGCCGGCGTGCAGGTCGCCACAGCGCAAGAAGGCGGAAACGGCGGCAGGGATGTGGGCTGCGAGCGGGCCGGATTTAGACGAGGTTCCAGCCTCCTGCCGCACAAGGTAGGCCGGCCAGTGGTGTTTGAACACCTGCCAGACAGGCGAGGCACGCGGTTGGCGGGGACGGTAACGTCGGCAGACCATGGGCGCGGTGGAAGAACAGGTCGGCCCAAGCCTGCGGGACGGAGCTTCGGGCGGATATCACTGCGAGGCAAGGCGGGATGACCTTGCGGTGGGTATTTCTGGTTGCGACGCTGGCCGGAGATTTTGCGCCTTGGAGCCGGCACCGGACCTGGATCGGATGCTACGAGGCGGGCGAGGGCGCGGCGGATTTCTGATTTTCGACTCTCGATTTTCGATTTCAAATCCACAACCCTGTGCGCGCGTTCTCCGTTGCAATCGAACCTGCCGGCGTGGAGGTTCATTCAAAAATCCAGAATCCAAAATCGAAAATCATGAGAATCCTCATCACCGGCGGCGCCGGATTCCTCGGCAGTCATCTTTGCGACCGGCTTCTGGCCGACGGCCACGAGGTCGTCTGCCTCGACAACCTCTTCACCGGCAGCAAGGCCAACATCGCCCATTTGCTCGCCCACCCGAACTTCGAGTTCGTCCGCCACGACGTTATTGATCCGTTCAAGTTCGAGGTCGAGCAGATCTACAACCTGGCGTGCCCCGCCTCGCCCCCGCATTACCAATACAATCCCATCAAGACCACGAAGACGTCGGTCATGGGGGCGATCAACTGCCTCGGCCTCGCCAAGCGCGTCAAGGCCCGCGTGTTCCAGGCCAGCACCTCCGAGGTCTACGGTGACCCGACCGTCCACCCGCAACCCGAGAGCTACTGGGGCAATGTCAACCCCATCGGCCGCCGCTCCTGCTACGACGAGGGCAAACGCTGCGCCGAGACGCTGTTCTTCGACTATTACCGCGAGAACAAGGTCGATATCCGCGTCGTGCGCATCTTCAACACCTATGGCCCGCGCATGCACCCGAACGACGGCCGCGTCGTCTCGAACTTCATCGTGCAGGCGCTCAAGGGCGAGGCCATCACGGTCTACGGCGACGGCGCGCAGACGCGCGCGTTCTGCTACGTGGACGACCTCATCGAGGGCTTCGTGCGCCTGATGAACCAGACCGCGACGGTCGGGCCCGTCAACCTCGGCAACCCCGGCGAGTTCACCATGCTCGAGCTCGCGGAAAACGTGCTCAAGCTGACGAAGAGCAAGTCAAAGATCGTGCACCAACCGCTGCCCGCCGACGACCCGAAGCAGCGCCGGCCCGACATCACGCTGGCCCGGAAATATCTCAAGTGGGAACCGAAGGTGCCGCTCGCGGAGGGCCTCAAGCAGACCATCGCCTATTTCAAGACCAAGGTTTGAAGGTGGAGCGACCGGATTTCGCGGGATAGCCGCCGGGCGGCCGCCCGCGGGCAGCCCCGAATTTATCTTGGCGCGACCCTTGCCGCGCAGCGGTTTGCGGTGGCTCCGGCGGGCCATATTTTGCCATTTGCCAAGCCCTCGCACGTAGTTTTCATTCGCCCCCTTCAATGCTCAGCTTCCTCCTCCAGAAATTCGCCGGCCGGCATCACCGGAAATACGTCGAAAAGTGCCGCCCGGTCGTCGTCCGCATCAACGAATTCGACCGGCAATACCAGGCGCTCACGGACGAGCAGCTCCGCGCCAAGACCGATGAATTCCGCGGCCGCATCAAGGCGGGGGAGAAGCTCGACGCGCTCCTGCCCGAGGCCTTCGCCGTCGTCAAAAACGCCGCCCGCCGCATGGTCGGCCGCACCATCATCGTCTGCGACCATGAGCTGACCTGGGACATGGTCCATTTCGACGTGCAGCTCATCGGCGGCATCACGCTGCACGAGGGCCGCATCGCCGAGATGGCGACCGGCGAGGGCAAGACCCTCGTTGCCACGCTGCCGCTCTACCTCAACGCCCTCACCGGCCGCAATGCCCAGCTCGTCACGGTCAACGACTACCTCGCCCGCCGCGACTCCGAGTGGATGGGCCACCTCTACACCTTCCTCGGCATCTCCGTCGGCTGCATCCAGCAGCAGATGCACTCCGAGCTCCGGCGCGAGATGTATGGCCGCGACATCACCTACGGCACCGCCTCCGAGTTCGGCTTCGACTACCTCCGCGACAACGGCATGGCCACCCGCAAAGAGGACCAGGTCCAGCGCGACCACTTCTTCTGCATCGTCGACGAAATCGACTCCATCCTCGTCGACGAGGCGCGCACCCCCCTCATCATCTCCGGCCCGGCCCCCATCGAGCGCGAGCAGCCGTTCATGCGCCTCAAGCCCGGCGTCGAGCAGCTCGTCCACGTCCAGCTCCGCTTCATCAACAAACTCGTCAAGGAGGCGGTCGACATCCTCGAGAAGAAGGACATCACCGACGAGGACAAGCGCCGCGCCGCGATGATGATGCTCCAGGTCAAGCTGGGCATGCCCAAGAACAAGCAGCTCCTCCGCCTCCAGGAAAACCCCGAATGGCGCAAGCTCCTCGACAAGATCGACGTCGAGATGCACTCCGACTTCAACAAGGACGAACTCTACAAATACAAGGAGGAACTTTACTTCGTCATCGACGAGAAGAACCACCAGGCCGACCTCACCGAGCCGGGCCGCAAGCAGCTCCGTCCCGACGACCCCGACGCCTTCGTGCTGCCGGATCTCGCGTCGCGCTTCATCGACATCGAGAAGGACCACAATCTCTCGCCCGAGCAGAAGGAGCAGGCCAAGCGCGACGCCCAGTCGCGCTACGAGGTCGTTTCCGAGGACATCCACGCATTGTCCCAGTTGCTCCGCGCCTATGCCCTCTATGAGCGCGACGTCGAATACGTCGTGCAGGAGGGCAAGGTGGTCATCGTCGACGAGAACACCGGCCGCATCATGACCGGCCGCCGCTGGTCCGACGGCCTCCACCAGGCGGTCGAGGCGAAGGAGAACGTCACCATCGAGCGCGAGACGCGCACCTACGCCACGGTCACCATCCAGAATTACTTCCGCATGTATGAGAAGCTCGCGGGCATGACCGGCACCGCCGAGACCGAGGCGACCGAGTTCCACGAGATCTACCGGCTCGCCGTCACACAGATCCCGACGAACAAGCCCTGCATCCGCCTCGACCGCAACGACTCCATCTTCAAGACCCGCCGCGACAAATACGGCGCGGTCGTGAAGCAGATCCAGGAGGCCCAGGGGCGCGGCCAGCCCGTCCTCGTCGGCACCGTCACGGTCGAGCAGTCCGAGGTGCTCAGCCGCATGCTCAAGCGCGCCGGCGTCATCCACACCGTGCTCAACGCCAAGTTCCACCAGCAGGAGGCCGAGATCGTCACCCGCGCCGGCCAGCGCGGCTCCGTCACCATCGCCACCAACATGGCCGGCCGCGGCACCGACATCAAGCTGGGGGAGGGCGTGCGCGAACTCGGCGGCCTGCTGGTCGTCGGCACCGAGCGCCACGAGTCCCGCCGCATCGACCGCCAGCTGCGCGGCCGCTGCTCGCGCCAGGGCGACCCGGGCGCGACCAAGTTCTTCCTCTCGCTCGAGGACGACCTCATGCGCCTCTTCCTCCAGGGCAACCTCGCTTCCCGCATCATGGAGGGCGCGATGAACGAGGGCGAGGAGCTCGAGCACCCCTGGCTCAACCGCTCCATCGAGTCCGCCCAGAAGAAGGTCGAGCAGCAGAACTTCTCCATCCGCAAGCGCCTCCTGCAATACGACGACGTCCTCAACAAGCAGCGCGAGGTCATCTACGGCATCCGCAACGGCGCCCTGCACAGCGAGCGCCCGAAGGAGATCATCTTCGAGATGATCGAGGAGGAGCTGGCCGCCCGTCTCGAGAACGCCGGCTTTGGCGAGAAGAGCGAGGTCTCCGCCGCCAGCATCGAGAGCCTGGTCGGCTGGCTGAATTCCCATTTCCCGGTCAGCGCCAAGGTCGCGGAAATCCCCGCACGCGGCGACTTTGACGCCGTGCTCAAAGACCTCCTCGAACGCATCAAGAAGGCCTACGCACTGAAGGAGGCGGTCGAGGATCCCGCCGCGCTGGGCGGGCTCGAGCGTTACATCGTCATCAACGCCATCGACCACCACTGGCAGGAGCACCTGACCGAGATGGAGGAGCTCCGCCGTTCCATTGGCCTGCGCAGCTACGGCCAGAAGGACCCGCTGTCCGAATACAAGGGCGAGGCCTACCGCTTCTTCGAGGAGCTGATGAACAACGTCCGGCTGCAGATCTGCACGACCCTCTTCCGCTCGGCGACGAACCGCGACGCCTTCGAGAACCTCTTCGCCATCCTCTCCCGTTCCGCCCGCCTGCAGGGTCCGGACGCCGCGCCCACCGCGCTCGCCGCCGCCACCCAGGCCGCGGCCCCGGCGGGCGCCGCCCCGGCCGCCTCCGCCGAGGAGATCAAGCTCCCGTCGGTCACCATCCGCCGCGACACCCCGAAGGTCGGCCGCAACGACCCGTGCCCCTGCGGCTCCGGCAAGAAATACAAGAACTGCCACGGGGCGTCCTGAGTGCCGCCCCCTCCCGCCATGATCCGGATCATCGGTTTCGATGCCGACGACACGCTCTGGCACAACGAGAACATCTTTGACCGAGCGCAGGAGCGCTACCGCCGCCTGCTGGCGAAATATCACCCCGCCGCCGAGGTGGACGTGGCGCTGTTCGCCACCGAGATGCGCAACCTCCGGCGCTACGGCTATGGCATCAAGGGCTTCATGCTCAGCGCCACCGAGACCGCCATCGAGCTGACGAAGGGCGAGATCAGCGCGCGCGAGATCCGCGAGATCCTCGCGCTGGGGCAGGACATGCTCGCGCACCCGGTCGAGCTGATGCCGGACGCCGCTGCGGTCGTGCCCGCGCTGGCCCGCGACCACCGGCTGCTCCTCATCACCAAGGGCGACCTGCACGATCAGGAGCGCAAGATCGCCGAATCCGGCCTCGCCGCGCACTTCTCCGCGGTCGAGATCCTGAGCGAGAAGGACGGCGGCGCCTACGAGCGCGTGCTGCGCCGCCATGGCGTCGCCCTCAACGAATTCGCCATGGTCGGCAACTCGCTCAAGTCCGACATCCTGCCCGTGCTGGCGCTCGGCGGCGCGGGCGTGCACATCCCGTATCACCTCACCTGGCAGCACGAGCGCGTCGAGGCGGCGCCGCACGACTCGCCGCGCTTCCGCCGCATCACGCGCCTGGCCGAGCTGCCGCCACTCCTGCCCGCCCTCTGACCATGGCCGCCGGCCCCGAGCTTCCCGATCCCTACGACATGCCGCCGACGCTCTGGCAGCGGCATCCCCAGCTGGGCTGGGCGCTGGCAGTCTTCGGCCTGACGGCGGTCCTGGCCTATGTGGCCTTTCCGCCGGTCAACACCGGGGACGCCGCCTACGCGCTGGCCGTGCCGGCGCTGCTCTGGGCCTACCGCCGGCCGGCCTTCCGCGTCTATGCCGGGACCGTGCTCGGGGCGCATGTCCTGGCCTGGACCCTCCTCTTCGGCTGGCTGCACAACGTCAGCTGGGTCGGGATGCTGCTGCTCGGGCCGTTCATCGGCCTGATCGTCGGTTCGTGGTATCTCGCGGCGTGGTGGACCATCCCGCGCATCGCCGGGCACCAGGCCATGGTGCGCCTCTTCGTCCTGCTCGGTCTGGCCGCGCTGTGGGTCATGCTCGAGTGGCTGCGCAGCGTCCTCTTCGGGGGCTTCCCCTGGCTGCCGCTGGCGGCGAGCCAGTGGCAGCGGCCGCTCATCCTGCAGAGCGCGTCGGTGGCGGGGGCCTGGGCGGTGTCCTTCGTCCTCGTCTTTTTCAACCTCGGGGTCGCCGCCTACGCCCACCGGATTTTCTTCGAGGGCGCCACCGGCCTGCGCAAGCGCAGCCCGGAGTTCATGGTCGCGCTGCTGCTGCTCATGTTCTCCTCGTTCCCGTTCCTCGGCGAGATCGTCAACGCGGAACGCACAAGGCTCGCGCGCGTCGCCCTCGTGCAGCCCTACATCCCGCAGAACGAGAAGTGGGACGCCGCCCGGATCACGAAGGTGGTGCGCACCATCGAGCAGGTCACCTTCACCGCCAACGACCGGGGCGTGCCCGATTTCATCATTTGGCCCGAAGCCGTGGTCCCCCTGGCGCTCTATGAGAACCGGGACGTCCAGCCTTGGCTCGAGTCTGTCGCGAAACGCACGGGCAAACCCCTCCTGCTCGGCTGCGTCTACACCGAGAGGCCGGGTTTTCCCGACGCGAAGTGGTATAATGGCGCCTTCGTCGTCGACCCGGTCAAGGGCGTGCAGTCTCCCGGCTACGCCAAGCGCAAGCTCGTGCCCTTCGGCGAATACATCCCGCTGCGGCCGGTGCTCGGCTGGCTGGAAAAGGTCGTGCCCATCGGCGGCGATTTTCAGCGCGGCAGCAGCGCGGCGCCGCTGGTCGTGCGCGCGGGCTTCAATTCGGTCCCGGTCGGCGTGCTCATCTGTTACGAGGACATCTTCCCCGGGCTGGCGCGCGAGAGCGTGCAGGCCGGCGCCGGGGTGCTCGCGGTGCTGACCAACAACGCCTGGTTCGGCGAGGGCGGGGCGGCCTACCAGCACGCGGCGCACTCGGTGCTGCGCGCGGTCGAGAACCGCCGGCCCGTCATCCGCACCGGCAACGGGGGCTGGAGCGGCTGGATCGACGAGTTCGGCGGCATCCGGGCGACGCTCAAGGACGACCGCGACAGCGTGTATTTCCGCGGGGCGCAGACGGTGACCCTCACCCGCGACCAGCGCTGGCACGGCCGCCTGAGCTACTACACGTCGCACGGCGACTGGTTCCTGCTGGTTTGCGCGGGGCTTTCCGTCGCGGCCTATTACGTGGCGCTCACCCTGCGCCCGCCGCGGCCGTCCCCCGACGGCGAGACGGTGTTCTGAGTTTTAACCGCGGATTTCACGGATGCCTGCGAATACGGACTGACGCCTCTGTCATCCTGAGCAACCGAAGGATCCAGTAATATTTGCTGACGGTCATGCTGCTGGGTTCTTCGCTTCGCTCAGAATGACAGCTTTTGGCTTATTCCTTCGTGCTATCGCATAGCAAAAGATGGATCTTCAGCAAGGGGGCGCAAACAGCACGCACACGGGCTTCGGCACGCTGGCGGTGTGCCCGGTGGCGGTCAGGCGGCCCGTCGCGGGATCGACCTTGAAGGAGACGAGGTTGTCGCTGTCCCTGTTGGCGCAGACCAGCCACCGGCCGTCGGGGGACAGTTCAAAGTTGCGCGGATGCTTGCCCCCGCAGGGCGTCAGCTCGACCAGCGCCAGCGTGCCGTCAGCGGCGTCGCGGGCGAAGACCGCGATGCTGTCGTGGCCGCGATTGGACGCGTAGACGAACCGGCCGTTGGGGTGGACGCGAATCTCGGCGGCGCGGTCGGGGTCGGTGACCACAAAGCCGGCGGGCAGGGTGGAGATGTGCTGGATCGGCGTGCCGGTGCCGCGTGCGTCGTCGTAGGCGCAAACCGTGACCGACCCGTCGATCTCGCCGAGGATGTAGAAAAAGCGGCCATCGCGGGAGAACTTCGTGTGGCGCGGCCCGGAGCCAGAAGTCACCGTAATGAACGCCGGGTCGTTTGGCGTCAGCGTGCCCGCGGCGGGGTCAAGCCGGTAGGAGAACACCCGGTCGAGTCCGAGATCGGCCACGAAGGCGAAGCGGTTGTCGGGCGACAGCGTGACCGAGTGCGGGTGCGGCTTCTCCTGACGGGACTTGTTCGGCCCGAGCGGACCCTCGTGGGAGATGAACGAGGTCCGCTCCCCGAGGCGGCCGTCCGCCGCAAGCGGAAACGACGCGACGTAACCGGCGCCATAGCTGACAGTGACGAGCATCCGACCGGTGGCGTCGGCGACAAGATGCGTGGTGCCGCCCCCGCCCGTGCCGCGGGCGTTCAGCGGCATAAGCTTGCCGGACACGGTGTCGTAGCCGAAGGCCGCCACGCCACCGGTGACCTTGCCGTCCGGCGCCAAGCCCTCGCCGAGGGCGTAGAGCACGTGGCCGGC
>Ga0315295_10005050_pt1 | contig 11290 bp, 26 predicted proteins | sample YL17G14_0_MG_FD_204453 | JGI IMG/M metagenome (GOLD analysis project Ga0315295, IMG submission 204453) | Sediment microbial communities from Yellowstone Lake, YNP, Wyoming, USA - YL17G14_0 | ecosystem: Environmental > Aquatic > Freshwater > Lake > Sediment | place: USA: Wyoming | collected...
ACTGGCTCGACATCTGTCAGCTTTGCGAAACGGTTTTTACCTAGGCCGCTGCCCACCAGAGTCGCCTCTGATCTCCAACGGCCTACAGCTGGGGGGCGACCGGCACGAGCGAGGGAGGGGTGGGAGCCTCCGGTTGACCCCCTGAGCCTGCCCTGTTACGCTGCCCTTGTCAACCTCTGCGGCAGCCCTGGAGCCCAACATGTACGTCTACAGCGCCCTCGGCGCCGACGACCCCTGCGCCCCCTGCTACCAACAGAAGTCGGCCGCCTACGCCGCCTGCCAGCAACTGCCCCCTGGCTCTACAGCGCGCGACGTGTGCTTCCGTCAGGCCGACGTGGCCCTCTCTTCTTGCCTCCGCAGCTGTGGCGGCACTTCGTCGGGGGCTGGCCTGCCGCTCCTGCTCACCGCGGCGCTGGTCGTCGGCGCAGCGATGAGCTAGCACTTTTTTCTTGACCTTGCCCTTCGCGCCTGTTAACTGTGTCAAGCAGGCAACGGAGGGCACCATGGGCAAAGCAGCTTTCGACGGCAAGCGCGGCGACATCTTCTACCTCAAGCCCGACGAGCTTCATATCGAGACCCAGAAGGAGGCGGCGCTCTACGACCCGCGCGCCGATCTCCCCGTCGACGAGAACCTCGTCAAAAACATCATGGTCCACGGTGTCATCGTGCCGATTGTCGTCGCCAAGCTGGACGGCGGCCCTGTCGTCGTTGACGGACGACAGCGTGCCAAAGCTGCGGCCGAAGCCTCGCGGCGGCTTACCGCCGAGGGTAAGGAGCCGATCTTGGTCCCTTGTGTCCTACGTAAGGATGCAGAAGAAGACCTCTTCGGCGTCTCCGTCTCAGCCAACGAGCAGCGCCAGGACGACAGCCCGCTGCTGAAGGCGCAGAAAGCGGCCAAACTACAGCACATGGGCAAGACCGTTGCCGAGGTCGCGGTGCTCTTCGGTGTTACGTCGCAGGCCGTCTACCAGTGGGGCAAGCTGCTTGAATGCGCGGCGCCGGTGCGGAAGGCAGTGGAGCAGGGACTGCTCGCGGCGTCGGCTGCTGTGCAGCTGGCTGGGTTGCCGAGCGCCGAGCAAGAAAACAGGCTTGACGAGCTGCTCGCCAGCTCGAACGGCAAACGACCGACGGCGCGCAAGGCCAGGGCGGCTGCGGCCGGCAAACGCGAGGTTGGGGGGCGGATGCGCACGCGTAGGGAAGTCGAAGAGCGGCTCAAGGAGCGGCATCTGCCTCCCGACTACCGCAAGGCGCTGCGCTGGATGCTGCGGCTGGAGTAGCCCGTGGCTGGCCCGCGTTTCAACGTCGTCAAGGACAAGTCCTGCGTCTGCAAGTACTGCAAGCAGACGTTTCTCGCGCGGCGAACGACAGCGTTCATCTGCGACAAGCAAGCTTGTCAGTCTGCCGCCAGGCAGGAAGCGGCGCAGCGCTACAAGGCGAAGAAAGCGGGGCTCTGATGTGTTTCGAACTTGAAGCCTTCCCGGCTGTGGTAAAGAGCAGGTACGGCTGCCCGGTCTGCGGTGGCAAGAAATGGGGCAGCTACCGTATCGCTGCACGCAACAGCGGGCGTGTCTCCGCTCGTTGGGGTGTCGCGGAGGTTGACCTCGCCGCCGAGGGCTTCTCTGTATTTCACAGAGACGTGCTTCGTTGCACCGTCTTCTACTTCGACGAGTGCCTCACCTGCGGAACGGTGGTGTCCTGATGGGGAAGACTAAGAAGGTTGTGCTGACTCCTCCCGATCTAGAGCGCTGTCAGGCGAAGAAGCCAAATGGAGTTAACTTTTTGACTCTGGGTGGAAGACCCGAAATGATTCGCTGCACTGACAAGCCGACGGTCATCGCGAAGGAGATTAAGCCTGGTAAGGATGGTCTGCGCGGGAGCATGTCTCTCTGTACGCACTGCTTGCTAAAGTTCATGACTCAGATGTCTCCCTCTCAAGAGGACTACGCCTTCGAAGAGATTGGTAGGGACGTGGCCAAGATCGAGCACGGGAAGGAGTGCTAAAGGCGATGACCAAGCCTATCCCAGGAACCCGCATGCGGCTTCAACGTGGTCTCGTCTTGCACTACACGCCCAAGGAGAGCCTCCCACCCCAAACAAAGATCGCCTCGCCCCGTGTGAGGCTCGAGGAGCAGCTCAAGCGAGTAGAAGAAGCGTTGATCCGTGCCCGTGAAGAGGTCGCCATCCGCAGCGCAGCGCCGGTGTCGCTGGTCGAGCGCCACGACGCGGCCGACGCCCGGTGCGAGCCCTGGCGCAAGCGGAACACGCAGACCAAGTCGTGCTGTGACCACCTCCTTGGTCTGGCTAAGGCAAAACGCGACGAGGCTGGAGCGCTTCGTTCGGAGAGTGAGCACCTCGAGAAGCTGGCGCGGTTCGCTTCAGGCCTGGCAATGCGGCTCGAACGCAGTGCAAACCGGCTTGAGACGTTCCGTGCGACGCGTGAGTTCACTGCGAAGCAGACCGAGCTGCGTGAGTTGACACACGCGCGGGAAGCTTTGGAACGGGCAGAGAAGAAGGCGCGCGGCCGTGTACGACAGGGAGAGCTGCAACTTGCCAAGCTCGAACGCCGACGTGGGAGACTGCTCGCCGAGCTGGCCGCCGCGCAACAGAACGGGGAGAAAACGTGAGCAAGAAACGCGGACCGAACAAGAAGCAGGTCAGCCTTCGCGGCGAGACCTACGCGGCGATCAAACGCGTGGCCGAAGAACGGAAGCAGACGATCTCATCCCTGGTCGACGAGCTTTGTACGAAGTTCTTCGATGAGGTGAAGCCGTGACGGACAGGCCACCGGTGCTGGACCTCTTCGTTGACGTCGTGGCCCAAGCAAGCAGGGATGGGGTTCCGTTCGTGGACATCATCTCGTCGCTCGCGTGGTGCCTAGTCTCCGCTGCCCGCAGCGCCGGTATGAGTCGTGAGGCCTTCATGTCCAGCGCTGCCACAACCTGGGACGTGGCCGACGAGGCCGACGAGGAGTTGCTTTCATGACACCACGTCTCGTTCCCGTTCCGACTTGTGGCAACTGCCAATACTTTGCACAAGGGCAGGTGGGGCAGGTGGCTACCTACACCTACGGTCGCTGTCTCCGCTACCCACCTGCAATTGAGGGTCTCTTCCCACTTGGCGCGTTGGTCTCGTGGGAACAACGCTGGCCCTCCGTTCTTGACGCGCTGGTGTGCGGCGAGCACAAGGAAAAGCAATGATGACTGGCAAGCGCAAGTTTTTTCGCCGGCAACTGCCGCGCGCGGCAGAGGCAGCTTGGACGCCGCAGGCGACGCGTGACGCGATCATTCACTGGGCCAAAGACCACAACATCGACCCTGCCGTTCTTGGTAGCGCGGTGTGGTCGCTGGGCATCGACCTTGCCAAGGCGGCCAACGTGTCGCTCGAACAGGTGACCGCGCTGCTGAAAGACGCTTGGGACAAGAAGGACAACTGACATGGAGCTGACGTCGCCAACGCTGCCGGGAGCGGTTAGCGTCGACTTGCTCCAGGCCGCGCTCCCTGGCGTCGCGCTCGATGCGCTCGGTGGCTTCGGCCCCGAGTGGTACATCATCCACGAGATCCCGAAGCGCGACGGCACGACCCGCAAGGTCTACCAGCCCAAGCCGCCGCTCGACGACTACCAGCGACGCATCCACACGTTGCTTGACGCACACCTCGACCACACGCTGTCGCCGTTCGCGACGGCGTTCCGCGCCGGCAGCTCGCCGCTGAAGAACGCGACCATGCACGCCGGGGCGCGGATGGCGTTGCAGGTCGACATCAAGGCCTTCTTCAACCACACGGTGATCAGCCTTGACCACGGGCTTCACGGCGTCGAGGCAGACGCGTTGCGCATCATCGCGTTGGTCTGCACCAGCCGGAGTCATCTTGCGTCAGCAAGCTCTCACAGCGGCACCCTGGCGCCCGGCCTGCCGTCGAGCCCGGTGCTTTCCAACCTGTGCTGCCGCGAACTAGACGTAACGTTGAGCCACTTGGCTCGCGGAGCTGGCTGCTACTACACCCGCTACGCCGACGACATCACCTTCAGCCGCAGGGACGTTGGGCCGCTGCCGCCGCTGGCGGGCGTCGTGAAGGCGCTTTCGGACTTCGGCGGCTACAAGCTAAACGAGGCGAAGACGCAGGTCTGCGGGCCGGGGGACCAGATCGTGGTGACCGGCTACTTGGTCAACCCCGGTGACCCGTGCCCGAGGCTGCCGCGCAACCAGTGGAAGCGCCTCCGCGGCATGCTGCACCAGCTGCGTGAGCACCCGGACCCAAAGTTCCGCGAGAAGGTAGAAGGGCTGCTTGCGTTCGCGAGGCAGGCTGACCCCGAGAAAACCGACGCCGTGCTCACTGTGTCAAACAAAAAAGCTTGACAAGCACGCCGCGGCAGCTAAGATGGTCCCCGTGACGCCGAGGAACCCCTGAAAACTTCCGTCCACCCACCGGCGTCGCGCCGCCGGCGTCACAACCAAGGCCCACGCCGGTGGGCTGGACGGTTTCAGGCCAGCGATGAGGAAGGCAAGCTCTGATGAAACCTACCCTCGAAGAGTACTGGCGCACCGACGGACACCTCTGGATCGATGCTGCGCTGCTGCTTGGCGTGACAGTTGACCTGGGCGCCAGGACACTCAAAGACTACGTGTCCCCCGTAGGGGTTCGCTACTTCACTGTCTCTGAGTTGACCGACGCGCACGTTGCTGGTTTCCCGAGCAAGCTCGTGCCGCCGCCGTGTGCCTGGCCTGCCGCGGTCGTGTTGTTGGTCCTTGCGGACCGGCTACGAGAGGCTGCCGGCGGGCCTGTGAAGATCCGCAACTGGTGGAGGCCAGAAGCCTACAACAAAGCGGTGAAGGGCGCCGCGGGCAGCGACCACCTGTGGGCCTGCGCGCTCGACCTCGACTTTCCGGGCTTCTGGGCTCGCCGGCGAGCGCAGCGCGAGGTGCTAGCGCCGCTGTGGCGCGATGGGCGCTACAAGCTGTCCATCGGCGTCGGCTACAAGACGCTGCACGTCGGGTGCTTTGCGCCCGAGACGCTGCGTTTGGGTGTTCAAAGACAATGGAGATACGGCTCTCTCCCACGAGAAGAAGGCTTGTAACGGCGCGTGTGACCACCGAAGCGCGCGAGCGGTAGAAAGAAAGGTTACTATGGCCAGCGAGTGGGACGACGACGTTGCTTGGTTCGACAGCCTCGTTGATAGCGGGCTCGCGTCGGGGCTGCCCTGCCCGCACTGCGGCAACAACACGGTGTGGCGCTTGTGGGGCTGGGGGCCGCAGAGCGGTTGGACGTTCGAGGGAGGGGGGTTGTTTCCACAAGGCGCGTCTGGTTGCCAACCAGGCTGTGGATCCCGTTTGCTCATCAACGTTTGCCGCTGCTGCGGCGAGGTGGTGACGGTGCCATGAGCAGCCGCGGCTGGGTGACCTTCGAGGCGGTCTTCCTCAAGGAGACGGAGAAGGCCTTGCTCGTCGACATCGGCGGCGAGGAGCTGTGGGTGCCGTGGTCGCAGGTCGACTGCGAGGGAAGTGACTTCCAACAGGGGTGCTCGACCGAGGGGGACGTGAAGGCGGGGGACGTGGGGGAGCTGGCGTTGAGCAGGTGGATCTCAGAGCAGAAAGGTCTGTTATGACCCTACCAATTCGACGCCCTTGGCCTCGCACCGGTCGTTGTGTGCAGCGTTACAGCGCCAGCTCCTGGTGGATCTATCGGCTGGGGCCGCGTCGGTGGGAGACGCGGGAGTTTACGGAGATTGGGGGCGGTACCAATTGCACCTCGACCAACCTTGTTGTTTTTCCGACGCAGAAACAGGCGCACGAGTGGTGCTCGAAACGTGTACACCAGGTGATCGCAGCGCACGAGGCGGAGATGAAGCGGGCGCGTAGCGAGGGGAGGTTATCGTGACAAAAGTGGAGGCATCCTTGAAGGCAACGAAAAAGCCGCCGCGGGAACAACGGAGCCCGGAAGAGAAACGACACGCGTGGGTCAAGGCGCAGCTCCGTCGTCTCGGACGCGAGGCTGACGACCATCAATACAACTGCCAGTGCCACACCTACCAGGCCGAGCTGCGGACAATGCGGTCGTCGTTGCAGGAGCGCGCCAAGAGAGATGCCGATCTCGACGCCGCAATGAAGCGTGCTGCCGACGCGTTCTGGAACCACAAAGGCGAGATGGACGTGGCGTTAACGGAGCTTGAGACGCGGCTCCTCGCGCTTGAAGCGCGGCAGCTCAAGCCAGAGGTTCTCGCCGCACAGCTTGCGTTGGTCGAGGCGCGGGTCGGGGCGCTCGAGGTACCGCAGCTGACGGCACCAGGCCTGATGGCGGTTCTCACGGCACGGGTCGACCAGCTCGAACGTGTTGCTCCAAAGCCACCTAAGCATCGTGTGTTGGTGGCTGCTGTGCGGTCCTACTTGAAGGAGCGGTTGTGATGGGCGAGCCGAAGAGGAAGCGGACGAAGGGCGAAGGGGTGTTGGAAGCAGTCTGCCGCCGGAGCGGATCGCCGCGCAGCTCGGCTGGGCGCGATTTTGTCACAATCGCTCTTGGTGGCCCGTTGCCGATGGCGCAGCCGGCGCCGTGGAACACGGTGAAGGTGTTCTCCGCGACGCGGGCGAAGGAGCGCGAGGGGCTGGGTGAGAAGGTCACTAGCTGGCTGCAACAGAACCCCGGCGTCGTGGTGGTCGACAAGGTCGTGACGCAGTCGAGCGACGTAAGCTTCCATTGCTTGACGGTCGTGTTGTTTGGGCGGCGAGGGTGACATGGGACCATCGGGTATACGCGCGTGGCAAAAGCGGCTTGGCACCTGTCCAGCTGTGTGGCTCGTGGAGGACTCGGACAGTAGCTTGTCCAACGTCTACGAGTCTTGTGAGGCAGCCCAAATAGAGCTGGACTGGCGGCGTGCTCGCGGGCAGCGAGGGTGGCGTTGTCGTTCCGAGCCGATTTGTTCTCTCGTGTTGGCACGGCAGCGCTTCGGAAAAACGACGTCTGTCGTGAAAGAGGAGAAGAAGCCGTGACTAACACACCCGATGCGCCCGACTTCGACGGCAGCGACTACGTGCCGCGGTTTCGGGGAAAGACGTTGATCGACCTGGCGGACAGGCTAGCTGACCACGAGAAGCGCCTTCGCGCGCTCGAGGCTACGCAGCGGTCCGCCCGGCCGGACTGTCCGTACCGCGACCACCCGGCCCACAACGCCGACATCTGTGTGTGGTGCTGCCCGAAAGGAGACCGCTGATGTGGAAGGACGAGTGCCAGAGTCCTTGTGATACCTGCGAACACAATGCGTGCGAGACAGTCTGCCCGAAGTGTCGCTGGCGCGACGCGCGAGAAGGGCTGCGGCGGTTGCCGGTGGACAATGAGCTAGCTAGGCATGAGCGGATGCTTGTTGGGCTTACAGGACGTGTAGCGAAGCTTGCACAGCAGCTTCAACGGCTCGAGGTGTTTGCCGACGAGATCGCGCGCGCTGACCTCAACGAGCGCCTCACAAAGATCGAAGAGGTGGTTCCGTGAGCAAGTGCGTCATCTGCGTCGAGCGGCCGCGCGCTGTTAGCCTGTTTTGTGTCGTGTGCGGGAAGAGCTACGACCGGAGCGTGGAAAAGGACACTTCGATCGCTGCCGCGTTGATCTGGGCCGCGCAACGAGCCCGGCAGTTTGAGCGGGCGCGCCACGTCCGGCACTCTTTGCCGCACGGAAAGAAACTGCCGGATTCCCTGTCCAGGTAGACAGGGCAAGTAGTAGCTAAGTAGTTGGAATCATTGGTGAATTAGCCGAGGAGACCTTGAGTAGACGTACACGCGCGCGATGGTTGGAGCAGCGCGCGTCAGCTCTTGCTGCTGCGATGACCGCTTTAGGTGTCGCGGGTCCACACCTTCTAGGCGTGCTGCTTCCCTGGTTGGAAAAACGCAAGGAACCCTACAAGAGCTACGAGGTAGTCATCATGCGTATCGACGACGGAGACCCGCCACCCGTGCCGCACGACCCATCAGTAGGAACGTTGTTGCCTTGTCGTGACTGCAAGCAGGACAAGCCCTTTGAAAAGTTCCGGCACGACTCCACGGCGCCAGCGGCACGCTGGCATCGAAGGTACTACTGTAACGACTGCGAGACCGAGCGCCTGCGCGATCTGCGCACGTCCTTCTGGGAGCATGCCGCGCTGTGGAGCTACAGCATCATCTGCGAGGACCACGGCAAGCACGCTGATTACCTGCCTTGCGCAGGCTGCTTCACCTGGCAGCCGCGCGAAGTCTTCCCATCAGGCGGCACGCAGGCTGTAGCGCTGCGGCAGGAGCGCGGCTACCTGTGTCCGCCGTGTCATAAAAAAAGAGGTGTTCGAGAACGCACCTGGCCAACGCCCGAACCCCTTTGTGCTGATCCACCTGATTGGGGGGCCTCGCCGGCATCGCCGGCACCGGTGGTATCGCCGGCACCGCCGGCATCGCCGGCACCGGTAGTACCGGTGGAGGAGCCTTTGCCAGCGTGGGTGAAGCCAAAGAAGACGCCATCGCCGGCGGCGAAGAAAAAGACACCGGCGACGACGGCGAAGGAAAAGATGCCGGCGACGTCGGCGCCTGGGCGAATTAGAGGCGCGCCACGCAACGATACAGCAGACCGCTCGGCGCTCCTCGCCAACAGCAGCAAGTACATCTCCGACGACCCACGCGTCTTGCACAACGTTCTGGTCACGGTCGTGGAAGAGCAGCTCCGACGTCACTACCACGCGCGCACTGTGATCTTGAGCGACGCGCGGCGCATCGCTGATCAAGAGATCGACCTGCTGGTGGAAGAACTGCGCGCGAACCTGGGTCGTATCTCGCGGCGCGTGAGCACGCGCAACAGGGACTACGAGAAAGTCGCCTTCGAGTACCGCGAAGACGCTGCGCTGCTTGGTGTTCGCGTCACAGCTTCACCCAAAGAGATCGACAAAGCTTGGAAGCAGAAGATGCGCACGGCTCACTCGGATGTGGGTGGCTCTGACGAAGCTGCTGCACAGCTCAACCAAGCAAGAGACAACCTACGTATGCAAAGGAGAGTGCCATGCGCCAAGAAACGGGAGAAGTAATGCCGTCACCAGATTCTGAGGACACAACGAAAAAAGGCAAGAAGACAAAAACACTAACGGAGCGTGAGACGCGCGACGCTTGTATCGAACAGGCACGCCTCCATTTCAAAAAAGAGTACGAGGAACCCCCGCGTCGTCAGGGGTTGCCGACGGGTCTTGTTGGTCAGCTGGTCTACTTGTTGAACTGGCTTGCGAACAAGTTTCCCAAGCAATGGTTCACGGCAGCAGAGATCCTGCAGATCTTGATGAATAGGCGCACGCGCCTGGCAGCAAAAACGCCTGGCACACAGGCGATCATCAGCAACCTGAGCCGCGCCGACGACTACCTGACTCGCTTGCACCAACGCTTCGTTCTGCGCGACCGGCAGCTTGGGTATCGTGCCTCGATTGACGCGGTCGACGCTGCCGTAAACGGGCTGGCACAGCCGCGACAGCGCCTGCACTGTGCTATCGCGCGGTACTCGGACAAGTCGCGTGTGGTCGTCGACCACCCGGAAGCGTTCCGTGCCGCGCAACGAGCAGAAACCAACCCAGAAATGAAGGAGGCGCTGCGTGAGTTACAAGAGAAGGTAATGCAGGTCGAGCTGCCTATGATCAAAGCGTTGAACCGTCCGGTGGTTCAAAACGGGCTTCTTCTCGGTCCAGGCGCGAAAAAGACAGAGTCGTGACCGGCTACAAACCCGTTCCCGAACCCCGCAAGGCCGGGCGCCACTATCTGACCTTGGACGAGTGGCGCAAGCTGCTTGCGACCGCACGCGCAGCCGGCGACTTCGAGCACCTGTTGACGCGCCTCTTGTACGAATGCGCCTTGCGCGCCTCCGAGCCCGGCGAGATGCGGCTCGACCACCTCAAGCGGCTTCACCTCGGCCAGCTCTACGTCGCGCGAGGGAAGGGCAGCCACACCGGGTGGCAGGACATCAGCAAGGAGCTGGCGGCGCTGCTCGACGCGCACGTCAGGCGCACCTACGAGCTGAAGGGCTCCGCGAGCGTCACGGCGGCCGCGAAGAAGTGGCCGGCGCTCTACGTGTTCCCTGGCGCGTACTACCGTGGGGTGCGGAAGGGGATCAGCCGCAAGACGGTGTTCAACACCGTCAAGGAGCTGGCCCTGCAGGCTGGGCTGGCGCCGTCGCTGGCGCATCCACACGCGTTGAAGCATTCACGGGTGCAGCACCTGTTCGAGGAGGCTGAGCGGCAGGGGCTGCAGGCTGAGGCGGCGCTCAAGGTCATTGCAAAGATCGTGGGGCACAGGAGCGCACAAACGTCTTGGGAATTTTACGTCAGCGAGACCGGGGCCGGCAAAAAGGTCGCCGTCGCGACGCTGAAACGTGCCATGGAAGATTGAACGGCGGCAGGACCGTCGGTGGAGAGATTCATACGGTTGGCCGGAGGACGTTGTGCCTGGCGGCACGAAGGAAAGAAAGAATGATCCCTCGTCTCGTGCTTGAGGCCTTGCTGAAGCGTGGTGTCGACGAGCTTGCCGAGCGTCCCGAGTGGCGTCAGCGCATCACCGACGCCTGCACCGCTGCTTTTGCGGAGCCGGGCTGTTTGGTCAAGATCACCGACAACATAACGCGCACGGCGGCTATCGCAAACCTGCTGTGGAGCGTGCTGGACTGCTACCTCGTGAAAGAGGCTAGCCATGGCAACCGCTTCGTGCTGATGAACGGCTCGGAGATCGAGCTGCACGTCGTCGACGCCAACGGAAGGAAGGTTCTGCGATTGTTCGCACGAGAGCTACGCGAGGGCTGGGACAGTTGGGGGGACGAGGTACCGACGTGAGACAAGAAAATCAGCGGTCCATGCGTCACTTGCCGCCTCTTGCTGAATGCGCGTGCGGCTTCCGCGGCGAGCTGGTGTTCGCAGAGCTGGACGTTGAAGGACCACAAGCCACTTACTGTTGGTGGGTCGAATGCGCCGCCGCTGAGGGGTGCGAAGAGCAAGGTGTGCTTTGCGATGGGCCGCTAAGCGCCTGCGACAGCTGGAACAACGGGCACCGTCGTCGTCGTTAACCCAGCTCTTCCAGCTCGTCGTCAAGGTCTGCCGGATAGAGGCACGACCAACTAATACGCTTGTTTGACGGGTCTCCGTACCGGGAAAAAAGCCTCTCCTGACTTGGGCGGCCACCCAGCGAAGGGCGCCTTGTCACATATTTTCCGGTCGGTGTCCACGTTGCTGCCGTGATGACCGCAACAAGCTCCGCGCGAGTCATCCGAAGTCCAGCTCCCGCCGCGAGGGCCAGGTATTGACCTCGCTGACCATGACGTG
>Ga0315295_10005053_pt1 | contig 11286 bp, 9 predicted proteins | sample YL17G14_0_MG_FD_204453 | JGI IMG/M metagenome (GOLD analysis project Ga0315295, IMG submission 204453) | Sediment microbial communities from Yellowstone Lake, YNP, Wyoming, USA - YL17G14_0 | ecosystem: Environmental > Aquatic > Freshwater > Lake > Sediment | place: USA: Wyoming | collected...
CTCTTGAAGCGGCCGGAGGCGTTCCGAACGGCGAGGATCGCCGCCGCCTGCGATCTCTCGGCGCTCCGCTGGACCGTGGACGACGAACGCGACCTGGCGTTCGTGACCGAGGTCTACCGCCGCCTCAATCCTGGGTCCGGCGACGTGTTCGGGATGGAGGCTGTCCTCGCACTGCTCGCGGGTGAGCCGGCGCTGTCGGAAATCAACCGCGGCACCTCGCGCGACGAGGGCTACACGCTGTCTCTCCAGAAGGATGGTGAGGTCCCTTGAGCCATCCCGAGTGGTCGTCAGACTTCTACAAGAGCGGGTTCGACGGCTACGAATCCCCGAGCGCGTTTCCCTCCCAGGAGGCGCTCGAGGACTACCGAGCGATGCTCCTCGCTAGGACGGCGCTCCAGGTGGACTTCATCGGCAGGCAGACCGGCGCGCGGCCGCTTGGCGTTTACGAGGTCGGGTCGGGCAACGGCCGTCTGCTGATCGCACTCGCTCGGGCGGGGCTCCTCCAGCACGGGCTGGGGGTCGAGATTGCGAGGTCGCGCGTGGCCTTCGCTCGGCGCTGGGCACTGGATGCCGGGTTGCCGCAGGTGCGAATCGGCGAAGGGGATGCGCTGACCTTCGGGGATTTCCCTCCCGGTTCGTTCGATCTCGCGGCTTGCCTGACCGGAGCGTTCAACTATTTCGAGCCCATACGCCCTACGGCGCCCGCGGAGGTCCTCGACCGCATGCGCGAGGCACTCAAGCCGGACGGGTGGCTGCTGCTGGAGATCCACGATCTGCCCGACCACCGTCGGCAGGCGCTGGCGCGTGAGGGGGGCGAGCTGCGATCGTGGAGCGAGCTGCCCCCAGCCGATCGGTTTCGCTTCTACCTGGTCGAGTGCCGGTTCTGGGAGGAGCGCGGCGTGCTGCGGGTGCGCAAGGTGTTCATCGGGCGCGATGGAACCGTCGACGAGGGCCGGGAAGAGGTCTTGCGGTACTATCAGGTCCCCGAAGTCGTTGCCATTCTATCAGCGAGGGGGTTCGACCGCGTGGAGGTGTTCGGCGATTTTGCAGGGGGGTCGTACCTCCCGGGGCGGTCGAGCGTGTTGGTCGTGCTGGCCCGTCGGGCCGCGGGGCCGGTATCGCTGTGAGCTGCCGGCGGCCGCCTGCCAAGCGACCCTAGCACCGCATCAGCGCACCTCGTCATCCGCGCGGGCGGCAGCGACCGCAAACCGCTACCTGCCCCATCCCTGGTCAGGCATGCATGACGTGGACTTCCTGGCAACGAAGTTCCACGTGGCGATCTTCCAGCCGTCATTCGGAATACGGTGTTCCACAACCTTGTGTTCGAGCACCAGCATCTCGAATCCCTCGAAGAGATCGAGCAGGTGCCGTTCGTCAGAGAAATGAACCGGCCCCAACCCAGCAAACGGGCCATCGCGATAACCGGTGCGGGTATTCGCGTCGTCTCCCGGTTCGCCTCCAGGAAAGTCCATGTGGAGTGTGGAGTACCAATCGACCCCAATGAACCGTCCGTCGGTCCTAAGCTTACGGTGGGCGAGTGACAGCGCTCGTCTGATGCCAGCAGAGGCATTGTGCGCCAGCGCTGCCCGATCGAGAATCAAGTCGAACTCTCCCGGCACCGGGAGCCTGCGCGTAAGATCACCCAACACGATTTGGGTGCGCAGGTCAGGGTGCGCCTCCCAGGCGTGCTGCACCGCTGTAGGACTGCCCTCGACGGAGTAGTAGTCACACTCCGTTGCCTTGAAGAATGGGATGTTCGCGCCGGACCCGCAGCCGAGCTCGAGAACGCGATAGCCTGGCCCAGGCCGGGCATGGCGCGTCACGAGACTCACGACGTCACTCCACGGCCACCGAATCGCCTGTCGGCCTTCCCGGTAGGTTGTTTCCCACTCTTCGGACAAGGTCATTCTCGTCCCCGAGTGTTGAGAGTGCCAGGGAGTAGTTGGCGAGATCGCACCTCCTCGGCTCCTGCCCGGCGGCGAATCACAGGACATCCCGGCCCAGGAAGTCGTCGATCGTCTGCCGCCTGCGGACGAGCACGGATTTCCCGTCCTCAATCGCCACAACGGCCGGCAGCAGCTGAATGAAGTTCCACGCCTGGCTGATGCTGTATGCGCCGGCGTGGTCGATCGCGAGCACGTCTCCGCACCTCAAGGACGGGAGCGCTACGCCCTCCCCCAGGCAGTCCGACTGCATGCACAGCGGGCCGAAGATCGTGAACTCTTCGCACGCCGAAGTACTGCGCGTCAGACATGCGATCCGGTGACGCCTGAACCTGGCCGAGGGAAGAACGTTGATGCCCGCATCGACGATGACCTCATGTCGTCCATGCTCGCGGAAACGCTCAACCGTCGTCAAGAGCAGGAACGCATCGTCGATGAGATACCGCCCCGGTTCGACGATGAGAGTCGGTCCCGCAGTGCCGAAGGTATCCACAATCGGCCCGACGACAGCGCCCGCGTACTCAGCCGCCGACGGAGTGTACCACTCGGCGCTGTCCTTGAACGGGCATGACGTGGCGAAGCCCCCTCCCAGATCAAGATACGCCAGCTCCGGCAACCCCGAGTGCTCCATTTGCCTGGCAAGGTCACACAGCGAGAGCGCCGCTTCACGATAGTACGCCGTATCCGTGATGTTCGTGCCACCGTGGACATGCAGGCCGACCACCCTCAGATGCGGCATCTCCGCCTTGATGTGTCGCGCCATCTCCAGCACTGCGCCAAGGCGAAATCCGAATCTCTTCCATGGAACGTTGCCGGTCTCCCAGCTCACTCTGAGCCCGATCTTGACGTCGGTGTCCGTCTCCGCGCCGATCCGCTCCAGCACCTCCAACTCGGTCACGTTTTCCACGTTCAGCCGACACCGATAGCTCACCAGCCGGCGCAGTTCAGACTCGGTCTTGAAGGGACCATTGACGACCGTTCGGCCGTCAATCAGGCCGAGCCGCTCGACCAGGTCCAGTTCCAGTCCGGCCACAATCTCGGGCACTGCTCCGCATGCTACAGCTCGTTGGACGACACAGGGGAGGTGATTCGTCTTCACCGAGTAAGCGATGACATGGTTCGGATAGCGCGATCGGAAGGCTCCGCTTAGAGAGTGGACATTGCGCTGCAGGATCCCTGGAAAGAACAGAAACAGTGGGCTTCCGTGCTCCCGGAGCAGCTCCTCGTGATCAAAGGCCGGGTAATTCCACAACGGAGCACACGTGCCCATGGCACCTTCGCCGCTCATTACGAGTTGCCGATCTCGGGGAACCCGACTGGAAGGTACTTCTCGTTCCAGTAACGAAGGACCCTGAGCCGGCGAAAGTCCTTGGATGGGCGTTCGATTCCCACGGCATCCAGCATCGCGTCCGCTAGGAGGAAGGACCCAGCCCCACCCGTCGTGGCAATGGTCGCGGACGGACGAGGATTGATGTCGACTGGGAACACTCCGCCTTCGCGCGGTGCTCGCCGGTATACCAGATCGATGTTGACGACATACCGCAATGGAAGCGTCCGGAGGATCCGTTCGATCGCCTCGTCGACTTGCACGTCTCGCTCGAGTACGGCCGCCTCCACTGGTCCGTGCGTGGGCCACAACCGCCGTTGGCAAATGACACATGCAGCTCGCCGCTCGCGGACGAGGACATCGGCGCTGATACTGTCCCCTTCCAGGTACTCCATCAACAGGATTTGAGGAAAGACGGTCGCCTCCCGAAGCAGGACGTGCAGTCTTCGAGGCGACAGGAGGCTCTCCCTCTTGGTCGTGAGGACATGGCTGAGTTCGTCAAACTCTGCAGTGATCAGCCGAAAGCCGCGTGTGCCCGCAGATGCAGCCGGCTTGAGGACGACCCGCTTGTGGGGAAACCCAAGATCGGCCAACGCCGCGTCAACCGCGTCGACACTGCGCGGCTGGTGGAAGCGCGGCACAGGGACGCCAGAGTCCCTAAGATGACAGAGCCATTGATACTTGTTGACGGCGACTCGAGTTGCGTCGTAGGGCGATCCGAGAACCGTGCAACCGACCGCCGCGAAGCGGCTTTCAGCCTCAGAGAGCGCAACAGCTTCCGGATCCGATAGCGGAATGACGAGATCGACACTGTTCTTCCGGCAAACCTCCAACACCGTCTCCGAGTATTCCGGAGCGTTGGCAGGTGGAACGCGCACGAAGTAGTCAACAAAGTGCGCCCCCACCGCATCAGGTCGGGTGTCCACCCCGCTGATCGTGAGGTCGAACTCGGGCAGTTGACGCAACGCGCCGATCAGATGCGGCACACCAAGTCCGCCAACCGAGGTCAGCAGAACGTGCAATCTCCGTCGCTTGATTTCTGTCATCTAGGGCAGATCATGCCGCAGCCGACTGCTGGTGTGCATGGGTATAACCTGAGACAGCCGGGGGCCGAGTCCCGGGACATCACTTAGCAACATCTCCGAGCCTGAGCCAGTCACCGCTGCGCAGGTTCCGGGTAGCCGTACCACCGAGCACGGCTACGAATGACTCCGGTGGGAGTCCCGTGCCTGGTCGCCGCAGTCCGATGTTGTCCGCGGTGAACATCTCGCCGCTGGCGATCGGGCGGAGGGCAACGATGCTGCGTCGGGCAATCACCCGCATCTCGAGCTCGGCTGCCGTCGGCCGGACGCCGGCTTGTCCCATCATGATGTGCGCCGTGCGGATCGCGCGGACCCAGTCCACCAGTCCCGCCGGGTCCTCAGAGAACCAGTGGTCCGGACCAGGAAGGCCGTGATCCAATGTGAAGTGCTTCTCGAGCACCGCCGCGCCGAGGGCTGTCGCCAGTGACGACGCGAGCGGCCCCTGGGTATGATCGGAGAAGCCGACGATCACCGCGGGGAAAGCGGCCCGAAGAGTCGTGAGCTTCCTCAGGTTCACGTCTGCGGCGGGCGTGGGGTACTCCGAGGTGCACAACAGCAGAACGGTCGGGTAACCGGCCAGCGCACCGACCGTCTCGAGCGATCGACGGATCTCCTCGAGTTCGGCCATGCCGCAAGAGAGGATGACGGGCAGGCCGGTGGCCGCGAGACGCCGCAGCAGAGGCAGGTTCGTCAGATCGTCGGACCCTACCTTGACCGCCGGAACTCCGACTTCCAGGAGGAGCTCGAGGTCGCTCTCGTTCTGTGGCGTGGACAGGAAGGTGATCTTCAGTCGATCGCACTCGGCTTTGATATCAAACCAGGTGCTGCGCGGCAGCTCCGACCTCCGGAACATGTCCAGCATCGACTCGGTGACTTCCTTGCCTTGCGAACGATAGGTGTATGTCAGCGCGGGATCGCCGACGAGCTCTTCCGCCTTGAAAGTCTGGAACTTGACCGCGTCGGCACCAGCGTCTCTTGCGACCCGGACCATTTCCAGCGCCGTCGCCGGTTCGCCATTGTGATTGATGCCGGCCTCGGCAATCACGTACGGCGGATGGTCGGGCCCGACGGGCCGGCCATTTAGCCGGATCTCAAGCATCGACCTGCCCCGCAGCGTGGATTGCGGTCAGCACGTTTGCGACGCTGTCGGACCCTTGACCGACGCATCGGACAGGATCACGAGTGAAATGAATGTACTCCTCCCCAGCCTGCGTCGACGAGGCCTGTTCGAAGCCGAGTCGCACGAATACCGAACGGGAGGCCTGGTTTCCGGCTTTGACTTCTGCGCGGAGCTGAATAGGTCCACTGGCTTGGACCAGCGCATTGCCCATTGAAACGAGTGATACTCCCCAGCCGCGCCCACGCACCAGGACATCCAGAGAATAGTCGATCTGGGCTTGATCCCCCTTACGATCATACCGAATCTGGCCGACCGGCAAGGCCCCGGCGAGCAGCACAAACAGCTGAGAGCATCGGTCGGCAAGCTTGTCCGCAAACCACTCTTGATGGCGACTCCAAGCAATCGGCGCCGAGCACGTGGCCTGGCGTCGCACCTCCGGGTCATTCGCCCAGTTGAAATAGAGCTCTATGTCACCTTGACTCGCTGGCCGCATCGCAAGCTGGTCCGCGGGGGTGGGCTCCATTACCTCTGCGACACGCAACGCACCCAATCCATCCACCAAGAACCCGTTGCTCGCCGAAAGTGCCGAAAGGCGGTGAGGCGCTGCAATCATTTCTCGAAGGGCGTCGGCCAGCTGCGCGGACCGGAGACTGGTGACATCACCCACGTAGTGAATCAACCCAGCGACTGCGAGGGCCTCGCTTGCCGGCTGCTGATTCTCCGCCATGCTGACCACGATGGAGGGCAGGCCCAGACACATGCGCTCCCACGTTGTCGCCCCGCAGCCACCGATGGCCAGATCTGCTTTGGCCATCAGATCTGCTAGCTGCGGGCGCAGGCCGTGCAGAGTCGTCAGTGGGCGCGAGGCGACCAGCGCTTCCAGTGTCTCCCGCCGGGGCACTTCAGAGCCGAAGACGAGGTCAACTGTCAAGTGGCGGAATTCCGGCAATGACAGCGCCTCAAGCGCCAATTCGGTGGCATTCTGGGAGTCAGCTCCGAAGAAGACCAGCACGTTCTCTACTCTTCTTGTAGAACGCACCTGCGACGTCTGACGGTATGCGGCATATTCAGGCCTGAGCAGCGCGTAGCGCGGCCCGATCAGGCAACGACATCCCGCGGGCACCCGCCCTGAGTAACGGCGTTCCCCCTCTGAGGAGTAGTTCTGATCCAGCAGCACATCACAGTCGTGATCACGGTTGGCGAGGTCGTCGATCGCCATGAGCTGCGCGACACGCGGGCGCAGGTGCTGTTCCCACGCGAGATCGATCCCGTAGTGATCGACCACCAGCCAGTCCGGCCTCTCATCCTGCAGGGCGGCGATGGTCTGCTCGGCATCGGTCGAAGGTGTCGCACCCAACCAGGAGGAGTAGCCTGTTCCGTGCGGAGTGTCCTCCGGCTTCGATGCGGGAAGCAGCGTGACTGGCATCGCCCTTTGGTGGAGCAGAGCGATCAGGTGGCCAGGGTGCTCGCGGCAGATGAAGCGTGTCTCTACATCGCGCTCGCGCAGTGTTTCTGCCAGCGTCAGACAGCGGGTCAGGTGACCTGTACCCATGCACGTGGAGGAATCGACCCGGAAGGCAACCTTCATGCCAGTTGCCTCCCCAACATGAACGCCTCGGCAGCATCCACACCAACGGTGGCACCGCGCCAGCGGGCGAGATACTCCACACCTTGCCGCGAACGCGGATGGGGCCAGGCACGCAGTTCGGCGCCATAGACATCCAGCGCGGCCAGCTTGCGGTCGAGCGTTTCTCCAATGTCCACAAACCAGTTCGGCGCGAAACCCGGTGCGCTTCCAGGAAGTTGCCACTCGGTGGTTGACGGCACCTCAAACGTTAGCAGGGTCTTGACCGGGTGGCCGCACAGGGGTCGACAGGCAATGACAACGGCTTCATGGATGAGACGGTGGTCAATGTTCAAGTCACCAGAGTGATGCGTGAGAACGATGTCCGGTCGGTGCTCAGCAATGAGTTCTTCTGCCGCCTCGGCGATGTCGAGCAGCGCCACCGTATCCATGCGATTGTCGGGGAAGCCGGCGAAGGATACGGATTTCACACCCAGGATCTCACAAGCTCTCTTGGCTGCCGCGCTGCGGGTTCGCCGCCCTTCCTCCAGCACGATGTTGCCACCGCCTCGCGAAGACACACCATCAGCCTGGAAGGCGACGTGTATCGTCGCACCCAGGTCAGCCAGTTTGGCGATCGTGCCACCGCAGCCGAGGACCTCGTCGTCCGGATGCGCAGCAACCACGAGGATTGACTCCATGAGATTCTCCCTCGCACGCAGTCGTCGGAGCTTCGACCGAAGTCCCGCCAGTACATCAACGTCTTCTGGCCGCCTATCCACAAGCAAGACCACCGGAGAGAGGGCGTGGAACCAAGCCACCCACTCCCGCCTGCGGCCTGCTTCAGCCTTCGATCCGGCGATGTTCCGCGAGCATTCGCTCAGAGCCTGCGCAGAGACTCGGGAGTCGGTGACGGATTGAGAGAGGGCGTTAAGTGGACAGGTCCGCTCTTTGCAGCGAAGATACCCCATTGTGGCAGGAGCGAACAGAGTGCGACGTTTCCGGCGGAACCACTCACAGGCGGTTCGTCGAACAGGCGGCCGCGGTCTTCGCGTACGAGGGCAACGCGCTCGCCGCGCCGCACCCCACCGACATGGAGGCCTTGCGCGCTGTCGGGTCTACGCCACTTTTCTGAGACTCGATGGGTTTCTCACGAAGAAACAGCCCTGCCACGGTCGCAGGCGACATTGGCCGACAGGAGGTTACGATTGCGGTCGGGCTCCCGTCTGACAAAGCGCTTGTCTGCACAGTCCTCGATGCAACATCAGCGACCGGGTGCGTGACCGTATCTTGTTGGGGAGCTCAAGCGGGCCCACCGTCTGTCTGGAGAAACGACAGATGCGGACATCATGGAGTGCGCGGAGATCGCGGAGAGGCTGGGAAAGCACGGATTGCTGGAGCGAGTGTAGGAGTCAGGGACACCTGCCCGACTCTTCCGGACCAAGGTCACAACCTCAGCAGGTGCATCCATTTGACGGACTCCCACTTGTCGACGCGGCATGACCTGTCTCAAAATGTCAGACCAGCTCTCTGATTGGAACTCTCGCGGCAAGGAGCGAGATATCGCTCCATTAGTGACATGAAAGTCGATCACAGCATCGCTGTAAGTCCGCTGTTGCGGACAATTCCATTCCTGGAGAGCGCCGAGTTTTCGCCGTGGCCGGGAAGATTGATGGAGTCCGATGTTTGGCAGAAGAGCAACCGAACTGCCAATGAGATTCTCAAGGAATACAATGAGGGATGGTACGAGCAACTGCTGGAGTTGTGGAAGGTGTTCTCGAGCTCATTGAAGGAGACGGGCGCCAATCCCGGTGCCGTCCTAAGATTCTACTACAGAGTTCAAAGACACATCGCAGAGGGAGTCGAGGCGAATACGGCAGTCTACCGTACAAGCCAGGATAACTATCTGTTCAGTTGTGGGGATGAGATGCTGGTCGGAGATATCACCCTCGGCGGCATGTTTCATCTGGACATGATCGTCAGGATGCTGGACAGGCATCTGGCGGGCACCTCCATTCGCACCGTGGTTGAACCGGGGTGTGGGAGTGGAATCAATCTCTTTCACCTGCATGCCTACCTCGATTTGGACCGGATCGTCGGTGGCGACATCTGCGCGAACGCTGTCTTGCTCGGAAACCAGATATCCGAGCGGTTGCAGATCCCTGGGGAGTTCTACCATTTCGATTACAGCGCCCCGGACTCTCTCGGGCAGATGACTCGATGCCTGCAACGCTACGCATTGATGACCTGCCATTCGATTGAGCAGATTCAGTTGTCCGACGCCGTCTTCGTGGACCGCGTCCTGGGTCTGCCAAATCCGCCGCAGATCGTGATGCAGTTTGAGCCTCTAATCTGGGAGGATGACAGCTTGATGAGTCGCCTGTGCCGTAAGTACGCTCGAAAGAACCGTTACAATGAGGATTTGCTTGCAGTCCTCACCGACCGGCAAAGTCAGGGGCGATTGACGATTGTCGATTGCCAAAAGCGCTGCTTTGGACTCAGCGCATTCAATCCGACCAGCTTTGTCTGCTGGAAGCCGCTTCAATAGACCGTGATGGTGTCCGCGGAATCCGCTGCAGCTCGATCCCCATGCGTACGAGCATCCACATGGACCTCCTAGCGATCGAGGCCTTTTCGTGGACGCCACACCTCGAGACGGCGGCCGAGATTTGCGTCACCGAGGCCCAGGCCGGTCGTTCCGTCGGATTCGCTTTCGTCCCTTTGGACAATCCTGACGAGCGCCGGCAGCTCTGGCGGCGCGCGTTGACGCTCGTAGCTGGTCCACGGCATAAAGTCGCGCGTCTCGCGCCGCTACTTCAGGCCCAGGGCGTCACTCCGATCACCCCGTCGCGATTGCCCGCCGCGGCACGCCGGGCGGTGAACGATTTCGCGACGCAACACGTTGGGACGATCGATGATCTCAGAAGATTGTCGTACAAAGGCGGCTCGCTTGGGCTCGGGGTTGCATCCTCGCTGATATCCAGGACGGGAGACCCGGCACCCGATGTCGCGAGGTTCGAAACGCTCGTCGCTCGTTATCTGAGAGCCTCCGCGCTGGTATTCGAGTCCGCGTGTGCGCTGATCGCGCGGCATCAGCCGCAGGCTGTTCTGGTTTTCAACGGTCGCTTCGCGTGCAGCAAAGGAATCGCTGAGGCCGCGCGCCATCTGAAGGTGCGGTGCCTATTCCACGAGCGCGGAGCGACGTTTCAGCGATACATGGTCTATGACGCACCGATTCATGGCATCGATGACGAGCGTCAACGCATCCTGGACGTGTGGGCGAGCGCACCTCGCGACCGAGAGGATGTTGGCCGCGCATTCTTCAAGCTCCGTCGGCAGGGCGAAGGCATCGGCTGGATGAGCTACACGGGCGATCAACGGGCCGGGGTCGTCCCCGCACGCCGCAAGCCTCGTCGATATGTCTACTTTCACTCAAACGATGACGAGCTGGCGTTGGTTGAGGACGTCGTGCCACACTCGTGTTTTGAGTCGCAGCGGCACGCGATCGAGTTCCTGGTGAGATGGGTCGGACGCCAGCTCGATGCCGAACTCATCATCAGGCTCCATCCTTCCCTGCAAGCCAAGTCGGACGCCGAGCAGACCTACTGGCGGACCGTGGCGGGTGCCAACGCTGCCGTTGAGCTTCCTGGTAGCCAGACCGACTCCTATGCGCTCGCCGAGTCAGCCGACGTGGTCCTGACCTATGGGTCCACCATGGGCGTGGAGGCCGCATTCCTCGGCAAGCCGGTCATCCTGTTGTGCGACGCGAGCTACGGTGGGCTCGGTTGTGTATACGAGCCCGCGACGGCGGAGGAGTTACTGGGGCTGCTGAATCAGCCGATGCTGCCGCCCAAACCAGCCGAACGGTGTCTGCCGTATGGGTACTATGCCCTGACCTATGGGACACCCTATCGGTTCTATCAGCCGACCTCGCTGTTCAGCGGCTCGTTCATGGGTGTCGAGTTGGCGATGTCTGCCAAGTACCTGCGCCGCTTCCGGACGTCGGGCCTTGGACGAAGCCTCAGCAAGGCACCCGACACTCTTCGCGGTCGCTGATGCGCACTGCGATCCTGCTTCTTGCGTTCAACCGGCCGGACACCACGCGACAGGTGTTCGAAGCGATCCGAAAGGCGCGCCCACCCCGATTGTATGTCGCCGCGGACGGCCCCCGCCCCGATTGTCCGCGCGACGCGGGGCTCTGCGCCGAAGTTCGCCGAATCGCGACGGCGGTGGACTGGCCGTGCGAGATC